>Ga0209018_1000185_pt1 | contig 60817 bp, 39 predicted proteins | sample YNPBryBLVA2012_FD_185814 | JGI IMG/M metagenome (GOLD analysis project Ga0209018, IMG submission 185814) | Anoxygenic and chlorotrophic microbial mat microbial communities from Yellowstone National Park, USA - YNP Bryant BLVA 2012 (SPAdes)... ...
GAGAGTTCGCGCTGGGTGCTGGTCAGACCCGGGGAACCGACCCCGCTCGAGTTCCGGTTGGCGATCGCTTCCCTCAGTCAAGAGGTCCTGGTCTACGGCGGCCGCCTGGTCGGCTCCGACCTGCCCGAGATACCCGGTTCGCTAGAGGTCCTGGATCCCGCCGCTATCCTCCGTAGGCGGCCCCTCAGCGTAGACGAGGCCATGCGCAGGGTCCCGGGCGTCTTCGTCAAGCCCAGCGAGGAAGGCTTCGGGCTGCGGCCCCACTTGGGCATCCGCGGCTTGGATCCCACGCGCTCGCGCAAGGTCTTGCTGCTGGAAGACGGCTTGCCTCTGGCCTACGCCCCTTACGGCGACAACGCCACTTATTATCATCCCCCCATTCAGCGCTTCGAGAGCGTCGAGATCCTCAAGGGATCAGGCCAGATCCTCTACGGGCCGGCGACCGTGGGCGGCGTCATCAACTATCTCACGCCGAGTATCCCCGAGCGGCCTTCCGGCGAGTTGCTGCTCACCGGCGGCAATCGCGATTTCATCAGCGCGCACTCGCGCTTCGGCGCCACCCTGGGGCGCACCGGAGTTCTGGCGGATGCCACGCGCGTTCAGGGCGAGGGCCCCCGCGACAACGTCCGGATCGGCTACTGGGACGCTAACTTCAAAGCCCTCACCGCCTGGGGAGACCGGCGGTCACTGACTTGGAAATTCAGCCACTACCGGGAGCGCTCGCAAGTCACCTATTCGGGGCTCAGCGAAGAGGAGTTCCGGCTGAGCCCCCGGCAGAATCCTTTCGCCAACGATCGCTTCCTCGCGGACCGTCTCGGCGCCTCGCTTGTCTACACCCACGCCCTGAGCCCCGAGACGCCCCTCACGGTGAGCCTGTACGGTTCCTACTTCAACCGCGACTGGTGGCGGCAATCCAGCCACTCCGGCCAGCGCCCCAACCGGCTGGGCGAGACCGGATGCCGGGGGATGCAGGACCTGCTCACCAGTTGCGGCAACGAAGGGCGCCTTCGCGGCTATTATCTGTGGGGCGTCGAGCCGCGCTTGCGCACTGCGCAGCGCTGGCGGGGCTTTCGCAACCAGGCCGATCTCGGCCTGCGGGCCCATGTGGAAGACCAGGACCGCCGGCAAAAGAACGGCCCGTTGCCCCTCTCGCGCGACGGCCTGCTGGTGGAAGACAACAAGCGCCGCACCCAGGCTTACTCCGCCTTCTGGCAAAACCGCTTCCTGCGCGGCAGCCTGGCCCTGACGCCCGGCTTGCGTTGGGAGCACGTGCGATATTACCGTAACAATCGCCTCAACGGCGCGGTGGGGACAGCCAGGCTGACACAGTGGATCCCGGGTCTCGGGCTAACTCTGGTGCGCGAGGGTTTGACTTTGTTCGCCGGCGTGCACCGTGGGTTTGCCCCGCCCAGGACCGAGGATGTCATCTCCAATGCCGGCGGCACAGTGGACCTGGACGCCGAGCTGAGCTGGAATTCCGAACTCGGTTTCCGCTGGCGGCCCCTGGCTCGCTTGCGCCTGGATGCCACCGCATTCCGCATGGACTACCAAAACCAAATCGTCCCCGCCACCGTGGCGGGGGGCCTCGGAGCCGCGCTGACCAGTGCCGGTCGCACCTTGCACCAGGGACTGGAGTGGTCCGCGCGGTGGGAACTGCCGCCGCGCCTCACCCCCAGGCATCGAATTGGGCTCCAGACCTCCTACACCTGGCTGCCTGTGGCCGCCTTTCTCGGCAGGCGGTACAGCAACGTTCCCGGTTTCCAAAATACCGTGGTCACCGGCAACCGGTTGCCCTATGCGCCCCGTCACCTCTTCAGTGCTTCCCTGACCTACGACCACCCGCGAGGAATGAATATGTTCCTGGAAACCGCCGGAGTCTCGCGACAATTCGGCGACGATCTCAACAGCGTCGTCCCCTCGCCCGACGGACAGCGAGGTCCCCTCCCGGGCTAAGCGCTCTGGAATCTGACGCTGAACTGCCCGCTCGGGCAGGCGCGCACGACCTTGTTCCTCGCCCTCAAGAACGCTTTCGATCGTCTGGTCATCGTAGATCGGCAGCGGGGCCTGCTGCCGGCGCCTCCGCGTCTGATCCAGTTCGGCCTGCGCTGGCGCCTCTGAGCAAACCCGGGTGTTGCAGCCGGCCGCCGCCTGCGCTCGCACCCCGGAGCGCCCTCCGCCGCAGCTCTGCGGCGGCGCCCTCTCACTGCGCCGTCGGGTCCCCGATCATCGGCGCCGCCGGCCGCCGCTCGGCCCCTGCCCTGCCCCCGCCTTTGCGTTGCCGCCGCCAGCTCACCGGGTCCTCCGCCATGCGCAGGATCGCAGCGATCCGATCCGTACCCGCTGCGATCTGATCCAGGTGCCCGGGCGTCGCAGGCGACGAGTTCGCCTCCCGGAAGTCCAGCAGGTTCGCCCGGATCGCGTTCACCGCGTTGCTGGATTCGAACGCCACCGCCTGAAGGGCTTCCTTCCAGGCCGCCAGTTCCTGCCGGCAGCGCAGCGCCCGCGATTTCCACTGCCGCCAGCGCCAAGTCGCCAGCGCCGCCGCCGCGAGCCCTGCCGCCGCCGCCCACTCGGCCGCCGCCATCAGCGCCGGCCTCCCGCCAGTTCGCGAACGCTCGCGGCGCCGGCGCGTCCGTTCGGCCCCGCCTGCACCTGCCCCGCCGCCTGGTCCAGGATTACGAACGCCTCCCGAGCCGCTTCGGAGACCTCGTTCCAAAGATGGTAGTTGAACGAGCAACCCGGATCCCCGGCCGTCACGTCCCCCGTGTACGCCAGCGCGCGGGCGCGGCATCCGCCGCAGTAATTGCGGTAATCGCACACGCCGCAGTGATCCCCCCGGTCCTCCCGGTCCGCCAGCACGTCGAACAGACGGTTGTTCCAGATCTCCGCCAGGCTCGCCTCGCGCAGGTTGCCCACCTTCTCCGTGGACATGTACACGCAGGGCGTGATCGTCCCGTTGGGCTGCACCGAGCAGTAACATCGCCCCGCCCCGCAGCCGCCGATGTAGCGCGACAGCACCATCGTCTTGCGGCCCTCGCCCCGGCCCGCGTGCCCGGTCGCGAACACCCCGTCCTGCCAGCCGTAGACCACGCAGGAGCGCCCGAATTGCGGCGCCGTCGAAATCACGTTGATCGAGCCTTGCTGGAGATGGTGCGTCAACCGCCGCATCAGCAGCTCGCGCTGGCTCGGCGTCAGATCGGCCTCCACGATCTCTCTGCCCCGGCCCACCGGGATGAAATTGAAATGCGAGAACGTCTGGCAGCCCAGGTCTATGGCGAACTGCACCATCTGGTCCACGCGCTCCACCGTATGGCGCGTGAAGCAGGTCGCCAGCCCGGTTCGGATGCCGGCCGCCACGCAATTCTTGATGCCTTCGACGGACCGCGCCCAGGCCCCCTTCTGCCCCCGGAAGGCGTCGTGCTCCTCCGGATCCAGACTGTCAATGGAGACCTCCACGTACTTGACGCCCGCTTGCTTCAGCCGCGCCGCCGTCTCCGGTTTCAGCAGCGTGCCGTTGGTGGCCAGCGTCAAATGCAGCCCGCGCCGGTGCGCGTGCTCCAGCACCGGAAACAGATCCTTGTGCACCAGCGGCTCGCCCCCGGCAATGGCCAGGAAAGGCACGAAGTTATCCGCCAGTTGGTCTACCAGGTCTAACTTCTCCTCCAGGCTCAGCTCGTCGGCGTCCGGCTTGTGCCGCGCATTCTGGTAACAATGCTCGCACCTCAAGTTACAGGCCTGCGTAAAATTCCAGACCACAAACAGCGGCGCGGCGAAGCGCTGCGGCGTCGTCAGTCCGTAGCGGGCGATGCTGCGGGCGGTCAGCGCCAGGGCGCGCACGGTAGGCGGATGGTGGAACAACTTGAACTTCATGTACTCCTTGTCCAAGCCCGCCCGTTTGATCCACAGATCAATCAGCCAGGTGGCCAGCCGCCAGTCGCGGTCGTAGTTCTCGCACAACCTTTCGAACAAGCACTTGCCGTCCGGACCCGCTGCCGTGATCCAGCCCAGCAGCTTGCGAACGGCGGGATGACCCAGCAGCTCCTCCAGAAGATGGTGGGGATTGGGCAGGCTGGCCGTGCGTTTCGAGACTTGGGGACGCCGATAGGTCCTGACTCTTTCGCCAGATTCGCCGACGTACATGGCCCTGAGCATCACCAGCTTAGCAACCGGCCGCCGGCCAACTCAAGTTAAATCAGCTCAATGGGGCAAACAGGCGGACGTAAGGCTCACTACCCGCCCCGAACGGCTTCCGGCGGGCCGCACAAACAGAAATGCCCACCTCCGTGCGAAGGCAGGCATCTTGGCCCTGTCCCAGCAGGGCTTCTGTTCAATGGGAGAATCGGCTTCGACGGAAACGCAACCGCCAAAACCTGTTTGTGATTGGATCTTATGCCAGCTCAGCCGTCAAATCAAGGGAAAAAGCAAGCTCCCCGATTTTTGTTTCAACCCCTTCAATCTTCTCTACTTACCCGCTGTTGGATTTTTCCGCATCCCCTCCCACAGCCCCGCTCGGCGCACCCCGCCAGGCCCACTTTCCCAATGCAACCGCTAGAAAAATAGGCCCCTTGCGAAAGCCCTACCCAGAGCCCCGGTCTTCCAGGTGCAGCATGATCATCGGCTCGCCTCGGGCTCGCCGGATTCGCCATCCGGCCACCGCCATCCCAGCTATCAGACAGAAAACCAACAGGATACCAGTCAGCAACGCGATGTTGATCAGCAGATCCCACCACAAGTCCCGGCGCGTGGGAACATACTGGCTCAGGCTCACCGTCGCCTCGTATCTCACTGCCGATAAAAGCCTTTCCGCCTCGTCCGCATCCGCCGGCCCCAGTACCACCGCTACCAGCGGCCCCGCCCGCTTCACCACCGCCCCGGCCACCTGCCGAAAGGCTTCGGTTCGCTCCCGAGCCAGTTGCGGCGTCGGGTAGGAGAAGATCGCCAGCCTCAGCTCCCCTTTCGGACTCCGGAAGCGCCCCAACTGCGCCTCCGTACCCAAATGAAACGCGGCCGTCGAGGGAGGAATGCCCGGCGCGAACCTCGCCAAAGACTCCGGGCCCAACACGTACCGCTCGGAGTTCGCTACCAGCCGCTCGGAGGGCAGATAGCCCGGCAGGGTCGGCGTCGCCGACTGGTCCAATCGCGGCAGGCGGTCAAAAAGCGCTTCCAGTTCAGCCACTTGCGGCTTGTAGCCGCGGAACTCGAACAGGTAGTTCCCGTAGGCCAGCATCGCCCCGTCCCGGGTCTCCACCGCCAGCCGCCCCAGCTTGGACGGCTGTGCACCGGCCGGCCTCTGCCACTGAAAGGCCGCCATCGCCCCCGTCGGATCCTTCAGTCGGTAGGCCAAACCCCGGAACTTGCCCTCCGCCGAGCCGTACTCGGCCTCCTCGGCTTGCTGGAAGCCGTACTCTTCCCACAGCCTCGCATCGCCGAGCGGAACCGGCCGCGAGGCCGTCTTTTCGAACCGCCCGAACTGCTCCGGCCACAACGCCGTTTGCGCCCAAGCCGCGCCCCCGGCCGCCGCCCACAGCAGCCCGCCGACCCTCATCAAGCGCCGCAGCATTTCTTGTATTTCTTCCCGCTCCCGCAGGGGCACGGGTCGTTCCGCCCCACCTTCCGCCCCTTCACCACCGTCTTGCCCGTCGAGCTGTCCCCGCCCGCGAATTGCAGCTCCGCCAGCTCCCGTTCCTTCTTGCGCTGGATGTTGCGGGTGAAATCCTCCAGCGTCGTCTGCACCGCCGGCCGCTGCGGCCGCGCCACCGCCACCGGCTCGGGCTCCTCCACTTCCTCCTCTTCCTCCTCGCCGGGGAAGGGCAGCTCGGGCCGCTCGCCTTCCAGCGGTTGCAGGAAGAACAGGTACCGCACCGCCTCGTCCTCGATCCGGTCCCACATCTGCTCGAACAGCAGGAAGGATTCCTTTTTGTATTCCACCAGCGGATCCTTCTGCCCGTAGCCCCGCAGCCCGATGCCCTCCTTCAAGTGATCCATCGAGAGCAGGTGGTCCTTCCACTGGTTGTCTATCACGTGCAGCATGATCAGCCGCTCGGTCTGCCGCATCAGTTCCGCGCCGATCAACTGCTCTTTCTCTTCGTACTTGCGGACCAACTGCTCGTAGAGGGTCTCCTCGAGAGCTTCCCGCCCCAGCCCCGCCAGCTCGCCCAACTGGATCCGGTGACCGAACTGGCTGTTGATGTCGGTTTGCAGCCCTTCCCAGTCCCAGGTGGTCGGATGCGTCTTGGGCGGGCAACGCCGGTCAATGAAAGCCGCCACGATCCCCCGGATCATCTCCAGGATGCGCTCCCGCTGGTCCTGCCCTTCCAGCAACTGCCGGCGCCAGCCGTAGATGGCGATCCGCTGCTTGTTCATCACGTCGTCGTACTCGAGCAGGTGCTTGCGGGCGGCGAAGTTCTGCGCCTCCACCGCCTTCTGCGCCGCCGCGATCCGCCGCGTGATCAGCCGCGACTCGATCGGCACGTCCTCTTCCATGCCCAGCCGCAGCATCAGGTTCTGGATCCGCTCCCCCCCGAAGATCCGCAGCAGGTCGTCCTGAAGCGACAGATAAAAGCGCGAGCTGCCCGGATCGCCTTGCCGCCCCGCCCGTCCCCGAAGCTGGTTGTCTATGCGCCGCGCCTCGTGCCGCTCGGTCCCTACGATGTGCAGCCCGCCCAGCGCCACCACCTCGTCGTGCTCCCGATCGGTCTGCGCCTTGTATTTGCCGAACACCTCGTCCCAGCGGGCCCGCGGCACCCGGTAAAACTGACCCTGGTGTTGGAAGTAGTAATAATGCTGATCGCTGACGTAGGCCTCTTGCCCCCGCGGCAGCGGCTCGGCCAGCCGGTCCTTCAGGCAGGCCTCCTTGGCCATGAACTCCGGATTGCCGCCCAGCAGAATGTCGGTGCCCCGCCCGGCCATGTTGGTCGAGACCGTCACCGCCCCCTTGCGGCCCGCTTGCGCCACGATGTAAGCCTCCCGCTCGTGGTGCTTGGCGTTCAGCACCTCGTGCCTGACCCCCATGCGCTTGAGCAGGCCCGACAGCTTCTCGGACTTCTCCACCGAAATCGTCCCCACCAGCACCGGCTGGCCTCGCTCGTAGCAGGCCTTGATCTCCTTGGCCGCGTTGCGGAACTTCTCCTCCTCGGTGCGGTAGACGATGTCGGGATACTCCAGCCGGATCAGCGGCCGGTTGGTCGGAATGACCACCACCTCCAGCTTGTAGATCTTCTCGAACTCGGCCGCTTCGGTCTCGGCGGTGCCCGTCATCCCCGCCAGCTTCTTGTACATCCGGAAGTAATTCTGGAAGGTGATGGTGGCCAGCGTCTGGTTCTCCCGCTCGATCTTCACCCCTTCCTTGGCCTCGATCGCCTGGTGCAGCCCGTCGCTCCAGCGCCGCCCCGGCATGAGACGGCCCGTGAACTCGTCCACGATGATCACCTGGCCGTCCTTCACCACGTAGTCCTTGTCCCGGTGGTAGAGCACGTGGGCCCGCAGCGCCTGCTGCACGTGGTGGTTGATCTCGATGTTGGCCGGATCGTACAGGTTCCCGATCCCCAGCAGCTTCTCGACCTTCGCCACCCCCTCCTCGGTGAGCGCCGCCGTGCGCTGCTTCTCATCCACCGTGTAATCGCCCGTGGTGTAGGTCTCGCCGGGCTCCTTGCCCTTGATCACCTCCCCCCGCACCAGCTTGGGAATGATGCGGTTGATCTTGTAATACTTGTCGGTGGATTCCTCGCTCGGACCGGAGATGATCAGCGGCGTGCGCGCCTCGTCTATCAGGATCGAGTCCACCTCGTCCACGATCGCGTAATGGTGGCCCCGCTGAACGCAGTCTTGCAGGCGGAACTTCATGTTGTCCCGCAGGTAGTCGAACCCGAACTCGTTGTTGGTCCCGTAGGTCACGTCGCAGGCGTAGGCTCGCCGCCGCTCCTCGTCGTCCAGATCGTGCACGATCACGCCCACCGACAGGCCCAGATACTTGTAGATCTGCCCCATCCACTCGGCGTCCCGCTTGGCCAGGTAGTCGTTCACCGTCACCACGTGCACGCCCTTGCCTTCCAGCGCGTTCAGGTACACCGGCAGGGTCGCCACCAGCGTCTTGCCCTCGCCGGTCTTCATCTCCGCGATCTTGCCCTGATGCAGGACGATGCCCCCGATCAACTGCACGTCGAAGTGCCGCATGTTCAGCGTCCGCCGGCCCGCCTCCCGCACCACCGCAAAGGCCTCCACCAGCAGATCCTCCAGGCTGGCGCCCTGCGCCAGCCGCTGCTTGAACTCCGCCGTCTTGGCCGCCAGCTCGGCGTCCGGCAGCCGCCGCATGGCCGGCTCCAATTCGTTGATGGCCGCCACCAGCGGGCGCAGCCGCTTCAGCTCGCGCTCGTTCTTGGTGCCGAAGATTTTCGCCAGGAGGGCGTCCAGCATAACGGGGGCTTTCCTTCATTCTACCGCCAACTGCGCCTGCAAACCGCCCGCCGCAGCCCGATGGGGTGGGAAAAACAACAAGGAGGGCGCCGGGCCGGACGCACCCGCGCCGGCCCGGCCCGCAACATTCGCGCTCAGTCGAAGACCAGCTTCAAATTGCTGCCGCCCAGGGAAATCGCCTGGATCCGGTTGGTTCCGTCCACCTTGCGGAATTCAATGGCGGTGGAATCGAATTTCCGGGCGGCGTTCTCCACCTTCACGCTGGTCTCCAGCACCGGCTTCCTGGTCCGATCCAGGAATACCGCCTTGTCGCCCTCCAGCTTCAAGGCGTAGCTGCCGGGCTTCAGTTCCCGATCGCCCACTTTCGAGGCGTCGGAAAGCGTGATGGTGTAAGTCTTGGCGAGCAATAGGGATGCACACAGCAGCATCAGCGCTGCCACGGACTTGGCGCGCATCGGTTCCACCTCCCGATTTCCGGTTGTTTCTTGAGGCCCTGGACGCGAGATCGCGGACCGCCCCGAAGGCGCGTCTCGCCTCGCGCCCTCAGCCTGCTAGTAGGACGGAACCCGGCCCGGCCGGGTTTCCGCCCTCAGAGGGTCTTCAGGTAGGCCAGCAGGTCGTCCTTCTCCGCCCGGCTCAGCAGGTCTTTGAAGGCCGGCATCCCGTTGCCGCCTTCCTCGATCCAGGCCCGCACGTTGGCTTCCGTCACCCGCTTGCCGTTGGACAGCCGGGCCCGCTTGAACAGCCCTTTCAATCCCGGCCCCACCCCCCGCTCCGTGCTGTCGGCCCGGTGGCACGGGCTGCACTGCTCGAACACTTGCTTGCCCTTGGCGGCGTCGGCCGCTCCGGCCGCCGCCCCCGCCAGCCACAGCGTCAGCCACAGGCCGGCGGCCCCGCGCCCCATCCGGCGCCCTTGCTTCACCCGCATGACTCCCAGTCTAGCCCGGCTGTCCCGCCGCCTTCCGGCCCCGGCCCCAGTCCCCGCCGGGGCCGCCTTCCCGTTCACCGTACAATAGAGGTGTGAGGGTCCTGCTGTTCAGCGGCAAGGGGGGCGTCGGCAAGACCAGCCTGGCCGCCGCCACCGGCGTGCGTCTGGCTGAACTCGGCCACCGCACCCTCATCATGAGCGTGGATCCGGCCCACAGCCTGGCCGACTGCTTCGACCTGGGCGCCGACCTCTTCGATCAGCGCGCCGCCGACCCCCTCCAGGTCGCCGACCGCCTCTTCATCCAGGAACTCAGCATCCACCGCGAAATCCGGCGGCACTGGAAGGAAATCTCCTCCTACGTCATCTCCGTGCTGCGCACCACCGGCATCAGCGACGTCGAGGCCGAGGAACTGGCCATCCTGCCCGGCATGGAGGAGCTCAGCGCCATGATGCACGTCAACCAGTACCGCCGCGAGAACCGCTACGACGCCGTCGTGCTGGACGCTGCTCCCACCGCCGAATCCATGCGCTTCGTCAGCATGCCCACCACGCTGGATTGGTACATGAAGCACATCTTCCCCTTCCAGCGCAGCCTGCTGAAGGCCGTCCGCCCCATCGCCAATCGCGTCGCCCCCTTCGAAATGCCCTCCGACAGCTACTTCGCCAACATCCAGGCCCTCTTTGAGCGCCTCGAGGGCGTGGACGAGCTGCTGGAGGATCCCGCCACCACCAGCGTGCGCCTCGTCACCAATCCCGAACGAATGGTCCTGCGCGAGACCCAGCGCGCCTTCGTCTATTTCTCCCTGCACGGCCTCACGGTGGATGCGGTGATCGTCAACCGGGTGCTCCCGGATGCGGCCGGCGACGGCTTCTTCAGCGAGTGGCGCCGCTCGCAGGCCGCCATCCTCAAGGAAATTGAGGACTACTTCGCCCCCGTGCCCGTCCGCCGCGTGCCCCTGTTCCGCCGCGAGGTGCTCGGCTGGGAGCGCCTGAGGGAGCTGGCCCGCGTGCTTTACGCCCAGGGCGAAGACCCCGCGGCGGTCCTGCGCCGCGAGCGCCCCTACAGTTTCGAAAAGCGGGACGGGGTGTACCAGATCCGCATCCTGCTGCCCTTCGCCGCCCGCGGCGAGATCGCTCTGTTCAAGAAGGGCGACGAGCTGGTCGTCGAGATCGGCGCCTTGCGCCGCCACATCGGCCTGCCCACCTCGATGGCCGGCTTGAAGCCCGCCCGCGCCCGCTTGGACCGCGGGGTCCTCACCGTCGAATTGAAGGAGGAACTGCAACCATGAACCAGGGCCCGGTCGCCGAACCCGCCCGCCCGGCGGCGGAGACTTGCCTGTGCCGGGAGGCCCAACGGCTCGTCGCCCAGATCTTCCGGCTCCCCGAGCCGACCCGCCAGCACTTGCGGAACTCCCGCATCGAGTTCCTCAAGGCCGTGCGCTCCCTGATTGACGAACGAATCGCCCAGCTCTCCCGCGCCGAGTCCAAGGGCTCCAAGGTCGTCGTCGAGTGAGCCGCCCCCGGGCCGCTCACTGAAAGCGAAAGGCGCGCGCCGCCCCCCAGCCGGCCAGCGCCGTCGCAAGCCCCAGCACCGCCAGGTGCGGCGTCACCGCCCAGATCGGTTCGCCGAAGCTCACCAGTTTGTGCAGCCCGTCCATCGCCCACCCGGTCGGCAGCGCCAGGGCCAGCCGCTGCGCCCAAAACGGCGTGATCTCGATCGGCCACCAGCATCCCCCCAGCGCTCCCAGCACGTTGGCCGACGTCACCGCCAGCCCGATCACCTGTCGCTCGCTTCGCGCCAGGCTGCCTAACAGCACCCCCAGCATGGCGGTCAACCCCGCGTAAACCGCTAGAAGCACCACCACCGCCGGCCAGTTCGATCCCCAGCCCACCTTGAACAACAACGACCCCGCCGCCATCGCAAAGCCCGTCTGGATCATACCCAGCGCCCAGCGGCCCCCGCACTTGCCCGCCACGATCGCGCCCCGCGAGACCGGCGCCGCCGCCAGCCGGCGCAAAATCCCCTGCTTGCGCTCGATCACCAGCCACACGCCCCCGCTGCTCAGCATGGTCAGCAGCAGGAACATCACCATGATCCCGGGCACCGCCTGCTCGAATCCCCGCGGCGGCCGCCGCCCCGCGCTCTCCACCGCCACAGTGAGCGATCGCGGTTTTCTCTCCAGCTCCGCCACCGCCTCCCGGTTCGCCGCCCGGCCGTGTTGGGAAACCACGATCAGATCGGCCAGCAACGTGTACACCGCCCGCCCCGCTCGGAACCGGTCGTAGTCCGACCCCAGATCCTTCTCCTGCACCCTCAGCCGCACCTCGACCGGCTTGCCCGCCAGCACCTGCTCCGTGAATCCCGCCGGAAGGATCAGCCCCCGGCGGTGCCTCGCCAGCCCCGCCGCGTCGGGCACGCGCACCACCCGAAAATCTCGCTCCAACCTCCGCTCCAACCGCTCGGCCAGCCAGCCGGCGTCCCCCGGCGCCAGCAAGGCCAGCGTGTCCCGCCCCGCCGGCCGGGCGAATCCCCCGGCCGCCGCGCCGATCGCGTAGAAGAACACCACCGGCATCAGGAAGGCCCACAGCCAGGTCTCCAGCGCCCGCAGCATGTGCCCCAGATCCTTGCGCGCCAGGTAGAAAGCCAGCCCCATCATGCCCTCCCCCTTACCTGGCAAAGCCCCGGCTCAGCCGCCGCGACGCCAGCAGAAATGCCGCCGCCCCCACCGCCGCTAGCCCCGCCCCATACAGCGCCAGACGCCCCGGCTCCGCCGTGCCCGCAAGGATCGCCTTGAGCTGCACCAGCGCCCAGCCGTTCGGCGTCCACCGCCCGATCCGCGCCAGCGATTCCGGCATCACCTCCAGTGGAAACAGGCCGCCCCCCACCAGCACCAGCGGGTACACAATCAGGCTGCCCCGCACGTGCGCCGCCCGTTCGCTGCTCGCGTAAAGCTGCACCAGCGCCAGCACCAGGAAAAACGCCGCCCCGGCCGCCCCGCTCCACACTGCGGCAGGCAGCAGCCGCGCCGCCGGCATCCCGGCCGCCCAGACCACCCCTGCCATGCCTGCCAGCGAAACCACGAACAACACCGCGCTCGCCGCCGCCAGTTTGCCCCCCAGCAACGACCAGCGCGGTCCGGGCCCCGCCAGCGCCCGCCTCAGCGTCCCGTTCTCCCGTTCCCGCCAGAAATCCGCCCCCAGACCCTGCGCGACGAACAGCAGCGCCAGCATCACCATCCCCGGCGCGAACAGGGCCGCAAAGTTCACCGGCTCGGCCCCCGGCTTCCCCGTCTCCTCCGTTTTCAGCGTGATGCGCGGCGGATCCAGCCACCCGCCCAGCGCCGCCCCGATCCGGTTCATCCGCACGCTGAGCTGGGCTACCGTCGCGTCGGGAAACGTGGCGGCCCCTTCCGGCGGCCCCTCGGCCAGCTCCCGCAGTTCTTCCCCCCACAACGCCTGCAAATAGAACGCCCCCTCGACCATCATGGAGAGGGTCTCCTCGATGATCCCGGGCAGGATCCGTTGCGCAGGGTTCTTGATCAGCCTCAGCCGGCACGGCTCGCCGCGCAGCACCGCCCGGCCGAATCCCTTCGGAATCACCAGCAACGCCGAAGCCTCGCCCCGCCGCATCCGCCCCTCCCCCTCCGCGCGCGCGGTCTTCTCGACCACCAGCATCTCCCCCAGCGGCCCCTGTCCGAAGGCGCTCGCCGCCAGCCGGCTCACCAGGCTGCCGTCTTCGTCCGCCACCAGCAACCGGCCCCTCGGCGCGGCCCCGCTCCGCCCGAACAGCGCCCACATCAACACCACTACGAACAGCGGGATCCCCACCCACAGGGCCAGCGCCGCCGGGTCCCTCCGCAGCCGCAGCAAATCCTTCCAGGCGCTCAGCCACACCCCTCGCACGGCTATTCCCGCAACTCCTTTCCCGTCAGCTTGATGAACAGGCTTTCCAGGCTCGGTCGTCTGAGTGCGGTCTCCCGCACCTCCGCCCCCGCCGCCGCCAGCGCTCCCAGGACCGACGGCAGCCGCCGCGGCCCCTCCGCCAGCGCCGCCACGATCTCGGTCCCATCCGCCTGGAGAATCTCCAGCCCCTCGATGCCCGCCAGCGCTTGCCGCGCCGCCTCGACCGGAAACGAGCCGTTCACCCGCAGCAGGTCCCGCTCGCCCAGCATCGCGCGCAGCTCCTCCAGCGTCCCTTGCGCCACCAGCTTCCCCCGGTCCAGCACCCCCAGCCGGTCGCACAGGGCTTCGGCTTCCTCCATGTAATGCGTGGTGTAAAGCACGCACACGCCTCCGCGGGCTTGCTCCCGCACCAGCTCCAGCAGCCGCACCCGGCTCTGCGGGTCCACCCCCACCGCCGGCTCGTCCAAAAGCAAAACCGCCGGCCGATGCAGGATCCCGCAGGCGAAGTTCAGCCGCCGTTTCATGCCCCCGCTGAAGCTCCGTACCGGGTCGCGCGCCCGGTCCTCCAGGCCGATCAACTCCAGAGCCTCCTGGATCCGCCGGCGCAGCTCCGCCCCCCGCAGCCCGTAGACCCCGCCCCAGTACGCCAGGTTCTCCCGCGCCGAAAGTTCTTCATAAAGCGCGATTTCCTGCGGAACCAGCCCCAGGCGCTTCCGCGCTGCGACCCCTTCCCGGCCCACATCGTGCCCCATGATCCGCACCCGTCCCCCATCCGGCGCCAGCAGGCCGCTCAGGCAGCCGATCGTCGTCGTCTTGCCCGCCCCGTTCGGCCCTAGCAGCCCGAATACCTCGCCCGCCCGAACCGCGAACGATACCCCGTCCACCGCCACCAGCTCGCCGTATGTCTTGCGCAGTCCCTGGACCTCGATCATGCCGGGCCTCTCCTTCCCCTTGCGCTCACCTTTCAGCTTCTACGTACCAGCCTTCAGAACGGTTCGGCCGCCGGCGCCTTTTTTCGCCCCCGCCCGGCGCCGAGGCGCGGTAGAATAAGGGGTCACCCCATCTGCCTGAGGATCTATGTCCGCCGCGCTCTCCCTCCTGCTGGCTTCCTCCCCCTGGCGGCAGATCGAGCGGGCCCTGTTCGACGACACCTTCGCCGGCATCCACCAGTTAAGCTGGTTCGACTGGGCCATCCTCCTCCCTTACTTCGGCCTGCTGTTCATCGTCTCTCTCTACGGCTTGCACCGCTACGAGGTGCTCCGCGTATACTACCGGTACCGCAAGCGCCTGCCCCAAGCGCCCGCCCGGCGCTTTCAGCAACTTCCGCGCGTGACCATCCAGTTGCCCATTTACAACGAGCGCTACGTCGTCGAGCGCCTCATTGAGGAAACCCTCCGCATCGAGTACCCCAAAGAGCTGCTTCAGATCCAGGTCCTGGACGACTCCACCGACGAGACTCATCCCTTCACCGAAGCCCTGGTCGCTCGCTATCAGGCCCTCGGCTACCCCATCGAGTACCACCACCGCCCCCACCGCGAGGGCTTCAAGGCCGGCGCCCTGGCCGAAGGACTGAAAACCGCCGCCGGCGAACTCATCGCCATCTTCGATGCCGACTTCCTCCCCCCGCCCGATTTCCTCCACCGCACCGTCCACTTCTTCACCGACCCCGCCGTCGGCGTCGTCCAGACCCGCTGGAGCTACCTGAACCGCGAATCCAACCTCCTCACCGAGGTCGAGGCCATGATGCTCGACGGCCACTTCGTCCTCGAGCAGAACGCCCGCTGCGCCCGCGGCCTGTTCTTCAATTTCAACGGCACCGCCGGCCTGCTCCGCCGCCAAATGATCGAGGACGCCGGCGGCTGGCAGCACGACACCCTCACCGAGGACGCCGACCTCAGCTACCGCGCCCAGCTTCGCGGCTGGAAGTTCCTTTACCTGTCCGGGGTGGATTGCCCCTCCGAGCTGCCTGACGAAATGTACGGCTTCCAGGTCCAGCAGTCCCGCTGGGCCAAGGGCCTTACTCAGTGCGCCCGCAAGCTGCTGCCCTCGATTCTGCGCGCCCCCATCCCCTGGCGCCACAAACTCGAGGCCTTCTTCCACCTCACCCCCAACATCACTTACCCTCTCATGGTCGCCGTCTGCGCCCTGATGCTCCCGGTCATGATCGTGCGCTTTTACATGGGCTGGCTTCAGATGCTGCTGCTCGATCTGCCCCTGATCCTGGCCTGCTTCTTCTCGATTTTCGTCTTCTACACCGCCGCCCAGCGGGAGCTGTTCCCCGGACGCTGGAAACGCAGCATCTTCCTGTTGCCCGCCTTGCTGGCGGCCGGCGTCGGCCTCACCGTGGTCAATACCCGCGCCGTCATCGAGGCCCTGCTCGGACGTTCCGGCAGCTTCGTCCGCACCCCTAAGTACGCCGTCGAGGGCCGCGGCGCCAGGCTCGCCCGCCAGAAATACCGTCGCAAGAGCGGCTGGCTGCCCTGGATCGAGCTGGCCATCGGCACCTACTTCCTCGGCATGGTGGCCTTCGCCATCGAGACTTATAATTTCTTCTCCCTGCCCTTCCTGCTGCTGTTCGTGGCGGGTTACTACTGGGCCGGCTTCGCCACCCTGGCCCAGGAATACCGCGACCGCCTCCGCGCCGCGCGCCGCCGCCGCTTGGAGTGGGAGACCGTCGGCTGATCCTTAGGGCCGCGACCGGCCCGCCGAGCGGATCTTCTCCAGCAGCGCCGAAAGCTCCCGCACCGTCTCGGGATGCTCGGCCGCCACGTTTACCTTCTCGCCGGGGTCCTTCTCCAAGTCGTAAAGCTGCCCGCCCGGATCGTTGCCCAGCTCCGTGTTGGTCAGCTTGTTGTATTTCGCTCCCTTGGAAGGCGCGATGTACTTCCATCGTCCCCGGATCAGCGACAGCGACCCGGCGTGCTCCACCAGATGGTCGCGCCCGGTCTTGGATTCTCCGAGCAGGGCGGCCGAGAGATCGAAGCTGTCCGGCGCCGCTTCAGGCGGCAGTTGCGCCCCCGTCAAAGCGGCCAGGCTGGCGTAGAAGTCTATCTGGCTGATCAGCGCGCCCGACTCCCCGCCCCGGCGCATCCGCGCCGGCCAGCGCGCAATCAGCGGCGCCCGCGTGCCCCCTTCGAAATTCGAATACTTGCCGCCCCGCCAGGGCCCCGCGGGCCGGTGCTCGCCTAGTAGCTCGACCGCCTGGTCCCGGTAGCCGTCGTCCACCACCGGCCCGTTGTCGCTGGTCAGAATCAGCAGCGTGTCCCGCTCCAGCCCCAGCCGCTTGAGTGCCGCCGCGACCCGCCCCACGCAGTCGTCGAACTCCAGGATCACGTCGCCCCGCGGCCCCATCCCGCTCTTGCCCCGGAAGCGCGGGTGCGGTACCCGCGGCACGTGGATGTCGTGCGTGGCGAAGTACAGGAAGAACGGCCGGCTTCGATTCCGCTCGATGAATTCCACCGCCTTCCCCGTGATGACGTCGGCCATCTCCTCGTCCACCCAGAGCGCTTTCTTGCCCCCCGTCATGTAGCCGATCCGGCTGATCCCGTTGACGATCGCCATGTCGTGCCCGTGGCTGGGGTGCATGCGCAGCAGCTCCGGATGGGTCCGCCCCAGCGGCTCCCCCGGGAACGGCGTCGTGTAGGAAACCCGGATCGGATCGGCCGGATCCAGGTTCACCACCCGGTGGTTCTCCACGTACACGCAGGGAACCCGGTCCCCGGTGGCCGGGATCAGGAAGGCGTAATCGAAGCCGATCTCCAGCGGCCCCGGCCGGATCTCCCCGTTCCAGTCCAGCTCCCCGGCTCCCAGCCCCAGGTGCCACTTGCCCACCACCCCCGTCGCGTACCCTTGCGCCCGCAACATCGCCGGAAGCGTCGGCCGCCCCGGCTCGATGATCAGCCGTGCGTCTCCCGGCAGCACCCCGGTCCCCGGACGCCGCCAGGCGTACTCCCCGGTCAGCAGTGCGTAGCGCGACGGCGTGCAGGTCGCCGAGGGCGAGTGCGCGTGCGTGAACCGCAGGCCCTCCCGCGCCAGCCGGTCTATGTGGGGCGTCCGGATCCGCCGCGCTCCGTAACAGCTCACGTCCCCGTAGCCCAGATCGTCGGCGTAGATCAGAACCATGTTGGCCGGCCTTCCCCGCCGGGCTTGCGCCGCCAGCGGCAGCCCGGCCAGCCATTCCATCAGCGCGCGGCGAGTGATCGCTGCCCTCATGAGCCACATTCTAAGACGGCCGGCGCCCTTACCACACCCCGATCAGCTTCCACCACCAGAATCCCACCGTGCACCAGATCGCGAGGTTCACCAGCGACACCGCCGCCCCCACCTTCCACCACCGGCCCAGGCTCACGTAGCCGTGCGCGAAAAACATCGGCGAGGGCGTCGTGCCGTAATTGGTCAGGCCCGCCGCCAGGTTCGTGAAGCAGGCGAAGGCGTACACCGCCAGCCCCAAGGGCGCCCCTTTCGCCGCCAGCACCGCCAGAAACGGCGCGTACATCGCCAGAATGTGCGCCGTGATCGAGGCGTAGCCGTAGTGCGCGTAGAAGTACACCGGCAGCGCCACCGCCAGCAGCGTGATCCACCCTGCTCCGCCGAAGGCCGATCCCACCGCCCGGGCGAACGCCGTCGTCACGCCCGCCGCGTTCAGCGCCTTGCCCAGCATCAACAGCCCGCCGTACCAGATGAAAATGTCCCAGGCCGCCCGCTCGTTCTTGACGTCCTCCCAGCTCAGCACGCCTCCCAGCAGCAGCGCCGAGGATCCCAGCAGCGCCGTCGCCGTGATGTCCAGCCCGTGCCAGCGCGAGCTCATCCACGCCCCGCACACGCTCAAAAACACCGCCAGCACCACCCATTCGCTCCGGCTCATCCGGCCCATCGCCCGCAACTGCTCGCTGGCGAACCGCGCCGCCTCCGGCGTCCGCTTGATCTCGGGCGGATTCAACCGCATCACCGCCAGCGGAACCACCGCCAGCGAGCACAGCCCCGGCACGATCCCCGCCGCGAACCAGCTCGTCCAATCCACCCGGTAGCCGAATTGGCTGGTGGCGATCTGCGCCGCCATCGGGTTCGAGGCCTGCCCCGTCAGGAACATCGCCGCCGTCACGCAGATCGCCTGATAGACCGCCGTCATCAGATACGACCCCAGCAAGCCCGCCGTCGCCCCGGGTTGCGAGCCGTACAGCTCCGCCACCGAGCGCAAAATCGGCAGGATCACGCCCCCGCTGCGCGCCGCGTTCGACGGGATGATCGTCGCCAGCACCATGTCCGAGAGCGACAGCGCATAGCAGACCCCCAGCGACGTCCTCCCGAACAGCCGCACGAAACCCAGCGCGATCCGCCGCGCCAGCCCCGTCTTGATCAGCGCCCGCGAGATGAAAAACGCCGCCATCACCAGCCACACCGATTCGTTGGCGTACCCGCTGAGCGCCTGCTCGATCGTCAGCCCGCCCCAGATCGTCGAGAGCGTCACCGCCACCAGCACCAGCGCCCCGCCCGGAATCGGCTCCAGCACCAGCCCCGCGATCGTCCCCGCGAAAATCCCCAGCAGCCGCCAGCCCTCCGGCCGGATCGCCTCCGGCCGCGGAATCACCCAGGCCACCGCCACCAGCAGCGCCACCGGCGCCAGCGCCCGCCACAGCCCTCGGCGCGCCGGCGCCTGCGGCCCGCCCGCTTGTCCTTGAAACATCGGCGTGCCATCATATCGTACTGTGACGACTCTGCGCCGACGCGACCTGCTCGGGATCGCCCCCGCCGCCGCTCGGGCCCTCTCCCAGGAGCAAGATCCGCCCCGCACCATCCCCGACTATGAAAAACCCCTTTTCGACCTGCACAAGGTCTCCCGCGCACCCGTCAAAATCGCCTCCATCGAGCTGCTGCGCCACGGCGCCGTTTATCTGGTCCGTTCCCGTTCGAGCGACGGCGCCCTGGGGCTGGCCCGCACCAAGCAGGTCGAGGACTTCATCCCCATCCTCCTGCGCCGCGTCATCCCCCACTTCCTCGGCAAGGATGCCCGCGAGCTGGAATCCCTGGTGGACGAAGTCTACATCGCCCACTACAAGATGGCCGGCCAGGCCTTCTGGTGCCCCGTCGCCTTCGTCGAGCAGAGCCTCTTCGATTTGCTGGGAAAAGTGGCGGGCAAGTCCCTGGGCGAGTTGATGGGCGGCGTCCTCCGCCGCCAGATCCCGGTCTATCTATCGGGCTCCGAGCGCAACACCACCGCCGAACAAGAGGTCGAAATCTACGTCAACGCCGTCGCCCTCACCGGCGCCCGGGCGGTCAAGTTCAAAATCGGCGGCCGCATGAGCCGCAACGCCGACGCCTACCCCGGCCGCACTCGCCGCCTGATGCCGCTGGCCCGCAAGCGCCTGGGCGATCGCATCACCCTGTACGCCGACGCCAACGGCTCCTACGATGCCGCCGTCGCCATCCAGATCGGGCGCATGCTCGAGGAACTCAAGGTGGGTTTCTTTGAAGAGCCTTGTCCCTGGGAGGAACTCGGGGAGACCAAACGCGTCGCCGACGCCCTCTCGATGCCGGTCGCCGGCGGCGAGCAGGACGCCAGCCTCTGGCGCTTCCAGTGGATGATCGAGAACCGCGTGGTGGATATCGTCCAGCCCGACATCAACTACAACGGCGGCTTCATCCGCGCCGCCCGCGTCGCCCGCCTCGCCCGGCAGGCCAAAATGTGGATCGTCCCCCACAACACCCAGACCGACGCCGCGGCCGCCAACATCCTGCACTTCGCCTCCGCCATCCCCAACATCGGTCCCTTCATGGAGTTCCCCTGCCGCGGGCCGCAGAAACACCCCTCCTGGTACAGCCCTCACTTCCAGATTCGCGACGGCGTGGTCAAAGTTCCTGAGGGACCCGGTCTGGGCGTCGAGTACGATCCCGATTGGTTGAAGAAAGCCGTCCGCGTGGAGACTTGCTGATTGCGGCCTCCCCTTACGGGTTCGCCTGCGCCGGGTAACGGATCGCCGTGAAGTTCTCCAGCTTCACCGTCTCGGCGGTCGGCCCGGCCATCGCCCCCAGAAATTCGATGGTCAGCGGCGCGCTCAGCGGATCGCCCGCCGTGCCCGCGCTCGCCGAAAGGTTCAGTCCCGACCCCCAGCTCAGCGCGCTGAACTGCACCCCGGCCGCCCGCACCGCCGCGTCCGCCCGCCCCGCGGCCAGCGCCGTCGCGCCGTCCGCGCTGCGCGAAACCAGCGTCGTCGTCCCCCAGCGCACTTCGATTTGAAAACCGGTCGCGGTCCCCTGGTGCGAGTAATCGAACCGGATGTCCACCCGGTCCCCCGCCTTCAGCAGGTTGGCCGGTATCGTGCAACTGCCCAGCCGCGCCGGCGCCGTCTCGCTGGTCGAGGCGCCCGTGCTCGAACACAGCACTTGCGGTTGCGTGTGCACCTGCCCGCCTTCCACGCTCTTGCGCGCTTCGGCGCTCGTGTTGTACCACCAGTCGCCGCTCGAGGGTCCGGCCGGATCGCTCGCGCTGCCCGTGTCCCGCCAGCCCGCCTGCCCCGCCGAACTGGCCGCCCGGAACGAGCTCCCCGTGAACTGCCCCGTCGCCTCCACCCGCGCCACCTCCGTGCCGTACACGTTCTGCCAGCTTGCCAGCGGCGCGCTCCCTTGCCCTTCGCCCGCCCGCACCGTCACCGTCGTGCTGCCGGTGATCGCCGTCCCGTCCCATACGAACAGCGTCGTCAGACTGGTGTTGTTGCCCAGCGAAAGCCGCCGGTTCTGGTTGTCCCAGTAAAGCCGGGCGTTATTGTGCGCCAGGTTCCCCGAAGCGTCCGTGAACGGCACCGAACCGGCCGGAAAGTTCGTGAACAGGCAGGTGTTCCACACCGCATCCTGCCCGTTCGACATCAGGCAGCGATTCGCCGGACCGAGCGGCAGCCTCGTCCAACTCGTCGGCGAAGTCCCCAGCCCCACGATCAGATCGCCCCGCACCGGCGCCGCCGGCGTCGTGTCGCTGTGCCGCTCGCTTAGCAGCTCGTGTCCCCCCGGGATGCTGCCCTCCAGCCGGTAAGACGCCGTCAGAACGTCGCCCGGCTGCGGAATCGCTTCCGCGGCGAAGGTGATCACGTTGCCGCTCAGCGTGTAGTCCAGTCCCTGCTTCTGCAACAAGCCGTTGCGGTACAGCGCCAGCCCCGAGCCGGGCGACGGGCTGTCGGCCAGCGTGAACACCGCGTTCGAACCGTTGATCAGCCCGGCCGGCGTCTCTGCGTCCACGAACGCCGCTCCGTTGCCGTCGCCTCCCGTGCCGCACGGCCCCGCGCTGCCGTCCACTCGCACGCAATCGCTCAGATTGCCCGCCACCGCCTCCAGCGCCCCCGCGGCGTTGATGAAGGCCGCCCGCGCCGGCGCATAGCCCGGCCCTTTCTCGGCCCGCGCCGCCAGCGCTTCCGCCAGCCCGATGACGTCGCCGATCTGAATCGCCTCGCTCTGCTGGCCCGGACCCGCCGGCGTCCCCACCCGCACGTCCCGCACTCGCAAGGGCGTCGCGCTGGGCGGCACCGCCCAGATCTCCTCGAACTGCACTTTGCCGTCGCTGTTGTATCGCACCGTATAGGTGCTCGGCGGGGTGGCCGTCGTCGTCGGCGTCAACTGCACCCGCAGCAGGCCGTTGGCGATCCGCACCGTCACCCGCTGGGTCGCAATGTTGTCGCCCTGCGCCGTTAGGAAACTTCGCCACTCGATGAAAACCACCCCGTTGAAGGGCGTCCCGTCCGCCTTGTACAGCACGTCCTGGATCGTCGTCAGCGGCGGACCCGCCCACGCCGCCGCCGCCGTCCACACCGCCATCGCACGCAAAGCACCGCCCACCAGATTCCCTCCGGAAAATCGCCCGGACCCCGGCGGGCCGCCTCCGGACCCCCGCCCTCTTCCCCCAGGTCTTCGCCTTCCGGCGCGGGCGGGCGTCCTCCGGCTTTCGCCGCCGGGGCCGGGCGCAAGCGAGTAGTAACTACCGGCTTCAGTGTAAACGACCCGGCCGGCGCAACCCGCCCGCTCCCGATTCGCCTCGCCCCGCTAAGTCCTTCCAGCGGGAGAGATTCCCCGCCCCCGAATTCCCCCGCCTTCCCCTGTTACTCGCCCGCCGGCCTTCCGGCCTTTCCCCGGCCTCTCGCTGCCCCTTGCTCTCGGGCCGGCTAGCGCATTTCGCCCCCGGCGCTGATCCGCTCCGCGTTCAGATACGGCCGTAGCGCCTCGGGAATCACCACGCTGCCGTCCCGCTCCTGATAGTTCTCCACCACCGCCACCCAGGTCCGTCCCACCGCCAGCCCGCTGCCGTTCAGCGTATGCACGTACTCCGCCTTCCCTTTGGCAGACTTCATCCTGATCCCCGCCCGCCGCGCCTGGAAGGCCTCGAAGTTCGAGCACGAGGAGATCTCCTTGTATCCGTTCAGACCCGGCAGCCACACCTCGATGTCGTAAGTCTTCGCCGCCGAAAAGCCCAGATCTCCCGTGCACAGCGCCACCGTCCGGTAGGGCAGCCCCAAACGCCGCAAAATGTCCTCGGCGTCCGCCGTCAGACTTTCCAGCTCCTGGTAACTCTGCTCCGGCCGCGCGAATTTCACCAGCTCCACCTTCTGAAACTGGTGCTGCCGTATGATCCCCCGCACGTCCCGCCCGTAGGAGCCCGCCTCGCTCCGGAAACAGGGCGTGTAGGCCGCCAGCTTGATCGGCAGCCGCTCCGCCTCCAGCGTCTCGTTGCGAAACAGATTCGTCACCGGCACTTCCGCCGTCGGCGCCAGCCAGAAGTCGTATCCCTCGCACTTGAACAGATCTTGGGCGAACTTCGGCAGTTGGCCCGTCCCGTACAGGCTGGCCGAATTGATCAGGAACGGCGGCAGCACCTCCCGGTAGCCGTGCTCCCGCGTGTGCACCTCCAGCATGAAGTTGATCAGCGCCCGCTCCAGCTTCGCGCCCAGATCCCAATAGACCGCAAAGCGCGCCCCGGTCACCTTGGCCGCCCGCTCCAGATCCAGGATCCCCAGCGCCGGGCCCAAATCCCAGTGCGCCTTGGGCGGGAAGTCCCAGCGCCGCGGCTCGCCCCACCGCCGCACCTCCAGGTTATCCTCCTCGCTCCGCCCCACCGGCGTGCTCTCGTGCGGCAGGTTCGGCACGCTCGCCAGCCATTGCCGGAACTCTTCCTCCAACTGCTCTGCCTGCTCGTCCAGCGCCGCGATCCGCTCGCCCGCCTCCCGCACTTTCTGCTGCCGCTCGCTGGTGTCCTCCCCCTGCCGCCGCAATTGTGCGATTTCCGCGCTCTCCGCCCTTCGCCAGGCTTTCAGCCGTTCGCTCTCGGTGAGCGCCGCCCGCCGCCTGGCGTCCAGCTCCCGGAAGCGATCCACCTCCAACACGTACCCCCGGCTGGCCAGCCGCTCCGCTATCTGCTCCAGGTTCGACCGAAAGAACGCCAGATCGTACATACCTTCAGAGTACGTCCCCGGCCCCGCCCCGCGCGGCCGCCTCCCCCGCCCCTGCGCCCCTCACTCCGCCGCCCCGTCCGGGCTAAACTTGAAGCGGGAGGCTTGCCCGGCATGGCTACGCGCTCCACCACGCAGCTCAGCCCGGATCTGGCGGCACGTTTCGCCGGTCTGGAACCGGAAGAACTCATCCGCGCCTTCCGCATCATGCAGTTGTCCCGCCGCCTGGACGACCGCGAAATCCTGCTCAAGCGCCAAAACCGCATCTACTTCCAGATCTCCGGCGCCGGCCACGAGGCCGTCTCCGCCGCCGCCGGCATGGCCCTGCGCCCCGGCTACGACTGGTTCTATCCCTATTACCGCGACCGCGCCCTCTGCCTGGCCCTCGGCGTCACCCCCGAGCAGATGCTGCTTCAAGCCGTCGGCGCCGCCGCCGACGTCGCTTCCGGCGGCCGCCAGATGCCTTCTCATTGGGGCTCGCCGGAGCTGCACATCGTCAGCGCCTCTTCGCCCACCGGCACCCAGTTCCTCCAGGCCGCCGGTTGCGCTCACGCCTCCCTTTACCTGGATCCCGGCGCCGACGACCTCACCCTGGTCTGCTCGGGCGACGGCGCCACCAGCGAGGGCGAATTTTGGGAGGCCCTCAACCTCGCCTGCCTCGATCGTCTCCCCGTGCTGTTCCTGATCGAGGACAACGGCTGGGCCATCTCCGTCCCCGTCGAGCGCCAGACCGCCGGCGGCAGCATCTCCCGGCTGGTCCGCGCCTTCCCCTCCTTGCTCGTGCTGGAAGTGGACGGCGCCGACTTCCTCGCTTCCTACCAGACCCTCCGCCAGGCCGCCGACTGGTGCCGCAGCCGCCAGGGCCCCGCCCTGGTCCATGCCCACGTCATCCGTCCCTACTCGCACTCGCTCTCCGACGACGAGCGCCTCTACAAGACCCCCGAGGAGCGCCAGGCCGAAGCCGAACGCGATCCCCTCCAGCGCTTCCCCGAGTTCCTCCTGGCCGAGGGCATCCTCGATCGCCACCGCCTCCAGCTCCTCCTCCACGAGGTCGAGATGGAAATCCAGGAGGCCACCGAAAAGGCTCTCGCCGCTCCTGCCCCCGCCCCCGGCGCCGAGCTCCTCCATCTCTACTCCCCTCGCGTGGATCCGGCCTCCCCGCAGTTCGCTGCCGAACCGGTCTTCGAAGGCCCGCCCCTCACCATGGTGGACGCCATCAATCGCACCCTACACGATGAAATGCGCCGCAACCCCCGCATCCTGGTCTTCGGCGAGGACGTGGCCGATTGCAGCCGCGAGGAAAACCTCCCCCGCCTGAAGGGCAAGGGCGGCGTCTTCAAAGCCACCCACGGCTTGCAATCCCAGTTCGGCAGCCGCCGGTGCTTCAATACCCCCCTGGCCGAAGCCGCCATCGTCGGGCGCGCCATCGGCCTGGCTACCCGCGGCCTCAAGCCGGTGGCCGAAATCCAGTTCTTCGATTACATCTGGCCCGCCATGATGCAGATCCGCAACGAACTGGCCACCCTGCGCTGGCGCTCCAACGACGGCTTCTCGTGCCCGGCCGTCATCCGCGTCGCCATCGGCGGCTATTTGCAGGGCGGCGCGCCCTATCACAGCCAGTGCGGCGAGGTCGAGTTCACCCACATCCCCGGCTTGCGCGTCGTCATGCCTTCCAACGCCCTGGATGCCTGCGGGCTGCTGCGCACCGCCCTGCGCGCCGACGACCCCGTGCTCTTCCTCGAACACAAGCGTCTGTACCGCGAGCCCTACAACCGCTCTCCCTACCCCGGCCCCGAGTTCACCATCCCCTTCGGCCAGGCTCGGATCGTCAAATCCGGCCGCGCCCTCACCATCGTCACCTACGGCGCTCTGGTGCAGAAATCCCTCCAGGCCGCCTCCCTGCTTGAGAGGAAGAACCCGGAGTGGACCGTCGAGGTCCTCGACCTGCGCACCCTGGCGCCTTACGATTGGGAGGCCGTTTGCTGTTCGGTCAGCAAGACCAGCCGAGTGATCATCGCTCACGAGGACTGCCTCTCGTTCGGCTACGGCGCCGAACTGGCCGCCCGCATAGCCGCCGAGCTGTTCGACTGCCTGGACGCCCCCGTGGGCCGCGTCGCCGCGCTGGACACCTGGGTGGCTTACAACCCCCGGCTGGAAGACGAGATCCTGCCCCAAGTGGAGGACCTGGTGGAGGAGGCCGAGCGCCTCTTGCGTTACTGAGCCCCGGCCCTCACGGGCTGAACTGGAAAGACACCCGCAGCAGCGCCCCTTCCTTCAGCTCGATGCTTTGCTGGTCCTTCTGCCCGTTCTTCACCACTTGGATCTCGTACTTGCCGGCCGGCAGCACCAGCGTCGCCGGCGTGGTCTCCTGGCGCACCTGCCCGTTGAGGATGATCTGCGCTCCCGGCGGCGTCGTCTCCACCCGCACCGTCCCGGTCTGCCGCGTCAGATTGAGAAAGATCTCCCGCGGCCCCGTCATCTCGAAGATGCGCAGCTCCTGCCGGTGCCCCTCCAGCGTCGCCACCAGCGTGTGGCGCCCCGGCGCCAGGGAGCTGGTGCAGGGCGTGGTGCACTTGGTTTGCGGATTGCCGTCGAAGACCACCTCCGCTCCCGGCGGGCTGGTGCTCACCATCAGCTTGAATTCCCCGGGCGCGGCGGGCTTGCGCTCCGCCGGCGGTTTGACGGCGCCGCTCCCGGCAGGCTTGATTGGCGCCGGCGCACCCGCCGCTTCCGCGGGCTTGGCCGGCTGCGCGGGCGGCTCGGGCTCGACCGCCGCTTTGGTCGCCGGGGCGGGCCGTCCGGCGTCGCTGGAGGCCCCCGCCGGCCCGGCCTGTACGATCGCCCCCGCCCCACGGCCTTCCCCGGGCATCGGCGTGGGGCGCTCTCCGGCCGGCGGCGTGGGGGCCACTGCGGCGGCCGGCGGCTGCGCCGTCCCCGCCGCGCTTCGGGCGCGCTCCAGACCAAAGAAAACCGCCGCCGCCACCGCCAGCACTCCCAGCACGGCCGCCGCCGCCGGCGCCGCGCGCCGCCTCTTCTTGGGCGCCTCCTCGCGCCGCTCGGCCGCTTCCTCGAGCCGCGCCGCCACGCCCTCCTTCACGGTGGTCCCTACGGCGGCCGTGGGCAGCGCCGCCTCGCCCGCCCGCGGCCCGGCCTGCCAGTCCTGCTTGGTTCCCAGCGCGTTGGCTAACGCTTCGATGAACTCCGTACAGCTCGGGTAGCGCTGCTCGGGATCCTTGGCCAGCGCCCGGCTCAGCACCAGCGACACCGGCCAGGGCAGCGACGGGTTCACCTCCTGCGGCGGCCGCGGCGGCTCCGCCACGATCTTGTAGAGCACCGTCGTCAGTTGCTCCCCGGTGAACGGCTTCTCTCCGGTCAGCACCTCGTAGGCCATCACCCCCAGCGCGAACTGGTCCGCACGGCCGTCCACCGGCTTGCCTTGGATCTGTTCCGGCGACATGTAGTTCGGCGTCCCCAGCACCGTGCCCGCCACCGTCAATTGGTGCGAGCTGGCGATCTTGGCCACGCCGAAATCGGTGATCTTCACCACCCCGTCTTCGCTGATCAGGATGTTGGCCGGCTTGATGTCGCGGTGAACGATCCCCTTCTTGTGCGCGTAATCCAGCGCCGCCGCCGTCTGCCGCAGCACGCTCAGGATGGTTTGCTGGTTGGGCGGCTCCTTGTCCTCCAGCAGGCTTTCCAGGCTGCGCCCGGGCACCAGCTCCATGGCGATGTAGGCCAGATCCCCCTCCTGGCCCACGTCGTAGACCACCACGATGCCCGGATGGGAAAGAATGCCCGCCGAGTGCGCCTCTCGCCGCAGCCTTTCCCGCAGCCGCTGGCTCTCGATCGGATCGCTCAGCTCCGTCATGCGGATGGTCTTGATCGCGATCAGCCGGCCGATGCTGGGGTCCCGCGCTCGATACACCACACCCATCGCGCCCCGCCCCAGTTCCTCCAGGATCTCGTATCGCCCGATCCGCTCCATCTGCCCTCGAAGGCTCACCGCCCTGCGAGCCCGGCCGGCGCGCAGCGGCCTCCCGGCGCCCGCATCCCGCGCGCATCATTGTAGCGCATCGGATCCCCCGTGCCTAGGCCGGAGTGCCCGCCGGACCCCGCCGCCACTTCCGTACCAGATGCACCACCAACCCCGCCCCGGCCGCTAGCATCGCCACCGGAACCACGTTCATCACCCACCATTGCGCCCCTTCCGGCTCCGCCAGCACCCGCGTCCCGTAGCGCTGCTTGTAGTAGTCCAGGATCTCCCGCTCGCTGCGCCCGGCCGCCACCATTTCGGCCAGCTCCTCGCGCATCTGTCGGGCGACCTCGCTGGTGTGCGTCGCCACCACTTCCTGGTAACAGCAAGGCGCCAATAAAGCCTTTCCCAGCCTCTCCAGGCGGGCTTGCTGCTCCCGGTCCAGGGGCGCAGCGCCCAGCAGAATCATCCCAGCCAACACCGCCGCCAGCATCTTGCTTCCAGTATTGCACCCCGCCGGCGCTCCCGCGCAAACCCTGCGCCGGCCCCTGCCGCTCGCCCCGCAGAATTTGCATCCGCCCCTGCCGAAGTGCTTCAATCGGAAGCAGCCCCGGCTGGCAGGGGAATTGCCCTTTAAAAGGCTGGAGGCGCGGCCATGCGGCTCGTACCCATCCTGGCGCTCACCCTCCTGCCGGCCGCCGTCCGGGCTCAGCCGGTCGAGGAGGCCCCTCTGCCCGACCGCCCCCAGATCCAGGTCCAAGGCCGCATCCTGCGCGTCGCGGCCGGCTTCGGCCAGGGCATGCCTGCCCTGGAAGTCGCCTCCGACGGGCGCACGTGGAAGGTCTGGCTGGGCTCGATGCGCTACTTGATCCAGAACAATTTCAACCCCAGGGCCGGCCAGCGGATCGTCATCCGGGCTTTGCGCCGCAGCGAGGACTCCGACGAGCTCTGGGCCGTCGTCATCACCCTCCCCGACAGCCGCCAGACCCTCCGCCTGCGCGACAACCTCGGCCGGCCCCTTTGGCGCCGCGGTTGGGCCCGGCGCGCCGGACCCAAGTCCTTCTGAGGGCTCCCGGCCGCTCCTGCTACCCTCGTGGAGTTATGCCTGCCCAACGCGAGCCGCCCGAGCTCACTCTCAAAGCGCTGGCCCTCGGCCTGGCTCTGGCCTTCCTGTTCGGCGCCGCCAACGCCTATCTCGGCATGAAAGCCGGTCAGACCGTCGCCGCCACCATCCCCGCCGCCGTCATCGCTCTGGCCCTGTTCCGCCTGCCCCGCTTCCGCGGCGGCGTCCTCGAGCAGAACATCGCCCGCACCGCCGCCTCGGTCGGCGAGGCCCTGGTGGCCGGCGCCATTTTCACCATCCCCGCTTTCAGCATGGCGCGCGCCGGCGGCGTGCGCCTTTGGGACGACCTGCGCTCCCACTACTGGGAGGCCTCTCTGATTCTGCTCGCCGGCGGTCTGATCGGCATTTTCTTCGTCATCCTGCTGCGCCGGCCCCTCTGCGTCGAGGCTGGGCTGCCCTGGCCGGAAAGCGTGGCCAGCGCCGAAATCGTGCGCGCCGGCGCCGAGGCCGGCGCCGCCGGCCGCCGCCTTTTCGGCGCCATGGGACTGGCCGCCCTGATCGAGATCCTCAAAAGCGCGCGCGGCCTGCGCCTGTTGCGCGAGTCCGCCGCCGGCTTCCTCCCCTTCCCCCCCGCTCTTATCCGCCACTTCGACCTCGACCAAAGACCTCTGGTCGCCGTCTCGCACCGCGGCGGCATCCCCTGGAGCACGCCCGCCCTTTCCCCCGCCCTCATTGGCATCGGCTACATCATCGGGCCGGGCGTAGCCGCCGCCAACGCCGCCGGCGGCCTGCTCGCCTGGTGGGTGTTCATCCCTCTGCTGCTGTTCTTCGATCCCGATCTCCCCAATCGCCTGGGCACGGGCCCGGCCGCCGCCTGGGAGGTGGCCGCCTACTCGGTCTGGCACAACGTGGTTCGCCCGATCGCCGTGGGCGCGATGCTCGTCGCCGCCTGTTACACGCTCTACCGCATGCGAGCCTCGATCGGCCGTTCCCTGTCGGCATTGGGGCGCCGCCGGGGCGGCGATCGCGCGGGCCTCGCCGGCGAGCGCACCGAGCGCGACATTCCGCCCCGCTGGATCCTCGCCGGCCTGCTGGTCTCGATCGCGCCTACCCTCGCCATTTACTACCACTTCACGGGCCGCCTGGGCTCCGCTCTGCTGGCCGCCCTCGTCATGGGGCTGGCCGGCTTTCTGCTCTCGGCCGTGGGCGCTTACCTGGTGGGCTTGGTCGGCAGCTCGAATCAGCCCGTCTCGGGACTCACCTTGGCCGCCCTCGTCATCGCCGCCCTGGTCATGCTTGCCGTGGGAGTGAAGGGCCCGGCCGGGGTGGCCGCGGTGCTGGGCGTGGCCGCCGTGGTCTGCTGCGCCTGTTGCGTGGCCGGCTCGCTGGCCCAGGATCTCAAGGCGGGGCACCTGCTGGGCGGCACGCCCTGGAAAATGCAGTTGGTCGAGATCCTCGCCGTCGCGCTGCTGGCCTTCTTTCTCATGGCGCCCATCCTCGTGTTGGACGAGGCCAATCGCGCCACCGGCGGCATCGGCGGCCTGGAGTTGCCCGCGCCTCAAGCCGGCTTGATGGCCCAACTGGCCCAGGGAATCGTGGGCGGAGAAATGGCCTGGGGATTGCTCGCCGCCGGCGCCGCGTTGGGCGCGGCCCTGATCTTTTCCGGCGTCCGTTCGCCCATGCTGGTGGCTGTCGGGATGTACTTGCCGTTCAAAACCGTCTCGGCCATTTTCGCCGGCGGGGTGATTCGATGGGCCGCCGATCGCCTGGCGGCGCGGTGCGGCCGTCCGGCGGAAGCCGAGCAGCGGGGCCTGCTGTTGGCCTCCGGCCTGGTGGCGGGCGAAGCCATTCTGGGCATCGCGCTGGCGGTCGTCTCGCTCAACCCTGAAATCCCCTCGTTGACGCGCCTGCTCACCGGCGCCGACGAATTGGCCTTCTTCCCCGCCGCGGGCGGCTGGTTCTCGCTGGCCGTCTTCGCTGGGCTGGGGTGGCTGCTGGCGCGCCCTCCCGCCTCGCGCGGCTGAGCGCCTTCGGCCCCGCCCCCCGCGGGATTGGTGTAGAGTTGAGTCTGATTCAGGAGCATCCTATGGACCATCCGACTTTCTCCCGACGCACCTACCTTCAAATGCTCAGCGCCGCGCCGGCGCTCTCGGCCGCCCCGCTGCCCGGCGACGCCGACCGCGAGCGCCGCATGAAATGGTGGCACGAGGCCCGCTTCGGCATGTTCATCCACTGGGGCCTTTACAGCCTGCTCGGCCGTCACGAATGGGTCATGGAAAACGAAGGGATCCCCGTGGAGGAGTACGAGCAGCTCGCCAAACGCTTCAACCCCAAGCCCAACGCCGCCCGCGATTGGGCCCGGCTGGCCCGCCGCGCCGGCCAGAAGTACATGGTCATGACCACCAAGCACCACGAGGGCTTCTGCCTGTTCGATTCCAAACTCACCAGCTATTGCGCCCCCAAGCAGGCCGCCGGGCGCGACCTGGTGGCCGAGTACGTCGAGGCCGCGCGCGCCGAAGGCCTCCGCGTCGGCTTCTATTACTCCCTGATGGACTGGCATCATCCCGACGGCGCCCGCTGCGCCACCGACGAGGCCGCCCGCAAGCGCTTCGTCGAGTACATCCACGGCCAGATCCGCGAGCTGCTCACCAACTACGGCAAGATTGACATCCTCTGGTACGACGTAGCCTGGCCCCTGGACGCCGAGGGCTGGGAGTCGCTGCGCATGAACGAAATGGTCTTCAAGCTCCAGCCCGACATCATCGTCAACAACCGCAACCGCCTGCCCGGCGATTTCTCCACCCCCGAGCAGCGCATCCAGGCCGAGCAGGCCGGGCGGGCCTGGGAAGCCTGCATGACCATGAACAATTCCTGGGGCTACCACGCCGCCGACGACGACTGGAAATCCCCCAAGACCTGCCTGCGCAACCTGGTCACCTGCGCCCGCGACGGCGGCAATTACCTGCTCAACATCGGCCCCCGCGGCGACGGCTCCATCCCCGAGGAGTCCGTGCGCATCCTCAGCGCCGTGGGCCGTTGGATGGAGCGCAACGGCCAGACCATTTATGGGACCGAGCGCTGCCGCGTCAGCCGCTCCAACTACGCCAACTTCACCCGCAAGGGCAACACTCTTTACGTCCACGTGCACTTCTGGCCCGGCGAGACCGTCACCGTGGCCGGCTTGCGCTCGAAGGTGCGGTCCGCCCGCCTGCTGGCCTCCGGCAAGCCCGTCCGCTTCGAGCAGGATCCCCTCCGCGTGCGCTTCACGGGCTTGCCTGCCGCGCCGCCCGACGATCCGCTCACCGTCATCGCCGCCGAGTGCGACGCCGAACCCGTGCAGGACATGGAATCGCTCCGCCGCGAGCGGCCCCGCCGCGGCGTTTGAGGAGGCCCCGGTGACCCGCCGTTCCTTCCTGGGCGCGGCGGCCGCCCCCGCCTGGCGGCCGCCCGCCAACCCGCCCAACGTCATCCTGGTCATCACCGACGACCAGGGCTGGTTCGACGTCGGCCTCCACGGCAACCCCCACATCGAGACGCCCGTCATGGACCGCATCGCGCGGGAGGGCGTCCGCTTCTCCCGTTTTTACTGTTCGCCCGTCTGCACTCCCACGCGCGCCGCCCTCCTCACCGGCCGCCACTACCAGCGCACCGGCGCCGTGGACACCTACCGGGGCCGCGACACCCTGCGCCCCGGCGAGATCACCCTGGGCCAGATCTTCCAAAGCCGCGGCTACCGCACCGCCTGCATCGGCAAGTGGCATCTCGGCCGCTACATGCGCTACCACCCGAACGAGCGCGGCTTCGAGCACTTCTTCGGCTTCTGGCAGTACGGCTTCATCAACCGCTACGACGACTCCGACGAACTCTGGTGCAACAAGCGCCCCGTCCTCACCGTCGGCTACGTCACCGATGTGCTGACCGACCAGGCCCTCCGCTGGCTGGAGGAAAACCGCAGCCGCCCGTTCTTTCTCTATCTGGCCTACAACGCCCCTCACTCTCCCTACCTGGTCCCCGACCGCTATATCGCCCGCTACCTCGCCAAGGGCCTGCCCTTGCAAGAGGCCCGCATTTACGGCATGATCACCGCTGTGGACGACAACCTCGGCCGCTTGCTCGCCGCCCTGGAGCGCTGGAAACTGGCCGAGAACACCTTCCTCATTTTCATGAGCGATAACGGCGGGGTCAGCCGCTATTACAACTGCGGCCTGCGCGGCAACAAAGGCTCGGTCTACGAGGGCGGCATCCGCGTGCCCTTCTTCGTTCGCTGGCCGGGGGGCCTCCCCGCCGGGCGCGCCGTCGAAGTCATGGCCCAGCACATTGACGTCTTCCCCACCCTGTGCGAGCTGATCGGCGCGCCGCCCCCGGCAGACCGCCCGCTCGACGGGCGCAGCCTGCTCGCCCTGCTGCGCGGCGACGCCGGCGCCCCTCACTCCCACCTGTTCCACCAATGGAACCGCGTCCGCCCCTTGCTGGATCCGCCCGCCGACCCTCAGGAAGCCCCGCCCGACGAGCGCCAGGCCTTTCGCCCTAACTGGGCAGTGCACGACGACCGCGGCTACAAGCTCATCTCGACCGGCGAGCTGTTCGATCTGGCGCGCGATCCCGGCGAGCAGCGCGACCTCGCCGCCTCGGATCCCGAGACGGCCCGCCAGTTGCGCCGGCGCTTCGAGCAATTCTTTGCCGAGGTGACCGCCGGGGCCGATTACCGCCCCGTGCCCATCGAGGTGGGCCGCGAGGACGAAAACCCGGTCGAACTCGATCTGACCTGGAGCCGCACGCTCGGCGACAAGGTCCGCCCCGTCTACCGGCACTACAACCGCGACACGATCGAGGATTGGAGCCGGCCCGGCGAAGCCGTCCGTTGGGCCGTTGAGGTGGTGCGTCCGGGCCGCTATCAGGCGACCCTGGAATACGGCTGCGATCCCGCCCAGGCCGGCTCGACTTTCCGCGTCGCCGCCGGCCGCGCCGCGCTGGAGGCCCGCGTCGAGCCCACCGCCGGCCGCCTGGTGTTCCAGCCCTTTTCGGTGGGAACTCTCGAACTGGACCGCGGCCCTGCGACGCTGGAAATCCAAGCCGTCCGCCTCCGCGGCCGCGAGCTCATGGTCCTGCACAAGCTCTGGCTTCGAGGGCCGGTCTGAGCCCTTCCCTCCGCCGCTTCAGGCCGGGGAGAGGACCACCTTGGTGTCGTAGAAAACCGCGCTGCCGCCCACCACGTCGCTCAGCGTCGTGTTGCGCAGGTAATCGTCCAGGCGCATCACCGCGTTGGCGTGGAAGCCCGCCGCCCTGCGCCAGTCGCGCGGAATCACCTGCCCGTCAATGACCATGTCGCCCGCGCCGTAGGCGAAATGCCCGTAGCCCAGCACGAAACTGATCACGCCCGGGCGGATGCCCTCCGTGGTCAGGATCCGCCCCACGATGGGGACGCGCAGGCCGTTGCCCAGATCCCAGGACGACTCGGGATTGGTCGCCGAGAGGATCCAGGCCCGCTGATTGTCGCGCAGGCCCAGCCGGGCGGCGTCGCTGGGATGGATCTGAATGACGTTCTCCGGCTCGACGTCGGTCAGCCAGTAGTTCGAGATGGTGCGGCTCTTGGTGTGCAGAATGGTGCGGCAGGTGATCAGGCTCAACGCCGCCCCGGCGTGCTCGATGGGCTTGCCCAGCGAGTCGGCCAGGGGCAGGTAGGCCGGGTGGCCCTTCAGCCATTCGCCCGTCATCGAGTTGCGCGTGGTGGCTGCTTTCTCCAGGTAAATGTTGATCAACTTGCCGTACTTGTTGCGCACCTGCTCGCCCGCCCAGGCGTCCGGATAGGCCCACCAGCGCCCGCCGCGGTTCAGCACATAGATCACCTTGCGCCACCACTCCGGCCCTACTGCTCTCTGCCAGCGCTCCGCATCGAAGACGCTCTTGGGCAGGTGCGCCCGGGCGCGCAGGAAAATCTGCACCTCCTCCTGGTCGGCGTCCGGACAAACGTCGCCCCCGCCGCTCGAGTCGCCGAAGGCGATGTTGGCCGTCATCTTCAGGTAAAAATCCTCCGGCCGCGTCAGGTCCACGCCCGGTCGGAAACCTCCGGGGCCGAAGCCGGGCAGGCCGAGCTGCTCGGCGATGGCCAGCAGCAAGGCTTCCAGCGACAGCGGCATCTCCTCGCCGAAGACCCGCACCGTCTGGTTGGGGCCGGCGATCGCCGGCTGGCGCACCGGCGACACTCGGTGGGGGATCGAGGGATGCGTGCGGTGGAACTCCCAGCGCTCCAGATAGCTCAGGTCCGGGAAAATGTAATCGGCATACAGGCTGGTCTCGCCGATCACGATGTCGTTGGCCACGAACAACGGGATCTTTTCGGTGTCCTTGAGGATGGGAATCAGGGCGTGCCCGGCCGGCAAGGCGTAGACCGGACTGCCCATGTACAGAAACAGGGCCTTGATCGGGTAGGGGTACTGATCCCCCGCCGAAGGGATCACTTCCTGGTAAATGTCGCTGGCCAGCGGATACCACGGCCGGCGCGCCGGATAGCCCGCGAACAGCGTGCTCTTCTCGTAGCTGCTCTCCGAACGGATGATCGTGATGCCGAAGGGCGTCACCGGGCTGGGATGATCCCCCAACTGGAAGGGACGCCCCGCGCCGCCCGTTTCGCCGTAGTTGCCGCCGCCGTAAATCAGCCCGCCTTTCCAGTCCAGGTTGCCGATCAGCACGTTCAGCGCGTAGACCGCCAGCACGTTGTAAAAGCCGTTGGTGTGCTGCGAGACGCCGCGATGGATCTCGGCCACCGCCCGCTTGCCGTGGGAGGTGAACTCCTCGGCCAGCGCCACGATGTCGGAGGCCGACAGCCCGCAGATCTCCGCCCATTGCGCCAGGGTCTTCGAGCGCGCCTCCTCCCACAGCACTTGGAGGCCGCTTTTGACCGGGATGCCCTTGAGCACGGTGTCCACGAACAGGTCGCCTTCGGCCGGGTTCTGCCCGTCGTCGGACTTGAAGGCCAGCGGCTGATCCCGCCGCGCGCACACAAAGGTGTCGGCGTCCCCCGCCAGCCCGATCTCGGAGGCCCGCAGGAAGGCCCCGGGGCGCCCGCCGGTCTCGATCTTCACCAGCCAGGCCGCGTTCGACCAGGTCGGTTCGCCGTCGGCGGCCGCCGCCGCCCGGTTGGCGTTGGCCAGATACTGCGCGTCGTAGCGGCTGTTCTCCAGGATCCAGCGGATCATCCCCATCGCCAGGGCCGCATCCGTGCCCGGCTTGACCGGCAGCCACTTCCAGGCTTTGGCCGCCACCGAACTGAAGCGCGGGTCCACCACCGCCAGCTTCAGCCGCCCGCCGGCCAGACCCCGGGTGATCTTGGGGATCTTCAAGGGCGGGCCGTAGTTGCCCTCCAGCACGTTCGCGCCCCAGTAAATGATGAACTCGGCGTTCGAGGTGTCGGCCATCCAGTAGGCCTTGGCCCCCCCGCTCCATTTGCCCCCGCTGGGCGCATCCGACATCGCTTTGCCCGCAAAGTAAATCGAGCCCTGGCACACCGTCGTGTGCCCGTGGGCGTTCACCGACCCGAAGCTGGTGCGCACGAAGCGCGTGATGAATTCCGAGCGCCCGCCCTTCAAGCGGCCCCAGTTGAACACCAATTGATTGTTCTTCGGCCCCAGGTCCGGATGATCCGGGTCAATCAGGTGCTTGAGATTCTCGGCGTGTTTGCTCTTGAACTCCGCCAGGGTCATCTTGTGGTCCTGGAGCAACGCTACGTCGGCCGCCATCTGGGCGAAGGCCTTCGGATCGCGCAGGGCCCAGAGCTCGCGCAGCCCGGTCACCGGCCGGTTCTCCCAGGGAAACAGATTGCCCCCTTCCACGATCTCGCTCACCGCCTGGTGAAAGGGGATCGTCACCCAACGGCCCGAGCCGCGCGGCCCGGCGCGCTTGAGCACCTTGACCACCCGGTAGGGATCGTAGGCGGTCTGGATCCCCGCCTGCCCCTTCGGACAGATGCTCCCTTTCACTCGCGCCGCCGAAGCGGGCGGCGTGCTCCAGGGGATGTGCGGGTCCGTCGGCCGCGGCCCGTATGGGTTGCCGTCAATCTTCACCGCCACGCCCTCCTGAATGCGCACCTTGATCTCGCAGCCGGTGTTGCATTGCAGGCAGGTGGTGTAGATGTACTCGGAGGGATCGGTCCCCGTGGAGGCCGGCTGGGCGGGCGGCGTCTGGCTGCCCGCGCCCCGCGCTCCCAGCAGCCCGCCCCACAGCGCCGCGCTCTTCAAGAATCCCCGCCGGTCCTCGGCCGGCGTCCTTGCCTCGGATGGTCTGGCGTCACGCTCGCTCATTTTTCGCCTCCCGGATTCAGTAGTGGCAGGCGTTGCAGGCCGCCTGCGCCGTGTTCGGATAGGGATCGGTCACGTAATAGACTCGCGGCAGCGTGCCCCAGTCCTCGTTCAACCGCATCACCTTCCGCTCCCGCAGCAACCCGGCCGCCAGCCCGGCTGCGTTCTTCAGGTCGCCGAAGTACATGGCGCCCCCGATGCAGGTGGTCACGCAAGCCGGCAATAGCCCGGCTTCCAGCAGGTGGCTACAGAAGTGGCATTTGCGCGCCACGCCCGCCAGCGCGCCCTGCTCCCGCCGGCTCCACTGCCGCCCGTTCTCCCGGAACGTGCGCAGCTCGTAGGGCTGTAGCTCGGGCGTCGAGTCGGTGAAACGACGCCCGTCGTCCACGTGCACCGCCTTGTAAGGACAGGCCGCCGCCACCGCATGGGCGTAAGTTCCCCGGAGTCGCTCGTAGTCGAACTCCACGATCCCGTCCGCGCGCTTGCGCACCATGCCTTGCGGCGCCGCTTTGGCGCAGGGCGGGTTATCGCATTGCATGCAGTTGGCGGGCTTGAAAGTCCCCGCCAGCCAGGCGCCCGCCCCCGATTCGATCCGGCGCACGCGGCGGTAGGAACCCGCCGGCCCGGTCACGTTCTCCGCCCGGCAGGCGATGGTGCAAGCGTTGCAACCCACGCACCGGCGCGTGTCCACCACCATCACCCAACTGCGCTGTTCCGGCGGGCGGGCCAGCGAGGCGTCCAGCTCGCGCTGCATCCGAATCAGGTCGTTGCCTGGGGCCTCCGGCAAGGCCGGGGCGGCCTGCGCCGAGGGCGGATGGGCGGCCCGGCGGCCTACCAAAGCCGCCCCCAGGGCGCCCAGCGCCAGGGCGGATTTCTGAACAAAGCGCCGCCGGTGGGCGGCGGGATCAGTATGAGACGGTTGCTCCATGGACTGCGCTCCGGAGGTGTTGAAAATCTATGCAGCGGATTTCAGCCAACCCAACCCGCTTCTCCAAAATATCTCCCCGCACACCCCCCCTTGTCAACTTCCCCTCTCGCCCTTCCCCGCCCGATCCTTCCCCTTGCGCCCTCACCCCGCCCCCGCTTCGCTAAGATAGCCCCCATGAAGGTTGCACTGACCCGCCGCGCCTTTTCGACCTCCGCGCTTCTGAGCTCGGCCCTCGGCGCCGCCGGCAGGCCCCCCAACTTCGTCCTGATTCTGGCCGACGACCTCGGCTACGGCGACTTGGCCTGCTACGGCCATCCCACTTTCCAGACCCCGCAGTTGGACCGCATGGCGCGCGAAGGCGTACGCTTCACCGATTTCTACGTGCCCATGCCCTTCTGCGCGCCCACGCGCAGCTCGCTGCTCACGGGCCGTTATCCTTTCCGCACCGGCGTCACTTCCAATCCCGCGCCCGACTCCGGAATCAACGATCTCGGCCTGCCCGCCGGCGAAGTCACCATCGCCCAGGCGCTCAAACCGCTCGGTTACGCCAGCCTGTGCATCGGCAAGTGGCACCTCGGCCACACGCCCGAGTTCCTGCCCCGCCGGCGCGGCTTCGATGAATACTACGGCATCCTCTACTCCAACGACATGCGCCCGGTGCAAATCGTCCACAACGAGCAGGTCGTCGAGTACCCTGTCATTCAGTCCCGTCTGACCCGCAACTACACCGACAAGGCGCTGGAATTCATCCGGAACAACCGCAGCCGCCCCTTCTTGCTCTACCTGGCCCACGCCATGCCCCACAAACCGCTGGCCGCCTCCGAAGAGTTCTACACGCCGGAAACCCCCGGCGATCTGTATGCCGACGTGATCGCCGAGCTGGATCATTCCGTCGGGCGCATTCTGGCGGCCTTGCGCGACCTGGGCCTGGAAGAGAACACGCTGGTCGTTTTCACCTCCGACAACGGCCCTTGGTTCGGCGGCTCCAGCGGCGGCCTGCGCGGCATGAAAGCAACCACTTGGGACGGCGGCATTCGCGTCCCTTTCATCGCCCGCTGGCCCGGGCGCATCCCGGCGGGTCGCGTCGTCCGCGAAATCGCAGGCATCATAGACGTCTTCCCGACCGTTCTGCGGCTCGCGGGCGCCCCGCTGCCTGCCGACCGCGTCATTGATGGAAAGGACATCTTCCCCCTGATGACGGGCGCCTCGAACTCCAGCCCGCACGAGGCCCTGTTCGCCATGTCCGGCCCGCGGCTGGCCGTCGTGCGCTCGGGCCGCTGGAAGCTGCATGTGCGCTCCCCCGGCAAAGAGACGCGCCACCTGCAAGACCCCGCCCGCTGGGTGGATCCGCGCGGTCCGGACGGCGTGACGCTGATAGCCCAGTTCGAGCAAGCCAAGCCCAACCAGTACCCGGGTCTGCTCACCGGCGATCCGGCGCGCGAAATGATGCTGTTCGATATGGAGAACGACCCCGCCGAGCAGCACGACGTGGCGGCCCGCCACCCGGATGTCGTTCAGCGTCTGAAAGCGATGTTCGACAAGATGAACGACGCCGTTCCGCCCCCGCCGCCTCCACGACCCGGCCGCGGAATCCGCCGCCTGACCGGCGGGCAGTTGCGCTACGATCTGGAGCCTGTGCGGCCCAGGTGAGCCGGGTGCCTCCTGCGACCGTGCGGGCCCGCTGCCCCCGCGGCCGCTCCGGCCGGCTTCACTCCGCGTTGCGCACGCAGCGGAACCCTACCGAGGGGTCCCGCCAGCGCGCCGGCATTCCGCCGGCCAGCGGCAGCGCCGCCTCGGCCAGCTTGCTCAGCCAGGAGCCGCCCCGGGTAGCCACCCACGGCTCCTCGGCGCCGGCCGGCGGCTCCAGCAGCTTGGCGAAGCGCGCCAGAAGCTCCGGGCTGGGCGTCAGCCGCTGTTCGACGAACTCGGCGACGTTGCCCGTCATGTTCAGCGCGCCCCAGGGGCTGGCCCCGGTCTTGAAGGAGTCCACCGGCATGGCGGCGTGCACCATGAGGCTGCGGTTGTCGCTCACGTTGGCGCGTTCCGGATCGGCCTGCTCGCCCCAGGGATACGTGCGCCCGTCGGTTCCGCGGGCCGCCTTCTCCCACTCGGCCGGAGTAGGCAGCCGCTTGTTAGCCCAGGCGGCGTACTGGCGGGCCTCCTCCACGGTGATGTCCGCCACCGGGTAGTTCAATCGCGCCTCCGAGTAACCCGGCGGCAAGCGCAAGCCCTTCGCCCGGCAGAACTGGGCATAGGCCCGGTAGCTGACCTCCGTTCGGTCCACGTAGAAGGCGCCCGTGAAGGCCTTCTGCTTCTCGGGTCCGAAGAGAAACTCGCCGGCCGGCACCAGAACCATTTCTCCGGTCGGCGTCGCCAGAACGGGCGGCAGCGCCTTGGCCTGGGGCGCCGGCCGGGGCCGCGACGGCCACAGCGCCAACCCAACCGCCACCAGGGCGATCACCAGCACGCCGCCCGCCGCCAGCAGCCGCGTGCGCTTGGGAACCGCGGCGAAGGCCGCCGCCAGCTTCCGCGCCGTTCCGGCCGCCTCCCGGCGGGCGCCCTCGACCCTTTTGGCCGCCCGCGGCGCGGCCTTGACGCCCGCCTTGGGACGCCCCCGCGACTCGATCTGCTCGAGGATCCGCTCCAGCTCCTGCCGCACGGCGGTGAAGCTCTGCGCCCGCTCGGCGGGCGCTTTGGCCGTGCAGCGCGCCACCAGATCGCACAGCGGAGCGGGAATGCCCAGCAAGCGCATGGGCGAAAGATCCAGCGGCTTGCGCAGGATCTCGAAGAAGATCCGCTCGACCGTGTCCGCCTTGATCGGCTTGACGCCGGTGAGCAGCTCGAACAGCAGGATGCCGAAGGCGTAGATGTCCACCAGGGGCGTCAGCTTCTGGCCCATCACCTGTTCGGGCGCCATGTAGTGCGGCGTGCCCAGGGTGAAGCCGGCTCGCGTGATCGAGAGGTCCTCGGTCTTGGCGATGCCGAAGTCCATCAGCTTGACTTTGCCCTCGGGGTTGAGGTGGATGTTGTCCGGCTTGACGTCGCGATGGATGATGCCCTGGGCGTGGATGCATTCCATGGCCCGGGCGATCTGGATGGCGATGCGCAGCCGTTGCGGCAGCTCGCCCGTGCGTCCCTGCTCGATGGCCGTGCGCAGGGTCTCCCCGCGCAGGAATTCCATCACCATGTAGGGCCGGCCCTGCTCCTCGCCGAAGTCGTAAATGGCGATGATGTTTTCGTGGGAAACGTTGCGCGCCATGCGCGCTTCGCGCAGGAACCGGGCCCGCGCGTCCGGGTCCTTGTTGGCCGCCTCGCCCAGGATCTTCACCGCCACCGTACCGCCGATCAGGGTGTCGCGCGCCCGGTAGACGTGCGACATGCCGCCCCCCAGGAACTCCTCCAGTTCGTACTTGCCGATGCGAGCCGGCAGCGAGGGTTGATCCATCAGCGCGCCACCTCAGCGACGCAGTTCCAGCCCGAGAAATACCCCTTGCGGAAGATGGGCGGGGCTCCCAACATGTCCAGATCGAAGCGCACCAGCACGGGCTGCCCGGCCGCGGTGGTCACCTGCCGCCCGGCCTGCCCGGTCCGCAGGGTCCACTCCAGCACGTAGACCGATCCGCCCGCCTGCGCCTTCTCCTCCGCGTCGGCGAAGAAATCAAACGCCGCCCACAACCCATCATAGCGCGGCCACTGGAAAGGCTCGCCCCCGAATTTCACCGTCAGCCGGACGCCGCCCGGCTGCGTCCCCGGCCAACTGAACTGCTGCGTCGCCGTGTGCCCGGGCGAATTGTTCAGCGTCTGCCCGTCTATGGTCAAACTGATGCTCTGGTTTTGCCCGGTCAGGTTCGAGCGCAAGGCGTAGCTCAGGCGCGGCTGGGCGCCTCCCTTGTAAACCGCCTCGCTGAAGGCGGCCGCCCGATTGAAGAAACCCAGAAACGCCGGCGTCACGCTCATCGGGCCGCCCGGCTTGGCCACCCACTGGGCGCCTTCCTTGACGATCAGGTTTTGAAGGCTCTCGTTGTAAAACTTCCAGAAAGCCCCGTCGGTCGGACGGAACAGGCGGTTGACGTCGTCCAGGGTGGCCTGCACCGTCCCCTTGGGGTTGAATGGATAGCGCGACATCAGCTCCCGGAACTGGCCGCAGAGCACCTGGGCCTTGGCCCGCAACTCCGCCGGTCCCAGGCCGCGCAGCAGCGCCTCCAGATGCGTGATGGGTTCCTCCATCAAACCCCGCGTCTTGACGTCCACTTGCCCCTCCGGATCGGGCCGGAACCCCAGAGCGATCTGCCGGGTCACCCCGCGCGCCTCGGTGGCTTTGGCCAGCGTCTGCTGCGCGGCTGCCGGATCGCCGGCGCCGCCCGGGCCGGCCAGCACCGCCTCCAGCGCCGTTTGCAGATTCATCAGCGCGCTCATGTAGGGCTGGTTGGGAGGCTGGATGAACATGCCTTGCGCCCCTGGCGGCGCCACGAACTGGGGCGGCTGGAAGGCCTGCGACATCTCCGGGGTCACCGAGGTGTGCACCGAGACCAGCCAGAACAGGGCCAGCAGGGGCGCCTGATTGCCCGCCAACATGCTCAGTTTCCGAGCGGCGTCCCGCAGATCGGCGTAACGCGCCACCGAACTGGCCTTCAGGAAGTCGCGCCATTGGGCCAGGTAGTCGTTCCGGTAGAGCTCGCGCAGCTCCCGCTCCAGTTGGGCCAGGTCCGTGGGCGAGGCGGCCTGCTTGCCCAGCACCCACTCCTCTCCGCCGAAATAGCGGGGCACGTTCTTGAGCGCCTCCTGCATGGTCGCCCAGCCCGCCTTGGTGAAGGCGCCCTGCACCTCACGGTTGTTGATCACCACCTGCGAGTAACCCGGGAACTGCCGGTTGTAGCTGACCGGCGGATTCTTGGCCGAGGCCTCCGCCAGCATCAGCCGGTAGACCCGCTCCTTGGCTCCGAACTGGGCCAGGTAACGCCGCGCCCGCTCGACCAGCGGCAGGTCGGCTTGCGAGGAGAAGGGATTCTCCAGCCGCAGTTCCTCGCTGTAGAAGTCGAACTGCCGTTGAGCCAGGGGCCCCCGCTCGGCGCCGATTTCGCGCCCCGCCGCCCACTGGTTGAACAGCACCGGCGAGAGGAAGGCCCGGGTGCTCTTTTCATGGTGGGAGGTGGTGATCAGGTAGGCCTTCAGGGCGTCATAGGTCGGCCCGTACTGATCGTTCGGGCCGGGCGCGGGCGGCAGAGCGGCCAGATGCTGGATCAGGCCCCGTTGGGCGTAGCCGAACAGGAGGCGGTGAAAGCGGTTGAAGTACAGCCGCCGCACCGTGGGGTTCAACTCCTCGCCCACGTACAGGCCCCAGCGCAGGCGCAGCGGCGGGCCTTCCCGGTGGTAGCGAGCCAGCGTCTCCACCGTCCGCCGCAAGGTCTCCAGGCGCTGCAAGGCGTCCAGGGAAGCCAGATCGCCGGCGGCCTCCACCGGCCCGATGCCCCGCGCCGCCGCCAGGGCTTCGTTCTCCAGGGCCCGGTTGCCGAAGTAGGAGACCAGCAGTCCCACGCTGAGAATCAGGAACAGCCCGGCGGCCGCGGCCAGGGCCACGCGCCTCCACAGGCTGGCGCGCAGGCTCGCCGCGCTGGCCCCCAGCGCCGCCCGGTCCTGAAGGATCACGCTGTGGAACAGGTGGGAGAGGAAAAGCCATTGCGGCGCGCGCCGCGTCCCCACCGGCGCCGCCGGGGCCGGCGCGGGCGTCGAGGGCAGCGGGTGCAGCGCGCCCGCCCGGAACATGCCGGTCGCCCCGGCCGAGGGCATTGCCGGCCGCTCGGCCGCCCGGGGCGCGGCCGGCGCCGGTGCGGCCTCCTGCACCATGACCGCCCGCACCCCCGAGAAGTAAAAGCCGCGCAGGAAGGGGTTGGCCCGCAACTGACTGGGCCGGCAAAGATCCACCAGGAACTGCACCACCAGCTTGCGCAGCTTGGCGAACTCGCGCGGGAATTCGTAGGCCGGGGGGATCTTTTGGGCGTCGTTCTCGCGCGGCAAAAAGTCCAGCCGCCGGTCGCACAGGCAGTGCAGCAGTTGGTTGAAGGCTGCCGTGAGCCGTTGCGTCTGCCGCTCGGCGTAAACGCCCGCCGCCGCCTGCCCTTCCATGGGCAGGGTGACGCCGAAGACCTGCCCGGCCTCCTCGTTGCTCAGGTTGCGCACGAACTCGGCGAAGAAGCTCACCCGGTCCATCTTGCTGAACAGCACGTAGACCGGGAAGCTGATGCCCAGCGCTTGGGAAATCTCCCCCAGCCGGCTCTGGAGCTGCCGGGCCGAGGCCGCCAGCCCGTCGGCTGCGCCGGGCCGCAGGAAATGCTCGCTGTCCACCAGCACCAGGGCCGCTCGGGGCGCCTGTTGCGCCTTGCCGGCCGCCGCCAGGCGTCCGGGCGTCAGCCGGCGCAGCAGGCGCAGCCAGCGCGCGCTGTCGGCCAGCAGCCTGCCGCCCGCTTCGACGAACAGCGTGTTGGCCGCCAGCCAGATGTTCACCGAGCGGGTGGGGACGATCGCGGTCTCCTGATAGACCTGGCCGGCCAGCAGCTCCGGCTCCAGGCCCGAGTGCACCATGCTGGTGGTCTTGGTCGAGCCCGGCTCGCCCATCAGCAGGATCACCGGCAGGTTGCCCACCCGCGCGCCGCGACCCCGCCCGGCCGCCGCCAGCCGCGTCTCCGCCTCGCGGATCAGAACCTCCAGCTCGTCGCCCGCGCCCGCCTCGCCCGCGCCGGCCGTCTCCTGCCTCTGCGCCGCCGCCCGGCGCCTCTGCCCGAACCACAGCAAGGCCGCCACCGCCAGCACCACCAGCACGCCCAGGCCGCCGCGCAGCACCCATAGATCCATGGTGGGCAGGCCCAGCCAGGAGGGCACGAACCAGGCCAGCAGCGAACCCAGCGTCAGCGTGCCGCCCGCCAGAATGTACCAGACGTCGCGCAGCATCAACGCACCCCCTGCGAAGCCATCGCGGCCAGCTCGGAGGCCCCCGAGCTGAGCAGGACCTTGAAGACGACGAACAGCAGCGCCGCCAGCAGGAAGCCGGCCCCCGCCCCGATCGCCAGCCGCCGCACCCAAGGATCAAACCCGCCCGCGCGCACGGGCTCGGCCGGCGGCGCCCAGGCCGGCGACAGCGCCGTGCTGCTCTGCCGGATCCGCCGGATCTTGTCCCCGGTGGCTTGCATGAGCGAGCGCAGCTCGGCCCGCCCGCCCGCTCCGTAGCGACCGGCGAAGCCCAGCAGCAGGCATAGGTAATAGATCTCCAGCAGGTCGGCCAGCTCCTGGGAGTCTTTCATGCCCAGCAGGGCCTGGAGGTTCTGGAAGAAAATCTCTCCCGCCACGTGGTGGCCGAACAGCTCCTCCTGCAAGGGCATGCGCGGCCAATGGGCGAAGACCGGATTGCGCGTGGTCAGGATGGACTCGTCCAGCAGGGCCACCACCGCGAAGATCGCCAGGTTGACGTCCTCGGCCGAGTAGCCCCGCAAGCGCGCCTGTTGATCGGCCTGGCGCAGCGCCTCGCGCATCTGGGTGCGGAAAGCTTCCGCGTCCGGCGCCGCCTGCCGCCCGCTGCGCAGGCGCGCAATCACGGTCAGGATCTCCTGGAAAATGAAGGCCAGATTCTCCGCCCGGCGCTCCAGAACGGCTTGGCCGCCCCCGGCGCCGGGGGCCGCCTGCGGCGGCGCTCCCATCATCGGCTCCCTCCCGCTGTGCGGGCGCTGCCCCGGCCGGCGGCTTGCGGCCGGCCGCGGCCGCCCCTCAAGATTCCAGAATCACCAACAACTCCAGCTCCGGGTCGGGCAGCTCGCCCGGCACGTACACGCCCACCTGCCGCGTCTTCACCATGTGATCCCAGCAGGGACCGGCCCGGTTCAGGCTGAAGTACTGCCACTCCACGCGGGCCGATATCGCCGTGGGCGGCACCGGCAGATGCGTCATGGCCAGCCCGGGCAAGGCTCGTTTGACCAACTCGGGCACGAACTGCTGCGAGCAGATTTTCACCAACAGGGGCGTCTTCGAGATCAGTTCCGCCTCGCCGATCTTGCTGTGAATGGCGAAGATCCAGCGCGAAGGGCCCAGGCAGCGCGTGTCCGTGATCTCGCCGAAGTAGAAATAGCGGGCCGACTGCCGGAGCGGGATCGCCAGCGTGCGCGAGGGAACCATGGCCTCCAGGTGAAAGCGAATGTGCCGGTCCAGCTCCCCGAAGCACTCTTCCAGACGCCGGTGATCGTACAGAGGCAGGGTGCGCGGATGGCTCTCCAGGCCGAAGGTGCACAGCGCCCCGCCCAGCCGCGCCATTTCGACGAACAACTGCTCGGGATGCCCCCGCCGGGAGCGATAAATGTGGCTGAGCGGCGCCAGGGCGGAATTGATGGCGTGCAGGAACCAGAAGGCGGCCACTTCCTGCGAGGAGTATCCGGCGGTGAAGCCCGCCCCGGTGCGCACGCCGCGCGCCAGAGTGCTGCTTTTGACCTCCAGAATCTCCACCAAACGCTTGAGCATCAGCGTGAGCCGTTCGCTGGCGGTGATGTCCAGGCAGGGCGGGATGAAGTCCGGATCGTAGATGAAATGCCCCGCGCCGTCCCGCATCACGCGGGCCAGGGGCAGCGTCACCCAATCCTCGGCGGGTTCGGTGTCGGCCAGCAGCCGGATGTTCTTGCGTCCCAGGCGAACGCTCTTTTCGTCCCGCCCGGTGTTCTCATCGGCCAGCCAGTGCGCCTCCGCCAGGTAGCGGACCGGTTCGCCGTTCTGCTGCTCGATGGGCAGGCAGTTCAGCCCGTCGGGACGCCGGGGCGGCACCGCCAGCATCACCGTCAGCCGCTCCCGGGTGGGCGGGAACAGCTCGGCGATGTTGCGGGGCGGCGGCAGCGGATCGCTGTCCGGCATCTCGAAAACCAGCCCGTCGGGAAAGACGCCCCGGGCGTGCACCACCGAGACTGTGCCGTTCAGCAAGGCTTCCGCGTCCAGCCCGTAGCCGCACAAGCCCCAGGGTTCGTACCACAGGGCCGAGGTGGCGAAACGGATGGCGTCCTCGAAGTACAGGCTCTGGGCCTGGAAATGGTGCGGGCCCAGGTACATCCCCTCCGACCAAACCACCCGCGAGAGGTTCTTCATATCTCACCGCCGGATCGGCCCGCGCGCCACCTCCGCCCTTGCCCCATCCCTGTTCCCATTCGCGGAGAACGTTACCAGACGTATTATAGTCGTCCCCGGCGGCCAACGCCAGGGAGCAACGGCCTTTTGGCGGGCCGCCCCGCCGCAGACGTCCGCCTCGGGGTTCCTCCCGGCTTTCCTAAGGCGCTTTCCCGATCGTCCCCGCTCAGCGAATGCCCGATGCGATCAGGCAGGGACCGTTATGCTCCGCGCGGCCGTCATCTGCCCCGACCCCGAGTTGGCCCAGAGCCTCGAGAAAGCCTTGCTGGAATCCCGCGTCGCCGCCGTCGTCCTCAGCCTCAATCGCTACCCCGACGCCGTCGAACTCGAGCGCCTGCTGGCCGAGCGTTCCGTGGAGGCCGTCTTCCTCAGCTACGAATCGCCCCAGCGCTTCGCGGTGGTCGCCTCCTTCCTGGAAAAGAAGGCCGCCGGCCTGCCTATGGCGGCCGTGGTCAGCTCGACCGATCCGGCCACCCTGCTGGAGCTGATGCGCGCCGGCGTGCGCGAGGTCCTCACCCTGCCTTTCGACCCCGCCCGGCTGCGCGAGGCGCTGGGCCGCATCCAGAAGCTGGTGGACAGCCGCACCCGCACCATTGACCGGCTCTACTCGTTCTTGCCCGCCAAGCCCGGCGTGGGCGCTTCGACGGTGGCGCTGAACACCGCCGTCGCCCTCTCGCGCGTCCCCGACACCAGCGTCCTGCTGGCGGATTTCGACCTCAACAGCGGCATCCTGGGCTTCCTGCTCAAGCTCAACCCCCGCTACTCGGTGATTGACGCCATCGAACACGCCGACCACCTGGATCAGGACATGTGGGCCAAGCTGGTCTGGCCCATGGGGACCCTGGACGTCTTGCCCACCGGCCGGCTGGATCCCGGCCTGCGCGTCGAGGTGCCCAGGCTCCAGCAATTGCTGGCCTTCGCCCGCCGCTTTTACAAAGTCATCTGCGTGGATCACTCCGGCATGATGGAGAAATACTCCCTGGAGTTGCTGCGCGAGTCCGGCCGCATTTTCCTGGTGGCCACCCCCGAGGTGCCCGCCCTCCATCTGGGCGCCGAAAAACTCCGCTTCCTGCGCGGCCTGGATCTGGCCGGGCGGGTCGAGATCCTGCTCAACCGCAGCCACGCCCGCAGCCTCCTCAGCCACCAGCAGATCGAAGACATGCTGGGCGCCGCCATCCGCACTTCGATCCCCAACGACTACGCCGCCGTGCACCAGGCCATCATGGCCGGCCGGCCCTTGAGCGCGGAGACCAAACTCGGGCGGCACTTCGACGAGTTGGCCCGCTCCCTGCTCGAGCTGCCCGCCATCTCGGTGAGCAAGAAGCGCAAGTTCTTCGAGTACTTCTCGCTAGCCCCGGCCCAATCCTCGCGCTGAATCCGGCCGGAGCCCTCAGGCCTGCGCCGCCGCCCCGATGACGATCAGGGCCGCCACCAGCACCACGATGCCGGCCGCCAGATAGCGCCGCGCCCTCCGCGGCGCCTGCTTCCACTCCCCGGTGGCCAGGCCCCAGAAGTTCGCCACCAGAACCATCACCGTCATGAACACCGGCCAGGCCAGAATCGGCCCGTAGGCCCCCAGCCAGGCCGTGCCCGAGCCGTAGAAGTAAAAGCCGAACAGCCAGAGCGCGCCCATGGCCGCGGCCAGCAGGCTGTTGCGCAGCCGGTCGCGCGCCTCCCCCTGCCCCCAGCTCCGGTTCCGCCCGAGCAGGTAAAGGCAGTATCCCGCGTTGATCAGGAATCCGGCCGAGACCGCCACGCTGAAAATGGCGAAGTTGGCCGCCGCCGGCCCCGCCCCCAGCCGCGCCGCCTGCTCCGAGATCGGACCCCCGAAGGCGAAGCTGAAGTTCATCATGGGCGAGGCGATGCCCGAGGCCACGCAGATCGCCAGGCCGCGGGCGAAGCCGCTGCGCCCCGCCGGCGCCCCGGCGGGAGCGGCTTCCTTCAGGGCGCCGGCCCGGGCGCACAACGCCACCCCCGCGACCACCACCGCCAGGCCGATAAACAGCAACCCGCCCCGCCGGCTGGCGAGCTGGTCCGGATGGAGCACCGCCAGCGGCACCAGCGATCCCACCGCCGCCGTCAGCGAAATGATGATCGCGAAGGCCAGCGCCATGCCCACCCGCGCGATGCCCAACCCGAACAGCACCGAGCCGATGCCCCAGCCCGCGCCGAACAGCGCGGTCCGCGCCAGCACTCCGCCGCCCGCCGCCCCGTAAGCCCCCCAGGCTTGCGGGATGGCGGCCAGGATCAGCAGCCACGGGATCGCCACCATGGCCGTGATCGAGTAGGCCAGCCACATCCTTTCCCAGGCCCAGCCCCGGATGTACTTCTGCGGCAGCGCGAAGCTGCCTTGCATGGCCGCGCCCAGCGCCACCACCAGCAATCCGGCCCACGACACGCTCACCTTCGCCTCCCCGGCCGGCGTTCCCGCGCCGGCCTACCGAACCAGCTCATTGATCTCCCGCAGCGCTTTGGCCTCGAACTTCGGCTTGCGGTCGTAAGTGAGCAGGCCGTTGATCTCCTGCTCGACGTCGGTCAACTGGGTGTAACAGATCCCTGCAAAGGGCAGCTTGGCGATCGCCTGGTAGAGCCCGCGCAGGCGCTCCAGCGCCGCCTCGGCGGTCTTCTCGACGCCGGCGTAACCCCAGGCGTCCGGGGGCACTGAATGGCCCGGCGGGATGTAAGCGATGCCGCCGAACTCCGACAGATACAGGGGCGCGCCGTTGTAGGCGAAGCCCGGGATCAGGTAGCCCGGACCGATCGAGGGCCAGATCGCGCCCGGCCGCGTCAAGTCGCGATTCCAGCGCTCCAGCAGCAGCTCGCCCGTGCGGGCATAGTCGTGCACGGCGAACAAATCGGTCTGGTCGGTGTGCTGCCAGCCCTCATTGTCAATCACCAGGCGGGTGGCATCCAGCGATTTCGTGAGCGAGTAGAGCGACTTCAAGTGGTGCTGCTGGCGCGGATCGCGCAGGTTGGGCGTGCCCCAGCTCTCGTTGATGGGCGCCCAGATCACGATCGAGGGATGGTTGTAGTCCCGCTCGAGCGCTTCGATCCACTCCCGCGTGAAGCGATCCACGTAGCCCGCATGGAAGACGTAGGCGTTGGGCATCTCGCCGGAGACCAGCAGACCCAGCCGGTCGGCCCAGTACAGATAGCGCGGGTCCTCGACCTTCTGATGCTTGCGCGCGCCGTTGAAGCCCATTTCTTTGGTCCGGCGGATGTCGTACTGGATGGCGTCGTCGGAAGGCGGGGTCAGGTTGCTCTGCGGCCAGTAACCTTGATCGAGGACGAACTTCAAGTAGTAGGGGCGCCCGTTCAGCAGGAAGCGTCCGTTCTGGACGCCGGCCGAGCGGAAGCCGAAATAGGAGGAGACGCGGTCCACCACCGCCGGGCCGCGGCGCAACTCGAAGGTCACGTCGTAGAGGTTGGGGGAGGCCGGGGACCACAGCCTGGGATCGGCCACGCCCGCCAGCAGCACGGCGGGGGAGGTCTCGGCCGCGGTCATGCCCGCGGCCACGAACTTGTTATCCCAGCGGATGGCGGCGTGCAGCTCGAGGCCCGGGCCGGGCCGGGCGATCCAGGCTTCCAAACGAACCGCCCCGTCGTTATCGGGCGTGATGCGGACCCGCTCGAGATGCGTCTCCTCGAGCGGCTCCAGCCAGACGGTCTGCCAGATGCCGCTGGTCCGGCTGTAGAAGATGCCGCGCGATTTGGGCTCCCAGTACTGCTTGCCGCGGGGGATCGAGCGGTCGGCGGGCGGGTCCTCGACCCGCACGGTGAGGGTGTTGGAGCCGGGCTTGAGCCGTTCGGTGACGTCGAAGCCGAAAGGCGTGCTGCCGCCTTCGTGCCCGCCGGCGTACTGGCCGTTGACCCAGACCATGGCCCGGTAGTCCACGGCCTGGAACCTGAGCCAGATGCGCTTGCCGCGCCAGGCCTCGGGCGGGGTGAAGCTGCGGCGGTACCAGATCCGGGGATGGAAGGAGGGATCGGCGATGCCGGAGGCCGGGCTTTCGAAACAAAACGGCACGATAATGTTGCGGCTGAAGCGCCGCCCGCCTCCCGCCCAGTTCTCCTTCAGCCCCGCGTTGGCGTCGTCGAACTCGAACTCCCAGCTTCCGTTCAGGTTCAGCCACTGCTCGCGCTGGAACTGGGGTCGGGGATGTTCGGGCCGCGGCACGCTCTCGGCCGCCGCGGCCGCCGCCAGGAGCACCGACAGCCATGCGCCGCGCATAACCGCACAGCTTAGCAAATCCCCCGGGCCGGCTCAGCGGAACTCCAGCGTGACGTCCACCGTACCCGTCTCTTCGTGCGGCGTCACCCGCGCGGCGGTCTTCTTGAGATTCTCCAGCACGCCTTCTTCCCGCACCCGGCTCAGGAAGTACTCCGGGTAATCGGCGTTGAAGGGCTGGCCGGGCTTCAGCGTCCACATCCGCCGGATGGCCGCTTCCGCGTTCAAATCCAGACCCTCGACGGCCAGCTTGCCGAACAGGAAGCGCGCGCCGGGCTCGATCCGGATCAGCAGGTCCGCGCTCCGGTCCTCCTCGCGGATTTGCCGCTCGGACTCGGCCCGGGCCCGCAGGTAGCCCTCCCGGCGCAGCCGCTTCTGGATGCGCTCGAGGCCGGCCTGCACGGCGGCCCCGTCATAAAGATCGTCCGTCTTGAGATCCGCCGCCCGCAGCAGCTCGGCGGCCTCGATCGGCCCCCCTTGGATGCGCACCGCGCCCAGCTTGTAACTCGGGCCTTCTTCGATCCTCACGCTGACGATGACGCCCTTGATGTCCCGGGCGGGCTCGGCCCGGATCTCCGGGAAGGCCACCCGCAGCCGCCCGCGCGCCTCGTACAGCGGGCGCACGCTCGCATCCAGCCACTGGCGGAAGCGCTTCTCCCGGTAGGGTGCCCCGATCGCCAGCCCGCTGATGGCCCGTTGCAAGGCGGTGGCCGGAATCGCCTGGTTGCCCGAGAAGCGCACTTCGGCGATCACCGGGGGCGCGGCGGCCGGGCCGAACACAGCCGCCGGGGGTTCACCGGCTTCCGCCGTCACCCGCCCGAGGACCGCCTGCGGGCGGCCCTTGCTTTCCAGCAATTCCTCGATCGAGCGGGCGTAGCGCCTGAGCAGGGCGTCGGTGGCCGGAATCCGTTCCCCGAACAGCGGGTCCAGACGCCGCAGATGGGCCTTGATTTCCTCTTCCGGCAAGGGGAGATCCTCGAAGCGCACCGGGAACAGCGGCTCGGCCTCCGCCACGTGGAAGCTAACGGCATAGGCCTTGCCGGAGGGCGCCGGTCCGAAGCGGAACTCGATGGCCTGGAAGGCCTCGGTGGCCGCCAGGCGATCGCGCGCCGCCTCCAGGTCCTTCGGGGTGACCTTCTGGCCGAGCTTCAGCCCGGCGGCGGCCAGAATCTGCTCCGGGGAGTAGTTCCGGTTGCCCGTGACAGTGAGGCTCTCGATGGGCCAGGCTTGGGGGGCCTGCTGCCGCGCGGGCTGGGCGGGCGCCGCAGGGCGCGCCTGGGCCGCCCCGGCGGGGGCCGGCAAGCAGAGCAAGCCGAGGAGGGTGGCGGCGATCATGCTCCTGCTGGTTAGTATCGCGCGCTCGGAGGGGCTGATAGAATGGATAATTTCGGCCCCCGCGTCCGGGCGGCGCGGGGGCCTCGTGTGCGGGGCGGCGGAGGAGAGGTCACTTCTCATGAGCAACGTCATCGTGCTGGGTGCGCAATGGGGCGACGAAGGCAAAGGCAAGGTGGTGGACGTGTTTTCCGAGCGCTTTGACATCGTCGTCCGCTATCAGGGCGGGCATAACGCCGGCCACACGGTGCGCATCCGCGACCGCCAGTTCATCTTGAAGCTGGTCCCCAGCGGGATCCTGTGCGGGAAGCTGGCGGTGATCGGCAACGGCCTGGTGATTGATCCGGCCGCGCTGCTGGAGGAGATCGAGGCCCTCGAGTCGGCCGGCATCGCGGTCGAGGGGCGGTTGTTCGTGAGCAACCGGGCGCACGTGATCTTCCCGTTTCACCGGATGCTGGAGCGGATCACGGAAGCCCGGCCGGGCCGGGTCGCCATCGGCACCACCTCGCGTGGCATCGGCCCCTGCTACGAGGACAAGGTGGCCCGGCGCGGCATCCGCATCGCCGACCTTTTGGACCGGGAGAATTTCCGCCGGCTCTACGACGCGCTGGCCGAGGACAAGGAACTGGTGCGGAGCGCCTTCGGCGTCGGCGAGCGCATAGACTTCGCCGCGATCCGCGAGCAATACGAGCGCTACGCCGAGCGCCTGCGGCCGATGGTTTGCGACACCGCCCGGTTGCTCAACCAGGCCATCGCCCGGGGGCAGCGGGTGATGTTCGAGGGCGCCCAGGGCACCATGCTGGATGTGGATCACGGCACTTACCCCTTCGTCACCTCCTCCAGCGCGGCGGCGGGCGGCGCGCCCATCGGCGCCGGCGTGCCCCCCACCGCGATCCACGGGGTCATCGGGGTCTCGAAAGCCTACGTCACGCGAGTGGGCGGCGGGCCTTTCCCCACCGAGGCCCTGGACGAGCGGGGCGAAGCCCTGCGCCGGGCGGGCCACGAGTACGGCGCGGTCACCGGACGGCCGCGCCGCTGCGGCTGGTTCGACGCCCCTCTGCTGCGCTACACCGCCATGATCAACGGCTTCGACAGCCTGGTGATCACCAAACTGGACGTGCTCGACCAGTTCGAGCAGATTCCGGTCTGCGTGCGCTACCGGCTGGAAGGCCGCGAGATTGACGAGATGCCCGCCACCCACCGCGCTCTGAGCGCGCTGGAGCCGGTCTACGAGACCCTGCCCGGCTGGCGCAGCCCGACCGCCGGGTTGACGCGCTACCAGGATCTGCCGCCGCGCGCCAGGGACTATCTCAACTTTCTCGAGCAGCAGAGCGGGGTCGAGATCGGCTGCATCTCGACCGGGCCCGAGCGCGCCCAGACCATCCTGCGCAGCGGCTCGCGGCTCGAGGGGCTGCTGGCGCGTTGAGCCGCTGCGCCGGCGGCCGTGCTACACTCGCTGAACCGAAAGGAGGCCTGCCGTGCGCAGACGTGACTTTCTGAAAACCGCCGCCGCTTGGGCCGGGGCTTCCGCCCCGGCCGCGCCCGCCAAGCCCAACATCCTGTTCATCGCCGCTGACGACTTGGGCTACGGGGAGCTGGGCGCCCAGGGCGCCACAGACATCCCGACCCCCAACATAGATTCGATCGCCGCCGCCGGCGTCCGCTTCACCAACGGCTACGTTTCTTGTCCCGTGTGCAGCCCCACCCGGGCGGGTTGGATCACGGGGCGCTATCAGCAGCGCTTCGGTCACGAGTTCAATCCCGGCTCCGCCCAGCAGGCGGACGAGAACTTCGGCCTGCCCTTGAGCGAGACCACCCTGGCCGACCGCTTGAAGGCGGCCGGTTACGCGACGGGGCTGGTGGGCAAATGGCATCTCGGCTACCGCCCGCCCTTCCATCCTCTGCGCCGCGGCTTTGACGAGTTTTTCGGTTTCCTGGGCGGCGCGCACCCCTACCTGCCGGGGCGCCCTGCCGATCCCATCCTGCGGGGCACAGAGCCGGTCGCCGAGAGCGAATACCTCACGGAGGCTTTCGCCCGCGAGGCGCTGGCCTTCCTGGACCGGCGCCGCCGCCAGCCCTTCTTCCTGTATCTGTCCTTCAACGCGGTGCACGCCCCGCTGGAGGCGACCGAAAAGTATCTGGCGCGCTTCCCGAGCGTCTCGGATCCCCGCCGTCGCACCTTCGCCGCCATGCTCTCAGCCATGGACGATGCAGTGGGCCGCGTGCTGGCGCGCCTGCGCGAGCACGGTCTGGAGGACGACACGCTGATCTTTTTCATCAGCGACAACGGAGGCCCCACGCGCAACACCACCTCGCGCAACGACCCGCTGCGCGGCTTCAAGGGCCAGGTCTGGGAGGGCGGCATCCGGGTGCCGTTCTTCATGCAGTGGAAGCGCCGCCTGCCGCGGGGTGTGGTCTACGACCGGCCGGTGATCGCGCTGGACATTGTGCCGACCGCTTTGGAGGCGGCCGGGGTCGCCGCCCCGCCGTCGCTGGACGGGGTGAGCTTGCTGCCCTTGCTGGCCGGCAAGCGTTCCTCCGGGCCCCACGAGGCGCTCTACTGGCGCTTCGGGCCGCAGGGGGCGATCCGCAAGGGCGACTGGAAGCTAGTGCGGCTGGAGGGCTCGCCGCCGCAGCTTTACAACCTGGCCGAGGACGTCTCGGAGAGCCGCGACCTGGGGTCCGCTCAGCCCGCCAGGCTGAAAGAGCTGTCGGCGGACTGGGAGGCGTGGAACAGCCGGCTGGAGCCGCCGCGCTGGCGCACCCCGGCCGCCGGGGCCGGCAAGGCGCGGCGCTGAGACGCCGGCGTGCCGGTCTGCCCGGCGGCCTCCGGCCCCGGGGGTGCGGCGCAGGCCGGCCTCGGTCAAAACACGAGCTTCAGGGCGAACTGGATTTGCCGCGGCGCGTAAGCGCTGCGGATGGTGGCGAAGTCGGCGCTGCTGAGGTTGGCGGCCGGCTGCCCGAAGTTCGTCCGGTTGAGGACGTTGAAGAATTCCGAGCGGAATTGCAGGCTCATGCCCTCGCGGGCGGGCAGGCGGAAGCTCTTGTTGACGCCCAGATCCCACTGCCAGAAGTTGGGTCCGCGCAGGGCGTTGCGGCCCAGATTGCCGAAGGGCGCAGCCGCGGTGGGCAGGGCGAAGGCGGCCCTGTTCCAGTACTGCTGCACCATGTCGGCGCCCGCAGGGCGCTTGGGGTCCCCGACCAGATTGGGCCGCTGCTGAGCCACGCCGCGCCACTCGGCCAGCCGGCCGGTGACGTCCAGGGCGGCCGAAGGCGTGTAGACCACGTTGACGGGACGGCCGGAGTAGACGCTGTTGATCGTGCTGATCTCCCAGCCGCCGGCCGCCGCCTCCAGCGCGCCGGCCCAGCTCGCGCCCCAGCGGCGCCCGCGGCCGAAGGGCAGCCGGTAAATGAGGCTGGTGACGTTGATCAGCGTGCTGTCGTAGCTGGTGGGGCCGCGTTCGTTCTTCAGATCGCGGACGTTCTGGACGGTGGCGTTGTCCTCCAGGGCCTGCTCGGAGTTGCCCAGGGCTTTCGACCAGGTGAAGGAGTTCAGCAGGTAGAGTCCCGCGGCCGAGCGGCGCTCGGTGCGCAGGGAAAGGCCGTGGTAGACGGTCTGCCCGGCCGGGTTGACCCAAGTGATGGCGCCGAAGCTGGGGATGGGCCGGCGGGCTTGAATGCCCAGGCTTTGGCCGGGCTGGTTGGGATAGGCCTGGTTGTAATCGGCCAGGATGGGCACGCGCAGGCTGTGATTGCCGGCGTAGCCCAGCTCGACGAGCCAGCCGCCGGGCAATTCATGCTGCACGCTGGCGAACCAGGTTTGCACGTAAGGCCAGCGGGTGTCGCGCGGGATGTAGGAGACGTTGGCGTTGACCGGATCGAAATTGGCCGGGCTGGTCATGCCCTCGCGGAAGGCGGTGTAGACCGTGCGGAAACCGGCCGGCAGGGGGCCGCCCGCCGGAACGGTCTGGTTGATGGTGACGATGTTGACCTGCGGCCCGTTGATGCCCAGCAGGTCGGCGCTTCCCATGCGGTTGTGGTGGACGTAGCTGATGCCGTAACCGCCGCGGAAAACCAGCTTGGGGCGCGCGCTGTAGGCGAAGCCGAAGCGCGGGGCCCAGTTGCGGTAATCGGGGTCCACCAGGGCCCGCTCATACAGGCCGCCGGGCCGGGCCATGATCATGCGCAGGGCGACCGGATCGAAGTTGGACAGCAGGTTGTCGCGTTCCCAGCGCGGGGTGGCGAACTCCCAGCGCAGGCCCAGATTCAAGGTGAGCCGCGAGCTGAGGCGGAAATCGTCCTGGGCATAGAAGAAGAAATCGCGCTGGCGATAGTTGCCCACCAGCCAGTTGGCCAGTTGGATCTGGCTGGGCAGGCCGAAGATGAAATCGGCCAGGTTGTAGCTGGCGGTGTCGGCCGGGATGGCGCAGCCTGCGGGCTGGCCGAGCAAGGCGCAAGTGGGGCGGCTGAACTGGCCGGCGTATCCGAGCAGGCCGTAGACCGGGTTGATGTCCATGACCTGCGTGCGGATCCAATGGATCTCGCCGCCGAATTTCAAGGTGTGGCGGGCGCGCACCCAAGAGTAGTTGGCCTTGGGGTTCCAGGTGGTGGGGTTCTGAAACTGGGGATTGGTGGCCTGGCGCCCGATGATGCCGGTGGTGAAACCGGTGATGTTCTGGGTGCTGAGGCCGCCGGTCAGCTCGCGCGAGGTGGGCAGGCCGGGGATGCCGTAGAGTTCCCACATGCTGGGACCGCCCAAGAAAGGCGGTTGCTTGCCGGCCAGCATCCGGGTGAAGCCCATGCGCAGCTCCAGCAACGCGGCCGGGCTGACGGTCCAGGTGTAGCCGGCCGCGGCCGCCTGGGCGAGCACGCGAACGTAGCCGTTGCCCGAGCCGCCCGAGGGGCCTTCCAGGTAGGGTGAGTAAAACTGGTTGTCCTTGCGCTGGCTGAAGCGCAGGAATCCCGTCATGCGTTCGTTGATCTGGCCGTCCAGCTTGGCGTCGTACTTGTCGGCGAAGTCGCGCGGGTTCAGCATCAGTTGCTGATAATTGTTGGCCCGGCCGGTTCCGGCCGCAACGGGGGGCAACTCGCTGAGGACTTTCTTGGCGAAGGGGGTCATTTCCAGCGGCCGGCCCGCCGGGTAGAGCGTTCCGGTCAGCGGGTTGTAGACGGCGACGGGCAGGATGCCGGCGCGATCGTTGAGGTTGGGGATGGAGGCGAAGTAGACGGTGCGCTGGATCTGGCGGAATCCCTCGTAATCGCCGAAGTAGAAGATGCGGTTCTTCAGGATGGGGCCGCCCAGGGTCAGGCCGAATTGATTCTGGTTGAGGATCGGCTTGACGCCGCCGGCCGGTTTGAAGAAGCCGACCGCGTTCAGGCGGGTGTTGCGCAGGAATTCGTAGGCGGTGGCGTGGAATTGATTGGCGCCCGAGCGCAGCACGACGGTGACGACGGCGCCGCCCACCCGGCCGTGCTCGGCGCTGAAGTTGCTGGTGATGACCTTGAATTCGGCCACCGCGTCGGGCGAGGGCAAAGCCACCTGGTTGGAGAAGCCCTGGTTGGAGGTCGAGTAAGCGTTGTTGTCCATGCCGTCCAGCAGGAAGTTGTTGTAGGTGCTGCGCATGCCGTTGACGTTGATGGAGCCTTCCCGCGGCGTGGTGACCTGCATGCCGATGGGAGACTTGCGCACGTTGGGCGCCAGCAGGGCCAGGTCGGAGAAGTTGCGCCCGTTCAGGGGCAGACCCACGATCTGCTCGGTGTGGACCACCTGGCTTTTCTCGCTGCTATCGGTTTGAAGGGTGGCGGCCACCCCGCGGACTTCGATGATCTCGGTGATGGCGCCGGGCTGCATGGTCACGTCCACCCTCTGGCGGGCGTTGACGTTGACCGCGACATCGCTGGTGGAGAACTTGGCGAAGCCGGGCGCCTCGGCGGTGACGGTGTAGCGCCCGACCTTGACGTTGAAGAAGTTGTAGTTGCCGTTGGCATCCGTGGCGGTGCGCGCCTGGATGCCGGTCTCCTGGTTGATCAGGGTGACGGTAGCGTTGACGATCACGGCGCCGGAGCTGTCCCGGACGGTGCCGAGGACTTCGGCGGTTTCGAACTGGGCCCGGAGGGGCAACGCGGCCGCGACCAAGGCCAGCAACGGAAAAACCCAGACGGCTGGACGCATGACGATCACCTCCCGGGAGCGAGGACCGCCCCGGGGGGCGGGCGCCGCTCCCCTCATCTGTCTAGAACAGTTTAGGGTGTCTCGGGGAGGGTGTCAAGGCGAAATTAGGCCGGTAATTGAGAATTAACGCGCCTGAAATGGAGCTCTTGTCTAGACATAACGCCGCGGGTCGTTCGCCCGCCCCTCGCCGCCGATCTCAGCGGCCGAGGAAGGTTTCCAGGCGGTCCAGTTCCCGCTCAGCGGCTTCCAGGTGGCGCCGGGCGCCGGCCTCGTCGCCTTTGCCGAGCGCCGCCTCGGCCTGGTCCAGGTAGTATTCCATGCGCTTCCAGGAGGCGCTGATGTCGCCGCGCAAGGAGAGGCCCATGGCGGCCTGCTGGCGCTGGAGGGTTTCCAGGCTGGTTCGGACGGCGCCGGCGCGCGAGGCCAGCATCACCATCTGTTGCTGGAGCTGTTGAAGGGCCTGCTCGGAGGCCGGGGGGCGCGAGGGTGCAGCCGGGGGCTGGGACGGCGCCGCCGGCGCGGGCGTGGAGCGGGGTGCGACATCGTAGCCGCCCGGGGTGGCCGCCGGGGCGGGCGGTTCGCCGCCGGTCTGGCGGGGGCGAGCCGGGGGCCTGGCGGCGGGTCCGGCGGGCGCGGCCGGGGACGGGGCGGCGCCCGCGGGAGTGGCGCCCGCCGGGCCGGAAGGAGGCGCCGGCGTGGGTGGCTGCGGCTCGACGGTCTGCGGCTGGGCCTGTGCGGGAGTGGCGACCTCAGGCTCCTGCTGTGGAGGCATGACGGTCTGTTGGGCGGGCGCGGCGCCGGTGCGCAACCAGCGAGGCAGTTGGGTGGCGGCCACCGCCAGAAGCGCGATCGCCACGACGGCGCCGAGGGCCATGTAGAGACCGCGATGGCCGGAGGCAGGCGCCGGGGGAGGGGGAGGCGGAGGGGGCGCCGCGGCGGCTGCGGGCTGTGCGGGTGGGGCGGGTTGCGGCGCGGCGGGCGCTTGGGCCAAGGCCTGAGTGGCAGCCAGGGGGACGGCGGCGCCCAGGGTCTTGCCCACCTGCTCGAGCGCGGTGCGGAAGGCCTCGGCGGACTGGAAGCGCTGGGCCGGGTCCTTGGCGAGGGCGATCATGATGAGTTCGTTCAACGCCGGGCCCAGCAGGGGGTTGATTTGGATGGGCGGAACGATCTTCCCTTCCAGGTGGGCGGCCATGATGCTGAACTCGCTGTCGCCCTGGAAGGGGCGGGCGCCGGTGAGGACCTCGTAGAGAGCCACGCCCATCGAGTAGATGTCGGAGCGCGCGTCCAGGGCCCCCCCGGTCACCTGCTCGGGCGACATGTAGTAGAGCGAGCCCAGGGTGGTGCCGGTGCGCGTGAGCTGGCGGTCGCCGGCCGCCTTGGCGATGCCGAAGTCCATCAATTTGACGGCGCCCTGGGGGGTGACCATGATGTTGGCGGGCTTGATATCGCGGTGGATGACGCCTCGCGAGTGCGCGTAGTGCAATGCGGCCAGGGCCTGGCAAAAGTAGTTGATCGCCTCACCCAACGGGATGGGCCCCTGGCGCAATCGCTCGTCGAGGCTGACGCCTTCGACCAGCTCCATGACCATGACCAGTTGGTTGCCCGCGCGGAAGGCGGTATGCAAGGCGGCGATATTGGGATGGTCGAGCGCCGCCAGCACCTTGATCTCGCGCAGAAAGCGATCGGCCAGCGCCGGGTCGTGTTCGAGGTTGGGCAGCAAGATCTTCATGGCTTCCAGGCGCTCAGAAATGACGTTGCGCACCTTGTAGACCTGCCCCATGCCGCCCGTGCCCAGCACGCCGATGACTTCGTAGTCGCCGATTCGATCCCCGATTTGGTAAGCCATAAGCTTCTTTGATTATGCGCCGAGGGTCCGGGCGGTGTAAATCCGCTGTTGGCGGGGGGGGGCGAGCGGCGGGGTATTGTTGCGGCCTCCCTCCGGCGTGAGCCGGGATGCGGGTGCGGCTAAGGCGGCGGGGTATTGTTGCGGCCTCCCTCCGGCGTGAGCCG
>Ga0209018_1000188_pt1 | contig 60359 bp, 48 predicted proteins | sample YNPBryBLVA2012_FD_185814 | JGI IMG/M metagenome (GOLD analysis project Ga0209018, IMG submission 185814) | Anoxygenic and chlorotrophic microbial mat microbial communities from Yellowstone National Park, USA - YNP Bryant BLVA 2012 (SPAdes)... ...
CCGCGTTCTCAAAGGTGCTTCTGACTGACGTAAGCCCCCCACCCCTGCTTTTGCCTGCCCTTTCCGCCCACTGCCCGCAGGGTTTGGGAAATTGCTGAGAGGGCGGGGGAAGGACTTGACAAGGAGGGAGGGGCCCGGGCAAAATATTTAGGAGTCCTAATGAATATCTTCCCCCACTCGCCCTTGCCCGAGCGCCTGGCCCTGGGGCTGGCCAAGATCGGGCTGGCCTGGAAGACCCGCTCCTGGAGGCTGGCCGCGCCGCACGGGCTGACCCCCACCCAAGGGCAGATCCTGGCCGCCCTGCGCTCTGCCGGGCCCGAGGGCCGCACGCTGGGCGAGCTGGCCGAAGGGCTGGGCGTGCGCCCGCCCACCGCCAGCGAGGCGGTGGGCGCGCTGGAGCGAAAAGGGCTGGTGCGCAGGCGGCAGGATCCGGACGACGGACGGGCGGTGCGGATCGGCCTCACGCGCCGGGGCCGGGGGGCCGCCCGGCGCTGCTCGGACTGGCCGGAATTCCTGGCTGAAGCGGCCGGTGAGCTGAGCGAGGCCGAGCAGAAGGTTCTGCTGGGGGCCCTGATCAAGCTGATCCGGCGCATGCAGGAGCGCGGGGAAATCCCGGTGGCCCGCATGTGCGTCCAGTGCCGCTATTTCCGTGCCCACGTGTATCGGGACGCCGAGCGGCCGCACCACTGCGACCTGGTGGACGCGCCGTTCGGGGAGGGAGATCTGCGCCTGGACTGTCCGGACTTTCAACCGGTTTTCCGCGGGAGCGCCGGCGAGCCGGCGCCCCGCGAAACTCAGAGGAGGCAAATGAAATGAGCATTGCAGGCTATACGTACGGGACCGAACAGGTTCCACGCGCCCGCCTCAGTCTGGAGGAGCTGGCGCTGCTGGAGCGCACGCTGCTGTTCGGCGAGGAGGACGTAGCGGCCCTGCGGGAATCCAAGGCGATTCTGGCGCCGCAGGTGGAGGCGATTCTGGACGTCTGGTACGGCTTTGTGGGCTCGCAGCCCCATCTGCTGGAGAGCTTCAGCGACCCGAGGGACGGCAAGCCCCTGGCGGCTTACCTGGAAGCGGTGCGCAAGCGCTTCGGCCAGTGGATCCTGGACACCGCTTCGGCCGAGTACGGGCAGGCGTGGCTGGACTACCAGGAGGAGATCGGCCGCCGGCATCACCGCAGCGGCAAGAACCGCACGGACGGGGTCGAAGCGGCCGAGCACGTGCCCTTCCGCTACTTGCCGGCGTTGATTTATCCGATCGTGCACACTTTGAAGCCCTTTCTGGAGAAAAGCGGGGCTTCGCCCGAGCGGGTCGAGAAGATGCACCAAGCCTGGCTGAAATCGGTGCTTCTGCAAGTGATCCTTTGGAGCAGGCCGTACGTGCGCGAAGGCGACTACTGAGCCGGCGGCGGACCACCGGCCCTGCGCCCGCCATCGGGAAGGGGAGGGCGCCTACGGCTTGCCGGGCGCCGGGGGCGGCGCCTTCTGGTAGAACTCGAGAGTGACGTCGCCCGGCGGGGCGCCCTCCCAAACCAAGGGAGCCGAGTCGCCGTAGAGTTTCTGCTGCTCGCCGAGCAGGACTGTCAGCTCGTCCACCCTGGCTCGATGGGAGGGGCGGCCGGCGAGATCGTTCACCTCGTCGGGATCGGCCGCGAGGTCGAACAGTTGCGTGCGGTTGATTCGGGGATATCGGAGGAGTTTCCAGCGGCCGCGGCGCACGGCGCGCTGGGTGTCCCTGTAGGCCAGAAACACCGTGTCCCGCACTTGCCGGGCCCGGCCGCGGATCACGGGCGCGAGGCTTTTGCCCTCCAGGGAAGCCGGCGGCTCCAGGCCGACCAGTTCGCAGATCGTCGGATAGATGTCCAACAGATAGGCGAACGCGTCCACCTGCCGGCCGCGGGGGATGCCTGGGCCGGCGACGATCAGCCCGGGCCGCATGCTGTGTTCGTACAGGTTCTGCTTGCCCATCAGACCGTGACTGCCCAGGGCCAACCCCTGGTCGGAGGTGAACAGGAAGATCGTGTGGTCATACTGGCCGGCCTGCTTGACGGCTTCCACAATCCGTCCGATCTCCCGGTCCATCTGCGTGATGACCGCATAGTAGTCGCGCAGATGGCGGCGGATCTCGGCTTCCGTTCGCGGCCAGGGGGCCAAACGTTCGTCGCGGACGAACAAGTCCCCGTTGTCGAACGGGTGGAAAGGCCGGAAATTGCGCGGCAGCGGGATCCTGGCGGGATCGTACATGGCCAGGTACTCGGGGGCGGCGACGCGCGGGTCGTGCGGCGAGGCGCCCGCCAGGTACATGAAAAAGGGTCTGCTCGGGTCCTCGATCCAGCGCGCGAGGAAACGCAGGGCGCCGTCGGCCATCTGCCTGCCGGGTTGGGCAGCGAGGCGGTCGGCCTGGTCGTCCGGCGCCGGGTAGTCGCTGTAAGCGAACGACTGCTGCGCCGCGTGGTCGGTGTTGCCGCGCTTGGTGAACTGGTAGGTGAGGTAGCCGGCCGCGTTCAAGGTGGCGGGCAGGTTGGGCGTGGGGCGGGGATCGCGGAGAATGGAGAACCACGAGCGACCCCGCATGATCATCATGCGGCTGGGCAGGCACACCGCAGCGACGTGGCCGCCCATGCAGTAGGCATTGCGGAAGGTCACGCCCGATTGCACCAGGCGATCGAGATTCGGCGTCCGGATGGCGGGGTTGCCGAGCGCGCAGACGGTGTCCTGGCGCTGGTCGTCGGTGAGGATCAAGACCACGTTGGGGCGGCGCCTCGGTCCTGTCGCCAGAGTTGCGCCGCCGAGTCGGGCCCACAGTTCCCGGCGTGTCATGCAGGTATCCCTTCCCGCAGGATACGCCCGCCCTCCGCCCGGCGAAAAGCGAAATTGCCGCCCTCGCCCCGCGTCCGGGGCGGCTGTGCTAGACTAGGCCAATTCAGGCGCGGTCGCCGGCCGAGCTCGATGCGGGGATTTCGATACGGCTTCCTGCTGGCGAACTTGATCCTGCGGGACTTCAAGATTCGCTACCGCAACATGTCGCTGGGGATTTTTTGGTCCCTGTTGAATCCCCTGGTGCTGATGGGCGTGCTGACCTTCATCTTCACCAGGATTTTTCCCAACCCGTGCCACCGGCATTTCGGGGTGTTCGTGCTCTGCGGGCTGGTGCCGTTCAATTTCTTCGCGCTGGCCTGGGTGAGCGGGACGACGTCGCTGTTCAACAACGCAACCCTCATCAAGCGGGTGCGCTTTCCGCGGGAGGTCCTGCCGGTGGCGGTGGTGCTGGCCAACGGGATTCATTTCCTGATTCAGATCGGGTTGCTGATCGGCTTTGTGCTGGCGACCGGCTACGGGGTGAACCGGCAGTGGCTTTGGCTGCCGTTCGTGCTGGGGCTGGAAGTGGTGTTCGTCTGCGGGCTTTCGCTGGCCTCCTCGGCCCTGGACGTGTTTTTCCGGGACGTGCGCTACGTGGTCGAGTCGGCCAACACGGTGTTGTTCTGGCTGGTGCCGATCTTTTATTCCTTCGCCATCATTCCCGAGCAGTACCGCACGATTTACCAGTTCAATCCGGTGGCGGCGGTGGTGCTGGCCTGCCGGCTGATCCTGCTGGAGGGCCGCCGGCCGCCTTTCTCGCTGCTGTGGAAGCTGGCCTTCGTTTCGCTGCTCGCGCTGGGGCTGGGGCTGGCGGTCTTCGCGCGGAGTAAGCGAAAGTTCGCGGATCATCTCTGAACCATGGCCGCGATCGAGTTCCGGAACGTCTCGAAGATTTACCACCGCCATCCCAGCCGGCCCTTTTTCCACCGCTACCTGCTGGAGAAGTGGCGCCGGGCTCCCAAGGAACGGTTCTACGCCTTGCGGGACGTCAGCTTCCGGCTGGAGCGCGGGGAGGCGGTGGGGGTGGTGGGGGCCAACGGGGCGGGCAAGAGCACGCTGTTGAGCCTGATCGCGGGCCTCTCGTTTCCGGACCAGGGAGAGGTGCGGGTGGAGGGGCGCACAGCCGGCCTGCTGGAGTTGGGCTCGGGCTTTCATCCGGACCTTACCGGGCGGGAGAACCTGACGGTCTACGCCGCCCTGCTGGGGCTGGACGCCCGCCAACTGCGCGAGCGCTTCGAGCGGATGGTCGAGTTCGCGGGCATCGGCGAGTTCCTGGACGAGCCGCTGAGGACTTACTCCTCGGGGATGGTTCTGCGCCTGGCCTTCTCGGTGGCCATCCACGTGGAGGCCGACATCATGCTGTTCGACGAGGTGCTGGCGGTGGGCGATCAGGCCTTCCAGGCGGCCTGCTTCGAGAAGATTTTCGAGCTGAGGCGAAGGGGCGCGACCTTCGTGTGCGTCTCCCACGCCCCGGAAATCCTCAAGCGGCTGTGCGAGCGCGCCCTCTGGCTGGAGGGCGGGCAGGTGGTGCGGGACGGGCCGACCGGCCAGGTGCTGGAAGCCTATCAATCCTTCCTGGCGGTGAAGGCGGCCGATTGAACCGGCGCGGGCTCGGGCCGGAAGCGGAAGGCGTACCAATCGGCATCCTTGAGCCAAACCCGGAGGCGGACCGCCTTGCCCTGCAAGGCCCCGACGTCCGCGCCGCCGCGCCAGCGCACGACGGCCTCGATTTCATCACCCGTCATTTCGAGGGACTCCTCCAGCCGGTAGCCGGGCAGGGGACGGCCGGCCTCGTCCTGGATCTCGAAGCGCAGGCCGCCGGCGGCCGAAGTCGAGTAGTTGATCTCCAGAGTGCGGCCGCGGAAGCGGAAGGGCCTGGTGAGCAGCTCGCCGCCCGCGTAGCCGGCATGCACGGAGGCCAACCCGTCCAGCCGGAGCGTGTAGCGGCGCAGGTGGGCGGTGGGCTGCCCGTAATTGCGCGCGACGTAAAACGACATCCGGCTCTCGCCGGTCGGTACGATGTTCAGGGCGGGGTAATTCGAGCGGGAGACCCAGTTTTCCCAGCCCAGGCCGGGGCGCAGGAAGGCCTCCAGGAACGTTCGCTCGTAACGATCGCCACCCCGGCTGCTGATGAGGACGGCGTCCGAGCAATCCCGGTAGTAGCGGGGGTCCACCCGGACGGCGCGGGCCTGCTCGGCGCTGAGCACCTGCCTGCCGGGAAAGAAGCGGGCGCACAGGCCGAGATAGATCTGGGGGGCGCGAAAGTACGGGCTGGTCTGATTGGTGTAGAGATGCTCCGGGGGCGCCTGGCCGAAGCTCATCTCGACCGGCTGGCTCCAGTCGAGGAAATTCAGGCTGGTGGCGCGCGAAATCCAGCGGTAATCCGTGCCCCCGATGCGCTTCCAGGTGCGGAAGTAACAGACGTAGCGGCCTTCGCTCTCCGACCAGAAGGCCACGTTCTGCGAATCGAAGGCCGTGCCGCCGGGCGGCGGGATGACGGCCCGCTCGCTCAGGGGGCGCCAGCGGATGCCGTCGGCTGAGACGAAGGCGTGCAGGCCGCTGGCAGAGGTTCCGGCCAGCGCCTTATAGCGCTCCGCGGGCGGGGTTCCCGGGCGGGCGTCGAGCAGCGGGCTGAAGTTGTGGGAAAAGGGCGGCCGGCCGGCCAGGATCACGTTGTTGTGCGTGCTGCCGTTGATCGGGTACAGGCCGAGCGACGGCTTGCTCCAGCGGATGCCGTCGGGGGATTCGGCGTAGCAGGTGACCTCGCGGGCGTTGCCGTCGGCGCCCGCCGCGGGCAGCCCGCGGTAGTACAGGCGATAGACCGGGCCGTCCTTGAGCACCGTGAAATAGCCGCTGAAGGGACCTTCCCAGGGCTGGTTCAGCTCGAGGGCGATGCCTTCGTCCACGGTCTGTCCCAGCCGCAACTGGAGGCCGGTCATGCGCTCGATGAGCAGGCGGTCCACGAACAGCTCGCGGCGCGAACCGAGTTCCAGAATCTGGGCGGCCAGAAGCGGCGCCGAGAGGGCGGCCAGGACCGAGCGTTTTGCAAGCATACCTCGGGCAGGCTAGCACAGGGCGGGCGCCCGGCGGCTGCCGCAGCGGCGTATACTGTGGAGCGGTATGCCCGACAGTTCGCGTCGCCGGTTTCTCGCCTCAGCCGCCGCGCTGGCCGCGGGCCTGCGCGCCGCCGGCGCCAATGACAAGATCCGCGTAGGCCTGATCGGCTGCGGCGGCATCAGCCGCGGCGATCTGAGCGCCTTTCTGAGCTACCCGGAAGTGGACTGCCCGGTAGTCTGCGACGTGGACGACGCGCAGATCGCCAAGGGCGCGGCGCTGGTGGAGAAACTCCGCCCTCGTAAGCCCGAGGGGGTAAGAGATTTCCGGCGCCTCCTGGAGCGCAAGGACGTGGATGCGGTGCTGGTCTGCACGCCGGACCACTGGCACGCCCTGCCCACCGTGCTGGCCTGCCAGGCGGGCAAGGACGTTTACGTCGAGAAGCCGCTGGCCACTACGATCGCCGAGGGCCGGGCGATGGTGGAAGCCGCCCGCCGTCACGGGCGCGTGGTGCAAATGGGCACGCAGTGGCGCAGCGGGGCGCACTACCAGGAAGCGATCGAGTGGGTACAGTCGGGCAAGCTGGGCAAGATCCGGCAAGTGCGGGCCTGGGCTTACCTGGACTGGGTGGGCGGCATCGGCAATCCGGCGGACGGGGAGCCGCCGGCCGGCGTGGACTACGATTTCTGGCTGGGGCCGGCGCCCGCCCGGCGCTTCAACCCCAACCGGTTCCATTTCAATTTCCGCTGGTTCTGGGACTACGCCGGGGGTTTGATGACCGACTGGGGGGTGCATCTGATCAACCTGGCGCTCTGGGCGATGGGCCCGGCGCCGCCCCGCAGCGTGGTCTCGACCGGCGGCAAGTACGTTTGCGAGGACAATTCCGAAACCCCCGACACGCAGACAGCCGTCTACGAGTTCCCCGGCTACACGCTGATCTGGGAGCACCAGATGCTGGGCGGCGTGGGGCTGGGCGGCCGCGCCCACGGGCTGTCGTTCAGCGGCAGCGAAGCGACGCTCATCGTGGACGGACGGGGCTGGGAGGTGATCCCGGAACCCAAGAAGCGGAACCTGAGCCTCAAGCGGGTGGTGGACCCGCAGGATCGGGACGCCGACGGCCGGCGGGCCCACGTGGGGAATTTTCTGGCCTCGATGCGCTCGCGCCAGGCGCCGGTAACCAACGTCGAGGTGGGGCACCTGGTCTCGACGGTGGCCGCCCTGGGCAACATCGCTCTGCGCACCGACTCGCGGGTGATCTGGGACGCAACGCAGGAACAGGTGGTGCGCAACGCCGCGGCCCAAGCCCTGGTGGGGCGGGCCTACCGCAAGCCCTGGTCGCTGCCCTACATGCCGAGCTGAGGCCGGGGCCTCACTCGTAGCGCAGGCAGACGATCGGGTCGAGGTTGGCCGCCCGGTTGGCCGGATAGAAGCCGAAGAAGATGCCCACCCCGGCCGACATCAGCACGCCCATCGCCATCCAGAAGTAGGAAATCGAGGCCGGGATGGAAGGGACCAGGCTGCGCACCAGGAAAGCCAGGGCCGCGCCCAGCAGGATGCCGATCGCCCCGCCCAGCAGCGTCAGCGTAGCGGCCTCCAGCAGGAACTGGGCGCGGATGTCGGAGCGGCGCGCCCCGACCGCCTTGCGCACCCCGATCTCCTGCGTGCGCTCGGTGACCGAGATGAGCATGATGTTCATCACGCCGATGCCGCCCACCAGCAGGCCCACCGAGCTGATGACGCCGGTCAGCACGAAGAGGGCGGCGGTGAGCTGGTTCCAGAGGTTGGTGAGGAAGTCCGGCGAGATGACCTCGAAGTCGTTCTCCTCGTTGTGGGGGACGCGGCGGAGGCGGCGCATGGCTTCGATCACGTCGTTGCGGGCCTGGACCGGGTTGGCGTCGGGGGCGACCGAGAAGGCGATGAAGACCTCGCGCACCTCAGGATAGTGCCGGCGGAAGTCGCTCAGGGGGATGACGGCGAACTGGTCCACGCCGGGGCCGCCGAACAGGCCGGGATCCTTGGCGAAGACGCCGATGACCTCATAGAGCTTGCCGTTCAGGCGCACCACGCGGCCGATGGGATCCAGGCTGGGGAACAGGGCCGAGGCGATGGCGTCGCCCAGCACGACCACCTGGCGCGAGTGCTCCAGATCGTAGCGGGAGATGAAGCGGCCGTGGGCGACGTCGAACAGGGGGATGGCCTCGGCGTACTCGGGCTCGACGCCGCGCAGGATGACCTGATCCACGCGCTCGCCGCCGTAGCGGATTTCGTTGGGCTCCGGGCGGCGCCCGCCGAATCCTGCGCCCGGGCTGGGCCGCTGGGCGAAGCTGGTGGCGAAGGCCAGCGAGGGGACGGCCTCCTTGAGGTACTGCGCATCGGAGAAACTCAGGTACTTGCGCCTGCGAATCTTCTCGGGCAGGCGGCCGAACTGGGCCGCGGGCAGGCGGCTGATGAAGTAGGTGCGCGAGCCGATCCCTTCGACCCGCTCCTGGATGTGCCGGTTCAGGCCCTGGATGATGGCGGCCACCGAAATGACGCTGGTGACCCCGATGACGATGCCCAGCACGGTCAGCCCGGAGCGGACTTTGTGGGTCCGCAAGGTGTCCAGCCCGACCAGCAGGTTCTCGCGCGCCTCGGCCCAGGTCATGCCCGCTCACTCGCTGCGCAAGGCGGCCACCGGGTCCAGCCGCGCGGCGCGCACCGCCGGGTAGATGCCGAAGAACAAGCCGATGGCGGTGCTGAGGGCCAGGCCCAGGCCGGCCACCCAGCTCTGCACCGAGGCCGGGAAGGAAGTCCAGGTGCGCAAGGCCAGGGCGCAGGCGAAGCCGGCCGCCACGCCCAGCGTCCCGCCCACCAGGCATTGCAGCACGCTCTCGGCCAGGAACTGGCGCAGGATGTCCTGTTGGGTGGCGCCCACCGCGCGCCGCACGCCGATCTCCTTGGTGCGCTGGGTCACGCTGACCAGCATCACGTTCATGATCACGATGCCGCCCACCACGGCCGCGATCGAGCTGACCAGGACGAAGACCGCGAAAAACGCCGAGCTGATGGACTGCCACAGGGCGATGTAGCTCTCCGCCGTGCCGATGAAGAAATCCTCCTCCCGCTCGCCGGTGATGTGGCGGCGGGCGCGCAGCACCATGCGGGCCTGATCCTGGGCCCGCTCGAAGAGCCGGCCGCCGCCGGCCGCCTTGACGCTCAAGATGACGCTGAAGCGCCCGCCGCGCAAGCGCTGGAAAGCGCCCATGGGCACGACCACGAAGTTGTCCTGTTCCTGGCCCAGGATGGCGCCGATTTTCTCGTAGACGCCGATGACGGTGAACTCCTCCTTGCCGATGCGGATCAGGCGGCCGAGGGGATCCAGGCCGGGGAAGAACTCCTCCGTCAGACGGGCGCCGATCAGGCAGACGTTGGCGGCCCGCTCGTCCTCCAAGGGCGTGAAGAAACGGCCTTCCTGGATGGTGCGGGTGTCAATGTCGCCCATCGAGGCGGTCTGGCCGATGACGGTGGTGTCTTCCAGTTCGCGGTCCTGGTAGCGGGTTGAGCGCGAGGTCTGGGCCTGGGCGCCGACGGCCCGGCACTCGGGGCAGCCGGCGGCCAGGGCGCGCATGTCCTCCAAGGTGAGGTACCTGTTGCGCAGGGCCTTGAGCAGCAGGTTGAAGTCGGTGACGGCGAAGGGCAGGCGGCTGATCTGGAAGACGTTGGTGCCCAGGTTGGCGATTTTCTCCTCGACGTAGAGGTTGGCGCCCTGGATGAGGGTCATGACGGTGATCAGGGTGGCCACGCCCATCATCAGGCCGAGGACGGTGAGCGAGGCTCGCAGCCGGTGGGCGAGCAAGGCCCGCAGGCTTTGCGAAAGGTTGTCGCCGAGCGCGAGCAAAAGACCCTCGTCTTCATCTTCGCAAAGAGTGCGGGGGCGGGGCGCGGGCGGCGGCGCCGCGGGACTCCGCTTGCGCGCGGCCGCGTGATAGGATACACGAAGGTAAGCCGAAGAAGGAGGGCCGCGGCGGGCACGCGCCGGCGGCGCCGTCCCTCGTCGGAGGAGCCGCATGGAGACGCTGGATACTTGGGGAATCTCCGACACCGGCTTGGTCCGCCAGAACAACGAGGACTGCTGGTTGATTGATCCCGTCCTGGGCCTGGCCATCGTGGCCGACGGCATGGGCGGGGCCTCCTGCGGCGAGGTAGCCGCGGCGCTGGCCATCGAGACGGTGGTCGAGTACCTGCGGGCGCCGCAGGCGGCGGGCTCGCCGGAAGAGCTGCTCGAACAGGCCGTGCACGAGGCCAACCGCCGGGTGCTGGAACGCGCTCAGAGCCAGGAAGGCTGCCAGGGGATGGGTTCGACCATCGTGGCCGCGCTGTGGCGGCTGCCGCGCGTGATCATCGCCAACGTGGGCGACAGCCGGGCCTACCTCTGCCGCGGCGGTCGGCTCACGCAGCTTTCCTACGACCAGACGCTGGTGAACGAACTGCGCGTCAAGTTCGGCCTCAGCGCCGAGGAGGTCAGCCATTTCCCCCACAAGAACGTGCTGACCATGGCGGTGGGCACGACGCCCGAGATCACGGTGCGCACGCGGATCGAAAGCCTGCTTCCCGGCGACCAGATTCTGCTGTGCTCCGACGGGCTGTCCGGCCCGGTGCCCGAGGCGGAAATCACCGCCATCCTGGCGGGGGCCGACCCCCTGCCCATCAAGGCCGAGCGGCTGGTGGACGCCGCCAAGGCGCACGGCGCCCCGGACAACGTCACCGCCGTGCTGCTGCGCTACGAATAACCCTCAGCGCAAGACCACCTTGGCCAGGCCGGCGTTGTTGGCCGCGTCGAAGACCCGCAGCACGATCAGGTGCTCGCCCGGCGCGAGGCTGGGAAGGCTGAGGCGGAACTTTTCCTGGCCGGAGTCGAGCACGCCGTCCAAGGGCTCGACGGGAATCCAGGGGCCGGCATCGAGGGAGTACTCGGCGCGGCGCAAGGAGGACGCCGCGTCGGAGGCCTCGAACTCCAGCTCCGGCCCGGCGGCGCTGCGCCGAGGCAGGCCGGCGCGCACCAGCGGAGGCGTGTGGTCAATCAGGATCGGAGCGCTGATCAACTCGGCCTGCCGGGCGGCCGAGGGCGGGTTGGCGGGAGCGTCGGAGGCCACCACGCGGAACCAATAGCGTCCGTCGGCCAGCACGTCTCCGTCCAGGGTGTAGGCGTTTTCGGGGAAGTCTCTTTTGAGCGCCTTCCACTCCCGCTCGTCCTCGCCGCGAAAGAACAACGAGTAGGCGAGGCGGTCGCCGTCGGGATCCTCGGCCTGCCAGGTGATTTGGAGTTGCTCGCTGCCGGCCCGGCCGACCGCCTGCGTGGGCGTGCCGGCCGAGGGCGGGGCGGGGCTTTCGCCCGTCTCGGTGACGGTGATCGAGTAGGTGGCGGCGGGGGACTGGGCGGCGGGGGGCTTGGCTTGGGCGGCGCCGGTGAACTGGGAGGTGACGCTCAGGCTCTTGAGGACGGGCGCGCTGTTTTGCGGCAGGTAGGCCACCGTCACGCTGTCAATCACGGGGGAGGAGGCGCCGGAAGCGCTGAGCTCCATCTTCCACTGGATGTAGCGCGCGTTGGGGTTGGGAATGAGGTCGCCGCTGGAGAGCGGCTGGGACCAGTCGCTCCAGGTGGGATCCGGCCGGGCGGAGTTGCCCGTGCGGGTGCGGAGCTTGACGCGGCCCTGATCCACGGCCTCCCCGCGCCAGCTTACGCGGCCCCAGCGCGCCACCGTGCCCGCGTCGTGCACCGGGGACTCGTAGACGCCGCTGAGACCGGCGGCCTCGGTGAGCCGATAGATCTTGCCTGCATCCCCGGTGGCGGCCAGCAGTCCGGCCTCGGCGGCCGCCAGCCGGATGGCCTCGCCCTCGTTGGTCTGCGCCAGCAGGGTGGTTCTACGCTCGGGGCTGAGCCGGTAGATGCGACCCTGGCCGTCGGTTCCGAAGATCACCTCGCCGCCCGCCAGCAACAGGTCGTAGACGTTCTCCTCTTTGGAGGACCACAAGGTCTCGACCGTGTGATCCGGCGCGATGCGGAAGATGGCGGACTTCTCGACCCCGGAAACGTCAATCACGGGAGAGGGAGCGGCTGCGGCCGGCGCCGCCGGCGCGGGCTTGGACTGGTCGGTCTTGGGCTTCAGCTCGACGCCCCCTTGGGCCTCTTCAGTCACCGTCACGGTGGTGGTGACGCTGCCGGCCGAGGCCGGGGTGGCGCCGCCGCCGCCGGCAGGCGTGACGCCCAGCGGCCGCTTCACGAGAGAGCCGCCCATGGCGGCCACATAGACGGCCCCGTCCGGGGCGACCGCCAGCCGGCGGATCTCCGGCAGGTTGGCGTCGTACAGAGTGAAGGCCTTGTCCTTGGCCGTGATGCGGTAGATGATGCCGTTGGGTTCGGTGCCTGCCAGCAGCCGTCCCTCACGATCAAAGGCCAGGCAGGTGACGTGGGTCTGGCCGGTCTGATAGTAGACCTCGCCGCGGCCCGGTCCCTCGATGCGCCAGATCTTGCCCTCGTCGCCCGTGCCGGCGTAGAGCTTGCCGTCCGGTCCGAAGGCCAGGGCCCAGACGTAGCGGGCATTGGGAGCGAAGTACTCCTGGGCCTGGCCGTTTTCCAGGCGGAAGATCTTGCCTTCCGGCGAGGCGGCGGCATAGAGGGCGCCCTTGGCGTCCACGGCCAGGGCGAAGACTTCCGGCTGCTCGGCGGTCCACAGCAGCTTGGAGCGCCCGTCGCGCTCGATACGGAAGACGCGCCCGCGATGGCCGGTACCCGCGTAGAGGGCGCCGTCGGGCCCCTGCGCCAGCGTCCAGATGACGGGCTGGTCCGAGGCGAACAGCGTCTCCAGTTTGGGCGCCAGCATCAGCCGGCCGTCCCGGCTGAGCGAGACGCCCAGGAAGCGCCCCGGCAGGAAATCCCGCCAACTGCTCAACTCCCAGGTGACGGTGCCGGCGGCCGGCAACAGGCCGGCCGCCAGCAATGCGGCGACCGCCGGCCGGGCCGGCCCCCTGCGCGCTGTACTCATTCCTTCAACTCCACCTGGATGGTTTTCGAGCCGGCCACGACGCGCCCGCCGACCTCGAGGACCAGCTCGGCCAGTTTGGAACTCTGGGAGCCCAGGGCCGCTTCCCTGCGCCCCAGCACCAAGGCCAGCGAGGGGGGCGGGGAGGGCAGGATCTGGCCCAACACCTCGTAGGCCGGCTCGGCCCGCGTCACCCGAACATAAGCCCGGGTGTTCGGGCGGAGCGAATTGACGAAGCGAATCACTTGGGCGGGCGACTTGGGCGTCTGCCCGATGAGCTGCTGGTACTCGGCCAGATTGGCGGTGGTCCCGTCGGAAACCGTGAACTGAAGCAGGCCCGGGGGAGCGCCCGGCGGGACCTGATAGACCGCCTTTCGCGTCAGCTCCAGGCCGTTGTCGCCGCTGAGGACCACCGTGAGCTGGAGACTCTCGCCCGGGCGCAACTGCCGGCGCGAACACCAGACCTGTTCGATCTGCAACTGGCGCTTTTCCGGGAAGCACTCGATCTGGAGGGAGGCGTTCTTGAGCTGGAGGGCGTCCAAGCCGCTCTGGAGCACGTAAGCCAGCGGGACGGCGGCCGCGGCGGAGACTTGCAGCGGCAGGTTCATATCCCCGGCGAACATGTTGTCCAGCCGCAGGGGGCCGCTGCCGTCGCGAAACTCGAACTGGCCCCGCACCAGCAAGGTGGCCGAGCCCAAGGCTTGCTCGGTGGCGTCAATGGCGGAGAAGACAGCCATTTGCAGCAACAGCGGGGTGAGCAGCCGGTCGCGCACCATCGCCAGCCGGTAGGAGGCGCGGCTCACGGGCGCTTCGGTCCGGCTGCGCCGGATCACCTCGATGGCCACCGGAACCAGGTCCGTGCGCCGGCCCAACTGGCCGGCCACCCCGGTGCTGCGGTCCTCGGTGATGGCGCCCATCCACTCCCGCGGGACGGAGATCTTCAAGGAGGCCGAGAGGGTCGGCACCACGGTAAGGACCTCGGCGCGGGCGAAAGGCAGCTCGGTCCGGCCGATGGCCAGGAAGCGGTGGCCGAAGGCGTAAACCCGGTCGCCCTCGACGTAGGTCAAGGTGCCGTCGGCGCCGATGCTCATATCGCCGGAGACCAACTGCACGCTGATCATCGAGCCGGGCTTCAAATCCGCCGGGTTGCCGTATCGGGCCGGGGGGCGGCCGCCGCCGGAGACCGCCTGGAGGGGCTCCAAACCCAGGGCGCGCAACTCGGGGGCGAATCGCTCGATCGCGCCGCGAGTGAAGCCGCCGAAGACCAGCGGGGTGGCGATGTCCACCAGCCGGTCTGCGCCCGCGGGCCATTCCTGGCGGGGAGCGAAGGCGGCGGTCAACTGCTGATCGAGCAAGCCGATCCGAGCCCGCCGGGGGGCTGGTTCGCCGAAGGCGCCCACCGCAACCAGATCCTGGATCGGCCGGATGGCCGCCACGGGCTCCTTGGCGAATGCGAAGGCCATCGCCACCGCCCCGAGCAGCCGTCCCTCCAGGTAGACCGGGCTGCCGCTCATGCCTTGCAGGATCCCGGTCTTCTCCAGAGGGCCTCCCGAGAGGCGAGCCAGCACCAGAGATTGCTTGGGTCCGGCGTTCTCCAAAACCCCCAGGATCTCGACTCCGAATTCCTCGATGCGATCCCCGGCGAAGACCGTCTTACCCACGCCCTTCATGCCCGCCCGCACCCGCTCGAGCGGGAAGAAAGGCCCTTGCGCGAGCAAAGCGCCCGCCAGCAGCAACGCGCAAGGCAATCGCGACCCCGCCACGCTTTCATTCTAAGCCCTCCGGGGAGCCCTTGTAGTCCCGCCGCCCGATGTGCTTTAACGGTTCCATGAAGTCTGCTTGCTTGCCGACCCTCTTGCTGCTGGCCGGATTCGCGCTCGGGCTGCCCGCCCAGCAACCGCCCTCCCGGGCCGGGGCGCCCGCCGGCGCGGGCGAGGAGGACCACCGCCACAGCCAACTGCTCAAAGCGATTGACGACCTGATGTGGCGCCTCGAGCTGGGCGACATCGCCGAAGTGGACAAGGTGCGCTACACCAGCCTGCCGCCCCGGCGCGAACCCAACCCCACCGCGCCGGGCGCGGGCAATCCCCTGATCATCCCGGCCTACACCTTCCTGCCCAAGAAGCTGGACCGCAGCCGCAAGCATCCGCTGATCGTGCTGGTGCACGGCGGGGTGCACGCGAACTTCTCGAGCAGCTCGGCCCACATCGTGCGCGAGCTGCTCGAACAGGGCTACGCGATCATCGCCCCGGAGTACCGGGGCTCGACCGGCTACGGGGGCGCTTTCTACCGCCAGATTGACTACGGGGGCCGGGAGAACGACGACGTCTTCGCCGCCCGGGCCTGGATGCTGGAGACTTACGAGTTCCTCGACCCCAAGCGGGTGGGGATCGTGGGCTGGAGCCACGGGGGCATGATCGCGCTGATGAATATTTTCGAGCACCCGGAAGCCTACGCTTGCGCCTACGCGGGGGTGCCGGTGAGCGATCTGGTGGCGCGCATGGGCTACAAGCCGGAGAGCTACCGGGCGCAGTTCTCGGCGCCGTATCATCTGGGCAAGACGGCGCAGGAGGACGTGCGGGAGTACTTGCGGCGCTCGCCGATCAGCCACGTAGAGAAGCTGGCCACGCCGCTGCTGATCCACGGCAACACCAACGACGAAGACGTCAACGTGCTGGAGGTCGAGCGGCTGATTGCGGCCTTGAAGGCGGCGGGCAAGAGCTTCGAGTACAAGATCTACCAGGACGCGCCGGGCGGGCACGCCTTCAACCGGATTGACACGCGGCTGGCGCGGGCCTCGCGGCGAGAGATTTACGAATTTCTGGCGCGGTATTTGAAGCCTGGGCGGTGAGGGGGTCTTGACTTTCCCTTTTTCTTCGCCCACAATGGGAGCAGGAGGAGCGGCTTGTGGCGCTGACTCGCCGGCAGAAGCAGGTCCTGGATTTCATCGCCCGCTATCAGGCGGAGAAGGGCTATTGCCCCAGCTACCTGGAGATCGCCGAGGGACTCGGCCTGGCGTCGCTGGCCACGGTGCACAAGCACATCTCGGCGCTGGAGGCCAAACAGTACCTGCGGCGGGGCTTCAACCAAAGCCGCTCGCTCGAGTTGACCCCGCGGTTCTTCCAGGAGCAGCGGCGGCTGCGCAGGCAGGCGGGTGCAGCCGAGATTCCGCTGCTGGGCAGGATCGCGGCGGGCGCGCCGCTGGAGGCGGTCCAGGCGCGGGAAAGCCTCGAGCTGGGGGAGTTCCTCAACCGGGAAGACCTTTACGCACTGGAGGTCCGTGGAGATTCGATGATCGAGGACCACATCTGCGCGGGCGATGTGGTGCTGGTCGAGCGGACGGCCGAGCCGCGCGACGGCGACATCGTGGTGGCGCTGGTCGGCGGCGCGGAGGCCACCCTCAAGCGCTTTTACCGCGAGCCGGAGGGCATGGCGCGCCTCCAGCCGGCCAATGCGCAGATGGCGCCCCTGCGGGTTCCTCTGGCGGATCTGGAAATTCAGGGCCGGGTGCTGGCGGTGCTGCGAAAATACAAGTGAATTTCGCCGCGCCGGGGCGGCATTCCCCCGGGATTTACGCGGGCAACTCGCTGGCCGCGCTCGCCAGTGCGCGCCGCCGGCGGAGTTCCTGCTCGGCGCGGAACCAGTCGTCCTCCGGCGAGCCTCCCTGGCCGCCGCGTTCCAGCCAGTAGAAATACGCCAGCCGCTGGATCTCTTCGTGCGGGATGGCGGGCTGCGCCTGGACTGGCGCGCCGTTGGCGCCGGCGGCGGCAGCGGCCGCCAGGGCGCGGACCTCGGCCGGCGCGGCAGCCGCTTCGCTGCCGGCCGCCCGCTTGCGAGACCGCCGGGCGGGCTTCCCCTCTTCGCCGCCGGCCGGCCTGGGGGTTGACTTCCTTGGCATGATATTTCGCGCTCCCCGTGTGAAGTAGAATTCACCTCATTTTAGCAGACGGCGAGCGTTCGCGCCCGGGCGCGGCTCTCGAGTGCGGAGCGGGCAGCCGCCCTACTCGGCCAGCCGGAGGATCTCGGAGGCGACGCGCAGGAAAGCCTGATCCAGCTCGGCGGCGGTGGGCGAGTAGACATAGAGGCCCGCGGGCTTGGTGGGATCGAAGATCGGGCTGTCGCGGTCGTTGGCGACGCGGCGCAGGAACGTGTGGTCAATGGTCTCGGTGCTGGTGCCGCCCAGGCCGATCGAAAAGATCACGGGCACCAGGGCGGCGTCATTGCGGATCCGCTGGGCGATGTTGTCGGCCAGATTGTAGGCCGCGTAGCGCACGCCGCGCCAGGAATCCACGCGCAGTTTTCCGGCGTAAGGGTGGCCGCTCCCATAGGTCACATTACCCATGTAACCCCAGAGAGAGTTGCCGTCGGGATCGGTGTCGGGAAGGTAGGCGATGTCGCGGCGCACATCTTCGCGATAGCTGGTGCCTGAACCGGCGGCGAAGGCGCAGCCGGAGCAATTGGAGGTGGACAGGGTCCACTCATCCATAGAGGGGGAGGTGGAGTCGGCCCGCATGACGCCCCAAGTGGTGCCGGTGATGGGGGGAGGCCAGGACCCGCTGCTCATGCCAGGCGCCGAAATGAAGCCCAATTTGTCGGCGGTATTACTGCAAGGGCTGGCCGGCATGTTGCACTCGGTGGAAGTGCTGGTGCAACCGCTGGGGCCGCCGGGGTAGCCGTACCTGCGGTCAACGCTGGTTCGGACCGGGAAGCTGGCGCTCAGAGCGGTCGGGCGGCCATCGGTGAAGAAGACGATGACGTTCAATGCGCCCGGCTCGTTTATGTTGCGCAGCAGTTGGTAGGCCTGCCAGAGGCCGGCCGCCGAATTGGTGTTGCCCCTCATCACCAGGGCGTTGATTTTATCGGTGATGCTGGGGCTGGCGGTCTTGAAGGTCATCGAAGGGGAGAAATCTATGCGGTAGTTGCCGCTGAAGGTGACCAGGGCCACGCGGTCGCGCCCCTCGGAAAACTTATTGACGAAAGAGATGGCGGAGTTCTTGACCGCCGCAGTGGCGCCGGCATACTCGATCGAGCCGGAGCGGTCCAGCACCAGGATGAGGTTGACGTCCCGGCGGGAGGCGGTGGCGCGCACGCCCATGGTGGCGGTATTCTGCCCGAGCAGGCGGAGGAAGTACAGGGGCGCGGTGACGGTGGCCACGCCGCTGACGGTGCGCGTGCGATAGCCGGTCTCGGCCACCGTGGGGGTGAAGGTGCGCGCGGTGGTGCCGTAGAGGCCATCGGGGAAGTTGGCGTTGAAGTACTGGCGGGCGGTGCTCTCCGCGCTGGCGATCTGGGAGGAGAGATCCAGGCCGCGGCTCAACGAGCGAGCGCCGGCGAGCACCGCGGCGTCCACCGCCGCCGAGAGTTTGGTGCGGATCAGGTAGAGCAGGCCTACGTCGAAAGCCAGGCCCGCCATGGGAACGATCACCATCAGGGTGAGGGTAAGCATGATGAGGATGACGCCCCGCTGGCGCTTCCTCGAGAGTTTCTTCACCGCCATAACCACCTCCTCCTCGCCATCAGAAAACGGAACGCGAATAGACCCCGCCGCCGAAGCTCATGCCGGCCAGCGACAGCTCGGGGGAATAGAAATACGACTCGACCATGTAGGCGGCCTGGCCGGGCGCCATGTCGGGAATGACGCTGGTGAAGCCGACCGCCCGCGTGCTGGTGTCGGTCAGATAATTCGAGACCCAGCCCTCGCTGTTGATCAGCCCGGCGTTAGGAGTGCCGAAGTTGCTCTGCCGCAGCGAGGCGTTGCCGATCACGACGCGGCGGATGATCACGGGCCAGTTGCGGTTCGTGCAGCCCGGGTCGCCTTCGCCGTAGCCCCCGGCGGCGCACTGCTCGTCGCCGATGAACATCACCTGGGAGAGAATCACCGTGCCGTTGCCGCCGTCGCGGGTCATGCCCATGCCCGCCGCCAGCCGCACCACGACGTCCTTGTTGGGATCGAGCGCGAAGTTCAGCCCGCGGGCGAACATCTGGCCGGTGTCGCGCGTTACCTGAACGACCGAGATGCCGCGGATGACCGTCAGGCCGATCATGAAAATGCCCAGCACCAGCGAAACCAGGATGGGCAAGGTGAGAGCGAACTCGATCACCGCGCCTCCCCGGCCGGCTTGTCTTCCCGTTTGGCTCATGCCTGATCCTCCTGCTCGTCAGCGCTGCGGTGGAATGCCTCCCGGCGAAGGCTCCATGATCCCGGTCGAGCGGGCCGAGATGTTCACCGGATCGCCGCTTTTCAGCAGCGGCACCAAGGGACGCCAGGAAAAGCCCTCGATGGAAATCTCGACGATGTTGCCCCCGGCGTTGCTGGCGGTCTCGGCCAGGGTGCCGGGCACGTAGTAGCGAATCCTGATTTTGTCGGCCCCGGCATCGCCGGCCAGGAACCCGATGGCGTACTGCTGGACCACCCGCTTGATGGAGGCGTCATGCCCGAGTCCTTCCATGGTCCGCCCGGTCATGGCGTAGCGCACGCCCTCGCGCACGGCATGTTGGAAGGTCCCCTTCAAGAAAATCACCAGCGAGAGGTCAATCAGCAGGAAGATGATGGCCAGAAAGGGCAGCAGGCAAAGGCCGACTTCGACGACTTGTGAGCCGGCCTCTCGCCGGCGGCGCGCCGCCGCAGGCGAAGGATTGGATCGAGCAGGGAGACAGGCAGTACTAACCCTGCCGGGAGTTAGCATTACGTCCGCCCCCTTCGTACTGGTACTTAGAATTTTCCTTTCCAACCGGCACCTCGTCCTCTAAACTAGTAGGAGGCGCCGCGAAGCGCGTTTCTTTACGGCCGGGACGAAATTCTCGGGATTAAAGTTGGCCGGCGGCGTCCGATAAGTCAGGGCGCGGGCCCAGAGGCGCCATGGGTTGCTTTTCCGACCGACAGGCCGAGAGCGGACTGAGCCGCCCGGCAGCGGAGCGGCTCGGCTCAGAGCCGCCGCCCGCGACCTCGGCGGAGGCGGCGCCGGCCGGCGCGGCCGGCGAGGAAGTGGTGCGCTGCTACCAGGCCGAAGTGGACGGCCTCTACCGCTACGCCTCGCTGCTGCTGGGCAGCGCGCAAGCCGCTGAAGACGTCTTGCAGGAGGTCTTCCTGCGCCTGTTCGTTGCCCTGCGGGGCGGGGCGGAGATTCGCAATTCCCGAGCCTGGCTGTATCGGGTGACGCGCAACGCCTGCCTGGCGCGGCGCCGGCAGCGGCGCAGCCAGGCTGAGGTGGAAATGCCCTCCGACGCCGGGGCGCACGCAGTGGGAGACAGCCCGGAGGCGGATTACCAGCGGCGCCATCTGGCCCGGCAGATCGCCCGGCGGCTGACGCCCCGCGAGCTGGAATGCGTGCGCCTGCGGGCGGAAGGCTTGAGCTATGCTGAGATCGGCGAAGTGCTCAACATCCGATGCGGCACGGTGGGCGCCCTGCTGAACCGGGCGCTGGCCCGCTGCCGGGCGGCGCTGGGGAAGGCGGTTTGAGAGCGGTTGGCGGGAGGGCGAGTATCGGCGCATGTGGCGAGCTTGGATGAAAGCGTTGCGGCGGCGGGCGCATCCCGACTTCGACGATCTGGTGGCTCTGGCCACGGGCTTGAGCGCTTCCTCGGAACCGGTGGGCCGGCACGCGGCCCAATGCCCGACCTGCCGGGAGCAGATCGCCCGGATGAGTTCCCAGTGGCGCGATCTGGTCCGGCTGACCGAGAGCGCGCCGGGCAGGTTGCCCTCGCGGGAGGCGCTGCTGGAGGAAATTCTCACCCTGCTGGAGGCCTGGGACGGACGCCGAGGGGGACCGGCCTGGCGCGCGCGTCGCGCCGCGGGGCATCGCGCGGTGGCGCGGCGGCTGGCCCGCGAATTGGAGATTCATCTGGGCGCCCTGGCCGAAGGGCTGGCGCGCGCGCCCGCCGAGCACGAGGCGCCGGTGCACGCCCTGCTGGCGCGCACGGGTTCGCTGTTGAGCACGTTCCTGGGCCGGCGCACGGCGGCAGCGCTGGCCGACGAGGCGCTGAGTTTGACGCGCCGACTCCCCGATCGCTAACCTGATCGGCGGTGAGTTCGGAGACTCAACCGCGCGCCGTGGCGTGGATGGCGGGCGCGGCGGCGGGGAATCTGGCGCTGGGCGTGGCGGCCCTGGCAGCGGCGGCCTTCAGCGGCCGGGCGGCCTGGATCGAGGGGTACTTCCGTTATGCGGGGACGGCTTTTCTGATCGTCTACGCGGCGCTGGAGTTGCTGCTGAGCCAGAGGGCCTTTCGCCTGTTTTCTCCCGGCGATGCGCTGCGCCTGCCCTGGCTGCTGATCAGCCTGGCGGCGGCGGCGCGGCTGGCGGGCTTCATCCTTTCCGAGCTGCTGGCCTGGGAGTCCCCGTTGCGGCCGGCGCCGTTTCTGGCCCATCCCGGCCCGCCGGGAACGCTTTCCGAGCTGCGCCGCGCGGGCCTGGCCTTGGGCGGACCGGGGGCGTTGTTGCTGCTGAGTCCGGCGCTGGCTCTGGTGGGGCGGGCCTATGATCGCCACGGGCTTTCGGGCGAGCTGAAGGCGGGGGATTGGCTGGCGCTGGGGGCCGCCTCGTTCCTGATGGTGAACGACACCTGGGACAGCGTGCGCTGGAGTCTGGCGCACGAAGCGGCGCTGGATTTCTACCGGGCGCTGGGGTTCCTGGTGGATCCGCTGCTGCTGGTGCTGCTGTTCCAGGCGCTGGCGCTCAGGCGGGCGGCCCTGAAGATGGCGGGCGGGCTGATCGGGCGCTGCTGGGGCTGCTACAGCATCGCGGTGTTTCTCACCTTGCTGGCCAACGTAGGCCAGTGGGCGGCCATTTACGGGTACCTGCCTCGGGTGGCGCAGGCGCCGACCTGGTATGCCTGGTTCCTGGTCTCGACCGCGTTCGCCTCCGGTCCCGCCTACCAGGTGGAGGCGATTCTGCGGGCGCGCCGCGGGCTGCTGGGCTCGGCTTGAGGGGCGGGCGCAGGCTCGTCAGGCCGCCTCGACCGGGGCCGGGGTTCTCTTGTAGCGGCAGCGGGGGCACTCCTGCCGCGCGCCGGCTTTCGTCCAGCGCTCGAGCAGATAGGGGTGGCCGCAGTCCGGGCAGGGCTCGGGCAGGGGCTTGTTCCAGAGCACGAACTTGCACTCCGGGTAGCGCTCGCAGCCGTAAAAGACGCGCCCGCGCTTCGAGCGGCGCCGGATGAGTTCGCCCTGCCCGCACTCCGGACACTGGACGCCGGCGCCCTCGCGCTTGACGTACTTGCAGCTCGGGTAATTGCTGCACGCGGTGAACTGGCCGTAGCGGCCATGACGAAGCACCAGGCGGCTGCCGCACTGGGGGCAGTTTTCCTCCAGGGGGATATCGGGCGGGCGCTCCTGGCGGGCCAGCGGGCGGGTGGTCTTGCAGTCGGGATAGCCCGAGCAGGCGTAGAACTGGCCGAAGCGGCCGCGCTTGAGGACCATGGGCCGGCCGCAGTTGGGGCAGTATTCCTCCTCGTCCTGCTCGCTGAGGACGGCGCCTTCCAGATCGGGCAGATCGGCCTTGAGGTCCCGGGTGTTGGTGCACTCCGGATAGCCGGAGCAGGCGATGAAGCTGCCGTGGCGGCCCCACTTGATGACCATGGGCTTGCCGCACTTTTCGCAGGTCAGCTCGGTGGGCCGCTCCAGGCGCTTGACGTCGGTCATCTCGCGCTCGGCGCGCTCCAGGTCCAGGCGGAATTTCTGGTAGAACTCGCGCATGGCCTCGCGCCAGTCGAGCTTGCCCTCCTCGATCTCGTCCAGCTCCTCTTCCATGCGGGCGGTGTAGTGCACCGCGAAGATGTCGGCGAAGTTCTCCAGCAGCAGATCGGTGACGACCATGCCCAACTCGGTGGGGAAAAAGCGCCCGCCCTGCTTGGTGACGTAGCCGCGCTCCTGGATGGTCGAGAGGATGGCGGCGTAGGTGGAGGGCCGGCCCACGCCGTCGGCTTCCAGTTGCTTGACCAGGGTGGCCTCGGTGTAGCGGGGCGGCGGCTCGGTGAAGTGTTGCTCCGGGCTGAGGCGGCGCAGCTTGAGCTTGTCGCCTTCGGCCACCGGCGGGAGCTTGTGCTTGAGTTCTTCGTCCTCCTCGTCCTGCTGATCCTTGCCCTCCTCATAGACGGCCAGGAAGCCGTCGAACTTGCGCACCGAGCCGGTGGCGCGGAACAGGTACTCGGCCTGGTCCTTGCCGCGGGCGACGACCTCGATGGTGGTCTGATCGAAGAGGGCGGGGGTCATCTGGGAGGCGACGAAACGCAGCCAGACCAGCCGGTAGAGCTTCAGCTCGTCCTCCTGGAGGTAGCGAGCGACGGCCTCCGGGGTGTGCGCGATCGAGGTGGGGCGGATGGCCTCGTGGGCCTCCTGGGCTTCCTTCCTGCCGCGATAGAGGTTGGGCGAGGCGGGCAGGTACTCCGGGCCGAACTTCTCTCCGATGTAAGAGCGCACTTGGGCGAGGGCCTCTTGCGAGACGCGGGGCGAGTCGGTGCGCATGTAAGTGATCAGGCCGACCGGTCCCTGCTTGCCCAGTTCGACACCCTCGTAGAGGCGCTGAGCCAGGGCCATGGTGCGCTTGACGCTGAAGCGCAGCTTGCGCGCCGCCTCCTGCTGGAGGGTGGAAGTGATGAAGGGCGGGGCGGGCTGGCGCTTCTTCTCGCGCGTGGCGATGGAGGAGACGGTAAAGGGCGCGCCCTCTAGCGCCTCAAGGATGCGCCGGGCAGCAGCCTCGTCAGGCATCTCGACCGGCTCCTGGTTCCGCTTGAGAAGCCGGGCGGCGAAAGAGGGCGGCTTGCGCGCCTGAAGGTGGGCGTCAATGGTCCAGTACTCGCGGCGCTGGAAGCGGCGGATCTCGCGCTCGCGCTCGACGATCAGGCGCAGGGCCACGGTCTGCACGCGGCCGGCGGAGAGTCCGCGGCGCACCTTGTCCCAGAGCAGGGGGGAGATCTTGTAGCCCACCAGGCGGTCCAGAATGCGGCGGGCCTGTTGGGCTTCGACCAGGCGGCGATCCACCTGGCCGGGATTCTGGAAGGCCTTGCGCACGGCGCCGGGGGTGATCTCGTGGAAAGTCACCCGGTGGATGGCAGGGCCGCCGTTGCGCTTGCTTTGCAACTCCTCCTGAAGGTGCTGGCAGATGGCCTCGCCCTCGCGGTCCGGGTCGGCCGCCAGATAGATCCGTTCGGCGTTCCGGGCCGCCTGCTTGAGCTCCTGGATCAGTTTCTTCTTGCCTTCGATCAGAACGTAGGTAGGTTGGAAATCGCGCTCGACGTCCACCGCCAGTTGGTTCTTCGGCAGGTCCTTGATGTGGCCCAGGGAGGCCTTCACCAGGAAATTCTTCCCCAGGTACTTGCCGATAGTCCTCGCCTTGGCGGGGGACTCGACAATGACCAAAGATTTCGCCATATGAAACGTGTCGTGAAGAAACCGGAACGGGTTCCGGCGCCGGTTGCTCGACGCGGAGTCACTGGGACAACCGGGACTCTCCCCACACTTTAACAAAATTCTTGCCGGGCAGTTGGCGGACCAGCCCGCTCATCTCCAGCTCGAACAGAGCGGCGATGATCTCCGAGGAGCTGAGATCCTCGAAGGCCGCCAGCAAATCGTCCAGGTGCGTGGCCGCATCCGGTTTCAAGCGCGCCAACAGGCGGCGCGCGGCGGCCCCCGGGCCGCCCTCGGGCAAAGACGCCGCGTCGCGGGCGGAGGTTTCCTCGGGCTGCCGGGCGAACAGGCGCCCCTCGGCCTCCAGGGCCAGCCGCCGGCGATCCTCCAAGGGCAGCTCGACGATCACGTCGTTGAAATCCTGCACCAGCTTGGCGCCCTGCTTGATCAGCAGATTGGGCCCCCAGCTCATGCGCGAGGTGATGTTGCCCGGCACGGCGAAGACTTCGCGCCCTTGCTCCAGAGCCAGCCGGGCGGTGATCGAGCTGCCGCTGTACTGCGCGCCCTCGACCACCAGCACGCCCACGCTCAGCCCGCTGATGATGCGGTTGCGGATGGGAAAGTTCTGGGGGAAGGCCGGCGCGCCCATGGGGAACTCCGAGAGCAGCAACCCTTGCTCGGCGATCTGGGCGGCCAGGCGGCGGTTCTCAGTGGGATAGACCACGTCCACGCCGCAGCCCAGCACCGCCAGGGTGGGCGCGCCCGCCGCCAGGGCCGCCTTGTGCGCCGCCGTGTCAATGCCGCGGGCCATGCCGCTGACGATGGTCAGGCCGGCGCGGGCCAGATCGCCCGCCAGGCGCTCGGTCGCCGCCAACCCGTAAGGCGTCGCCCGGCGCGTCCCCACCACCGCCAGCATGAGCGAACCCAGCAGCTCGAGCCGCCCGCGGGCGAACAGAACCACCGGCGGGTCGAAGATCTCGCGCAAGCGGGCGGGATAGCCCGGCTCACCCAGCGTCACCATCGCCGCCCCGCACTGCCGCAGCTTCTGCTGCTGGAGGACGGCATCCTCGAACGAGCAGCCGCTGGCGATGCTCTGCGCCACGCTCCCGCTCAGCCCCAGCGCTTCCAGCTCGCTTTTCGAAGCCCGGAAGACCGCCTCGGGCGAGCGGAAGCGCTCGATCAGCCGGGCCATCCACCGCGCGCCGAGCCCGGGGACCATGCGCAGCGCCAGCCAGTGCAGCTCCTGCTCGCCCGTCAGCGAGACGGCTTCCGTCGCCATTCGGTCTCGTCCTCCCTCAGCAGAGTTGGTGGCCGCCTCCGGAGGGGATTCTCACTGCCGCGGTTGGCCGAGATCGGGCAGGGGGAGGCTCAAAAGGGTCACTCGGCAGCGGCCGCGGGCGGCCAACCTCAAGCCTTCCAAGCCCTGCGCGCGCGGAAGCCCACATGCACAAGCCAGAACGGGCCGACATGCCGTTGCCGCTCGCCGGAATCGCCGCGACTGCCGCTCCGCCGGGGCTTGAGCGCCCGCGCTCGGCCGGCGCGAATCGGCGCCGCGCCGCGCTGCTGGGCGTGCTGCTCTCGGCGGCCGGGTTGCGGGCGCAATCCGGCTCGGCCGAGCTGGCGGATCTGTTGGAGGAAGCCTTGCGCAACAACCCCGAAATTGCGGCCGCCCGCAAGCGCTACGAAGCCTCGCGCCAGCGGCCCAGCCAGGCCGCCAGCCTGCCCGATCCCATGCTCTCGCCGGGCTACAACAGCAGCGGCAGGCCCTGGCCGGGCGCGGGCCTGGGCCGGGCGCCGACCAGCAACATAGGCTTCATGCTTTCGCAGGAAATCCCGTTTCCGGGAAAGCGCAAGCTGGCGGGCGAGGTCGCCGCCAAGGAAGCGGAGGCCGAATGGCAGGTCTATCAGCAAGTGCAGTTGAGCGTGGTCTCGCGGCTCAAGCAAGCCTACTATCGCCGGGCGTACGCTTTCGCGGCGGCCGACGTGCTGGAACGCAACCTCCGCCTCCTGGAGACCCTGCTGCGCATGACCGAGGCCCGCTACTCGGTGGGCAAGGCCGCCCAACAGGACGTCTTCAAAGTCCAGACCCAGATCTCGATCCTTCAGGCTCGGCGTCTGCCCCTGGAGCGGGAGCAGCGGGTGCGCGAAGCGGAGATCCTCAGCCTGCTCGGCCGGCCCCCGGGCTCGAGTCTGCCCCGGCCGGCGCAGCTCGGTCCCCTCTCCCTGACCGTCCGGCTGGAGGAGCTCTACCGCTGGGCCGGGCAGAATTCGCCCCTGCTGAAACGAGAGGAAAAAGTCATCCAGCGGGCCGAGCTGGCCCTGAATCTGGCCCGCAAGCAATACTATCCCGACTTCGCGCTCAACGGGGGCTATTACAACATGGGCGGCATGCCCCCCATGTACATGCTCCGCGCCGATATCAAGATCCCCCTGTACTGGTTCCGCAAGCAGCAGCCGGCGATCAGCGAACAGGCCGAAAGCCTGGCCGCCTCCCGCCGCCAGTTGGAAGCCGCCGATCAGAACGTGCGTTTTCGCATCCAGGACGAGTATCTGCTGGCCCAGACCTCCGCGCAACTGGTCCGCCTTTACAGCCAGGCTGTCATTCCTCAGGCCGGTCTGGCTCTGGAGTCCTCTCTGCTCTCGTATGAAACCGGCCTGGCGGACTTCCTGACCGTGTTCGCCAATTACATCACCGCCGTAGAGTACCAGATGAACTATTACGAAGAGCTGCTGAATCTGCACCTGGCCCTGGCCCGCCTGGAAGAGCTCACCGCGCGGCCGCTGCTTCCCTGAGGCAACCGGTATGAAGGTCCTGCGCATCCTCCCGCCCCTGGCCCTGCTGGCCTCCGGCGTCGTGATCGGCTTCCGCTACGGCCGCCGCTCCGCCCAGACGGGCGGCGGCAACGAGGGCAAAACGGGCCCGCGGATCCTTTACTACGTGGACCCGATGCACCCGGGCTACAAGTCCGACCAGCCCGGCATCGCCCCGGATTGCGGCATGAAGCTCGTGCCGGTCTACGAGGGCGCCGAGCCTGCCGCCGTGGAGCGGAAGGTTCTCTACTACCGGGATCCCGCGGATCCCTCCTACACTTCCGACAAGCCGGGCATCAATCCCCGGACGGGCAACGATCTCGAACCGGTCTATGCCGAAGGGCCTTCCGCCGCGCCCCCGGGCGCGATCCAAGTCAGCCCGGAGAAACAACAGTTGATCGGCGTCCGATACGGCCTGGCGGAATATTCGGGCGGCGTGCATGAGTTTCGGGCGGTGGGCAGGGTCAGTTACGACGAAACGCGGATTTCGCGGGTCCACGCGAGAATCGAGGGCTGGGTGGATCGGGTCTACGTGGACTTCGTCGGCAGGCAAGTCGAAAAGGGCGAAAAGCTGCTCACCATTTACAGCCCGGAGCTGGTAGCCTCCCAACACGAGTACCTGCTGGCGCTCAGAGCAGACCGGCTCCTAAAGGGGAGTCCGGCGGAGGCGACCCGGGGCTACGGCGATTCGCTGCTACGGGCGGCGCGGCGGCGCCTGGAGCTGTTCGAGCTGAGCGAGGAGCAGATCGCCCAGGTGGCGCGCACGGGCGAGCCGCTGACCTACGTGACGCTCGAGGCGCCCGTCAGCGGCTACGTGACGGCGCGCAATGCGTTCCCCAAGCAACGCATCACACCGGAGACCGAGCTCTATCAGGTGGCCGATCTGAGCCGGGTCTGGATCCTGGCCGACGTTTTCGAGTACGAGATGCCCCTGGTGCGGATCGGCCAGGCAGCCACCGTTTCGGTCTCCTATCTGCCGGGCCGGAAGTTCGGCGCTCGGGTGGACTACATCCAGCCCGACGTGGATCCGCAAAGCCGCACCCTGAAAGTCCGGCTGAACGCCGCCAATCCGGGCATGCTGTTAAAGCCCGACATGTACGTGGACGTGGAGTTTCGCGTAGCGACGCCTCCGCGGCTGAGCGTTCCGGCCGAGGCGGTGCTCGACTCGGGCCTGAGAAAGACGGTCTTCGTGGACCGGGGCAACGGTTACCTGGAGCCGCGGCAGGTAGAGACCGGCGAGCGATTCGGCGATCGCATCGAGATTCTGCGCGGCCTGCGGGCGGGCGAGCGGATCGTCACCTCGGGCAATTTCCTGATAGATTCCGAGAGCCAGCTCCAGGGAGCCGCGCTGGCAATGACCAGCCGGGAGACGGACCGCCCCGCCGGGCCGTCTCAGGGCGCGTCCCGCCCGGCGCCCTCCGGACACCAGGGCCACGGGCGATGATCCACGCCGTCATCGAGTTCTGCGCGCGCAACAAGTTCTTGGTGTTCGTGCTGGTGGGCTTCGCCGTCGCGGCCGGCGTCTGGTCCATGAAGAACGTGCCGCTGGATGCGATCCCGGATCTGAGCGACACGCAGGTCATCGTCTACTCCCGCTGGGACCGCAGCCCGGACATCATGGAAGACCAGGTCACCTACCCGATCGTGAGCGCCATGCTGGGCGCGCCCAGGGTGAAGGCGGTCCGCGGATTTTCCGATTTCGGCTATTCGTTCGTCTACATCATCTTCGAGGAAGGGACCGACATTTATTGGGCGCGCTCGCGGGCCCTGGAGTACCTCTCCGGCGTGCTGCCCCGGCTGCCCGAAGCAGTGAAGACCGAACTCGGGCCGGACGCCACCGGGCTGGGTTGGGTCTTCCAGTACGTGCTGGTGGACACCAGCGGGCGGAACCGCCTGGACGAGCTGCGCTCCTACCAGGACTGGTTCCTGCGTTACGCCCTGCGTTCCGTGCCGGGGGTGGCGGAAGTGGCGCCCATCGGGGGGTTCGTCCGCCAGTACCAGGTCAACGTAGACCCGAACAAGCTCCAGGCCTATCACATTCCGATCATGAAGGTGGCCGAAGCGGTTCGCCAGGGCAACAACGACGTGGGCGGGCGGCTGGTCGAGTTCAGCGGGGCCGAATACATGGTGCGGGGCCGGGGCTACGCGAGGTCGGCGGAGGATATCGGCAACCTGGTGCTGGCGGCCGGTCCCGGCGGCGTACCCATTCGCGTGCGTGACGTAGGCAGCGTGGTGCTGGGCCCGGATCTGCGGCGCGGCGTGGCGGACTGGAACGGAGAGGGCGACGTCGTGGGGGGCATCGTGGTGATGCGCCAGGGCGAGAATGCGCTCAACGTCATCGAGCGGGTCAAGCAGAAGATCAAGGACATCGAGCCGGGCCTGCCCGAAGGGGTCCGGATCTTCACGGCCTACGATCGCTCGGAACTGATCCTGCGCTCGATCGAGAACCTGAAGCATACCTTGATCGAAGAGGTGGCGATCGTCTCGCTGGTCATTCTGCTCTTCCTCTGGCACATCCCCAGCGCGATCATCCCGGTGTTCACCATCCCGGTGGCGATCATCATTTCCTTCGTTCCCATGAAACTGATGGGAGTGACGTCGAACATCATGTCGCTGGGGGGAATCGCCATCGCGATCGGGGCCATGGTGGACGCCGCCATCGTGGTGGTCGAGCAGACGCACAAGAAGCTGGAAGAATGGGAGCGCAGCGGCCGCAAGCAAGACTACCATCGGGTGATCATCAACGCGATCAAGGAGGTAGGCGGCCCCAGCTTCTTCGCCCTGCTGGTGATCGCGGTCTCCTTCCTGCCCGTGTTGACGCTGGAAGCCCAGGAGGGGCGTCTGTTCAAGCCGCTGGCCTACACCAAGAATCTTTCCATGATCGTGGCCGCGGTCCTGGCCGTCACCCTGGATCCGGCGATGCGGCTGCTGTTCACGCACGTGAAGACCTTCGGCTTCCGGCCGCGATGGCTGGCCCGCGCGGCCGGTGCGGTGCTGGCGGGCAAGATCCATTCCGAGGAGAGCCATCCGATCAGCCGGATCCTGATCCGGCTCTACGAGCCGGTCTGCGCCTGGGCGCTGCGCCGGAAGTATCTGGTGATTGCCGCAGCGGCCGCCATGGTTGTTCTCACCATTCCCGTGTACCGGCGGCTGGGCTCGGAATTCATGCCCCCGCTGGAGGAGGGCACGCTGCTTTACATGCCGTCCACCCTACCCGGGCTTTCGGTGACCGAAGCGCAGAAGCTGTTGCAAGTGCAGGACCGCATCCTGAAATCCTTCCCGGAGGTGGAGAGCGTGTTCGGCAAAGCGGGGCGGGCGGAAACCTCGACCGATCCGGCGCCCTTCTCCATGATGGAGACCACTATCGTCCTGAAACCGCAGGACCAGTGGCGGAAAGTGCAGACCTGGTACTCGGCTTGGGCGCCGGAGTGGGCCCGGAAGTTTCTCCGGCGCATCACCCCGGACCGCATCACCACCGAACAGCTCGTCAACGAGATGGATGCCGCCGTGAAACTCCCCGGCGTCGCCAACTCCTGGACCATGCCGGTGAAAGGCCGCATTGACATGCTCACCACCGGCGTGCGCACGCCCGTGGGAGTCAAGGTGTACGGGGCGGATCTCAACGAAATCCAGCGCATCGCCACCGAAATTGAGGCCCTGCTGCCGCAGATCCCCGGAACGCGCAACGTCTTCGCCGAGCGGACCGGAGGCGGTTACTTTCTGGATTTCGTCTGGAAGCGCGAGGAGATCGCCCGCTACGGGTTGAGCATGGCCGACGTGCAGCAAGTCCTCATGAGCGCCGTCGGCGGAGAGAACCTCTCGACCACGGTCGAAGGGCGGGCGCGCTATCCCATCAACGTGCGCTATTACCGCGACTTCCGCAGCGACCTGAACCGGCTGGGGCGCGTTCTGGTTCCCGCGGCCGGCGGCGAGATGATCGGCCGCGTCCAGGTTCCCCTGTCCCAGCTCGCCGAGATCAAGCCGGCGGCGGGACCGGCGATGATCCGCAACGAAAACGGCCTGTTGAACGGCTACGTCTACGCGGACGTGGCCGGCCGGGACGTCGGAAGCTACGTGGAGGAGGCCAAGCGCGTGGTGCGCGAGAAAATCAAGCTGCCGGCGGGCTACGCGCTGGAGTGGAGCGGCCAGTACGAGGCCATGGAGCGCGTCAAGAAGCGCCTTTGGGTGGTGCTGCCCCTGACGCTGTTCCTGATCCTGATGCTGCTCTATCTGAACACGAGGTCCGCGGTGAAGACGCTGCTCATCCTGCTGGCCGTCCCCTTCTCGGCGGTGGGGGCGATCTGGCTGCTGTACTGGCTGGGCTACAACATGAGCATCGGCGTCTGGGTGGGGCTGATCGCGCTGATGGGCGTGGATGCGGAGACGGCCGTGTTCATGCTGCTTTACCTGGACCTGGCCTATGAGCAGGTCAGAAAAGAGGGCCGGCTGAGGAACCTGCGCGATCTACAGGAGGCGATCCTGCACGGCGCGGTCAAGCGGATCCGGCCGAAGTTCATGACCGTAGCCTGCATGTTCCTGGGCCTGGCGCCCATCATGTGGTCGGCAGGCGCAGGCGCCGACGTGATGAAACGGATCGCCGCCCCGATGATCGGGGGCATCTTTACCTCGTTTGTTCTGGAACTGGTCGTCTATCCCGCCATTTATGAGGTGTGGAAATGGAATTTCGAAGTCAAAAAGCGACTGGCTTCGCCATCCTGACGGCGTTTTCCCTGGCTCTCGCCCTGCCCGCCCAGCAGGAGCTGCGCTACCGGGTGCGGCATGCCCACTGGTGGAAGGACCGCCTCGGGGTGCTCCTGATTGAGGAAACCGGGATCTCCTACCAGGAGACAGGGAACAAGAGGCCCGAGCAACTGCATCACGGCCGCTGGAGCTACGACCAGATCCAGCAACTGTTCCTCTCGCCGAACAAACTCACCGTCGTGACGTATGAGGACCGCGCCCTGCTGTTGGGGGCCGACCGGCGTTATGAGTTTCTCCTGGCCGAGAGCCGCTCTTTCCAGGAGGCTTACGAGCGGCTGAAAAACAGGCTGGACCGCCGGCTGGTGGCCGCCCTGGCCGATCCGGCGCCGGGCGAATGGTGGTGGGAGCTGCCGGTCAAGCTGTTGGGGACCCTTCGGGGAACGCAAGGCGTCCTGCGCGCCGGCCCGGAGCGCGTGGTCTTTCAGGCCGACCGGCCGGGGCGCTCGCGCACCTGGCGCTACGAGGACCTGGACAACGCCAGCCTGTCGGACCCCTACGAGCTGACGCTGACCACTTACGAGCGCGCCCGCCTGGATTACGGCGGCAGGAAATCCTTCCGGTTCCAGCTCAAGCGCCCGCTCGAGCAGCAGCGCTTCGACGCGCTCTGGAAACGCCTGAACCGGGAGAAGGGGCTGAAGTTCTTGCTTTCGATCGAAGAAAGGAGTCCGAAAGGAACATGACCAAGCCAATTGCTGTCCTGATTGTCAGCGCGGCGCTCGCCGCCGCCCAGAAGCCCCGGACCTTCACCGGGGTCGTCACCTGCACGATGTGCAAGAACGATCACAAAGCCATGGGCATCACCCCCGACGATCGCTGCGTGCGGGAATGCATCAAGCACGGCGCCCGCTACGCCCTTTACGACGGGCGCAATCTTTACCGGTTGAGCGACCAGCAGACGCCCGAGAAGTTCGCGGCCCAAAAGGTGCGCGTGACGGGCGTGCTGTACGAGAAGACCGGCGTCATCCAGGTCCAGAAGATCGAGCCGCTGGGCGGCGCGCCGGCCGGGGCGGCGGGCCCTGAAACCAAGCACCGGCACTGAGGGGCATAATGGATCCAGGGGGGCGGTGAGAGAGGAAAGGCGGGCGGCGGGCAAGATCGCGCTGGCGGCGGCGGGCATCGCCCTCACCAGCGCGGGGCATTATCTGACGCCGCCCGAGTTACTGCTCTGGCACAACATCTTCCAGCGGCTGTACTATCTGCCCGTCGTCTACGCAGCGATCAGCTTCGGCACGCCGGGCGGACTGGCGGCGGCGGCCATCGCCGCCCTCTGCTACATCCCGCACATCGTGCTGACCTGGCACGGCTGGCGGGACTATTCCGCCAATCAGTACGCCGAGATCGTGGTCTTTTTCCTGGTGGCCACCGTGACCGGGATCTTGAGCGATCGCAGCCGGCGGCGGGAGCGCGAGCTGCGCCGGGTCTACCGGGAGCTGGAGAGCAGTTTTGAGCAGATCCGGCGGGCCGACCGGCTCTCCGCGATCGGCCAGCTCTCGGCCGGACTGGCCCACGAGATCCGCAATCCGCTCGCCTCGATCGAAGGGGCGGCGGAGATCCTGAGCCAGGACTCCACCAGCCAAGAGATGCGGGGGGAGTTCCTGGCGATCATAGGCAAGGAGTGCCGGCGGCTGAATCGGCTGCTCGGCGAGTTGCTGGATTTCGCCCGCCCGCGCCCGCCCGAGCGGCGCCCGGTGCAGATCGAACGGCTCCTGGATAACGTGATCGCCCTGGTGGCGCACGTGGCGGAGAAAAACGGCATCCGGCTGCGCAAGCAGGTGGCCGCCGGGCTGGCCCCGGTGGTGGCCGATCCCGAGCAGATCACCCAGGTGCTGTTGAACCTGACCATCAACGCCGCCCAGGCCATGCCGCGAGGGGGCGAGATCCTGCTGGCCGCCGGAGCGGAAAACGGCGGACTGGCGGTGAGAGTGCGCGACCAGGGGGAAGGCGTCGCCGAAGGGGATCTGGAGCGGATCTTCGATCCCTTCTTCACCACCAAGAGCGACGGCACGGGGCTGGGGCTGTCGGTGGCCCACCAGATCGTCAGCCAGCACGGGGGCGCGATCCGGGCCGAGCGAAACCCGGAGGGCGGCATGACGTTTTCCGTCTGGCTGCCGGGAGGGAATCGGTGAGCGCCGCCCGGATCCTGGTCGTGGAGGACGACGACAGCCTGCGCCGGGTCACTGAGGTGCAGCTCGAACAGGCGGGCTATGCGGTGGCCACGGCGGCCGAGGCCGGGCAGGCGCTGGCCCTGCTGGAGAAATCGCCCGCCGATCTGGTGATCACCGATCTGAAGATGCCGGGGCTGAGCGGCATCGAACTGCTGCGGCGCCTCAAGGCCGAATACCCGGAGATCATCGTGATCGTGGTGACCGCCTTCGGCACGGTGGAATCGGCGGTGGAGGCCATGAAGGCGGGCGCTTACGACTACATCACCAAGCCGGTGAACGCGGAGGCCTTGCGGCTGGTGGTGGCGCGGGCCCTGGAGCACCACCGGCTCCGGCAGGAGGTCGAGGCGCTGCGCCGCAGCCTGGACCGCAAGTACGGCTTCGAGAACATCCTGGGCCGCTCGGCCGCGCTGCTGGAGACGCTCGAGTCGGCCGCCCGGGTGGCGCCTACCGACGCCACGGTGTTGATCCGGGGGGAAACCGGCACGGGCAAGGAGCTGCTGGCCAAGGCCATTCACTTCAACAGCCGGCGGCGGGAGCGCCCCTTCGTGACCATCAACTGCGGGGCCATCCCGCCGGAGCTGCTGGAGTCCGAGCTGTTCGGCCACCTGAAAGGGGCCTTCACCGGCGCGGCGGCCCACAAGAGGGGGCGGGTGGAACTGGCCGAGGGCGGCACGCTGTTTCTGGACGAGATCGGCGAGCTGCCCCCGCCCTTGCAGGTCAAGCTTCTGCGCCTCATCCAGGAACGCGAGATCGAGAAGCTGGGAGCGACCGGGCCGCTCAGGGTGGACGTGCGCATCATCGCGGCCACCCATCGCAATCTGCAAGCCATGGTCGAGGACGGGACCTTCCGGGAGGACCTCTACTACCGGCTGGCGGTGATCCCGATCGAGCTGCCCCCGCTGCGCGAGCGCATCGAGGACATCCCGGAGCTGGTCCTGCACTTCTTGGAGAAAAGCAAGCAACGGCACGGCCGCTCCGGGCTCGTCTTGCCCCCCGCCCTGTTGCCCCACTTCGGCGCCTATCGCTGGCCGGGCAACGTGCGGGAGCTGGAGAACGTCATCGAGCGGCTGGTGCTGCTGGCGCGGGGCGAGGAGATCACCCTGGGGGATCTGCCTGAGTTCCTGCGCCGCGAGCGGCCGGCGCTGGACGCCATCCAACTCGAGCTGCCCCCGCAAGGCATCAGCCTGGAGGCGGTGGAGAAGGAGCTGATCCTGCGCGCTCTGGAGCGGTGCGGCTGGAACCAGACGCAGGCCGCACGCTACCTCGACATCAGCCGCAAAACGCTGATCTACCGGATGGAGAAGTACGCCATCAAGCAGCGCGGGGGCGAAGGCCCCGAAGCCGGCCCTCAAGGCGAGGGAGCCCAAGCGGGCATCAGGTAGGCGTAGAAGACCGTGATCAAGCCGATCAGGGAGGCCAGCAGGATGCTGTGCCGCAGGGTGAAGCGGAACAGCCGGCCTTCGTCGGCGCGCGGCATCGAGGTGGCCGCCGCCGCCACGGCGATGCTTTGCAGGCTGATCATTTTGCCCATCACCCCGCCGGCCGAGTTGGCCGCCGCCATCAAGATCGGATTGAAGCCCAGCCGGCCGGCGGTGATCACCTGCAAGTTGCCGAACAAGGCGTTGGCCGAGGTGTCCGATCCGGTCAGGAACACGCCCAGCCAGCCCAGCAGCGAGCTGAAGAAGGGGAACAGCAGGCCGGTGGCGGCGAAGGCCAGTCCCAAGGTGGCGGTGGCCCCCGAGTAGTTCATCAGGAAAGCCAGCGCCAGCACGGCGGCGATGGTCAGCTCAGGCAGGGCGAGCTGTTTGCATGTCGTCCAGAAGATGCGCCCGAACTGCCGGAGCGACAGCCTGAGCAGCAAGGCCGACAGCAGCGCGGCGAACAGGCAGGCGGTGCCCGAGGCGGCCAGCCAGTTGAAGTTGTACAGGGCCGGATAAGCCGAAGGCTTGGGGGTCACCGGCGGAACCCGCTCGACCAAGTGGTGCAGGCCCGGCCAGGCGAATTCCACCCGGTAGGCATTCAGGCGGCTGCGCACCGGCTGCCAGCCCCACAGCAGCACGAAGATCACCAGCAGCGCGTAGGGTCCCCAGGCGGTCAGCAACTGCCGGCCGCTGTGCCGCCGCGCAACAGCCGGCGCCGGATCGGCGTCGTTGAACCGGAATCGGTCCTTCGGCCTCCAAACCAACAGCAGCCCGACCAGCGCTCCGATGGCCGCCAGCGAACTCAAGATGTCGGTCAATTGCGGTCCGATGAAGTTGGAAGCCAAAAACTGCGTGGCCGCGAAGGAGACGCCGCAGGCCGCCACCGCCGGCAGCACGCCCTTGCTCACCCGCCAGCCCCCCATCACCAGGATCAGATAGGCCGGCACGATCAAGGAAATGGGCGCGCAGATGCGACCGGTGGCGGCGCTCAATTTGTCCATGGGAAGCCCGGTCACCGTGGCCAGCGTCAGAATGGGCGTGCCGATCGAGCCGAAGGCCACCGGCGCGGTGTTGGCCAGCAGGCAGATGCCGGCGGCGTAGAAGGGCGAGAAACCCAAGCCCGCCAGCATGGCGGCGGCCACCGCCACCGGAGTGCCGAAACCCGCCGCGCCCTCGATGAAGGCGCCGAAAGCGAAAGCGATCAGCAGAGCCTGGAGCCGCCGGTCCTCAGTCAGGCTGCCCACCGAATCCTTGACAATCTCGAACTGGCCGGTCTCGACCGTGATGCGGTACAGCAGGATGGCGCAGAACACTACCCAGCCGATGGGAAACAGTCCGAAGGCCGCCCCGTAGGCGGCGGCGTTCAGCAGGGCGCCGGCGGGCATGCGATAAAGGGCCAGAGCCACCAGGGCGGCTGCCACCAGCCCGGCCAGAGCCGAAATCCAGGCCGGCCGGCGCTTCAGCCCTAGCAGATACAGCAGCACGAAAATGGGCAGCGCAGCCGCCAGGGCGGACCAACCCAGGCTGCCGGCCAGGGGGGTGTAGTTGTGCGTCCACATGGTCGAGTGCCATTGTTATCGGAGGCGCAGGGCGGCTGTCAACTTGGGCCGGGCGTGCACTATAATGCCTTTGAGATTCTTGGCTGGAACGGGTGAGGGGGAGTAAGCCATGCTGAGCTGCCTTCCATGGATTGCAGGCCTTCTGGCGGCCGCTCTGGCCGCCGGCGCCGCCGAGCGGCCGCCTGGCCGCTGGCGGGCCGCTGCGCAGGCGGGCGACCGCATCGTGGTGGCTATCGAAGGGACCGGCATCAAGCCGGGCGCGGAGGCCTGGGCGGCCGGAAGGCGCCTGGCCACGCTGGAAAGCGCCGAGGGGCGGCTCCTGGCGGAGTTGCCTCTAGGGGCTTCCTTCGGCGGGCTGGCGGTCGTCGAGGTGCGGCGCCCCGAGGGCGGCTCGACGCGGGCGGTGGTGGAAGTCCAGGCGCCCAACGCGGTGGTCTCCCAGCGCGCCGCCGCGCGTTTCCTGGAGCAGGCCGCCTGGGGCCCCAGCCCGGAGAGCCTCCTGAAGGTCCGGCAGATCGGTTTCGAGAAATGGCTCGAAGAGCAGTTCGCGGCCCCCATGTCGGACTATCCTCCCGTCCCCGAGGAGGATGCCAACCAGTCGCTCACCCCGCTTCAGCGGCGTTTCTTTTACAACGCCGTCAACGGAGCGGATCAACTGCGCCAGCGCGTGGCTTTCGCTCTCAGCCAGATCTGGGTGGTCTCCGGGCTGAAGACCGGGCAGGCCCGCATGATGACGCCCTACTTGCGCCTGCTGGCCCGCCACGCCTTCGACAATTACCTCACGCTGATGAAAGAGGTGACCCTGAATCCCACCATGGGCCGCTACCTCGACATGGTGAACAACGTCAAGGGCAATCCCGCCCGCGGCCTCTCGCCCAACGAAAACTACGCGCGCGAAATCATGCAACTGTTCACCCTGGGTACCGTCCGGTTGAACCAGGACGGCACGCCCATGCTCGACGCCGAGGGAGCGCCCATCCCCGTTTACAGCCAGAAGACGATCGAAAACCTGGCCCGGGTCTTCACCGGATGGACCTATCCGCCCACGCCGGGGCGCACCCCCGCAGCGCTCAACCCGCCCTATTACGAGGGCCGCATGGTGGCGACCGAAAGCAATCACGACACCGGGGCCAAGGAGCTGCTGGACGGCTACACGATCCCGGCCGGGCTGAGCGCCGAACAGGACTTGGACGACGCCCTGCGCCACCTGTTCGAGCATCCTAACCTGGGCCCGTTCGTCGCCCGGCGGCTGATCGGCTGCCTGGTGACCAGCAATCCCAGCCCGGACTATGTAGCCCGGGTGGCCTCGGTGTTCAACGCCGGACCCAACCGGGTGAGGGGCGATCTGAAAGCGGTCGTCAAGGCGATCCTGCTGGATCCGGAGGCGCGCCTGGGTGACACGCGGCCGGCGCCGGCCGAGTTCGGCCACCTGCGCGAGCCCGTGCTGTACGCCGCCGCGCTGTTGCGCGCCCTGGGCGCCTCCCTGGCCGAGTACAACCCGCTGCCCACTTGGAGCGCGAACATGGGCCAGAATTTATTTTTCGCCCCTTCGGTCTTCAATTACTTCTCGCTGCTTTACCAGCCGCCCGAACTCGAGGGTCTTTACGCGCCGGAGTTCGAGATTCTCACGCCCTCGGCCGCCCTCATCCGGGCCAACTTCGCCGACGCGGTGGCCTTCGCCCGCCTGGGACCGGCCGTGAACGTGGACTTGACGCCCCTGATCGAGCTGGCCCTGGTGCACAAGTGGTACCTGACGGAGGCCCTCAACCGGGGCCTGCTCTACGGGCGGATGAGCGAGGCGATGCGCGACCGCATCCAGATCGCGCTGGACTCGATCGCCGATCCCGGCCTGCAAGCCCAGACGGCGCTTTATCTGGTCGCCTCGTCGTTCCAATACCAGGTGCAGAACTGAAGGGAGGACGGCATGCTCACGCGCAGAGGCTTCCTGCATTCAACCTTCACCGCCGCGGCCCTGGCGCCGCTGACCCGCCTGCCTGCTCTGGCGGCGGGCGAGGACTACCGGGCCCTGGTTTGCGTGTTTCTGTTCGGCGGCAACGACTGCCACAACACGGTCGTCCCCTTGGAGAGGCAGGCCTACCAGAGCTACCAGACTTCACGCGGCGCCCTGGCCCTCTCGGCGCAGGCGCTTTTGCCTATCGGGGGCCCCGGCGGGGCGGCCTACGGCCTGCACCCCCGCCTGGCGGACCTCCAGCGCTTGTACAGCGAGAAACGGGCCGCCATCATCGCCAACCTGGGCCTGCTGGTGAGGCCTCTGACCCGCGACGAGTACAGGCAACGCTCCGTGCCGCTGCCCGTGAACCTGTTTTCCCACTCAGACCAGCAACTGGAGTGGCAATGGGGAAGCCCCGCCGGCAGTTCCCGGAGCGGCTGGGGCGGCCGCCTGGCCGACAGCACGCCGGTGAGAAATCTGGATCCCGCGCTGGCGGCCGTCTCGCTAACGGGCAACACGGTCTTCTTGAGCGGCGAGCAAGTCCGGCCGGCCCTGGTCAACGTGGGAGCGCCCACCGCCCTGACCGGCTTCAACAGCTCGCGGGAACAGCAGGCCCGGCTGCGCGCTTTCCTGGAGATCCTGGCCATGGACGAGCCCTCGCGGCTGGTGGAGACGGCTCGCCTCAAGGCGGCCGAGGGCCTGCGCATCTCCGAGACCCTCACCCGCGTGCTGAGCGGCCCCAGCCCCTTGAAAACTCCCTTCCCGGCCACCACATTGGGCCGGCAGATGGAACAGATCGCGCGCCTGCTGCGGGCCCGCGGCGAGCTGGGCGCTTCGCGCCAGGTCTTCTTCGCCTCTCTGGGGGGCTGGGACCATCACGTCTCGCTGGTGGCCTCTCAGGACGCCCTGATGAACCAGTTGGGACCGGCTCTGGGCGCCTTCTACCGGGCTACTGAGGAGCTAGGCCTGGCCGATCGGGTGACCACCTTCACCGCCAGCGAGTTCGGCCGGACCTTGAACGCCAACTCCAACGCAGGATCCGATCACGGCTGGGGCGCACACCACTTCGTCATCGGCGGCGCAGTCCGAGGCGGCGTCCTATACGGAACCTGGCCCACCGTCGCGCTGAACAGCCCGGACGACGCCACCGGGCGCGGCGTCTGGATCCCGACCACCTCCCTGGACCAGTACGGGGCCACCCTGGCCGCCTGGTTCGGCGCGCCCGAGAGCGAGCTGGCGCGGGTCTTTCCTAACCTGGGCAACTTCCCCGCCTGGAACCTGGGCTTTATGAGCTGACGGCGCGCGCATCCAAACCAGGGCCGAGGGAGCGCGCCGAGGCCGGCCTACAGACTCCGCCGGCTGAATCGTGTTTCCACGTCTGGCAGTGTAGCCCGGCCCGCGCAGCTTGCGCCGCCCGGAGAAGAGTCGCTACTGTGAAGATATGATCCCGGTCCGCGCCATCCTGCTCCTCAGTGTGCTTGCGCTCAGCCGGCCCTCGGCCGGGCAGGATCCCAACAGCCCTGATCCCAAACAACGCGCCCGCGCCGCGCGCGACCTGGGGCGCCAGGGCTTCGAAGCGATTCCCCGGCTCCAGGCCCTGCTGTCGGACCACGCGGTCGAGGTGCGCGTCGAGGCGGTCAAATCCATCATCCAGATCGGGGGTCCGCGCAGCCTGGAACCGCTGATTCAGGCCGCCGGCGACAACGATCCCGAGGTGCAGATCCGCGCTACCGACGGGCTGGTCAACTTTTACCTGCCCGGCTACGTGCGCACCGGGCTGAGCGCCACCCTCCAGCGCGTGGGGACCAGCCTGCGCAGCCGCTTCACCGACACCAACGACCAGGTGATCGAGCCTTACGTGCAGGTGCGTCCGGAAGTGATCCGGGCCCTGGGCAAGGTGGCCCGCGGCGGCGCCAGCATGGAGGCGCGCGCCAACGCCGCCCGGGCGGTGGGAATCCTGCGCGGCTCCCAGGCCATTGCCGACCTGCTGGCGGCCATCCGCTCCAAGGACGACCGCGTCATTTACGAGTGCTTGATCGCTTTGCAGAAGATCCGCGAGCCCAAGGTGGCGCCCGAGATCGCTTTCCTGCTGCGGGATCTGGACGAGCGGGTGCAGATCGCGGCCATCGAGACCACCGGCCTGCTGCGCAACCGGGAGGCGCTGCCCCAGTTGCGCGAAGCGCTGGAAACCGCACGGACCGAAAAGGTCCGGCGCGCGGCCCTCACCGCCCTGGCCATGATCCCCGACGAGCAGAACCGCCCGGCGTTCACGCGCTACCTGAGCGACCGCGACGAGTGGCTGCGGGCGGCGGCGGCCGAGGGTTTCGCCCGGCTGCGCAACGCCGCCGACCTGCCCGTCCTGGAAAAAGCGTTCAACGAGGAGCGCAAGATGCCCGCCCGGCTGGGGGCCGCCTTCGGCCTGGTGATGCTGGGCAAGACCGAACTCTCCGAGTTCAGCCCCTTGCAATACCTCATCAACACGCTGAACTCGGCGGCCTGGCGGGGCGTGGCGCGGGCTTATCTGATCGAGCTGGCGCGCGAGACGCCGGTGCTCCGGGCCCTGGAAAAAGCCCTGCCGCGCGGCAGCCGGAGCGAGAAGATCGAGCTGGCCCAGATCCTGGCGCGCAGCGGCGACCGGGAGAGCCTCCCTCATCTGGAGAAGCTGACCAAGGACCCCGACGAGCGGGTCTCGCAGGAAGCCTTCAGCGCCCTGCGCGCCCTGAAGGCGCGCCTGCCCTGAGGGGGAACCGCTACCGGCGGCTCACTTGGCCCGGCGCTGCTTCTGCTGCCCGACGCGGATCTTGAAGCGCTGCTGCTTGGCTTCTTGATACGCCTTGTGGTCGTGTCGGGCGACCACGTCGGCCAGGTAGGCGTCCACGTCCTCGTCCTTGGGCAGCACGGCCATCACGGTGAAGGTTTCCTGGCAGACGGGGCAGTAAGGCCGGAAGCGCCTGACGTTGGGGATCGCCATACCCCTTCATCTTAGCACGGCCGCCGGGGCCGGCCCGCGCCTCAACGCCGCCCGGGCTGATCCGGCCAGCAGAAGCGGGCCGGCGTCCCGGAAACCCTCGGGTCCCCGGGCTGGTAGACCGTCTTGTTCAGCCGCAGTTGCACGGTCCATTCGGCCAGGATCGGCGAGTACGGGAAGCACTCCACCACCACCGGGCCCTCCGCCCGCCGAACAAACTCGACCAGCGCCTCGGTGGGCGCGGCTCGCTCGGCGAACTGGCGCTGCTTGCGCGTCCACAGGTACAGGCAATTGTGCGCGACGACGGCGGCCGCCAGCGCGGCCGGCGCCCAGCGCCTCCAGGCGCCCAGCGGCCGGCGGGCGGCCAGATACCCGGCCCCGACGACGAAGGCCAGTCCCGCGCTGGCGAAGTAGGTGTGCCGGCTGGGCGCCTGGCGCATGTAAGTCAGGAAGCTGTAAGGCAGGAAGGTTATGACGATCCAGGCCGCCGCCAGCGCCAGCAAGGGCCGCCGGCGGCGCCACTGCCAGGCGCCGATCGCCGCCAGGCTCAGCAATCCCCAGAACCAGAACAGCCGCCGCACGCTGTTGGGCAGCGTGAGCCAGAAGGGCGCCCGCAGCGAAAAGGTGCCGTCGTTGAAATGCAGGTGGCCGCTCCGGGCGGCGAAGATCGAGGCGGCGTAAAGGACCGCCAGCACCAGCGGCGGCGCCAGAGCCGCCCAACCCTTGCGCAGCCGCGGCCGCTGGAAGACGACCGCCAGGGCCATCAACCCCAAGACCACCACGGCGGACTCCTTCGAGGCCAGGGCGAGCAGGAAGCAGACCAGCGCGCCCCCGTAGCAGCCCCAGCGGCGCCCGCGGCTATCCAGCCAGCGAATCCAGCAACTCAGGCTGAGCAACGAGAAAAAGAACACCAGCAGCTCGGGCAAGGCGGCGTACCAGATGACCGCCTCCTGGTGGCCTTCGTACACGGCGAAGAAGGCCGCCGCCGGCCAGGCCACCCGCCGCCCGAGCGGCCGCCAGGCGCCCAGTGCGTAAACCAGCCAGGTGTTCAGGATGTGCAGCAGCAGGCTGCTCAGCCGGTAGGCCAGGGGATCCAACCCGAAGGCTCGCTCGGTCCAATAGGTCAGCACCAGCGAAGTGGCCCGGCAGCGATACAAGGCGTCGCCGGCCAGGGCGCCCCATCCCGAGAGCGGTCCGTAATCCCTGGCCAGGCGGATCTGAACGTAATCGTCGGCGATAAAAGGCAGCCCCAGCGACCGCCAGTAAGCCAGCACGGCCAGCACCGCCAGCGCGGCCCAATGAGCCCGCTTCATTTGCGAATCAGGAAGACTCCCACCTCGGCCAGCAGGTTGGCCAGCAGCCGCCCGCTGTAATGGCCGGAGAGGAAGATCTCCCGCTCGATCGTCCAGGCTTCCCGCCGGGCCAGCTCCTGGAAGTCCCGGATGGTCAGAAAGTGGATATTGGGCGAATCGTACCACTGGTAGGGGAAGCAGCGGGTGACGGGAGCCCGGCCGCGCAGCAGCAGCGACAGGCGCACGCTCCAATGACCGTAATTGGGGAAGGCCACGATCGCGCGGCGGCCCACCCGCAGCATTTCGCGCAGCACATGCAAGGGCCGCCGCGTCTCCTGCAAGGTCTGGCTGAGAATGATGTAGTCGAAGGACTCATCAGGATAGTCGCTCAGGCCCTGGTCAATGTCGCCGTGGTAGACGCTCACGCCGCGCGCGATGGCCCGCTGCACCTTGCGCGAGTCTATCTCGATGCCGCGCGCCTCCACCTGCTTGTTCTGCGCCAGCCATTCCAGCAACTCGCCCTCGCCGCAGCCCAGGTCCAGCACCCGGGCGCCCTGCTCGATCCACTCCCCGATGATGGCGAAGTCGCTGCGCCCGAGGATCTCCCGGACGAAGGGCCGGCGGCGGCTGTCGCTGGAGCCTTTCATGCGCCGTCCACCATCCGGTAGGTGCTGGCCAGAAAGCCGCGGACGATTTCAGTCTGCTCGCCGATGTCCACCAGAAAGGCGTCGTGGCCGTAATTGGAGGGCAGCTCGCAGTAAGCCACGTCGCGGTTCAGAGCCCGCAAGGCGTTGACGATCTCGACCGACTGGTAGCTGGGGTAAAGCCAGTCCGAGGTGAAGCTGATGACCAGGAAGCGCGCCCTCACGTTGCGGAAGGCCTCGGTGAGCGATCCGGTTCCGTTGGTCAGATCGAAATAGTCCATCGCCTTGCTGATATAAAGGTAGGAGTTGGCGTCGAAGCGGTCCACGAACTGGCTGCCGCGATAGCGCAGGTAACTCTCCACCTCGAAATCCACCGAAAAATCGAAGCCGAATTTCTCTTTCTGGCGCAGCCGGCGGCCGAACTTGACTCGCATGGACTCGTCGCTCATGAAGGTGATGTGTCCCACCATGCGGGCCACCGCCAGGCCCCGGGCGGGCGGCTTGGCCCCGTAATAGTCGCCGCCGTTCCAATCCGGATCGGCCATGATCGCCTGGCGGCCCACCTCGTTGAAGGCGATCTGCTGGGCGCTGGAGCGGGCGGTGGTGGCGATGGGGATGGCCGAAACCACCCTGTCGGGATAGGCCACCGCCCACTCCAGAGCTTGCATGCCGCCCATCGAGCCGCCGCAAACCGCCAGCAACCGCTCCAACCCCAGAGAATCCACCAGCATCTTCTGGAGCCGCACCATGTCGCTGATGGTGATCACGGGAAACGAGAGGCCGTAAGGCCGCCCCGTGGCGGGGTTGATCGAAGAAGGGCCGGTGGTGCCCCGGCAGCCGCCCAGCACGTTCGAGCAGACCACGAAGTACTGCTCGGTGTCGAAGGCCTTCCCGGGGCCGATCATGTTGTCCCACCAGCCCGGTTTGCCGTCCGCCCGCGACAAGCCGGCGGCATGCGCATCGCCGGAAAAAGCATGCAGGATCAGGATGGCGTTGGAGCGGGCGTCGTTCAAGCGGCCATAGGTCTCGTAAGCTACGTCCACCGGCGACAGGGTCGCTCCGCAGTCCAGCGACAGCGAATCGAAGCGCGCATACTGGGTTTCGACCACCATGGCGGCTCAGGGGTGTTTTTTATGATACCAGACCGGCCCGCCGGCGGCGCTCCGCACCGCTCACTGCATCCCGCAAGCTCCCGGCGTGGGACAGGGACCGCCCGCCGGGCACATCGGCCCCGACGAGGACCGCGACGGCGCACTGCGGGGCGCGGAGAACACCGATAACTCGAGCCCGAGCCGCTTCCGGCCGCAGGCCGGACAGGCCAGCTCGCTTTCATCCGCCTGGCCGCGGACCAGCTTCTCGAAGCGCGTCCCGCAATCCTGGCAGCGGTACTCGTAAATCGGCATAGGCAGCCCTCACTCGGCCAGCAACAGAACTATTCTATCAATCGCTCCGCGGATCTCGGCGGCCGGCGCCAGATAGTTGTTGGCTAACACCGAGAACGCCAAGGCGCCCCGCGCGGATTGGACGTAACCGGCCAGGGCGCTGACATGGCTGAGGGTGCCGGTCTTGGCGCGCACCCGGCGGGCGGCCGGCGCACCGGCGAAACGCGCCTCCAGAGTGCCGTCCTCCCCGCCGACGGGCAGCAGGGAAAGCCACGCCTCCCGGTGGGGCGTGCGATGCATGTGCCGCAGCAGCCGCACCACCGCCGCCGGCGTCACCAGGTTCCGCCGGGACAACCCCGAGCCGTCCAGAAAGCGGTATTCGCCCGGCGGCACGCCGATTTCCTCCATAAACGCCGCCAGCTCGCGCAAGCCTGCCTCGCGGCTACCCTCCCGGCGGCAGACCCGGCCCACTTCGCGCAACACCAGCTCGGCGTGCAGGTTTTGGCTCACCTTGTCTATGACTCGCAGCAGCTCGACCAGGGGCGGCGAGCTGCGGCGCGCCAGCTCGACCCCTTCGTTCCCCTCCGGCCCGGCAGGCTCGTTGGCGAAGCGATGCCAGGCCACGGCCCGGCCCGAGATCGCCACGCCCCGGCGCCGCAACGCCTCGGCCAGGGCGCGCGCGGCGAACAGCGCCGGATCGGCCACCGCCACGGAAAGTTCGCGCGCCTGGTTGGGCGCCAGGCTGCCCCAGAGCCGCAATTGTTCGGATCCCGGCAGGCGCTCGATGCGCAGGCCTTCGGCGGCGCGGTCCACGCGCAGGCGGCTGTCCACCAGGTAATAATCCAGCGAGGGAACCAGCGTGACGGCGACCGGGGCGCCCTCGGACCGCGCTTTCAAGCTCAGGCGGATCGTATTGTCATTGAGCGTCAGGGCGCTCACCGGAGCGCCGTATTCCCAGAGCGCATCATCCACGGCCCAGCCGTCCGGGTACGGCTCCCAGAGGTAGGCCCTGTCGTCGCCCACCACGTCGCCTTCCAGGCGGCGCAGGCCCGCCGCAGCGATCTGCCCGGCCAGTTCCTCGATGCCCTGAAGCGGGTCCCCGCCGGCCGGCGCCTTGCTGTAAGGGTAGGCGCGGTTGGAGAGCGTCGGATCTCCGCCTCCGATCAGGCGCAGATCGCCGCGCAGGGTCCCGGAAGGATCCGGCGGCCGCTCCGCGGTGACGCGCGTGTGGAAGCGATAGTCCGGACCCAGGCGCACCAGCGCCAGGGCCGTCGTGAACAGCTTGGTGTTGGAGGCCGGCACGAACAGTTTCTCGGCATTGATCTCGGCCAGGACGTCTCCCCGTTCCGCGTCCGAGACTTGCAGGCCCCAAAAGGCGCGCCGGGCAGCCGAGCCCGCCAGCACCGCTTCGATCCGTTCGGCAAGGCTCTGGCCCAGAGAACTCAGCGCGGCAGCCAGCAGGAGGATGCTCGAGCGCAGGCTAGCCATGACGCCAGGAATTATCCCATAGCGCCGGCGGGGAGTTCCAAGGTGGCCGCAGGCGCAGCATTATACTGGAGGCATGCGGCTTGCCGCGGGGATGCTCTCGGCTTGGATGCTGTGGGCTGGGGGGCTGGATCCCCGCCCCTCGCCCAAGGATTACCCGGCCGAGGCGAAGCTGGCGGCCGCGGCTTTGGGGGCGGAATATCTGGCGCGCGGGGTGGCCGCCCGCGGCCGGACCTTCTTGCTGGACGGATATCTGGTCATCGAGACAGCCATGTACCCGGAGCGGGGCCGCTCCCTGGCGGTCAGCGCCGGCCACTTCACGCTGCGTGTCAACGGCAAGAAAGCGGCCCTGGCGCCACAGACTCCCGGCATGGTGGCGGCTTCGCTGAAGTACCCGGATTGGGAACGCCGTCCGGAACTGACCGTAGGCGGCGGGGTCGGCGACGCCGGCGTCATCATCGGGGGCCGCCGGCCGGGCGAACGGTTTCCGGGCGATCCGCGCCCGCGCCAGACGCGCTTGCCCGAGGCGCCGCGCGTGCCCGCGCAGACCGGCGTGGATCGAGAGCCGGCCCCGAGTCCGGAGGAGGTGGTGGTGGAGGCTGCGCTGCCCGAGGGCGAGACCGCGCAGCCGGTCGCCGGCTTGCTCTACTTCGCCTACCGGGGTAAGACCAAGGGCATCCGCTCGCTGGAGTTGCTTTACAACGGTCCGGCGGGCCAGTGCGCGCTGCGCCTTTTCTGAGGGGCCCGCCTCAACCATAGGAGGCCAACTTGGCCTCGGCCCACAGGAGCACGACCAGCAGGCACACCATCAAGGTACCCAGCAAGGGCACGGCGATGACCGCTCCGGCGCCCCAGCGATCCACGAAGAAGCCCAGCGACCAGGGGGCCAGCAGGCCCCCGGAGACCGCAAAGGAGAAAATCCCGTTGAAGAAGCCGGGATGGTAGGAGGGGAAGCGCCCTCCGATGCGTTCCACCGCCAGAGGGTACACCGGAGCGAAGCCGCCGCCCACCAGCAGGATGCCGCTGACGGCGCCGAAGCGGTTGTTGGTCGCGGCCAGAACGATGCACCCCAACAACGCGGCCAGGCCGCCGGCGCCCAACAGCTTGCCGTGCGGCAGGCGGGGCAGCAGGGCCGAGGCCGCCACCCGGCCGACCAGCAGGGCCAGCCAGTACAGAGTCAGCATCAGCAGCGAGGAGGCCGGGCTGACGCCGACACGCTTGGTTAGCAGCAGCGGCAGCCATCCGGCCAGCGACCATTCGTTGCCGAACTGAAAGAACAGCAGCAGGGCCAGCAGCACGGCCGGCGGGCTGCGCAGCGCGGTTAAGGTTTCGCGCCAGCCGGGGGTCCCCGCCCGTTCAGGCGCCTCCGCCCTCCAGGCGGCGGAAGCCTTCAGCGCCTTGATGTACATACCCAGGAACAGGCCTGGAATCAGCGCAATCCAGACCAGGATGCTGGCCACCGTGTAAACGTAGAACGTGCCCGCCACCAGCAGCGACACCGCCACGCACCCGGAGCCGAAAAAGATACCCGCCAGGTTGACGGTGGCCGCCGGGTCGCTCCGGTACAACACGGAGATGGCTTGAAAGACACCCCGGTTCAGCAGGCCCGCCCCGAGGCCCACCCCTGCGATGCCCGCCATGCGCCCCCAGTCCGGGATGCCCGGCGGCAGCAGGGCCAGCACCAGGAGGCTGGCGCAAGCGACTGCGCAGGCGGTGACCAGCGTGGTCGGACTGTCGCGTCCCGCCAAGCCGTAGTGGGCAAAGGCGGCCGAAAGCAGCAGCCCTACGTTCATGCTCAAGAAGAAGTTGCCCACCGTCAGGAAGTCCTCGCGGACGTGGTAGCCCCAGGCAGGCAGGATGGCCCCCAAAAGGGCCAGCAGCAACCCGGAGAGAAAGAACCCCGTCAAGCCCTTGCGGGCCAGAGAAGCCGGGCCGGCCTCTGCGGGCGGCGGCGTGCGGGGAGGGGCCGTGGGCACCAATCGGGTATTTTAACGCCGTGAAGGGGGCGGGTAGTTTCAAGATCTGGGAGAAGGGCGCTCGCCGGGACTACCAAAAACGGGAGTGCGGTCGGTCTTACGTGAAATCCCTCAAGCAGTTAGGGCTGGCATGAGAATTGCCCAACCCTTGCGGGGGTTCCAAAGAGGTTCACCTCGCTTGGGTGGGGGGCGCCTCCGGGTCCGGGTGGGTGCGGCCCGAGAAGGGGTAGGTGGCTCAACAAGCTCCCCGCGCGGCGGGGAGCTTTTGTTTGCACCAGGGGGCCGACGGGGTTTCGGCCCCCTGAGCCCTCTCTGGTTGAGCCTGCCGCCCGCCTCAGCGGCTGGCTGATTCTTTTTCTTCGCCCGCCGCGACCAAACCGATGACGGTTCCGGCAGCCGCCCCCGTGATCACGATGCCCGCGATCACCGCTTTGGAAACCCCGCCGGCAACCGCTGCCGCTGCGCCTGCCGCCGCCGCGGCGCCCTGGATGGCCGTCACCCGGACTACTTGCGAGGCGCCGGCGGCAGGTTCGACTCCGGGCATCACCGAGCCGGCGACCTCCACGCGTTTGCCGACGTTGCGCTCCATGTCCTCACCCACCAGCTCGACCGTCACCCCGGTGGTTTCATCCGTCAGGAAGTAGCGGTCCTGCCGCTTCTTGACGACGCCGGTCAGCTTGACCGGCCCGGAGGCGCCGGCTTGGGGGGCTTCGAAGGCCAGGGCGCGGCCGGCGGCAATGTTGGCCAACAGAAGTCCGTCTGCGGTGGTCACGCGCACCGGGCCCTTTACGGCCGCAACCAACACCCGGTCACGCGCATCCAAGGCGACGCGGGCCTGCGCGCCCGTGACCGCCGGGGCGATCCGCAGGCGTTTCGCCTCGACCGGATAGGACGATCCCTCCAGCAGGCCTCCGCCTTGCTCCAACACCAGGCGGTCGCGATAGACCGTGCCGCGCGATTGACCGGCCAGCTCAAAGCGCGCTCCTGTGTTCAGTTGCAGCTCGGATGGCGTCCCGGCGGTCTGGATCCGCGCGCCTTCGAACAGCGTAGCGCTGCGGTAGACGGTGGCGTCATCCAGCCGGAAGCTGCCTCGAGCCAGGACCAGGCCGATGGCCGGACCGGCAGCGAGCGTATAGGTGAGGCATCCAGCCAGAGCGGATGCCAAAGCGGCGCGAACGGTTTCTGAAAGCACGAACTCTCCCTCCGTCGGTGGTAATGGCACGAGGCGAATTCCCTCGTCACTGGCATGATCGGACGGCGCAGACCACCCCTCCAGGGTCCTAAGAAGAATTCCTCGCTCAAACCGGAGAAATCCCTGGGGCCAGGCCACTAGTTTTGCTGGCACCTTCTTAATGGGCCGATGTCCCGCCGCTCGCTGCGCGCCCCAGCCTTCCTCCTGTTCGCCCTCGCCGCCTTCGCCCTATATTGGGCGGTCCGGTTGGCTTGGGCCGAATGGCTCGCCCGAAGCCGGGATCCGGCTCGCTTCGAGCAGGCTCTGCGCTGGGCGCCCTTCGAACCCCGCTACTGGAAACGGCTGGCCCAACTGGACCCGAACCGCCGAGTCGAAGCCCTGCGGCGCGCCGTAGAGTTGAACCCCTACGACTCAGCGGCTTGGATCGAACTGGGGCTGCTGGCTGAGGCGGCCCGGGATCTTTCCCGCGCGGAAAGCTGCCTGCTGAAGGCCGCCGAGGTGGATCGCAGGTACGAACCCCGCTGGGTGCTGGCCGGCTTCTACTTCCGGCGCGGGCAAGCCGAAGCCTTCTGGCGCTGGGTGCGCGAGGCGGCGGCCATCTCGGGTGACGATCCGCGGCCGCTGTTCCGCCTGTGCTGGGAGTTCTCCCAAGACCCCGAGCTGATCTTGCGCCGGGCGCTGCCGGACCGGCCGGCGATGCTGGCGGCCTATCTGTCCTTCTTGCTGGCCGAGAATCGGATCGGGGCGGGTGCGGCGGTGGCCGCGCGCCTGCTGGACAGTGGCGGGCGCCAGGCCGGCCCGGTCCTTCTGGCTTATTGCGAGCGGCTGGTCGAGCTAGGCGACGCCACCGCCGCCCTCCGGCTGTGGAACAGGATGGCGGAGCGCGGGCTGGTCCGCACCCGTCCCCTCTCGCCTTCCCGGGGTCTGCTGCTCAGCAACGGCGATTTCGCCTTCCGGCCGCTGGGCGCCGGATTCGACTGGCGCCTGCCCTACTCGGAAGGGGTACGGACGATCTGGACGGGATATCCCTCCGGCGTCAAGGTCAGCTTCTCGGGACGCCAGCCCGAACAATGCGAACTGCTTGTCCAGTTCTTGCCTTGGGCGCCCGCGGGTCGCTACCGCCTGCGCTTCCACTATCGCACGGCGGGAATTCCTGCCGCCTCGGGCTTGCGCTTCGAGTTCGGCCAGGCGGCCTCGCCGCCGCTGTCGAGCGAACAGTGGCGGGCCGAGGAGTTCGGTTTCTTGCTGGCTGAGGCGGCGCCCCTCACCAAGCTGGTGCTGGCCTACCGGCGGCCGCCGGGGGCGGTGCGAATTCAGGGGGCGCTCTGGCTGGCGCAGGTGGAGTTGAACCTGATTGCGGCCGGCGGCCGGCCGGGGAGCGTGGAGAGTTCAAAGAGGCGGTGATCGCCCGCGGCTCGACGCGCCGGGTCTGCCCGCGCTACGATTTTGGGTATCCGCGATGCGCGCCCTGTGGCTCTGCTGGCTGGCAGCGGCCCCGCTGGCCGGGCAGCCGGAATTCTACCAGTTCGCCGTGCATCAGGACGAGTTGGAAGGGGCGCCCGACTTCAGCCGCCTGAACCGTCCGCTGGAGGCCGCCGACCGCATCTTCGTGCGCCAGGGCCATTTCTACCGCGTGGGCGCCGACTTGACCCCCGGAACCGAGGACGACGAAAGGGTCCGCTTCTTCGGCCTGAACCTGTGCTTCGGCGCCAACTTCCCCGCCCCGGAGGAAGCCGGGCGCATCGCCCGCCGGCTGCGCAAGCTGGGCGTCAACCTGGTGCGCCTGCATCACATGGACAGCCAGCCGGACGCCGACCCCAATAACGCCGGCAGCACCCTGACGCGCGGGCCCTATCCCAGTTTCAACCCCGTGGCGCTCGAACGGCTGCGAACCTTCCTGGACGCCTTGCGGGCCGAGGGCATCTACGTGAACCTGAATCTGCACGTAGGCTATCAGTTCCGGCCCTGGGCGGACGGGCTGCCGGCCCATCCGGCCTTTCCCAGCCAGAGCAAGCCGCTGCACATTTTCCATCCGCGCATGGTCGAGCTTCAGGCCCAATACGCCCGAGGCTTGCTGGAGGCGCTCCGGCTGGGGGACGATCCGGTGCTGGCTATGGTCGAGATCAACAACGAAAGCTCGCTGGTGCGCGACTTTCAGACCGGCAGCCTGGAGCCGGCGCTGGCCGGCGAGTACCGCGAGGAGCTGACCCGGCAGTGGAACGCGTTCCTGGCTGAAAAGTACGGCGACGACGGGGCGCTGCGCGCCGCTTGGGGCGAGGGGGAACCCGACGGCCCCGAGCTGTTGGCTGGAGGCTGGAAGATCGAGAACCACGCGCCGGCGCGGGGCGAAGCGCCCGAAGCCTTCGAGGCTGACGGCGCGCCGGGGATCCGCGTCCGGGTGACGGCGGGGGGCAACTGGGTGATCCTCAAACAAGTGGGCTTCTCGCTGCGGCAGGGCGCGCCCTACCTGGCCGAGATCGAGATCCGCGCCGATTTGCCGGCGGGCCAGACGCGCTCGGTCTACTGGGACGTCAAAGAAGACGTCAGTCCCTGGCGCACCCAGCGCGGGATCACGATCTCGGTCTCCGGGGAGTGGCGCAAGTATCGGCTGGGTTTCACTGCGGCCTTCGACATCGAGGGTCAGGGCCGTATGGGTTTGACCATCGAGAACCTGGCGGGGACGACGGTCTACCTGCGCAACTGGAGCTTGCGGCGAGCGGGCCGCCGCTCGCTGGCCGAGGGCGAGAGGCTGGAGGCGGGCAACATCGCCCTGGTGGGGGACAACGAGGTGGCCGTCGAGCCGCGCCTGAACGATTACCTCGAGTTCCTGGTGGAAGCGGACCGCCGCTACCTGGTCTCGATCTGGGAGGCGGTGCGCGCCGCCGCCGGCGAGCGGGTCCCGGTGACGGGCACCCAAATGAGCTACGGCGGGCTGCTCAACCTGGATTCCCACCGGGAGATGGACTACCTGGACAACCATTTCTACGTGGACCACTACAACTTTCCCAACACGGCCTGGGACGGGAGGGACTGGCGCATCCGGGACTCCTCCTCGGTGGGCGGCGGGCTGACCAGCTTCCAGGCGATGGCGGTGGCGCGCGCGCTGGGGCGGCCCTATACGGTGAGCGAGTACAACCAGCCCTGGCCCAACCGGCAAGGCCCCGAGATTGATCCGACCCTGGCCGCCTTCGCCGCCTTCCAGGACTGGGACGGAATCGTGCACTTCGCCTACGAGCACAGCCGCAGTTGGGAATCGGGCGTGCCTCACGGCTTCAATCTCAACGGCGACTGGGGCAAATTCGCGAACTTCGGCCAGGCGGCTTGGCTGTTCCGCTCCGGCGCGCTCCAGACGGCGCGGCGGACGATCGCGTTGCCGGTCAGCCGCGATGACCGGCTGCGCGCGGGGCGCGAGCGGCGCAACGCGGCGATCGGGGCTTTCCTGACCAGCCTGGCGGGCTTCGAGCCCGCGGTCTGCTTGCTGGATGCCTGCGGACTGGCGCCGGAGGGCGAAGCCGAGCTCGACCAGGATGCCCGCCGGAGGCCGGCGCCGCCCTACGTCGCCGACACGGGCGAGATCCGTTACGATCCGGAAGGCCGCCGGCTGGTGATTCAAGCGCCGTCGGCGGCGGGCGTCTTCGGTTACGTCTCGGAAGAAGGCGCGCGGGCGGGGCCGGTCGAGATCCGTCCGGGCGGTTCGGCGCGGGGCTTCTTCGCCGTCCTGGTAACGGCGCTGGACGAACGGCCGCTCGAGGAGTCGGCCCGCCTGCTGGTCTCCTGCCCGGGCGCCACCTTCCGCTCGCAGCCCGGGACGGATCCGCCGCGCCCGCAGCAGTTGGTGGCCTACAGCGGCGCGCGCGACTGGTTCACGCTGGAGCCCGAGCCGGGCTATCCGAACAAGCCCTCGGGAAACCTCAACGGGGGCTCGCCGCCGGTGTGGATGGAGCGGGTCGAGTTCCGGCTGCTGCTGTCCACGCGCGCCGGGCGAATCGCGGTGTATCCGCTGGACGGGGCGGGCCGGCGCATGCCGCCCCTGGAGCAACGCTGGGTGGAAAGGGCCGAGGGCGGCTACCGCTTGCACTTGCAGGCCGACGGGCAGGCGTTCTCGCCCTGGTACGAGATCGTGACCGAGCCCTGAGGGCGGCCTGCTCAGCCGGCCGCCATGCGCTTGAGGAACTTGACGCCCTCCTGCGCGATCCGGTGGGGCGAGGTTTCCAGATCGCGCCCTTGCCGTCCCCCAGTTTTCGGGGCTTGCGCTTGGGCGGTCGAGGCGGTTGAGGCGCCCGCGCACCGGGAGGAGGCGGGGGACGACACGGGTTGGCTCGCGCTTGGTGGTGAACCGATCAACCAGGGGCCGGGGTCCGGGGCGGCGCGGATGGCCGTGGATGTCAGCGGGCACTGCGCCGAGCAGTTCCTTGGCAGCGGAGGAACCAGCGACGCAGCGGGAGATGGGATTGCTGGCGCAGAGGGTAAAGCTGGGGAGTGGTCAGGGCGAAAACACGGGGGGCAGTGGGACCCCGCGCCTGCCCCTCAGAGGGGTCACGATCTGCTGGAAGCGCCGGAGTGCGCGTTCGCGCCAACGCGCATCCGCGAGCAGGTACAGAGCGATGGAAAGCACGCTGAGCACCCGGCGCGTGCCGTCGCGCGGCGTTCGCCGCGGCTGCTCAAAATAGGCCCGGGCTTTCTCGGCCAGCGGATCTTGTCCCAGCAGCAGCGTCAGCGGATAGGCCAGCGTAAAGGCCATCAGCAGGCGCAACAACCGCGACGTGCGCTCCAGCTCCAGGTGCAGACCGCGCAGGCCCAGTTGGCTCTTCCAATCCGGGAAGCAGTGCTCGATCTCGATGCGCTCGGCGTACAGCCGGATTACCTCCTCGGTGGGCAACCACGCTTCCGAGTCCGGCGGCACGATCAAGAACCAGGCGTCCTGAAAGCCCGGGCCGCGGTAGACGATGACATCCACCGGCTCCTGCTGCTGGCCGTGATAGAGCACATGGCGGTAGCGCATGGGCACTCCGGTGCGATGCGGCAGGCGCCCCAGGCGGAGGCCCTGCCGTCGGCCTCGCACCGTGGCTTCCACGATGACGTCCCCTTTGCCACGGATCAGATAAGGTTGAGGCCAGCGGTTCAGTTCCTTAATCAACTCCACGCGGGCGTACCCGCGATCAAAGACGAACAATAAGCGCGCGCGGGGCGGGGCCGCCTCCGCCACCCAGGCCAGCAGGTAGCGTTCGGCCAGATTCTGGGAGGCGGGTCGCAGGGTGGTCCAGGGATACTCGAAGTCCACCCAGGCCACGGGCGCTGCGCGCCCCTCCAGGGGGATAGTAGTTGCTCTTGAAGGTGATGCCGTCGGGCAGGGCCCGTGCGATGGAGGTCAGGTGCAAGCCGCGATAGCCGAAGCGCACGCTCACCGCCAGGCGGAGGAAACCGCCTGCGAGCCGGGCCAAGTTGCGGCGGACGGTCTTGCGCCCCACCGCGAAATGGGTCTCCATCAGCTCGCGGATGAGCGCGGAAGGGTCCAGGTCACATTTCATCTTTATAGATGAAACACAGGCGGGTCAAAAAAATGCCCTACTCCTCGGGCCGCAGCAGTTCATGGTTGAGTTCGCAGATCGCTTCCAGCTTGCGCTTCAGCTCCTGGTAGTTCCGCAGCCACTGCGCGACTTGCGCGCGCTGCTCCGGACGGATGCTGAACTGCCGGGTGCGCCCGCCCGCGTAGCTGACCGTCAACACCCAGACCCGATGCCCCTCCCCCCGCGCACATTTCGGACAGCGCCGTTTGTGGTGCAGCTCCCGCTCTAGCAAGGAACCGCGCAGGATCTGGGTCGGATCCGGCAGCCGCGCGGCCAGCCGCTGGCGAGCCCCTTCTACCTCCTTGTGTTTCATCTACACCAATGACAGACAAATGCCCCGCGCTCTCAGGAACTCTTTCAGGGGCGCGCCGGGCCCTCCGCTGGCCCTCCTTCAAAAACTGGGGGAGGGCAAGGGAAAATTCCTCTTGATTTCCGCCAAAAGCCGAGCTAATATGCGGCTAATTTTAGCCTGGCTCCTGCGGTTGGGCCGCCGGGCGCGACGGGCCTCTGAGGGCATCGGGCGGCGTCGGTGGGCGGGCTTGATTTAGGGGCGGTTCGGGAAAGGAGAGACCTTGGTGTGGAGACGGAAAGCGCGGTGGACGTTGCTGGTCCTGGCCGTTGGGCTCGCGGTGGCCCAGCCACGCGTGGATCCGGCCAGCAGCTACGAGCGTGTCATTGGCGTGGTGCCCATGATCGGCAAGGGCACGCCGGAGGATCCCCGCCGGCCCATGTTTGCACCGGTACCCGGGCCAGGCGGGTTGCTGGCCCGGGACGGCATCATCGCCTTCAGCTACCAGGTGAGCGACGACGGTCGTTTCGCGCTGGTCGAGTTCGTGGCCCGTACGCGGGCCGCGCTGGCGCCCCTGCTCACCAGCGGCCGGAGTGACGTGAAGCTTTTCCTGCGGGGCTACGCCCGGCGCGAGGAGATCGAGCGGGAGTTCCGCCGCTACAAGCGCGACTTCGATCTGGATCGGTTCCCGAGGGTGACGGCGCCATGAGGCTCAGCAAAGTACTGCCGCTGGTAGCGGCGCCCGCGCTCTACGCAGCCTACCAGTATTACTACACGGATCCGCTGACTTCGGTTGACCCTGCCAAGTGGCGTATCAACGGTTCAGTGACCCCCACCGCCGGAGGGCTCACCGCGCCCAGCGGCCAGGGCGGCTCGCTGATTTCGCTACTGGCCGTGCCGGATGGGTCGAGTGCTTACGAAATCAAGACGACGCTTACCCTGACTGCCTCGGGCGGCTACTATGCGCACTATCTGCACGCCAGCACCGATGCCCTTCACGGTCCAGCAGCCCAGGGCGTTTATTATGCGGTGGAGCTGTTGAGCCCGGCTTTGAGCGGCTCCTCGTGCGTGGCCGGCCTGGCCGTGATCAAGCGCGTCAACGGGGAAGTGACCTGGCTGGCGTACACCACCGTCGCCTGTCGCGATCAGATGGTGTTGCGCTCAGTCTGGCTGCCGGCGCCCTGGCAACACATCAGCGTTTACGTTGACGACCGGCAGGCGCTTCTGGTTTCGGATTCCTCGATCCCCAGCGGGCAGCCCGGCGTGGGCGCCCGCGAGACGCCGGCGGGTAATGCGATCAGCTCGGTGGCACTGGGTCCGGCCGATCGTGTGGCGCCGGCCTCCCCGCAAGCCCAAAGCTTTGCCAGCGCGGCCTTCCCCAACCGTGTGGACCTGGCCTGGCAGGGGGTTACGGACGACACGAACGGCATCGGACTGTTTTGCTATTCCATCGTGCGCAACGGCGTGTGGCTGATGGCTACCCAGACGCCCGAGTTATCCGATCCCACCGTGCAGCCCGGCGCCACCTACACCTATCACGTGTATGCGGTGGACTACCACTACAACCACTCGGCTCCCGCCGTGATCACCGTCCAGACTCCGCCGCCGGAAGCGGTGGACCCGCAGCGCGTCGGGGTCCGTCCGACGGGCGCTTACTGGGGCGCGGCGGGCGAGCGAATTGACCTGCTCTCAGGCAATCTGAATTTCACGCTCCCCTTGTTGCGGGCCCAAGGACGCGGCGGCAGCGGCGTGACCTTCGCCCTGAGTTACAACTCCCAATTGTGGAGGCGCGATCCGGGCGGCACCTGGAAGCTCGGCCGCGACGTGGGCTACGGCTTCGGCTGGCGGTTGCAAGCCGGCTCGCTCACCCCGTACTGGTCGGATTACTGGACCATTCACCATTACGTCTTCACCGACTCCAGCGGCGCAGAGTATCGGCTGGACGTTAACAACAACGGCGTGTGGACCTCGCGCGAGGGCATTTATCTGGAGTACGACTCGGCCACCGAGCGCCTGTATTTCCCCGACGGCACGTTCTGGGTGATGGCGGCCGTCTCCGCCGGAACCGAGGAGGACGCGGGCACGCGTTATCCCACCATTATTCAAGACACCAACGGCAACCAGATTTACGTCCGTTACCATCCCGGCCGGGGCGTGCCCTGGCCCGACTCCAGCGCGCGCATCAACGAGATCGAGGACGTGCGGGCGAGGCAGATCTACTGGCCCGTTCGCTACGTCACCTACGCCTTCACCTACAACAACGATCCCATCCCGCATTTGACCGCCATCAGAAACTACATCGGGACCGGCGAAGCTTATGATTTCACGTATGCGACGGCCGAGCTTTACTCGCCTTTTTCGCCGCCCGCCAGTTACGGCCCGACGGCCTTCCTCCAGCGGGTCAGCGTTTCCGGGTTGAATCTGTCTCACCAGTTCGAGTACGGGACTGGGGCGGGCGAGCTGACGCGGATCGTGCTGCCTTACGGCGCCTCTTTGCGCTACCAGTATCGCGACTTCACCTTCGCAGGCGGTCGCACCCTCCGCGAGGTCCAATGGCGGCATTTACGTGCCTCGGCCAGCGCGCCAGAGTATAGTTGGACCATTGCACGCGATGAGGGAGGCGATCCCGGCCGCAGTCTGCATTGGTGGGCTCAGTTGTTGGATCCCACGGGGATTTCGAAGGTGTGGTGGTTTTGGGCGGAAGGTCCCGCCTGGCAGCGCGGCCTGCTGGCGGCGGTCGAGGACCGCACGGTGCAAAACACCACCGGCAAGCGCGTAGAGTCTCTGAGCTGGACACAGGACGCCGCCGGCAACCCGTACATCAGCGCGGTCCTGACGACCCTGGATCCCAACACTCCCTACCAGAAGCAAAAGCGGATCGAGCAGACCCTGGACGGGCGGGGCAACGTCACGCAGCTCAGGGTCTTTGACTGGGGCAACCTCAGCCAGCCCGCCCGGACCTTCACCTACACATACCTGACCGGGGCTCAATACTCCTCCCGGCGGATTTACAACCGTCTGGTTTCGGCCACGGTCAGCGACGGCAGCCAGAACCTGGGGCTGGTCGGGAACAGCTACGACGGCTCCTATTTGACCAACCGCACCGACCTGCGCAACCACGACACCGCCAATTACGGCGCCAACTTCCTGTATCGGGGCAACCTGACCGCTCAGACGGGCGGCCCCCGTCCCCAGTACTTCTGGTACGACATCACGGGAAACCCCACGCTGGTCTCCGCCTGGCCGGACGGCCGCGACGGAGTGGCCATCACCACCACCAGCCAGACCAACTACGCCGCTCCCAGCGTGCTGCGCAGCGACGCGCTGAACACCAACCTGAACTGGACCGCTTTCCTCGGACTGGCCTCGGAAACCGGCCCCAATGCAGACACCGTGAGCTTCACCTATGACGCTTTCGCCCGCCCGAGCTCGACGACTTCCCCGGACGGAGCGGTCACGACTTACGGCTATGGCATCTCCCCACCCACCCGGACAGCCACCACCAACGGTCGCTGGGAGAAGACCACCTTCGACGGCCTCGGGCGACCCATCCGCACCGAGCTGGGCGCCGGCAGCACGGTTTACTCGATCGTGGAGCGCGAGTACGTGGCCTGCGCTTGCTCGCCGGTGGGCCGGCTTGGGCGGATCTCGCAGCCCTATGCTCCCGGAGGGACCGTCTACTGGACCACCTATAGCTACGATTCGCTGGGGCGGGTGATCCAAATCCGGCATCCCGACAATTCCGGGGTGACCAGCTACGTCTACGAGGGCAACACGGTGAAGGTCATTGACCCCGCGGGCAAATGGAAGAAGTACACCCTGGACGCCTTTGGCAACTTGATCCAGGTGACCGAACCCAACCCGGCAGGCGGGGCGGACCATCAGACCTACTATCGGTACAACCTGCGCGATCAACTGGTCCGGGTGGAAATGCCGCGCGAGGGCGCCACCCAGGTGCGCACCTTCAGCTACGACGCCTTGGGGCGGCTGGTCAGCGAGACCCATCCGGAGACGGGCACGACCACCTACGGCTACAACGAGGACGGGCTGCGGGCCTTCAGGCAGAACGCCCGGGGGCAGCGCATCGAATACGATTACGACGAATACCGGCGGCTGATCCGCATTCGCCGGCCGGGGGAAACCGTGACGTTGACCTGGGGCTGGAGCGTCGCCGAGGGTACGGCGGGGCGGTTGGCGGGCTGGTCCAACGGTTTTCTGGAGGAGAGCTTCCGGTACACGGCCTCGGGGCGAGTGAGCTGGAAGCGGTTGCGCGCGCTGGTGGGCGGGAACTGGGAGCAGCGGGAAGTCGTCTACAGCTACGACAACGAGGGCCGGTTGAGGGGAGCCAGCTATCCGGGCGTGGGACCCCTCACCTACAGCTATGACGCCCTTGGGCGGTTGAGCGGGTTGACCGAACAGCGAGACCGCACGGTGACCTGGGTGCGGGATACCGTGTACAACCCGGCTGGGCAGCCGGTGTCTCTGGTCAGGCTCTACCAGCGCGGGGAGTCGCCGGGCGAGGACGAGCAGGTGAGCGAGCGATGGAGTTATAATCCCCTCGGGCAGGTCGTCTGGCATGGGGTGCAGCGTTCCAGCGGGGAGTATTTGCTTAATGTCCAGTATCGCTACC
>Ga0209018_1000190_pt1 | contig 60306 bp, 53 predicted proteins | sample YNPBryBLVA2012_FD_185814 | JGI IMG/M metagenome (GOLD analysis project Ga0209018, IMG submission 185814) | Anoxygenic and chlorotrophic microbial mat microbial communities from Yellowstone National Park, USA - YNP Bryant BLVA 2012 (SPAdes)... ...
CAAAGCTCTTGGCCTCACGGACGGTGTCCTGAGCTATGTCCGCGTCGGAGCCGTAATAGTGAATCACCAGGTTTGCGCCTTCGGCAGCCAGCGCCAGGGCGATGGCCTTGCCCACGCGCCGCGCGCTGCCCGTCACCAGCGCCACCTTGTCGGTCAAGGATTGCGGCATGGGACTCTCTCCACGTGTTCGGCAGCCCAAAACTACGCCACAATCGTAATAGAAAACGCGCAGATACACAAAATCGCCTGCCCCGCCGGGGAACGCCAGAAAATAAAGCCCAGCCGATCTCGACAGCCTATGTTACGCCTTGAGCAATATTCAATATATAATTGAAATGAACACCCGTCCCTATATTGCGACGAAAGGCTTGCCATGCGACGGATTCGCCGTATTCTCGCGCTGCTGGCATTCGTCAGCCTCGTGATCTTCCTCGCACTGCTGCTGAATTTTACCGCGCCCAACCCCACCGGGCGCCGCTATTCCAGCCAGATGCCGCTGACGACGGGACAGGGGCGTAACGAGGACATCGGCGGCGACGCCGAGCGTATTCTGGCTGTGGATTTGCGTCTGCCCAACAACAACGATTCCGATCAACGGCAATGCATCTGCGGCGCGTCCGCCGCCGCCCCGCCGCGCGAATGCCGCAGTTGTGTCGTGTCTTTGCCGTCGGTGCAAACCTTCCGCCGCCCCGATTTCGTCGCCCCCGGCTTTATCGCCGAGTCGAAGAACCGCCTGAGCCTGCCCATCGGCGACCGCGAACTGGGGGAGCAGCTTGAAGACTACGCCAGTGCCGCCCGCGCACTGGGGAGACCGCTGTGGCTGTACGTCCGCGTCGATTCGGAGGTCGATCCCGATTATATCTCGCTCGTCGAAGCGACTGGCGGCGGCCTGGTGCGCTATTTCACCGTGCCCGGCTACGTCGATCCGGTCGACGAAGCCGCACGCAAGGGTCTGATCGGGTCGGGCGCGGTGCTGGCAGTGTTGTCTTTGCCCGAAATCGCCGCATTCTTGCGGTCGCGCCTGCCTGCCGCCGGACCACGCTCAGCCCACCAGACTGCTCGCAAAGCTGCCCACCACATCGACGTGCTGGAAACGTTCACCGATCAACGCAAGGCCGCCCTGCGCCGCCAACTACATGACGCGGACACCCAGGAACAGCCTCCCGCCGACGGAGAGGGCTTCGACTGACGGCGGTCCCCAAACGCGCCGCTTAGCGCGTGTGATGAACTCTTTGAGTTCACGCCGTCGGAACGCCGGGGACTCAAGTCCCCGACTACGCAAGAAAAGTCCGCTTCAGCGGACTGAAAACGGGTTCAGCATGGAGGCTTCTGAGTCCACTTCAGTGGACTTGACACCCGTAGCCGGGGACTTCGAGTCCCCGGCGCAGCGGCTCGTCCGCTAGAACTGCATCAGATTTCCCCCGCTCTGCAACCACTGGCGCCCTGCCGCGTCTAACCCGGCAGGAAACACAACCGAATCCACAGGAGCAGCGTATCATGGTCAGCTTGAATCTGCCGCCGGGCGGCGCAAGCGGTCCGGCAGACAACCACTATGACGTGATCATTATCGGCGGCGGGCCGGCGGGCGCGTCGGCGGCCATTTACACCGCGCGCGCCAACCTGCGCACCCTGGTGATCGACAAGGGCCTCACCGCCGGAGCGCTCGGTTTAACGAGCAAGATCGCCAACTACCCCGGCGTGCCGGGCGAAGTGACCGGCGCGGAACTGCTAACGACGATGCGCGGGCAGGCCGAGTCGTTCGGCGCGACCTTCGTGCAGGATAAGGTGCTTTCGGTGAACCTGTCTGTCGAACCGCGTGAGGTGTGGTGCAGCAACGGGCAATACACCGCCCGCGCGATCATCCTGGCGACCGGGTCGATGGGCCGGGCAAAGGGCGTCAAGGGCGAAGAGGAATTCCTGGGGCGCGGCGTGAGCTATTGCGCTACCTGCGACGCGGCTTTTTATAAGGGCGCCGAGGTGGCGGTCGCGGGCAGCAACGACGAGGCGGCGGAAGAAGCCCTGCATCTGGCCAAGTTCGCCCGCAAGGTGCATCTGTTGGTCCCTACGCCGGAACTCAACGTCAGCGGCGACCTGCGGCGCGAACTGGAAGAGTCGCCCGCCATCGAGATTCATCTGGGCACGCGGCTGCGCGAGATCGTGGGCGACCGGCTGGTGACGGGCGTGCGCATCGCCCCGCGCGACGGGGCAGAGACGCTCCTGCCGGTCAGCGGCGCATTCGTCTATTTGCAGGGCAGCAAGCCGATCACGGACTTCCTGATGGGCCAACTTCCCACCAAAGAGACCGGCTGCCTGATCGTGGACGCGATGTACCAGACGGCCATCCCCGGCGTGTTCGCGGTGGGCGACCTGCTGTGCAATCACATCAAGCAGGCGGTGGTGGCTGCTGCCGATGGCGTGATCGCGGCGATGGGCGCGGACCGCTACCTGTCCGGGCGGGCCAGCGTGCGCCCCGACTGGGCGTAAGAAACTTCAACCGCCAGGACGCAAAGAACGCCAGGAAAAATCAAAAAGAGATGCTTGGCGTTCTTGGCGTCTTGGCGGTTCAATTGGTTTTCCTCCCACTTCTCTGTACAATCCCTTTGTCCTCCGCTTTCCAACGGTAAAAAGGAGCTTGCCTCTATGCTGGTTGTCTTCGTGCACATTCATGTCAAGCCGGAATGCATGGATGACTTCATCGCGGCGACGACGGAAAACGCCCGCAACAGCGTGCAAGAGCCGGGCATCGCCCGCTTCGACTTCATTCAGCAGCAGGACGATCCCACCCGCTTCGTGCTGATCGAGGTTTACCGCGACGCCGACGCCCCGGCCCGCCACAAGGAAACGGCCCATTACCAGGCGTGGCGCGCCGTAGCCGAGGAGATGATGGCCGAGCCGCGCTATAGCGTGAAATACACGAACATCTTCCCGGAGGATGCCGGGTGGGGGTAAGGTGATGCTCAACTTCACCTTTGCGACGGCAGGGCGGATCGTCTTCGGCGCGGGCGCGCTCCAGGAGGCCGGGCCGCTGGCGGCGTCGTTCGGGCGGCGCGCGCTGGTGGTGTGCGGCGTTGCGCTGGGGTGCGCCGCCCCGCTGCTGGACCGGCTCGACGCGCACGGCGTGGCGCGGGAGGTGTTCACCGTTGCGGGCGAACCGACCACCGACACGGCCCGGCAGGGCGTGAATCTGGCGCGGCAGAGCGGCTGCGACGTGGTGATCGGCTTCGGCGGCGGCAGCGCCTTGGACGCGGGCAAGGCCATTGCAATCCTGCTGGCGAACGGCGGCGATCCGCTGGACTACCTGGAAGTAATCGGGCGCGGACAGGCGTTTCGGCAGCCCGCCGCGCCGTACATTGCCATCCCCACGACGGCGGGCACGGGGGCGGAAGTCACCGCGAACGCCGTGCTGGCCTCGCCGGAGCACCGCGTCAAGGCGAGTTTGCGCAGCCCCCTCATGCTGCCGCGCGTGGCGCTGGTCGATCCCGAACTGACTTACAGCCTGCCCCCGGCGATCACCGCCAGCACCGGCCTAGACGCGCTCACACAGGTGATGGAGCCGTTCGTCTCGAACAAAGCCAACCCCCTCACCGATGCGCTCTGCCGGGAAGGAATGCAGCGTGCGGCGCGCGCGCTGCGGCGGGCCTACGAGCACGGCAACGACCCGGCAGCCCGCGAGGACATGGCGCTGGCGAGTCTGTTCGGCGGGCTGGCGCTGGCAAACGCCAAGCTGGGCGCGGTACACGGCTTCGCTGCGCCGATTGGCGGCAGCTTCCCCGCACCGCACGGAGCGGTGTGCGCGCGGCTATTGCCGGTCGTCATGGCGATCAATGTGCGCGCCTTGCAGGAGCGCGCGCCGGAGAGCGACGCCCTGCGCCGCTACGACGAGATCGCCCGCCTGCTGACCGGCAATCCGGCAGCACAGGCTTCAAACGGCGTGGCATGGGTGCAGGACCTGGGCGCGGCGCTGAACGTGCCACCGCTGGCAGCCTACGGCATCACCGAGGCGGACTTTCCCGCGCTGGTCGAAAGCGCCGCCGCTGCCAGTTCGATGCAGGGCAACCCGATCAAGCTCACATCTGAAGAACTGCACGAGATTTTGTCGCTTGCCCTATAAAGCCCGGACCGCAAAGCACGCAAAGGGCGCAAAGATTCTCAATTTTCTTTGCGCTCTTTGCGCACTTTGCGGTGAAAATCAGAGAGGAATACAGCCATGAAGAAGGCACTGATCGTCCAGGGCGGCTGGGAAGGCCACCAGCCCGCGCAGGTGGCCGATTTTCTGGCCGGGGAACTGCGGGCGCACGGCCTCAACGTGACCATTTCCGACACATTGGATTCGTTCAAAGACCCCGACCTGGGGCGGCTCGACCTGATCGTGCCTGTCTGGACGATGGGGACGATTGCCCGCGACCAGCTTGACGGGCTGCTGAACGCCGTGCGCGGCGGCGTGGGATTCGGCGGGCTGCACGGGACCTGCGACGCTTTTCGCAACGAGACCGACTACCAGTTTCTGGTCGGCGGACAGTTCGTGGCCCACCCAGGCGGCGACGGCACGACCTACACGGTGTTCATCGACGGCGCGCCCTCGCCCATCACCGACGACCTGGACGATTTCAGCGTGACATCCGAGCAGTACTATCTGCATGTCGATCCGGGCAACACGGTGCTGGCGACGACGCGCTTCGGCGACGTGGTGATGCCGGTCGCCTGGACGCGCATGTACGGCAAAGGGCGGGTGTTCTACTGCTCGCTGGGGCACACCGTCGAGGTAATCCGCGCGCCACAGGCCAGGGCACTGATCGTTAACGGCCTGCTGTGGGCGGCGGGGGAATAGCGGGCAGCGATCAGCAGACCCAATGGGCAGGTTTTTAACGCCGGGGAATGAATTCCCCGGCTACGGACGTAAAGTCCACTGAAGTGGACTGCCGGCCTCGGTCTCGCCCTGCATTGTAGTCCGCTTGAACGGACTTGGCAGATTTAGCCGGGGGAATTGAACCCCCGGCAACCGGGTCAGAGATGGCCGTTTTTGAAACGCGCACATTGGGTCAGCCGTCAGCTAACCATGCGCAGGTTTTTTCTTGTTGCGCGTTTGCCCTCCCCCACCGCCCCCTCTCCATATGAGGGAGGGCCGGGAACATCCCCCTCTTCACAAAGTGGAGAGGGGGATTGTCATGGTAATCCCGGCGTCCTTTGCGGTGAGCGGCCTTCTACGCCCGCTGGTCGATGGGCGTCCAGGGCAGGCCCATCTCGCCGACGTACTGCGACTTGGGCCGCATCAGACGGTTGTCGGTCCACTGCTCGATGATGTGCGCGCACCACCCGGCGATGCGGCTCATGGCGAACAGCGGCGTGAACATATCCACCGGGATGCCTGCGCAGTAGAGCACAATGGCGCTGTAGTAGTCCACGTTGGGATACAGGTTGCGCTCCTTAAAGTACGGGTCGGCGCGGGCGATCAGTTCCAATTCATAGGCGATCTCGTAAATGCGCGCCTGGCCGGTCTTTTCCGCCAGGGTGCGGGCGTAATCGCGCAGGATCACGGCGCGGGGGTCTTCGGTCTTATAGATGCGGTGGCCGATGCCCATGATGCGGCGATGGCCCGTGCGCACCTGCTGGAACCAGTCTTCCACGCTCAGGCCGGACTGTTCGATCTCCAGGAACATGCGCATCGCCATCTCGTTTGCGCCGCCGTGCTTGGGGCCTTTGAGCGAGCCGACCGCTGCCGTGACCGCCGAATACATGTCGCTGTCGGTGCTGGTGACGGCGCGCGCGGTGAAGGTGCTGGCGTTCATCTCGTGATCGGCCAGCAGGATCATGTATCGATCAATCGCCTGCGTGGCCGTCGGATCAGGTTCCTTGCCCGTCGCCATGTAGAGGAAGTTCTGCGCCAGCGAGAGATCGGCACGGGGCGAGAGCGGCTCCTTGCCGTCGCGCAGGCGCATGGCGGCGGCGATGAGGGTGGGCATCTTGGCCGTCAGGCTGAGCGCCTTGCGCTGGTTGGCTTCGGGAGTGTTGTCGTCGGCATACGGGTCGAACAGGCCCAGGGTGCTGACGATAGTGCGCAGAATCGCCATCGGGTGCGCGCTGGCGGGAAGCTGCCGGATCAGCGCCATCACATCCGATGAGACGGCCATCTGCGCGAACAACTGCTGTTTAAAATCATCCAACTGCGTGCGGTTGGGCAGCCTGCCGTTCCACAGCAGATAAACCACTTCCTCATAGGTGGCGTTGGTCGCCAGATCGGCGATGTCGTACCCGCTGTAGGTCAGGCGGCCTGCCTGGCCGTCCACCTTGCTGATGCGGGTATCGGCGATGATGATGCCTTCCAGTCCTTTGGCGACCACAGGGGCAGCGGGGGCAGTCATGGCAGCAAGCTCCTTACACGAATTTAAGGGAATACGAAAAGTCAGCACTGACCGCCAGAAACGGGGATGCAGGCACATAGACGGCGGCTTAAAGAATATCGGCAGTGAGTGTAACAGGTTCTTTAACTCCGATCAATGCGGTCCGGCGAGTCATCTGCAAAAGCAGGAGAACCTGTCCGCCGTGTTCTTAGAGATCAAAGCCGGGCCGTTGGTCGCATTTTGGCTGGCCTTTTTGAGGTGCAATGCGCACACTTTGTGCTATAATCCTCACCGATCCTGTAGACTTTTCACAACCTGCAACTGTCAATCAGGAGATTTCCCCTATGGCAACGCTCGTCACCACGATCAGCGAAACGCTGCGCTACCGGGGCCGGATCGGGCAGTGGAGCTGGGTGCTGCACCGTCTGGCCGGGCTGGGCACGCTGCTGTTTCTGGTCATCCACGTCATCGATACCTCGTGGGTGTACTTCTTCCCGGACCTGTACGAAAACGCCATCCGCATTTACCAGACGCCGCTGTTTACCCTCGGCGAGTTCGGGCTGGCCGCGTGCGTGGTCTACCACGCCTTCAACGGCCTGCGCATCAGCCTGTTCGACTTCAGGCCGGACCTGTGGGAACACCAGGCGCTGGCCGGGCAGCTTGTTTATCTGGCGACCGCCGTCGTGCTCGTGCCGACCTTCGTGATGATGGGCGCGCACGCGCTGGAGTTCTACAGCGGGCGGCCCTTTGACCTGGGGCTGGACGCGGTGGTGCGCGACGTAGTGATTCCCTTCGGCGGCGGGATGGTCGTGGCGCTGTTCGCGGGGGTGGCGCTGTCGGTGGGATTCGGGGCCGTCACCGGGCGGCAGGGGTTGGCCGGCCCCGCCCTGCAACAGCGCAGCCGCTTCGACCAGTTCATGTGGAGCTTTATGCGCGTCTCCGGCGTGGCGCTGCTGCCGCTGGTGTTGGGGCACTTCGCCATCATGCACGTGATCGAGGGCGTGTTCAGCATCAACGCCATGCAGACGGCGACGGCGGCGGCCTTCGTGGCGCAGCGGTGGGCCTACCTGGGCTGGCGGCTGTACGATGCGGCGCTGTTGGCCCTGGCGTTGATTCACGGCTTCAACGGCTTCCGCTATGTGGTTCGAGACTACGCGCACAACCCTGCCCTGCGGCGCGGCATCCTGTTCGTGGCGCTGGTCGGCTGCGTTGGGTTGATTATTGTCGGCGCGCTGGCGCTCATCGGCGGCGTACCGGGGATGTAGCAATAAGTTATTAACTCTTAGCGATTAGCAATCTGTCGTATGCTACTGTGCGCTAACCGCTAATTGCTGAAGGGAAAACCTTATGCCAACACACGAATTCGACGTGATTGTCGTCGGGGCGGGCGGCGCAGGGCTGACCGCTGCGCTCTATGCCAGCAAAGGCGGCGCGAAGGTCGGCGTGGTGAGCAAGCTCTACCCCACGCGCTCGCACACCGGCACGGCCCAGGGCGGCATCGGCGCGGCGCTGGGCAACCTGGAAGAGGATCGCTGGGAGTGGCACGCCTTCGACACCGTCAAGGGCGGCGACTATCTGGCCGATCAGGACGCCGTGCGCGTGCTGGCCCAGGAAGCCGTCAGCGCGATCATCGAGCTGGAACACATGGGCCTGCCCTTCGACCGCAACCCCGACGGCACGATCAGCCAGCGGCGCTTCGGCGGCCACACCAACAACGAGACCAAAAAGCCGGTCCGCCGCGCCTGCCACGCCGCCGACCGCACCGGGCACATGATCCTGCAAACGCTGTACCAGCAGTGCATCAAGAACCAGATCAGATTCTTCGACGAGTTCCACGTCGTGGATCAACTGCTCAGCGCCGACGGGCGCGCGGCGGGCGTGGTGGCGGTGCAGATCGGCACGGGCGAACTGCACACCTTCCACAGCAAGGCCGTCATCTGGGCAACGGGTGGCTGGGGGCGCGTGTGGGCCACCACCAGCAATGCCCACAGCCTCACCGGCGACGGGCCGGCGATCATACTGCGACGCGGCCTGCCGCTGGAGGATATGGAGTTCTTCCAGTTCCACCCGACCGGCCTCTATAAGCTGGGCATCCTGATCACCGAGGGCGTGCGCGGCGAAGGCGGCGTGCTGATCAACGGGCGCGGCGAGCGTTTTATGGAACGCTATGCCCCGACCATTAAGGACCTCGCCAGCCGTGACGTGATCAGCCGCGCGATCTACATGGAGATCATGGCCGGGCGCGGCGTGAACGGCAAGCCTTACGTCAACCTGGACGTGACGCCGGAGACGGTCAACCGCTACCTGGCCGAGGCGGGGGAAACGCGCCGCATCGACGCGGCTTACATTCACCAGAAGCTGCCGGACATCATGGACTTCTGCCAGGTCTACGCCCGTGTGGACCCGGTCAAGGAGCCGATCCCGGTCGCGCCGACCGCGCACTACGGCATGGGCGGTATCCCTACCAACGTAGACGCCGAAGTGTTGGCCACGCCGGACGGGCAGATCGTGCCGGGCCTGTACGCGGCAGGCGAGGTCGCCTGTGTGAGCGTACACGGCGCCAACCGCCTGGGCACCAACAGCCTGACCGACCTGATCGTGTTCGGGCGCATCGCCGGACGCAAGGCCGCCGAATACGCCGCCGGCGCGGACCTGCCCGCCCTGCCCGCCGATCCCGGTGGGGAGGTGTCGCGCGAACTGGAGCGCATCCGTACCAGCAACGGCAAGGTGCGCCCGGCGCAAATCCGGGCGAAGATGCAGGACGTGATGATGGCGCGCGTGGGCGTCTTCCGCACCGCCGAGGGTATTCAGACGGCCATTGACGCGCTGCACGAGATGCAGGAGGATTTCCGCACGAACCTCACCATCGACGACCGGGGCCACAAATTCAACACCGACCTGCTGGAAGCCTGGGAACTCGGCGCGCTGTTGGACGTAGCCGAGGTGACGGCAGTCAGCGCGCTGGCCCGCCAGGAAAGTCGCGGCGCGCACAGCCGCGACGACTTCCCCAAGCGCGACGACGAGCACTGGCTGGTACACACTTTCGCCCGTCGCCGGGATGATGGCACGCTGGCCCTGGATCATTCGCGCAAGGTCGATCTGTCGCTGGGTCACATGCCGAAGGAACGTGTCTATTAAACGGTGGTAGGGGCGTAACATGCTGCGCCCCTATCGGACCAACCGAGGAGAGGGTGAATGCAAGTCCTATTCCGCATCCGGCGCTTTGACCCGGACAAAGACGCCAAACCGTACTGGCAGGAATTCACGCTCGACAACGTCGATCCCACCGACCGCGTGTTGGAACTGCTGCACCGCGTCAAGTGGGAACAAGACGGCACACTGGCCCTGCGCCGCTCCTGCGCGCACGGCGTGTGCGGCTCCGATGCCATGCTGATCAACGGCAAGAACCGCCTGGCCTGTAAAACGCTGGTCAAGGACCTAGCCGACAGCACCGACCGCGCCAAAATCGAGGTCGCGCCGATCATGGGCCTGCCGGTGATCCGGGATTTGATCGTCGATATGGAGCCGTTCTTCGATCAGTATCGGGCGGTGATGCCCTACCTGATCAACGACGAGCCGCTGCCGGAGGACGGTCGGGAGCGCCGCCAGTCGCCGGAGGACCGCGCCATCTTCGACGATACCACCAAGTGCATCCTGTGCGCGTGCTGCACCACGAGCTGCCCGTCCTTCTGGGCTGATGGGAACTACGTCGGCCCGGCGGCCATCGTGCAGGCGCACCGCTTCATCTTTGACAGCCGCGATACCGCTGCCGAGGCGCGCCTGGACATCCTGGCTGCACCGGATGGCGTGTGGCGCTGCCGCACGATCTACAACTGCACCCCGGCCTGCCCGCGCGATATTCAGGTGACGAAGGCCATCGGCGAGGTCAAGCTGGCGATCCAGCGCGGGCGAAAGCATGTCCGCCCGAAGGTCAAGCCGCACGGCCCCGAAGGCGAAGGGTAAAGCATCTCACCGCCAAGATCGCAAAGGGGCAACCATGCTTTGCGGTCTTGGCGCCCTTTGCGGTGAAAAATTACCCCCTGGCCGCCGTGATCGTCCAGGCGATAGACTTCTGCGCCCTCGTGTGTGCCTCCCCCGAAAAATGCCACGCCGACGGCCCTAGTTTAACACGGCCTGCGCTACAATAGAGCGCCGTGTTGGCCTTTGCCCGATTTGAGGAAACGATGCGCTTTTTGGACCTGTTGTGGGATTTCGACGGCACGCTATTTGACACCTACCCGCCGCTGATCCGGGCGATGCAGCGCGCCCTGGCCGACCGGGGCGTGACCGAATCTTACGCGGAGGTCGCACGGCTGATGGGCATCACGATGGACGAGTGCGTGTCCACCCTCAGCAGGCGGCACAGCCTGGACGCCGCCGCGCTTGAAGCCGACATGCTCCGCTACCATGCGCAGACGCCCATCCACGAAAAGCCGCCTTTCCCCGGCGCGATCCGCGTGTGCCGGCAGGTGATCGCGGCGGGCGGGCGCAATTTCATCTTCACGCACAAGCGGCGCGCGTCGCTGTTTGAACTACTGGACCACTACAGCGTGACGGAGCTGTTCGCGGACGTGCTGTCGGCGTGGGACGGCTACGCGCGCAAACCCGACCCGGCGGGCTTCATCGCGTTGATAGAAAAACATGCCCTGCCCCGCGAGCAGGTGTTGGTCGTCGGCGACCGCGACCTGGACATCCTGGCCGGGCAGGGCGCAGGCGTGCATACCTGCCTGTTCAACACGCAGCCGTCACCGGGCGTGCAGCCGGATTACGTGATTGCGTCGTTTGACGAGTTAGAAGTCATCGTCAGGGTGGGACCTCCCCCCCCATCCTGTCAGGGATAGGTTTTTAACACAACGGCTGAACGTGCCACCCGCCGGGGACTCAAGTCCCCGGCTACGGAGGACAAGCCCGCTGAAGCGGGCTGAGTCCCCTCTGCCAGACCGGGCTGCCCCAGTCCACTGAAGTGGACTTTGTGCCTGTAGCCCGGCATTTCAATGCCGGGCGAGCGCACCTCAGGTGAACAGCGGCTCCAGCGCGCCCGCCGCCGCGATCACCTCTTCCTGCTCCGCTGCGCTCATCGGCGTGAAGTTCTCCACCGCCGCGTAGACCAGCGGCAGCAGGCTCATTTCGGCGGGTGTGGCAATGCACGTCACCGGCTGGCTGAGGGCGAAGCGCACGCCCTGCGTGATGCCCGCCGCATCGTCAAACGGCAGATACCAGGTGTTGTAGCGCTTCTCGCGCTCGCCCCAGGGACCTTTGGTGACGGACTTGATGATCTGCACGCCCACGTCGCGGGCGGCGCACTCGGCCAGCAGACGTTCGGCGTCGCGGCGGTAGTCCGGATCGGCATAGAGGCGGGGGTTGAGCGGGAACATCACCGTGTCGAAGTCAAAGCGGCGCAGCGCCTCCAGAAAGGTGGCGGGCGCTTGCAGGCCGTGCCCGGTGATGCCCAGCCAGCGCGTGAGGCCCTGTTCGCGCGCCTCGACCAGCACTTCCATCGCCCCGCCGGGCGCGAAGGCGGCGTCCAGTTCTGCCATGTCGGTGACGGCGTGAAGCTGATACAGGTCGAAGTGGTCGGTGCGCAGCAGTTTGAGCGAGGTACGCAGGTCGGCCCAAGCGGCGTCGCGCTGGCGCTGCTGCGTCTTGCAGCCGAGGAAAAAGCGATCCCGCCGCGATTCCAGCCAGGGGCCGAGGCGCGCCTGCGCCAGTTGATAGCCCGGCGCGACATCGATGTGGTTGACGCCGTGCTGCTCCATCAGGTCCAGGGCGGCGTCTGCCGTCGCCTGATCTTCCGTCACGTAGAAGGCTGCCGCGCCGAAAATCGCCAGCGTGCTCCTGTGGCCGGTGCGGCCCAGTCGTCGCGTTTGCATGTTGGCCTCCCCAAAACAAGTGAACGTCTGATCGACAGTCTACAACTTTGAGCGCACGCGAAGTCAAGGACTTGCCCGGCTTAGTCAATTAGACCGACCTGGATGGCGTAGCGGATCAGGTCGGCGCGCGTCTCCAGGTTCAGCTTTTGCAGGATGTTCTCGCGGTGGCGCGAGACCGTCTTGGGGCTGATGCCCAGCTTTGCGGCGATGTCCTGGTTGCGCAGCCCCTCGCTGATCAGGATCAGCACCTCGCGCTCGCGGTCGGTGAGCTTTTGCAGCGCGACCTGGTTTTCGTCCACCTGCTGCGGCTCATGAGAGCGCAAAAAGCTCTGCACCAACGTCCCGGCGACGGACGGGTGCAGGTAGATTTCGCCGTGCGCCAGGGCGCGAATGGCGCTGATCAGGTCTTCCGACGCGGCGCGCTTGGGCACGTAGCCCGACGCCCCGGCCTGAAGCATGGCGAAAAAGTAGTCCTGCCCCTCATGAATGGTCAGGGCCAGCACTTTGGCCCGCTCGCAGCTCATCTTGATCCGGCGCGTGGCTTCCAGGCCGTCCATGTCCGGCATGGTGATGTCCATCAGCACCACGTCGGGCACGTCCTTTTCCAGCAGCGCCAGGGCTTCTTGCCCGGAGCGCGCCGCACCGACGATCTGGAAATCCGGCTCGGCGCTCAGGATGGCTTCCAGCCCGGCGCGCACGATATCGTGATCGTCAACCAGGAGGATTTTGATCTTCTCGCCGCTCACCCCTTACCCCACTTTCGTCCTTTTCCGGCAGACGGGCAATGACGCGCGTCCCCCGCCCCGGCGCGGTATCGATGGTCACACTGCCGCCCAGTTGCGTCGCGCGCTCGGTCATGCCCAGCAGCCCCCAATGGTGGTTCCTGCCCGATGTTGCATCCAGCAGGAAGCCGACGCCGTGATCGCAGATACACAGTTCAACCCCGTCCGGCGCGAAGTCCAGCCGCACTTCCGCCGCCGTTACCCCGGCGTGGCGCACGACGTTGGTCAGGGCTTCCTGCGCGATGCGAAAGACGGCCAGCTCGACCTCCGGGGGCAGCCGCCGTCGATGTCCGTCGATTTTGAAGTCCACCACTAACCCGAATCGCGCCTGATATTCTTCGACCAGCGAACGCAGGGCCGCCGCCAGTCCCAGGTGATCGAGCTGGCTGGGCCGTAGATCGGTGACGAGATGATGCAGTTGGGCCACGCCGTCTGCCGCCAGCCGCCGCAGGTCTTCGATCCGCTCGGACAGGCGGGCCGCATCCCCGGCGACGTTCGCCAGACCGCCCACCCCCAGCGACAGCGCGGTGAGGGTTTGCCCGATCTCGTCGTGCAGTTCACGGGCGATGCGCCGCCGTTCTTCTTCCTGGGCGGCAACGGTGTGCACGAGCATCTCGCGGCGCAAGGCTTCGCGCTTGGCAAGTTCGTCGCGCGCACGCCGCTGGGCAGCGGCAAGTTCCTGCTGTCGCTCCAACTCCAGCATATGCAGCGCGTGGATCATCGTCAGGGCGAACACGCCGGCCATCAGGGCACGGAACAACTGGATCGGCGCGCCGGTCAGCCGCTCGAACAGGGCGGCATTGATGATGTTCGACGGAAACAGATACGTCTGTGAAACGAAGAACTGCCCTATCGCCCCATATAACACAAAAGCGGCGGCGGCTATCCGCAGGTCGGTAGCAAAGCGGCGACGTTCCGGTCCCACACAGCGCGCCTGCTGCCACAGGCCGTAGCCGCTCAACAGCGCGCCGGGGATCGCCAGCATGTAGCGGCTGAGGGTGTCGCCCATCAGCAACCACGACTCCAGGGTCAGGCGCATGGCGTCTCCGGCCCGCACCGTCTCGCCGAGCACCAGCAGCGCGCTGGCCCAGAACAACAGCACGCCACCCGCTGCATAGAACGCCAGCCGCACGGGCCATTCGGGCGGCTGAAGCATCTTGATGCCGAAGGCCAGCAGCGCGCCGAACGAGAGCGCCAGCAGGATCACGCGCACGGCTTCGATCCCCAATGGCGCGGAGGTCAGCCCATGCAGTTCGGCATCACGGATGAACATCTCCAGCCATTCGTGCAGGCCGTGCAACAGACCGAACATGCCCAGCGGCACCATCGCCCGCGCGAAGGGCAGGCCGATAATGGCCGTCCGCCCGGACTCCAGCGTCACCGCCAACCCCAACGTGAAGAACGCCAGGCCGTAGACGAAGTAGATCGGAACGAGCGGCGCGGGGAACAGGTCGGAGAACATGGGACAGACAACATTCATCGGTAGGACACGGCATACCGTGCCCCTACCGCTCGATTCAGCCGCAGCTTTCCGGCAGCGGCGCGTTCGGGTCGGGCGGCGTGGTGATCACTTCGACGGCCACGCCGGAGAACATCCCGGCCAGCCGCGCGATCACGCCCCTGGCCTGCTCCTGGGTCTCTTCCAGGATGCCCTCTTCCAGCGCCATGCGGCGAAGCTGCTCGACGGCATAGCGGCGCGCCTCGGTATCGAGCTGCGGCGAGGCGCTGGCGAAAATGCCGGTGTTGTGCTGGACCACATAGGAAGCCTGCTCGTTCAAGAAGCAGTCTTGCAGCGTCGGCGGCGGCAGCGTGATCGTGATCACGCCGTCGCGCTCGACCACGTTCTGCGGCGACAGGCGGCTCAGGTCGATGCCCGCGTTCACGTGCCCGACCGCCACCAGCGACAGCGATTCGCCGTACAGGGCGGCGATCAGCGGCGGCATGTCGCGCGCGGTGGTCACGATCACCGAATAGTTGTAGCGCGTGGTGGTGAGCTGCGAGAGCGTCTGCACCTGCTGCAAGATCAGCGTGGCCTGGTTGAGCGGTGAGGCACTGCCGCGCAGCAGATCGATCCAGTCGCCGACGCCCAGCGAACTGAACAGCAGGCCACCCGCGACACAACTGATGACGGCAATCGTCACGGCGGCAAACAGGGCAGACATGCGGGCGAAGCTCTTCACAGCGACCCTCGTTTCAGGTTACACAGGCGCAGGCCCCCACCATCAGGCGGGCGCACGGCAGCCGCGCATCGCCCGGCCCAACACGCGCTACCGCCGCTCCGGCGGCGGGCCGCCGTTCTTTTTACCGCCGTTGGCGCGCCGGAGCAAGATCAGCCCCACCGTGACGCTGAGGCCCAGGCCGACGATGAGGCCCTGGGTCAACTGAGCGTAGCTCTCCGGCGGCTCCGCAGGCGGGGTCTGTCGCTCAGCAATCTCGGCCTGCAACTCGTTCACCCGTGCCTGAAGCGCGTCCCGTTCGGCGACCAGCGCGCCCGTGTCACCGATGTCGGCAAAAGCCGCCAGCCGTTCCTGAAGGTTCTGGTGGCAGGCATTGCACGCCTCCGGCTCCACCGTCATGCGATGTCCGGCGATGTCGTGGTCCGGCGGGACGAGCGCCGCCAACTGCGTCTGGTTGGTCGTCTCGGTAGTCGGGTGCATGTGGCACTGAACGCACGTCATATCTCGCACGTTCAGATGTGAGGTGTGGGCGTAATCGGTCAGCGGCGTCTGGTGGCAGTTCAGACACAGGGCATTCACGTCCTCAAAGCGGACCTGCTGCCCGTGCGGGTCGTGGCACACCGCGCAGCCGACCGGCCCCATCTCCTGGGTAAAGGCGTGGGCGCTGCTGCCCCATTCCTCAAACGTGACCACGTGGCAATCGCCGCACATGCGCGGCTCCGGCGCAACGACCAGCCCCGCCGGGGGATGGCCCGCCGCGTAGTAGCCGTGACAGGCGCTGCATGTCACGTCTTCGGCCAGGTACGCGCCCGTGTCGGCGTGGTAGCCGGTGGTGTGGCAGGTCAGGCAGTCGTCCGGCTGGCCACGCGCTTCCCAGTCCTGACGGAAGGTTTCCCGCACGAAGGCAATGGCGTGCACGCCGCTCTGCCAGCGGACGAACAACTCCTCGTGGCACCGGGCGCACAGGTCCTGCTCCGGCTGATGGCAGTTGCCGCAGCGCGGCGAGAGTTCCGGCAGGGTCACGTCCGGCGGCTGCACGTCGTGCGCCCCGTGACAATCCACACACACCGGGCCGTCGAGATCGTTCGCTGCGAGCTGCTCGTGGTGCACGCCGTGAAACAGGTTGGCGGCATTCTGCACCGACCGCTGTTCCCGGTGACAGTCCACACACAGCACACTGGCCTGCACGTGGTAGGCGCGCAAGTCGGCGGCGGGCGGCTGTTGGTGCGGATAGGTGTACCCGGCATGACAGTCCAGACAACCCAGCGGGCCGTCCGGGTTGCTCATGCCATGCACCGAGGCCGCCAGCGCCGCCGCATCGACCGCCAGAGGCAGCGCCGCGCCGTTTGGCAGGGTCATGGCTTGTGTCGGCTGCGCGTGGCAGATCAGGCAGTAGCCGTTGTCGCCGCCCGGCGCGGGCGGGGTGGGCGTCACGCCGCCCTCCTGCGCCAGGGCAGACGGCCTCCCGGCCACGAGCAGCGCCGCGATCAACAGCACCGTGCCGGAGACGATCAGCAGTCCGGCCCGCGCCCTATGGTTGTGCATCGTTCACATCTCCCAGGAACGGTCCGGTCGAGGGCGTCGGCGCGGCGGCGGGGACCAACCCCAATTCGACCTCGACGGCGTCCAGCAGGGCGTCGGTGTAAGCGAAGTTGTGCACGCCCAGGCTGGCGTCGCCTTCCAGGAATTGCAGGGCCGTCTCCACCCACGCTGCCGTATCCGCCCCGGTTAACGCGCGGGCGGCTTGCAGCCGCGCCAGGGTGGTCTGCTGCGTATCGTCGATGAGGTTCTGCACGTCCTGGCGCGTGACCACCGCGTAATGGCAGGCGGAACACGAATCCGGTTGCGCGGGAGCGGCTTCGCCCGGCAGCACGGGCCGGAAGGTGTGGCTGCCGCCCTGCGCGAACGGGCCGATCTGGACCGTGCCAACCATGTGGCAGGTCACACAGCGCGGGCCGTCCTCGGCCTCAACGTGCGCCGACGGAATGCCCGGCACGCCCTCCACGACCTGCCAGCCCTCGAACATCTCCTGCACGGGGTAGTGCAGCGTCCCGCCGACGAGCAGAGTCCCGCCGCCCGGCGTGCGGCTGTTGTGGCAGCGAATGCACAGCGTGTAACTGTCCAGTTGCAGCAGATAGGGGAAGTTCAGCGGCGCGCCGCCCTGCCAGAGCGGCGACCCGACCGACGGATGGGCAGGCCGCGCCAGGACATCCGGCGGCTTGAGCGGATCGAGCGCGCCCAGCGGCGTGCCTTCCAGGTCGAAAAAGCGCGGCTGGCTTTCGGCGGGATGCGGGTTGTGGCAGGCCGCGCAGGTGACGCCGGACGACGCCTCGGCCAGCCAGACCGCCCGCTCCGGCGTGGGATCGGTCGTATCGACGCCGGACGTGTGGCAGCGCAGACACGCATCGCGGGCTTCGGGGCTGTTCAGCACCGAGTTTAGAGCGTTGGCGTGGCCGCTGGTGAGCCACTCGGCGTACTGGTTCGCCACGACGCGGCTGTGACCGGTTGGCCACCACACGTCCGGGTCGTCCTGCGGCGTCAGGACGAAACCCGTTTCGTCCAGCGACAGGCCCGGCTCGTAGTTCAGCGGGAAGGCGTGCTCGCCGTCGTGGCCCTGGGCGTGGCATTGGCCGCATACCTGCGCGTCCGGCGTGGAAACCATCGGATTCCTGCCGCCGGCGTGATCCCCGCCCGGCCCATGACAGGCTTCACAGCCGATCCCCAGTTCCACCGCGCCGCGCCGCCGGGGATTGAAGTCTGCCACTGTTTGGGGGCGAATGGTGCCCGCCAGCCGTTCGGCGGTCAGGCCGGTCGTGTGGCAGGCCGCGCAGGCCACGCGCCAGTCGCGCGCCGGGTCGGTCCAGTCATCGGAGTGGAAGGGCGTCCACGCGCCGGTCTGACCGGCCTGTTGCGGGATGTTCCACACCACCGGCAAGACAAACCAGCCGTCCGTGCCGTCGGCACGCGGCAGCACACTGATGTACTGCTGGATGTGCCGCCCGTGAATGACGTAGGTGATATCGTCTGCCGTGATCGGGCGCGTGGAGCCGTCCGGCCAGGTGATGGTCAACTGGTCAACGGCAGCCAGGTCACCCAGGATCGACGCCGGGAGCGCCGGTTCGACCGTGAGGGCGTGGATGGTGTCGCGCCAGGCATCCCACAGGCGCGCGTCGCCGCTGTTGTGGCAGGCGCGGCACACTTGCGAGCCGACATATTCCGCCCCCAGGTTGGGCGGCGCTTCCTGGCGGGATGGGGCCGCGCTCACCGCGACCACCCCCACCAGGGCAGCCAGCACCAGCCCCAGCATCGCCAGCCAGAATGTCCGTCGTTTCATGCCCACTGACCTTTTCCCCATCGACCGCCAGGGCGCCGCAGACGCCGGACGTGGCGGTTCAAGCAGGTCTCTCAGCGCCGGGCCGCGTGGTATCCGGCGGCCAGGTCGGCCATCGTCTCCACCGACCAATCGCTGTGGCAGCGCGTGCAGACATACTGGACGGTGATATAAGGCATGGAAGCTGAACCGTCTTCGGTGAACTGCGGCGCGTTCGGGTCCACGTTGATCTGGAACAGGTGCGAGCGCACGTCACCCCACCGCAAGTCGGCGCTGCGCGCACCGCCCGCGCCCAGCGGCGGCATGTGGCACTCGGTGCAGGTGACGCCATTCTCGTCGTGCGGCTGGATCGAGGGCTGATCGAAGTGGCAGTTGGTGCAGGCGTTGACCATGCCCCGGTTCGGGTTGACGTCTTCGTCGGCGTAACGGGCGCTCTGGTGGGGGTTGTGGCAGTCGATGCACTCCAGGGCCGCGTGTGGGGAAGTCTGAATCTCGCCGAACTGCTCGCGGTAATCAACGAACCCATCCGCCGCATTGACGACGCCCGCCGCGCCGCGATAGTGGCAGGCGCCGCACGCCTGGGAACTGCGGTCGATCAGCATGTTGACGCGGATGGGGTCCTCGACGTGCAGACTGCCGGGGCCGTGACATTCCTCACACTGGATGCCCTCCTCCTCCCACGCCCCCGCCACGCCGCGCAGCCCGTCCATGTGGGTGTTGGAATCGTAGTTGTAGGCGGTGGTGTGGCAGCGGGCGCAGTCGTAGGCGACCTGCGCTTCCCCGGCCCGGTAGCCGACCCACGCCCCATCCACAATGACCTCGCCGGTGCGCGCATCGACCAGGGGAAAGTTCCATTGCGTATGGGCGTTGGCGTCCGCGCCGGTGATGAAGTAGCCGTTCAGGTCGAGGAACGTGGCCCAGCGAGAAAAACCACCGACGACGAAGCTAACATCGGCCCAGGTGTAGCCTTCGGGCGGCGCGATGGCCTGGTCGAAGGGGTAATCAGGCGGCTGGCCGTCCTCGACGCGGTTGAGCACCCAGTTGTGGCCGTGCAGTTCGTGCTGGTCGGCGATGCGACGATGACAACCGGCGCAGGTGTTCGATCCCACGTAGCCGGGGATCGGCAGGCCCTCCTGTGCGGCTGCCGGAGGCGGCGCGCCGAGGACCAGGGCCAGGCCCAGGGCCAGCAACAGCGCCCCCAGGGCGGCGCTCCCAAAGAACCATTTCTGACGCATCGGCATTCTCCCCTCTGAAGGCCGGCAGATGAGCAAACGCACGACTGCCGAACAGCGGCTTTATATATGGGAAAAAGTCTCATCTGCTATGGGAATTCAGTTAAATTATAAATGAGAGCCAGGTGAGAAGCAAGCATTTCCCGGCCCCGGACCCTGCTCCCCCTCCCCGGCAGCGCACGGCAGGGAGTATTCTATCGACCTCCTAACCGCAGATGGGAATCATTTCCCAGATCAACCGCAGCCCAATTTCAAGTAAGATAAAAAGCGATGAGACTTTTTAAGGAAACACGGCTGGTTCGTGAGGCGGCATCCCAACGGCAAGCGGTGTATTGGAAGTGGAAGGCGAACAAGGGGCTGTGTCCCCTTGTTCATCCCCTTCCCGGCGAACGGACGCAGAGGGACTTAGTTGGAGGTACGTTATAAAAGAGTCCGTCTCCGGGGTGAGATTTGTCGCATCTATTGACACACTAAAGGCAGTTAGCTACAATACTTAAAACAAGCAATTGATTTTCGCAGAACCCCATCTGCCCGCAATCCAGAATGCGCGCATCAGCCCGCCGGCAATATCGCTTGAGGCAGGGTGGGTTTAGATTTCCTGCTGCTGTTGCTGCCGCGATCAGCGGGTTTAGGGGGATTTTACGTTTAATGCATTAACAAAGGTCGCGTCTCGTGAACCACCCTCCTCACGGCTTTGTGAGCAACCGCGTGCTCCGGCTCAATGTCGGCTTTCTGCTGAACGAAAGCGTGGGGACCAGCCGGGATATGACATTCGATGTCCCCGCGCTGGCCGTCGCCGACGACCTGCGCCTGGCTTACCTGCGCGGCGCGTTCCGCCTCAGCCGCACGCACGAAGGCATTCTCGTCCAGGGCCACCTGGACACCGCTATTGAGGGCGAATGCCGCCGCTGCCTGTCCCCCCTCGACCTGCCCCTGAGTGTGAAAATCGAAGAGCTGTTTGCCAACGCGCCCCTCTCCGGCGCGCAATTCGTCGTAGGCGAAGACGCCATCCTCGACCTCACGCCGCTGGTGCGCGAAGAAGTGATCCTCGCCACGCCGCTGGCGCCGCTGTGCAAACCCGACTGCGCCGGGCTGTGCCCGCAATGCGGCCATAACCGCAACCTGGGTCCCTGCGATTGCAAGCCGGACGAGGGCGATCCGCGCTTCGCCGCCCTGCTGCAACTCCAGGAATGGATTGAAGACGAGTAGCAAGCATTCTAGAGGAACCAGTCGGGGACCCGTGCCCCGTTTCGTCAGCGGTAGATAGTCAAAGGGGAAACGGTGTTGAAACCTTATAGCGATACCGACGAGAAAGAAACGGATGTCGTGGCCGACCTGCTGGAACGCGCCGAGCGACAGGGCTTCCTGATGGCAGAAGACATCTTCGAGTCCCTTTCCGAAACCGACGACGCACTGGACCGGCTCGACGAGGTCTACATGGCGCTGCATAGCGCCGGGATAGAAATCTACGATGACCGCGACGATGCCCTGGACGAGGACCTGGAAGACGACGAGGACGACGAAGACCTCGACCTCTCCGGCATCGCCTCCGACGACACGGTCGGGCTGTACCTCAAGGAAATGTCGCGCGTGCCGCTCCTGACCAATGAAGAGGAAGTAGAGCTGGCCCGGCGGCTGGAAGCGGGCATCGGGGCCAAGCGCGAACTGGCGCGCATGAACGGGCACAATCCACAGCGCCGCCTCGAACTGGAAGCCCTCGCCGAAGACGGCAAGGCCGCCCGCGAGCACCTGATTAAGGCCAACACCCGCCTGGTAGTCTCGATTGCCAAAAAATATATGGGCAGCGGCGTACACTTTTTGGACCTGATCCAGGAGGGCAACCTCGGCCTGATGAAGGCGGTGGAAAAGTTCGACTACACGCGCGGCTACCGCTTCAGCACCTACGCCACGTGGTGGATTCGCCAGACCATCACCCGCGCCATCGCCGACCAGGGCCGCACCATCCGCGTGCCCGTCCACATGAGCGACCGCATCCGCCGCCTCTACAAAACCGCCCGCCAGCTTGAGCAGGAACACGGGCGCAAGCCCACCCCCGAAGAGATCGCCGAGGAAATGGACATGGAGCCGCGCAAGGTCCAGTGGATGCTCAAGGTGTCCTGGCGTCCGCTCAGCCTGGAACGGCCCGTCGGCGAGGAAGAGGATTCCGAACTGGGCAGCTTCATCGAGGACGAAACCACGCCCACGCCCACGCAGTCGGTGCACAACAACCTGCTGCGCGAGGAGGTCGAGGCCGTGTTGAGCACGCTCACCCCGCGCGAGGCGCGCATTTTGCGGCTGCGCTTCGGCCTGCAAAACGGCCAGTGCTACACGCTGGAGGAGGTCGGGCAGAAGTTCGGCCTGACGCGCGAACGCATCCGCCAGATCGAGGGCAAGGCGCTGCGCCGCCTGCGCCATCCCCGGCGCTCCCGGCGGCTGAAGAGCTTTTTGACGTAACCCACGTCATCGTGAAGCGGTCTGCTCTTTTTCCGCAAGGCACGGCATCGACCGTGCCCTTTTTGCGCCGCGCCCCACCGGAAAAAATCCGTGAGCCTCCGCGTCATCCGTGCTATCCGTGCGCCATTGGGAACGGGCAGCGACAGACTCCCCCCTTATTCCACCTGCGCGAAGCGCATCCAATCCACCGCCAGCGCCAGCCGCCGCGCGTCGGCGCTGAGGCCCAGGTCCGCCGCCACGTCCCATCCCTGGTAGACCAGCGTGAACGTGACATGCCGACCGTCGCCGATCTGCGCCGCCGGGACGGTGAAGCGGTATTCCGCCAGCGCGCCCTCGCGCACCGTCGCGCGCCCGACCGACACGCCGTTGACCCGCAGGCGCAGCGCCCGATCCCGCCAGAAGGACTGCGCCGCCAGCGTGACCGTGTAACCGCCGGGCGGCAGGTCCACGTAAAGGTCGGCCTGAGGATACTCGCCCGTCCAGCGCAGCGTCAGGTCGAAGACGCGCTCCAGCCCGTGCCAGCCCCAGCCGAGGTAACGTTCGTCGCCTTCCGCGCCGATGTCGATTTGATATACCCCCGGCGACACTTCCGGCGGCGTGCGCGGCGGACAGCCGTCGGGATGCCAGGCCGTGCGGTAGAACACGGCGTCCCGCTCGACCACCACCGGGCACAGCAGATCGTCAAGCTGGTTCAGGTAGCCGATGATCTCCTGCGCCGTCGGCCCTTCGCGCCCGATGGCGTCCTGATGGACGACGATGTAGCCGATGGGCCAGGCGTAAATGCGTTCCTCAAGCTGCTGCCGCACGGCATCGGGTTCGAGCAGGCGGCGCTGCCCGAACCAGCTCAGCATCGGGTCGTCGGTGCGCAGATACCAGAAGTGATCGACCGGCGCGCGTGAAAAGTGCCCGTTGATCATGCGCTTGCCGTGCGTGATGCCGTAGAACTGGAAGGCCATGTCCTCGAACTCGCCGACGCCTGCCTCGCCCGTCCCGGCGGCGGTGGGAATTTCCACGACCACCTCGCGGTCATAAGGTTCGCCCTGCTCCGCCCCGATCTGCGCGTAGAAGGTGTAAGGCTGCGGGGGAAGCTGCACCGGCATCGGCTGAAAGAGCCGCTGGTCCAGCGCGGCGAACAGCAGCAGCACCGCGCCGACCCAGGGCCGGGCCGCCTGCGGGCGCATCCGGCGCAGAAGCGGCCCCCACGTCCGCCCGGCGAAGAGCAGCGCCGGGACGGCGTACACCACGCCGAAGCGCGCCGGAAAGCGGAACATCCCGCCGAACACCGCATGCAGCAGACGGTAGGGCATGGGCAGAGTCAAACTGCCAACCGTCAGGTCCGGGCCGAGCGTGAACAAAAACGGCAGCACCGCCAGCGCCAGCCAGAACCAGCGCCGCCGGTCCGCCCGGCCCTGCGCACGCACCGATGGGATCAGGTGCGCCGCCAGCGACGCCAGCGTGATCACAGTCACGGACGCGCCCATCGAATAGGTGAACCAGTAATCGTCCAGGCGGCGCAGGTAGCCGTCAGGGAACGGGATGCTCTCCGTGCCTTCTAGAGGCGTGGGGGCCAGCAGCGCGCGGTCGTACTTCAACACATAGGGCAGCGGCCCGGCGAACCACAGCAGCGCCAGGGCCAGTCCGAGCGCCAGCACACCGAACGCGATCAGCCGCGCCCGCGCCGCCCAACTGCCCGCCCGGACCAGGGTCAGCAGAACGTAGGGCAGCAGCAGCCACACGGCGAACAGCGGATATTGCAGGTCCATCATGACCATCGCGTACAGGGCCACGCCCATGATCAGCGCCCAACCCCACCCTCTTCCTTTCCCCATAAACAGGGAGGGAAAAAAGCCTCTCTCCCTGAGGGTCTGCCCTGGCGCAGCCGGCCGGGGAGAGACGTTGGGATAAAGGCCAACGTGCGCAACGTCTCGCGCCACCCGCCCCCAGATCAAGATCAGCAGCGGAAACCAGAACGCGCCCAGCAGGTTGGTGTTGCTCCACCACACCGGGTTCAGCATGATCGGGTTCACCGCCAGCAGCACGCCGCCCACCAGCGCCAGTTCCGCCGGGGCATTTTCCCGGCGCAGCAGCAGGTAAAATAGATAGCCGCTGAGCGTGAAGGCCGCCCAGAAGATCACGTTCACCGCCGCCAGCGTGCCGATCAGCGGGTCGAGGGCGGCCCACAGCGGGAACCAGAACGGGGCCAGGGTGTAAAAAGCCAGGTTGGTGGTGTAGGGAAACATCACGAAGTCGGTCTCGTAGACGCTCAGGCCCGGCGTGGTCAGCGCGTGGCGAATCCACCAGTAGGACCAGTGAAAGTGAAAGTAGTCCGTGACGAAAGCGCCGGGGACGTGTGTGCCGCTGTGCAGCAGTGGATAGTAGAGCGCCAGGGCGCTGACAAGCGCAAAAAAGGCCAGGACCGCCGCCTGGCGTTGGAACGACCGGGACATGGCCCGCTCCTTGAACGCAGGGCATCACACCGGGGGTGGATTATACCGCTCCCAGGCAGGCCGCGCCGCACGGAATTATTAACGATCTGTAAAACAGGGTAAATGTGACATACATCTTCGGAAAATGTGGTGTAAAATATACAACGTAACCTGTGCAGATCGGGTACTTGTCACGGGTTCTGTCACGCCTGGGGAACGCCTACCCACTAGACTGTTGATGAGGCCCTAAAATCAAGGAAGGAGATTTTCATGTTTAAGCGGATTCTCGCCCTCGCGTTAGTCTTGAGCGTCGTACTGGCCCTGTTCCCGGCCACCGCTCCCGCCCAGGAAGAAGTGAACTGCGGCACCGAAGACGAAGTGACCATTACCCTCATCGCGGGCCAAGTCGGCCAGGAACTGGAAGCCGTCCAGAACGTGGCGAACGACTTCATGGCGGCCTGCCCCAACATCACGGTGAACGTCACCACCCGCCCGACCAGCTCCACCGATACGCTGGCGCAGTACCAGCAATTCTTTGACGCCCAGAGCAGCGAGATCGACGTTTACCAGCTCGACGTGATCTGGCCCGGCATCGTGGCCGAGCACATGATCGACCTGATGCCCTATCTGACCGAGGAAGACCTGGCCGACTTTGTGCAGGGCAACATCATCAACAACACGGTCGATGGCCGTCTGGTAGCCCTGCCCTGGTTCGCCGGCTCCGGGATGCTCTACTATCGCACCGACCTGCTGGAGAAGTACGGCTACGACGCCCCGCCCCAGACCTGGGAAGAACTGGGCGAGATGGCCCGCACCATCCAGGAGGGCGAGCGCGCTGAGAACCCCGACTTCTGGGGCTTTGTCTACCAGGGCAACGCCTATGAAGGCCTGACCTGCGACGCGCTCGAATGGCAGGCCTCGGTGGGCGGCGGCGTGATCATCACGCCGGAGGGCGTGGTCGATGTCAACAACCCGGCGTTCATCGACATTCTGGACATGATGGCCTCCTGGATCGGCGACATTGTGCCTGAGGCTGTGACGACCTTCCAGGAAGAGGACGCGCGCGCCGTCTGGCAGGCGGGCAACGCCGCCTTCATGCGCAACTGGGGCTATGCCTACACCCTGGGCAACGCCGAAGACAGCGTCATCGCCGGCCTGTTTGACGTGGCCCCGCTGCCCGGCGGGGAACCCGGCATGACCGCCGCGACCCTGGGCGGCTGGGAACTGGGCGTCTCCCGTTACTCGGCCAACCCCGACGCGGCGGCGGCTTTCGCCGTCTTCGCCACCAGCACCGAACAGCAGATCAAATACGTGCTGGCGCGCGGCGAAGCCCCCACCCGCCTGTCGGTCTACGACGACCCGCAGATTCAGGAAGAACTGCCCTTCCTGCGCGCCGATGTGATCGCGGCGGCGGTGGCGCGGCCCTCGACGGTTGCCGGCGCGGGCTATGCCCAAGTGTCGGAACTGTACTATACCGCCGTCCACTCCGTCCTGACCGGCGACGCCGACGCCGCTACTGCGATGGAGGACCTGGAGCTGGCGCTGGGCGACCTGGGCTTTGAACTGCCGTAAGGTCGCATCGCCACCTGTTTCCCTGGCCGGGGGCCACGCTGCCCCCGGCTCTTCACTTGATTTCCCCCGGTCCCCAGTCCATCGCGGAGGTGTCCCATGACCCTGCTTGCCCCCGTCAGCGGGCGGCGGCGGCCTTCCGAACAGGAAGCGATCTCACTGGAACTGGTCAGCGGCCTGTTGATGATCATCGGCCTGGCGGCGTTCGCCCTCCTGTTTTACGCCATCGTCACCAACGACAACATCCGTATCGCCGTGCAGGGGCCGCCGATCCCCGGCGTCGGCGTGAATGTCCGCCGGGTCCAACCGGCTGCTGACGCCGCCGATCAGACACCCTACTATGAAATTGAGCCTGTCCCTTCCGGCCCGGCGGCAGTCGCCGGGCTGCTGCCAGACGACCGCCTGATCCGCATCGATGACACCGCTATTACGCCGGAGATGAGCCTGCAACAGGTCCAGGACCTGCTGACCGAGCCGGGGATGGACCTGTATCAAGACGATTTTGTCATTCAGATTACGGTGCTGCGCCCCGGCCCCAACGGTACGCTGAGCGAGCAGACCCGCGCGGTGGCGAAGAACGTCGCGCCGACGCCGCTGGTGGCTTATCTCAAGACGTTCGGCTTTGTCGTGCCGCTGCTGGTGATTGTGCTGGGCAGCCTGATCTTCTGGCTGGGCACACGCCTGCGCCGCTTCGATGTGCGTGCAGCCCGCTGGTCGGTCGTCACCCTGATGTGGCTGATGGTCGGATTGGGTTTTGCGGCGGTCTGGGCCTTTTGGGTGAATGGCAAAGGCGGCATCGTCACCGACGCGCCGTTCGACTTCAGCAAGGCGATCTCCGCTGCGCTGGCGCCTGCCTTGCTGATCATCCCCCTGTTCATCGCTCGCCGCTGGCTGAGCAGTGTGGTGGATGAACTGTTCGTGGGCGATGAGACGCTCACCTCGCGCAACACCCGTTTCGCCTGGAGTCTGCTCATCCCCACCCTGGCCGTCCTGATGCTGGTGGCGGCCCGCCCGTTGGAACAGACCTTCATCAAGAGCCTGACCGATGACGAGTTCGGCACGGCGCGGCCCGTGCGCTTCATTGGCCTGGATAACTACCGCCGGCTACTGGACTTCCAGATCACGCTGGTGGAGTGCCGCCGCGAGGACAATGGCGCATGCGCCACGACGGCCAGTGGCCAGATCGTCTGGGAACGCTCCGACGTGGAAGCGGCAGAAGCCGCCGCCGCGCGCGAGATGTCTGCGGCAGAACGCCGCACTTACACGCGCTACACCGATGCGGGCACGATCTCCATCGGCGGCGGGCGGGGGCTGCGCGTGCTGGGCCGCGATGCGGCTTTCCTGGGCGCATTCGGTAACACGCTCCAGTTCACCATCATCTCCGTCGCGCTGGAACTGCTGCTGGGCCTGGCGATTGCGCTGGTGGTCAATATGAACTTCCGGGGGCGCGGCCTGATGCGCACCGCCATGCTGGTGCCCTGGGCCATCCCGACCGTCGTCTCGGCGGTGTTGTGGCAGGCCATCATGCGGCCCGACCAGACCGGCATCCTGAACAAGCTGTTCATGGACCTGGGGCTGATTCAGCAGCCACAGCAATGGCTGGCCGCCAGCGGCCCCTGGATGGCCTCAATCGTGGCGGTGGACGTGTGGAAGACGGCCCCCTTCATGGCGTTGCTGATCCTGGCGGGCCTGCAAACGATCCCGGCGGACATCTACGAGGCCGCCGACGTGGACGGCGCGTCGAAGCTGCGGCAGTTCTTCACGATCACGCTGCCGCTGCTGCGCCCGACCATCACCGTCGCGTTGATCTTCCGCACGCTGGACGCGCTGCGCGTGTTCGACGTGTTCCAGGTGATGCTGGATACAACCCGTCCCTCAATGGCGACTTACAACTACAACCAGCTGGTGCTGAACCGGGCGGACGGCTACGCCTCTGCCGTCGGGGTGATGATCTTCATCCTGATCTTCATCTTCGTGATCGCCTATGTCCGCATCAGCGGGCTACGGCAGGAAGGCTAGGGACAGCCATGATGACACAACGAAGAATACCCCAGGTCCCTGCGCGGGTGCGCGCAGCCGGCTATCTCCGGCGCGGGCTGTTCTGGCTGGCGGTGATCGCCGTCGCGCTGTACACACTACTGCCGTTCGCCTACGCCATCAGTATCTCCTTCCGTACCAACGCGCAGGTGTTGGTCTCGGCGCGCTACCTGCCGGAAGAACTCAACATCATCAACTATCAAAACCTGCTGCGCGACCCGAACTTCATGCGCACGCTGGGCAATTCCGCCCTGGTATCGAGCATCACGGTGCTGCTGGCGCTGGTCGTGGGATCGTTCGCCGCCTACGCGATGGGGCGGGTGCAGTTCCGGGGGCGCATGGGGGTGCTCTACGTAGTGCTGGCGATGACCATGTTCCCGCAGATTTCGATCCTGTCGGGGCTGTTCGGCATCGTCACCGATTTGCAGGTGTACGGCTCGCCCATCGCGCTGATCCTGACCTACCCGATCTTCACCCTGCCGTTCACCGTGTGGGTGCTGACGAGCTTTTTCCAGGGCCTGCCCGCTGAGATCGAGCAGGCGGCGCTGGTGGACGGCGCGACGCCGTTCCAGACCTTCCGCCTGATCCTGCTGCCGCTGACGGCCCCGGCCCTGGTGACGACGGGCCTGCTGGCCTTCATCTCCGCCTGGAACGAGTACCTGTTCGCGCTGACCTTCACGCTGGTGAACCGCAGCGCGCAGACGGTGCCGGTTGCCATCGCCAACTTCTCCGGCTACGGCTACGAGATTCCGGTGGCGGACCGCGTGGCCGGCGCGGTGATCGTGGCCGTGCCGCTGCTGGTGCTGGTGTTGATCTTCCAGCGCCGCATCATCGAAGGCCTGACGGCGGGCGCGGTGAAGGGATAACGTTCTGCCGCTTGTTGGAACAGGCGTGTCGGGGCGACGCATGGGTCGCCCCGACCGTTTTCTACGCCCTGGCCGTCGGTCTGTCACGCCCTCTGTCACGCCGGGGGAACGCTGCGCTGTTACAGTGTAAGCACAGCGGAACTCTGCGGTGAACATACAGGCCGCCCGACCTGCCGGGACGCAAAGGGGCGATCTATGCACTTGGACCTGCCGCTTGACCGGTTGCAAAGTTATTGCCCGCCGCGCGATGAGCCGGCGGACTTCGACGCTTTCTGGACGCACACCCTGGCGGAAGCCCGGCGCTTTCCTCTGGGCGCGCGCTTCGAGCCGGTAGATACCGGCCTGGCGCTGATCGAGGCATTCGACCTGACTTTCGGCGGCTACGGTGGTCAGCCTGTGAAAGGCTGGCTGTTGCTGCCCCGGCAACGGACGCACTCGCTGCCGTGTGTGGTGGAATATCTCGATTATGGATGTGGGCGTGGGCATCCGGCAGACTGGCTGTTGTGGTGCAGCGCCGGGTATGCCCACTGCGTGATGGACAATCGCGGCCAGGGCAGCATCACGCTGCCCGGCGACACGCCCGATCCTGAGCCGGACGGCGGCAATCCCCAATATCCCGGCTTCATGACACGCGGCATCCTCGACCCCTGGACCTACTTCTACCGTCGCCTGTTCACCGATGCGGCACGGGCCGTCGAAGCCGCCCGCGCCCACCCGGCTGTGGATGGACAGCGTGTGGCCGTGATCGGATGCGGCCAGGGCGGCGGGCTGGCGTTGGCGACCGCCGGGCTGCTCCCGGACGTGTCCGCCGCCCTGATCGAGGCACCCCTGTTGTGCCATTACCGCGCAGCCACCGAGCTTACCGACGCCCTGCCCTATCAGGAGATCGCGCGCTATTGCCAGGTGCACCGCGACAAGGTCGCGGCGGTCTTCAGCACGCTGGCGTACTTCGACGGGCTGAACTTTGCCGCGCGGGCACGGACAGAGGCGCTGTTCTCGGCGGCGCTGCTGGACGAGGTCAGCCCGCCGCGCACCGTCTTTGCCGCCTACAACCACTACGCCGGGCCGAAGCAACTGCGTGTATGGCCTTACAACCGACACGAGGGCGGCGGGACCTTCCAGCGCATGGAAAACATCCGCTTTTTGGCGCGGCTGTGGGGATAATCAGACCGAAGCTCTTAGATCACCAGCTGGCTGTACAGCAGTTCCAGGCTCAGGTTCGGCAACACCGTTTCGGACGAATGCAGGGTCAACGAGGCCGCCGACACGCCCAGCCGCAACGCCTCGTCCAGGGGAAAGTCGTTCAGCAGGCCAAAGATGGCCGCGCTGGTAAAGGCGTCGCCTGCGCCGGTGGCGTCCACAATCTCGGTGCGGATGGCCGGAATATGCCCCCGGTCGGTGCCGCTGGCGTAAACCACGCCGTTCACGCCGATGGTCACGGCGGCGACGTGCACGCCGCGTTCCAGCAGCCGCTGCGCTGAGGCCAGCGCCGTGTCGCGGTCCTGCACCGGGACGGTCTCCAGGCAAGGGTCGCCGCACAGGGCGATAGCTTCCACCAGGTTCGGCGTGATCATCTCGATCCGGTCTAGGTAAGGGGCCAGCCGCCCGGCCAGCACGGGCGAGGTCGGGTCGGCGCACACGCGCCGGTGGTACTTGCCCGCCAGCCGGAAGAGGGTTTTGAGCGCGGTATCTTGCAGGCTGGCGTCGATCACGATCAGGGCAGCGCGGGCGAAATATTCCCGGTTCTTGATAAGATATTTGGAATCGAGCTGGCGGGTGATCTCGTAGTCGCTGATCGCCACGTCCAGGCGCCCCTCGGCGGAGAGCAATGCCACATAATGCCCGGTGCGCGCCTCCGGGATCACCAGGGCGCGGCTGACGTTCACGCCGGCGTCCCGGCAGCGGTCCAGCACGCGCGCGCCCGGCGCGTCGCCGCCGACCGCCGTCAGCAAGACGGTGGGCACTTCCAGACGGGCCAGGTTCTCCGCAATGTTGCGGGCCACGCCGCCTACGCTGTCGCGGATCAGGCCGGGCACGGCGCTGCCCGGCGCAAGTTTCTCGGCGGGACGGGCCTTCACATCGATCCCTGCCGAGCCGATCACCAGGACATGTTGGCCTTCCGGCAGTGCGCTCATCGCATCCCTCGTCTTCCTCACCGTCAGGAAACTCACGGCCAGAGTGTACCATAGGCCGGCGTGAAACACCCCTCCTCGCCGCCAAGGAGGGCATCTCTCATGTCGAGGGCGCCTGTGAGGCGCTCCTTCAGGCGGTCGGGACACAGCGCGCTGCCCCCGACCGGACCAGCCTTTACGACGGCGCTGCTGCAAACCAAGCCAAGACCAACCTTGCACTTTTCCCTTGTGCGTGATTTTCTCTATAATCAAGGGCATTCGGCTACCCGGACTCGACTCGGAGGCGGCATGTGGACATCTGGGGTGCGCTGGCCCTGATCTTCGTGGGAGCTTTTCTGGCGATGCTGCTGGTGGCCGCGTTTTACTGGCAGGCGGTGCGGCCCCGCCTGATGGCACTGGCGCGTCTGACCTCGCCGCCGCCGACGCCGGACCTGAGTCCGCTGGGCGACCGGCTGCAAAATGCCGTCAATACCCTCAGCGAGTCGCTGGTCCGGCACAGCGCGCTCGTCTCCCGCCTGCCGACGAGCTTCGAGGTGCGCGGCCCGGCAGTGGAATCGGTAGCCGACACGCTGGCGGCGATCCAGGCGGCGCAGCGCGAACAACACGACCGGCTCGCCGCCCTGGAACAGAAGATCAACACCAGCCTGAGCCTGTGGTCCGAAACCCTGGCCGGGACACTCGGCGCAGCCCAGGCCGGCCAGGAGGGCATCCGCCTGGCCATCGAGCAGCAGACCGCCGACCTGACCGCCAGCCAGACCGCCCAGAACGACCTGATCGCCGCCCTAGAACGCAAGGTCAACACCAGCCTGAGCCTGTGGTCCGAAACCCTGGCCGGGACACTCGGCGCGGCCCAGGCCGGCCAGGAGGGCATCCGCCTGGCCATCGAGCAGCAGACCGCCGACCTGAGCAACCTCCAGGCGGCGCTACAGGCCGCCCTAACCGGCCAGGAGCACATCCTGGCAGCGCTGGAGCAGCAAACCGCCGACCTGATCGCCAGTCAGGACGCGCTACTGCCCCGTCTCGAGGGCGGCCCGGCGGCGCTTCAGGCGCTACGGGGCGACCTCACCGCGCTGCGCAGCGAACTGGCCGAACAGCGCCAGGCCATCGGGGAAATGCAGATGCTGGTCGCCGCCTTCAATGCGGCACAGCTGGACGACATCACGCGCCTGGCGAGCCTGGACGAACGGGTCGCCCGGCAGGAGGCGCAGGCAGCTGCGCAGCCGCAGCAGGCTATCCGCGCGCCCGATCTCGACGGTATCCGCCGTCTGCACAAACAGATCGCCACCCTGGTCAGACGGACCCTGACTCTCAACGCCGACGTGGCGGCTGTACTGGCGGCGCTCTCGCGCGCTGAGGCGCGCCTGACCCATCACGAGGATGTGCTGACGGCGCTGCGCCAGCAATTAGAACACGCCCTGCAGGGCCAGCAGGTGCAGGCCGGATTGTTGCAGGCCCTGTCGCAGCGCGACCTGCCCGTTCAGACCGTTATCCGCGAGGAAAAGATCATTGTGCAGGACCGCCTGCAAGACATCAAGGGCATCGGCCCGGTCTTCTCCGGCATCCTGCATGAGCGCGGCATTCACAGCTTTCGCCAGCTTGCCGACCTCACGCCGGACGAACTGCGCGCCCTGGTCAATACGCCGCGCTGGCGCGCCATCGACGCCGAAAGCTGGATCGCACAGGCCCGGCTGTTCGCCTCGCAGAAAGAGAAGACGGAGGCTGCCCTGTGAGCGTTCCGCCGCGCCGCCCGGATATGCCCTTTCTGCGTCTGGTGCGCGGGCTGGATTGGGGTACGCTGCTGGCGCTGGTGATCTTGTCGGCACTGGCAGCGCTGTTTTTGCTCATCCAGGCCGGGATCGGGCAACCGCCCGAACAGGCAGAGGCCCTGCCTAACCTGCCCGCCTCCGCCACATCGACCACGCTCCCATCCCACACGCCTACACCTCCCCATACCGCCACGCCCCTCCCGACGGGCACGCCCACGCACACCCGCACCCCGACCGCTACCCTGACTTCTCGCCCGGAGGAAATGGGAGCGGGGGAGAGGGCCACACCCTCGCGCACGCCGACGCCGCTCCCCACGCCGCGTGTCGAACCGCTGAACTTTACCACCCTCTATGCCGGGACGCCGTTCACCGTGCAGGGACAGGGCGCCCCCGGCCACACCATCGCCCTTTATGACAACGACCGTCTGCTGGGCACGGTCCGGGTCGGCCCGCACGGGACGTGGGCCATCGCCGTGCCGGGGCTGGCGGTCGGCGAACATACGCTGGTCGTGATGGCAATCAGCCCCGCCGACGCCGCCAGCGATCCCGCGCCGGTGGGATTTCTGATCGTGCACCGTCCCACTGCAACACCGACGGCCACATCCACCCACACGCCGACCGCCATTCCGTCCCACACGCCCGCGCCTACCCGCACCCACACGCCCGCCCCGACGGCCACATCCACCCGCACGCCGACCGCCATTCCGTCCCACACGCCCGCGCCTACCCGCACTCACACGCCCGCCCCGACGGCCACATCCACCCACACGCCGACCGCCATTCCGTCCCACACGCCCGCCCCGACGGCCACATCCTCCCCTCGCTCTGAGGGAGAGGGGCCGAGGGTGAGGGCCACATCGACCCTCGTGCCCACCGCTGCGGGCGGCGACCTCGGCGCGGAGTTTCAGCCGCTTATCCTCACGCCCATCCCTTCCGCAACGCCCACCGTAACCGCTACGCCCATCCCGACGCGCGCGCCAACTTCGACGCCGACCGCGACACCATCCCGCACACCCACGCCGACGGCCCCCCCATCGCGCACGCCCACGACGCTACCGCCTCCTCCCCCCACCGTGACGGCGACAATTACGCCCGCGCCGCCGGTCATCCTCCAACCGGCCAGCGGCGAGATGGTCCCTGCCGGGCTGTATCCCTTCACAGGTCAGGCCGATCCCCATGTGGGTGTGGCTGTGGCGCTGGTGGATTCGGTCGGCATGGTTCTGGGACAGACGAGCGCCGGGCCAGGCGGCACGTGGACCATCGCCGCCGATTTGACCGCCTTGCAGGGCGAAACGGCCATCACGGCGCTGGCGCTGGACGGGACAGGAATCGTACTGGCGCAGTCGCAGCCGGTGCAAATCACCATCGCGCCGCAGCTTGCCCCGGCGACGGGCGGTGCGACGCCCGACGGCGCTGCCGCTGCCTGGCTTAACGTGGGCCTGATCCTGACCGTCATCCTGGCGCTGGCCCTGCTGATCGGCGGCGTGACGCTGCGCCAGGCCGGGCGGCTGCTCCGCCTGCGCGAAGACGACCGGGAGCGTTGAAGCGCCCCAACACACCCCTTGCGCGCCGATGGAGAATGGCTTATCTTTGGTCGGCGTGCGCGGCAACATGCCTCCACAGACCAAATTTGAGCTTGATTAGCACGGAAATTTGCCGGAGAATGAGCATAACACTCACGGTTGATTCGTCCCGGCCGGACTGGACACAAGGAGCACGTACACCATGCCTGACATGAAGGTAACGATCAAAGTCCCAGCACAGTTGGTCACGGGCCTGCAAGAACAGGGCGTCTCCGATGTGGGGACATTCCTGGAATCGTTCCTGCGCCAGGTGGAAGCCGAAGACCTCGTCGAGATGAGCCAGGAATCCTTTTGGGATATGAGTCCGGAGGACCCCTTCGACGAAGAGGAATTTGACGAAGAGCTGGAGGAAGAACTGGAAGAGGACGACGAAGATTTTCTGGACGACGACGAAGAGGAATGGGACGAAGAGGACGACGACTTCTAAGCCGCGCTAACCGCATTGCTCTACACCCACCGGCGGCGCATGGTCAGGGCAGGTCGGGACGGGCCAGCCGCGCCCCGTCTTCGGATTCCGCCGGCGCTGCCGGCCTTCGATAGCTTTCCCGGATCGTCAGGATGAATTTACCCTGCAACTGCCCCGGACGGGACTAATTTACCACAACGCTCAGCCCACGATATGATATGCTGAATAGTGAAATCGGGAAACGATTGAGGAGAGTTAAGGATGTCCCCCAAGAAATGGTTGAGCGTCTGGATCACCGTCCTGGTCGTGCTGGCACTCGCCGCGCCTGCCCTGGCTCAAGAAGGCAGCGGCGTCACGGTCGAGGCACGCCAGCGCGTGAACGTGCGCAGCGGCCCCGGCACTATTTTCGGCATCATTGGACAACTGAACGCCGGTGACGTGGTGAACGCTACCGGGCGCGATGGCCCCGGCAACGACTGGTTGCAGATCGATTTCAACGGGCAGGCGGGCTGGGTGGCGTATTTCACCGTGAACGTCAACGGCGATCCTAACACGTTGCCCATCGTCGCAGCAGACACGACCGCGGCGCAGCAACCCGCTGCGGCGGAACCCCCCGCCGCCGGAGCGGAAACGACAGTGCAGGCCACCACCGATTTCTTCGTGACGGCGAACGCGCGCGTCAATGTGCGCAGCGGCCCCGGTACCCTTTACACCGTGATCGGTCAACTGGCGGCAGGCAGCAGCGCCGACATCACCGGGCGCGACAGTGCAGAGAACGACTGGCTGCGCATCGACTTCGGCGGGCAGGAAGGCTGGGTGGCCTTCAGCGTGGTGGACGTGACCGGCGACCCGAACACAGCGGAGATCGTCGGGCCGGGCGAGACGGCGGCTTTCATTGAGACGGCGGCGCAGCAGAACGCCCAGGCACGCCTGAACGTGGTCTATCGCACCCGGATGAACGTCAACCTGCGCGCCACGCCGGACCTGAACGCCCAGGTGCTGACCGTCATTCCGGCTAACACCGACGTGCAGCCGAACGCCCGCACAGTGCAAAGCAACTGGCTGCGCGTGACCTACAACGGCCAGACGGGCTGGATCGTCACCGGGATGGCGGCCCGCCTCAGCGGCGACCTGCGCACCGTGCCGGTGGCGACGCAGTAAGGCCGTTGCGTTAGTTTTCGCTGTTTGTACGTCGGGGCGCGGCACAGGACTGCGCCCCGGCTGTTGCCCCTTCACCAATCGTAGTTCAGCACCACCACTTCGCTGATCGGGCCGCGCTTCTCGGCCCGCGAGTTGATCAACCGCCGGGCATACACGGTTTCGATGCGAAAATCCCGGTAAAGCGCGCGGATCAACGGCGTGTCTGAATTGCTCAACATCACCCGGCAGCCGCGCACGTGCAGGTCATGGAACACCTGCGCCAGTGCCTGCTGTTGATCTACCCCGAAATCGTCCTTCGCGTAGCTGGTGAAGTTGGCGGTCGCGCTGAGGGGGTAATACGGCGGATCGAAGTAGACAAAATCCCCGGCCTGGGCTTCCTGCACCGCAGCCTTGAAATCACGGACGACGACCTCGGCGCCTTGCAGCGCTGCCGACGCCGCCCGCAGGCGCGGCGCGTCCAGGATGGTCGGATTCTGGTAGCGGCCCATCGGCGCGTTGAAATATCCCCCGCTATTCACGCGCCACAGGCCGTTGTAACAGGTCCTGTTCAGGTAGATCATGCGCGCGGCGCGCACGACCGCCGGGGTATCTTTCCAGCCGGGATCGCGGTCTAGGGCGCGCACAGTATAGAAGTACTCCGCGCTGTGTCTGGCCTGATGCTCCCCCAGCAGCGTGAGCAGGCTTTCCAGATCGTCGCGCACGACACGGTAGACGTTGATCAGGTCGGCGTTGACATCTGACAGGACGTAGCGCCGGGCAATCCCCTGCGCTTGCAGGTGAAAAAACACCGCCGCGCTGCCGACAAACGGCTCGTAGTACGTCTCCACGCGCGCCGGGAAGAACGCCCGGTATTGTTCTAAGAGCTGCCCCTTGCCGCCCGCCCATTTGAGGAACGGCGCGGCAGGGGTCGTTTCTAAGGCCATCCGTGCTCCGTTGGGCATGTCCTTATCGGGGCAACCCCTGCATCTCTCCATGATACCCAAAAGCGGCAACGCGCGCCGTTCGGCGCAGGGTCGAAAGACGCATATAATTTGATCAGGATCGGCAGACACAGGTTCACACAAAGGATGCGAACCCATGATCACGACCGAACTCTGGCCGCTGGTGCGCGAGGCCCTGAGCGCGCTGGCCGAACACTACGGCCCGGTGTTGACACAGGTATTCACCGATGCCGGGTTTGAGGAACGCGACTGGATGACCCTATATCGGGCGCTGTTGTTCGACCCTGAACCGGTCACGGCGGCGCAGTTGCAACAGGTATTTGCTCCCTATACCGCCGCCCACGTCTTTGAGGAACGCTTCCGGCGCGCGGCAGAGGGCGGGCTGTTGACCCCAGTGGAAGACGGCTATCGCCTGTCGGAGCAAGGACGCGCCCTCATCCGCCGCAGTCTGGAAGCCGGTTATGCGCGCATGGCCGAACTCAGGCCGCTGGCGTCGGAGGACCTGGAGCGGCTGGCCACGCTGGCAAAACGCCTGGTCGATTCGATCCTGGCGACGCCCGAACCGCCGGTCAAACGGTGCACCCGTGCCAACCACCGTATCGATCCGGGCCAGGCGGCCCCGGCACTGGCGCGCATCGACCAGTACCTTTCGGACCTGGGGGACTTCCGCGACGACGCACACATGGCCGCCTGGCGGCTGTACAACGTGGCGGGCCACGCCTGGGAGGTGTTCACGCTGCTGTGGCGCGAAGGCCCCGCCACACCGGCTGCGCTGGCAGACAAGTTGCCGCATCGCGGCTACACCGAGGCGGACTACACCGACGCCTTGCGCGAACTGGCCGCACGTAGCTGGGTAGAAGATGCCGACGGCGTCTACCACCTCACAGAGAAAGGGAGGGTGCTACGCCAGCAGGCCGAAGCCACCACCGAGCGCTATTTCTACGCGCCCTGGTCCGTGCTCAACGAGCCAGAACAACGCGACCTGCGCGACCTGCTGACCCGCCTGCGCGACGCCCTGCGGGCCAAGTAACCCGGATAAGAATACGCAAACTGGCGATACGGGGCGTATCGTTGAAACACCGTTTCGCACACAACGCACCGGGTGATAGGCAGCAAGGCCTTGACTTAGAGTACACTCTAAGTTGTAGACTGAGGTCATTCGCGCGGATTAGCTTGTTTGCAAAGGGGAGATGGACATGGAATACGTGCGTTTGGGCCGCACCGGCCTCAAAGTCAGCCCGCTGTGCCTGGGCACAATGAACTTCGGTCCGCACACCACCGAGACGGACGCCTTCGCCATCATGGACAAGGCGCTGGAAGTGGGCATTAACTTCTTCGACACGGCCAACGTCTATGGCTGGAAAAAAGGCGAGGGCGTCACGGAGAAGATCATCGGGCGCTGGTTTGCGCAGGGCGGCGGACGACGCGAAAAGACGGTGATCGCCACCAAAGTCTACGGCCTGATGGGCGATTGGCCCAACGAGAGCCGCCTCTCGGCGCTGCACATCCGGCGCGCCTGCGAGGCCAGCCTCAAGCGCCTGCAAACCGACCACATCGACCTGTACCAGATGCATCACATCGACCGCGACACCCCCTGGGAGGAAATCTGGCAGGCGATGGAGCAACTGGTCCAGGCGGGCAAGGTGATCTACGTCGGCAGCAGCAACTTCGCCGGCTGGCACATCGCCGCCGCGAACGAGGCGGCCAAAGCACGGCACTTCATGGGCCTGGTCTCCGAGCAGTGCCTGTATAACCTCAACGACCGCATGGTTGAACTGGAAGTGCTCCCGGCGGCGCAGCACTACGGCCTCGGCGTGATCCCCTGGAGTCCGCTGGCCGGGGGGATGCTCGGCGGCGCGCTGCAAAAGGCTGCTGAAGGCCGCCGCGCCCGCGAAGACCAGCAGAAGCGCATCGAGGAAAAGCGCCCACAGTTGGAAAAATATGAGGCGTTCTGCAAGGATATAGGCGAAGAACCGGCCAACGTGGCGCTGGCCTGGCTGCTGCACCAACCCGCCGTCACCGCGCCGATCATCGGCCCGCGCACACTGGAGCAACTGACCGGCAGTCTGCGCGCGACGGAGATCAAGTTCACCGCCGAACAACTCAAGGCGCTGGACGACATCTGGCCCGGCCCCGGCGGCGCTGCGCCAGAAGCCTTCGCGTGGTAGCGGCAGGCACACCCGGCATTCAAATGTGGACCGGAGAAGGCCGTCCCCGATGTCTTTCCGGCAGAAAAGGTAGCGGCGGAGCAGGCTCCGCCGCTATGATTTACGGGCAAGGTTTTCGCTTTGGCGCTTCGACGCCTTTGTGGAGGAGAAACCATGCCCATCCAGGCGGTGCTGTTCGACATGGACGGCGTGCTGGTCGATTCGGAGGAATACTGGTGGCAATCGCGCGTGGACTTCGCGCAGGAGCGCGGCCTGACCTGGACGATGGACGACCAGCGCAAGTGCATGGGTAGCGCCACCATCGAATGGGGGCGGCTGATGCACGAACGTCTTGCGCCGGAGATGACGGTGCAGGCGATCATGGACGACGTGATCGCGCGCGTGATCGCGCGGCTGCGGGCGCGGTTGCCGGTGTTGCCCGGCGCGGTGGAGGCAGTCCGGCAGGCGGCGGGCGCATACCGTGTGGCGCTGGTGTCCGGCTCGCCGACGGCGGTTATCGACTGCGTGATGGACCTGACCGGTTTGGAGCAGAGTTTCGAGACCATCGTCTACGGCGACACAATCCCGCGCGGCAAGCCCGCCCCAGATATTTACCTGGAAGCCGCCGCACGGTTAGGCGTGCCGCCCACGCAGTGCGTGGGCATCGAGGACTCGGCCAACGGCCTCAAGGCGCTTAAAGCGGCGGGGATGTACGCCATCGCCGTGCCCAGTCCGGGCTTTCCTCTGGCCGAACCCATCCTGGCCCTGGCCGACCACGTGTTGCCCTCGCTAGAAGCCTTCTCCCTGGAACTGGTGCGCGGCCTGAGTTGAGACCTCATCTGCCCCGCCGAACCTATTTACCCGTCTTTTTCCCGAACATGGTATAGTGGGAAGTATCAGCCGGGATATGCAGCAGGCGGACAGGGGATAGGCGCACCGGAAGCGAGGGGGGGCATGGGTGAAGGGCGGTTGATTGCCAATCGGTTTCGACTCGGCGACATCATCGGCCAGGGCGGCATGGGCGACGTCTACCGGGGCGTCGATACCTTCACCGGCCAGACCGTCGCCATCAAGGCGCTGCGCCCTGAGATCGCGCACGCCAACCCGGCCCTGGTGGAGCGGTTCGTGCGCGAGGCCGAGGCGCTCCGCCAGTTGAACCACCCGAACATCGTCGAAGTGCTGGCGTCGGTCGAGGAGGACAACCGCCGCTACATTGTGCTGGAATACGTCGGCGGCGGGTCGCTGGCGGACCTGCTGCGCGAGCAGCCCCGGCTGCCCATCCGCCGCATTATCGAGATCGGCCTGGACCTGGCCGATGCGCTCACCCGCGCCCACCGCCTCAAGATCGTCCACCGCGACATCAAACCGGCTAACGTGCTGCTGGCCGAAGACGGCACGCCGCGCCTGACCGACTTCGGCGTGGCTCACCTGGACGACCGCTCGCACATCACCGAAACCGGCACGATGATCGGCACGTATGCCTACCTCAGCCCGGAAGCGTGCTACGGTCAGGAGCTGGACGAGCGCGCCGACATCTGGGCCTTCGGCATTATGCTGTATGAAATGCTGACCGGCACGCGCCCCTTCGACGAGGGCCGCCCGGCGGCCACGCTGACGGCCATCATCTCCAAGCCGCTGCCCGACCTGGCCCGTCTGCGCCCGGACGCGCCCGCCGAGATGGTCAACCTGGTGCACGCCATGTTGCAAAAAAACCCCGACGAGCGCATCGGCAGTGTGCGGCTGGTGGGTGCGGAACTGGAAGCCCTGTTGCGCAACCTGGATACGCCCAGCCGGGCTGCCGCGGCCCCCGCCGAAGCCTTGTACTCACGCTTCGCCACACCCACTCCCGCCAATGCTGTGTCGGGGGCCGCGCCGCCGGAATCGCCCGGCGAGCCGTCCCAGGCAACGCCCGCCAGGGCGGATACAGCCTCGCGGGTCGCAGACCATTCGCCTATCGCCATCGCTCACACCGAGGCCGGCGAGCGCTTCATCATCGTGCGCAACCGTCCCCTCACCTGGCTGATCGTCGGGCTGGCGGCGCTTCTGCTGATCATCGTGCTGGTGTTGCCGCCCGGCAGCAGGCAGCCAGGGGAAGAAGCCGGCGCGGACCGCGCCACCGGAACAGCCTTACAGGTCGAACCGGTGCAGCCGGACGAATACCTGGTTCTGGTGGGCCGATTGGAGGCGCTGAATGTGGAGGCGCGCGATGTGACTCGCTTCGTGGCCGACGACCTGCATGAACGCCTGGAGACCGAGATTCCCTTCTCCAAGATTCGCGTGCGTGAATATCCGGCGGTGATCACCTCCGGCGAGGAAGCCCAGGCAGCGGCCCAGGCCAACGGCGCGGCGGTGGTAGTGTGGGGCAACTACAACGCGAATTTTATCCAGCTTGAGGTGCAGGTCGGCGTGCTGGACGCCTTTCCCCACACGCAGTTTTCCCAGGAGATGCTTTCCCGCTCGGTCAACGTGCGCCTGCGCCTGACCGATGCGCTTCAAGAATCGGCGGCGGCGGCGGTGCTGGTGGTGCTCAGCGCGCTCCAGGGGGCCGACGGCGACGGCTACGAGTTTATGCGCACGATTGCCGTGATGGATGCCCTCGACGCACCGCCCGCCGAGATCGTCAGCGGCGGCGTGGCCGCGCACATGCACCGCTTCTTCAACGCCTTTCTGGAAGACACGCCGACGGCCATCGAGAGCATCAACGCCGCCATTGCGCTGGACGCGGCCAACCCGATGCTCTACGTGCTGCGCAGCATCGCCAATCAACGCATCGGGCGCTTTGGAAACGGCGTGCGCGACGCCGAGACGGCCGCGCGGCTCAGCCCGGCAGACTGGACCGTGCCGCTGTACCTGCTGGCAAACAGCGCCTCCGATACCGAGGCGATTCAGTACTACACGCACATCATCGAACAGCGGCCCACCGACTGGTTCCCCGTGAACTTCCGGGGCGCGCTGTACTACCTGTCCGGCCAGTACGACCTTGCCGGAGCCGATCTGGAGCAGGCCATCGTCTTGGGGCCAAACGCCAACTTTCCCTACGTGTTCGCCGCCCTGCTGGCCCTGCGTGAGGGCCGCATCGCGGATGCGGCGGCGCAGTATCACACCATCCTCACGCGCTTTCCCGACCCGACGTTGATCATGCGCCTGTTGGAGGCGACCTTTGGCCGTCAGGAAGGCAATGTGCTGGGGCCGCTGCTGGCGGCCTCGGTCAACCTGGCATTGGGCCAGTATGCCGAGGTCGTCGCGCAGACCAACACCGGGCTGGAGATGTACGCCCGGCTGACGCGCGAAATGGGCGCCAGCGGGCGCGGGCGCTCGCCCTACGCCGCCCGGATGGCCGATCTGTTCGTGCTGCAAGGGCTGGCGCAGTGCAACCTGAGCGATCCGGTCGCCGCCGAGGACGCCTACGGCCAGGCCATCACGCTCGAACCGGGCTTCATCTTCGCCCGCTTCGGGCGGGGCGAGGCCCGGCTATTGCAGGGCGACGCGGCAGGGGCTGCCGCTGACTTCGACGCAGTGCAGCGCAGCCGCCTGAACGACGCCTTTGCGCCGTTGATCGCGCAGGCACAGGCGGGCGCGCGCTCTTGCGAGACACTGCTCGCCATTGCCGACGCGGGGAGGGAGTGAGCGCACAAGCGGGCTATTCGGGTTCGTCGGATGAGACCTCACCGGCGCGGGCTTCGTCGCTTCGGAAGAAGTTGGCGATGGACACCGTCAGGGCCGTGAACACACCTCCCACCAGCACACCCACCACAACCGCCTGCAAGCCAGAGTTCCCCTGCGCCAGCGAAAACAGCGCCATCATGATCATGCTGGCTACGCCACCGACCAGCGCGACCCCACCGGGGCGCGCCCACTCCCGCCGCACGCCCAGGTACATCCCCACGAGGATCAGCGCGAAGAGCAAAAAGAAAATCAATGCCGTGCCCGTCATGCCGTTTTCCTCCCGGATCGAGCAGTTTCCACACGACGATCTCAGTATAGCGGATCAGACGTTTTCCCGCGCCCGCCGCTCTGCCAGGGCAAACAGGCCGTTCAGCCACAGCAGACGCACAGGCAGCAGCACGGCCATCCACAGCAAAATCGCCCCAAAGGGCCAGTCGGTGAGGTAGCCCAGGCCCGGCCCCAGCAGCGCCAGCAGGGGAAGCTGCCCCAGCAGGCGCGGCTCCAGGCCCAACAGCGTCAGCAGCCCCAACAGCGGGATCAGCACCAACAACTGCATCAGCCACAGGGCCAGCCGCAAAATGATCGCCAGGGGGAAAGCATAAGCCACCGACGGGCTGAAGGTGGACGCCACCAGCCCCACCGCGCCGTCGATGGCGACATCCTGATAAGGTTCGAGCAGATAGTAGGCAGCGCAGCAAAAAGGCAACAGGCCCACCGCCAGCGCGTCCAGGCTCAGGTGGCCCAGCGCGCGCAGCAGAAAGTAGCTCCCCGCTGCCAGCGCGGGCAGGCTCACCAGCAGACGGACCACCACCACGTACCCGACCAGCCCTTGCAGCGGTTGCAGCGCGGCGGCCATCTTGGCCAGCAGAATCTCGCGTACCGAAGCCGGGATGATCGCCAGCGTCTCCCAGGTGCGGCCTTCGCGCTCCCGCACGACCGTCGGCGCGCAGACCACCGCCGCCGGGATGCGCCACAGGTACGGTGCAACGGCCACGCCCACCAGCAGGGCCAGCGCGATCAGCGCCGTCACAACCACCGCCCCCGCCACCCCGGTCTGACAGCTCACCAGAATCAGCGCGGTCAGCCCGGCCAGGGCAATGCGCTGCCCATAGCGCCGCCACGCCGTCCGCACTGCCGGAACGGCAAAAACCCGCTGTCCCCGACGGCGCTCCGCCAGGTAAACTGGATCGCGCTGGGTGCGCCAGTGCTGTTGCAGCGCGCGGTAGATTTCGAGCATGCCCGGTCGGATGGCCCACAGACGACGCCGATCAATCCAGGATTGGCGCAGATTTGCCGGGCTTTTCAACCAAGCGCCGGTGGCAATCCGCTTGATCGGCGTTATCTGTGTACATTTTTCCTCAGCGCGATTTGAGGGAGCGCGGGTCCAGGGCGTCGCGCAGGCCGTCTCCGATGAAGTTGATCGCCAGCACCGTCAGGATGATCAGCACGCCGGGCGCCATCCACATCCACCACACCTCATCCAGCAGTTCCTGCGCGCGCTGGAGGATGTTGCCCCAGGTCGCGGTGGGCGGCATCACGCCGAAGCCCAAAAAGCTCAGGTATGCCTCGGTGATGATGGCGTTGCCCACGCCCAGCGTGGCCGAAACGACAATCGGCGCGACGCAGTTGGGCAGGATGTGCACGCGGATGATGCGGCCTGTCTTCGCCCCGATCATCGTCGCGGCGGTCACGAACTCGCGCTCCTTGAGCGTGAGCACCATCGAACGCACGATGCGCGACAGGCTCATCCAGCTGGTGAGGCCGATGATCAGGATAATGACGAGCAGGCTGGCGCTGAATTCGCGCCCCAGGATGTTCACCGTCGCCGTCGTCCCGGCCAGCCACTTGGAGAGCATCAGCAGCAAGATCAGCGTCGGGATCGACAGCAACGCCTCGACGATACGCATCAGCACGGCATCGATCCAGCCGCCGAAGTAACCCGTTATCAGCCCGATAATCGTGCCCAGCACCACCGAGATGGCGACGGACACGATGCCGATCATCAGAGAAATCTGCCCGCCGTAGATGGTACGCGCCAGGATGTCGCGCCCGACCTGATCGGTGCCGAAGGGGTGTTCGGCGCTGGGCGGCTCGAAGCGGTGCAACAGGTTGGTGCGGTTGGCGTAGTCTTCGCTGTAGAACAAGGCCCCGACCAGCACGAAGGCGACGATCAGCCCCAACAGGATCAGGCCCATCACCGCCATGCGATGGCGGCGGAAGCGCAGCACGGTCAGACGCAACAGCGATTCCGGTTTGCGCTCGTCTTCGTGCAGGCTGGCGATCTGGCCGTTGGTCGTAGTTGCGTGGGTCATGGGATCCTCCGGCCTAATCGTAGCGCACACGCGGGTCGAGCCAGGCGTACAGCACGTCGGTAATCAGTTGGAACACCACCACCGCGATGGCCGTCATCAGCACGAAGATGATCAGCACCGGCGAGTCGAGGTATTCCAGGCTGGTGATGAACAGGCGCCCCATGCCCGGCCAGGCGAAGATCGTCTCCGTCACCACAGCGCCGCTCAGGATGAACGGCATGGTCAGGCCGATCAGGGTGATCAGCGGGAGGGCGGCGTTCTTGAGGGCGTGCAGGTAGATCACCCGCCGTTCGGGAAGGCCTTTTGAGCGCGCCGTGAGGATATAGTCCGAACTGATGACCTCCAGCATGGTCGAGCGCACATAGCGGCTGTAGCCGGCGATGTTGATGGCAGCGATGCTGAAGGCCGGCAGGATCATATGTCGCGCCAGGTCCCACACCGAACGATCCCCGCGCACGTCGTACATACCCTGCACCGGCAGATAGGGCAGCCCGGCCTGCTTGGCCGAGACGGAAAAGATGAACACGCTCAACAGCGCGATGAAGAAGATCGGCATCGAGTACGTGACAAAGGCCACCCCCGTGATGATGTTATCGGCCAGGGTGTATTGGCGCAGCGCGGCGAAGATGCCGATGCCCAGCGACACCACAATCGTCACGACATAGGCAGTGGTGCCCAGCAGCAGCGTATTCGGCAAAAACTCCCCGATCACGTCCGTCACCGGACGGCGGTAACGGATCGACTCGCCGAAGTCGCCGCGCAGGATGCCCAGGCGCTGGCCGTACTCATCCGGCACACCATCGCCGGTCACATCGCGCATATACCAGTCGTCCCCGATCAGCCAGTGGACGAACTGCAACGGCAACGGATCGTTGAGGCCCAGCCGCGCGCGCAGCATGATCCGGTCAGCCTCGGTCACGCGCGGGTCCTGGGCGAGATAGGCCAGCGGGTCGCCGACCGTCTTGAGCAATACAAACACAATCACCGTAATGAGAATGAGCAGGGGAACAGCCTGGAGCAGGCGGCGGATGATATATCGGCCCATGATGCGCCCTTTGTCTACTCTGGCGGGGCAAGGAAAACGAGCAGCAGGGGCAAACCCACCCTCGCCCCTACAAGCCTCACCTCCCCCTCTCCACAGATAAATGGAAAGGGGGAGTGCCGGCGCGCCGCGATCAGCGCGCCGGCAGGGAGTGAGTCCGGCGGAACAACCTTACGACAGTGGCTGCCAGTATTCGCAGTGGTTGAAGTAGTTGGCTGAGAGCGTGCCGAGGTTCTGGAAGGTCGTCACGTCCCAACGGTCGGCGCGCAGCGCGTACCAGGTCGGGCGCAGGTACAGGCCGTGCCAGAAGGCGCCGTCGAAGAAGCGTTGCTCCAACTGGTAGTGGTATTCCATGCGCTGTTCAGGATCGACCGTGCTTTCGACCAGTTCTTCCAGGCGGTCATGCTCCGGGTCGCAGAAGCCCCAGCCGTTGTTGCCGTCCGGCGATTCGGGCGTGGGGATGCCCCGGCAGCCGAACCAGTCGAGCGTGCCATTGGGCGAAAGCGGGTTGGTGCTGAGGGCGAAGATCGCCAGGTCGAAGTCGCCCGTGCTCAGGATGCCCCGGTCCACATAGGAGGCGAACAGGATCGAGGCCGGGACCGGCAGCAGTTGTGTGCCGATGCCCACCGCGTTCAGGTATTCCTGGATCAGGAGCTGGTAGTCCATGCGCAACTGGCGCGTGGTGGTGAAGAAGCGCAGCACCAGTTCCAGGCCATCCTTGTCGCGCGTGCCGTTGCCGTTGGTATCTACCCAGCCGGCTTCATCGAGCAGGGCGGCGGCGCGCTCCGGATCGTATTCGCGGAAGGGCAGGTCCGGCGGGATGAACAGTTCGGAGTACCAGGAGCGGGCCAACTGCACGCCGGGGCCGACCAGCCCTTCGGCCATGGTGGGCCGGTCAATGGCGTAGGCAATGGCTTCGCGCACGCGCACGTCGGTGAGCGCGGGGTGGACGTTGCCGTTGCCGGTGTTGATCCACAGCGCATCGCCATAGACGCCCGCCGTGCTCCACACCTCGGCGCCTTCGATGGCGCTGTAGCCCTCGACCAGGTCATCGCTGAAGTTGAAGGCCAGGTCGATCTCGCCGTTTTGCAGCGCATTCTGCATCTGGGAGGCGTCGGGGATGAACTTGATGATCACCTGGTCAATTGCAGGCTCCTGGCCGTCCCAGTTGGGGTTCTTGACCAGGGTGATGCTATCGCCGATGATCCAGGAATCGAACACGTAGGGGCCGTAGCCGACCACGCCCTGGCCCGTCCACATCGGAGCGTTGTCAATCGTGCCGTCCGCTTCCAGGGTCGGAGCCAGCACATGCTCAGGATAGGCACAGGTCACGTACTGGTCGCTCAGGAAATCCGGCCAGGGGCGGTTGTAGGTCAGCACCATCGTGTAATCGTCCACCTTCTCCAGGCTCTCGACGATTTCCGGGTACTGGCCACGCTGGAAGTTGCCCAGGTCGCGGTTCATGCGGATGTTGTGCCAGAACAGGCAGTCATCGACGGTGATGGGTTCGCCGTCGGACCACAACATCCCTTCACGCAAGTGATACTCGACCTGGGTGTTGCCGTTCTCCAGGGTGCGGACCATGCCGTTCTCGAAGGAGGGGATTTCCGTGACCATGATGGGAAAGATTTCACGGTTTACGTCCCAGTCCCATACGTCACGGCCGTAGAAATTCTGGATCAGCGAGGCGAAGGTCATGTCCACCATCGGCGCGAGGACGTTGGGTTCCTGCTCCCAGCCGATGACGATGACGCTTTCGTCTTGAGCGGTGGCCGGGGCAACGCCGAAGAGCGCCAGGGCCATGACCAGGGTCAGCGCCAGGCTGACCACCCGATACAAACGGCTCTTGTTCACGTTCTCCTCCTCACAGATGTGCACTTTTTCAGGTACTTTTGCCAGACCGGAGGTCTGCGGCACAGTTTTTCTATACCCTAAAAGTACTATTTGCGCAAGTCTGGCAGGCCGGAAAATCGCCATTCGGATTACGGAATTGTAATCTCCGGAGTCAGAGCACCCTTTACCACGCTGGCAGCGTAACTTCCCTTATAATAAAAAAAACAGCAGAAACGAGGCCCGGCCATGATTCGAGTCACGCTTCTTGCCCTGGCACTGGCAGCCGTGCTGGCGGCCTGTCAGACCGCCGCGCCCCCCCCGTCGCCGGAACCGGTGGCGCAGGCCGCGACAGAGATTGCAACCCAAGCTGCCACCGACGATCCCTTTGCCGAAGATCGCGCGGAACTGCTGGCCGCTCTGCGTGCCGACCCGCTGATCACCGATCCACACGTGTTAGAAGCCCTGGCCGCTGTGCCGCGCCACGAGTTCGTGCCGCCGGAGCATCTAGGCCGCGCCTACGGCAACTATCCCCTGACCATCGGCTACGGCCAGACCATCTCCCAGCCGCTTGTGGTAGCCTGGATGACCCAGGCGCTTGAACTCGAACCGGACGATGTGGTGTTGGAGATCGGCACGGGGTCGGGCTATCAGGCGGCGGTGCTGTCGGCCTATGGGGTGGCGCACGTCTACACCGTCGAGATCATCGGCCCGCTGGCTGAGCAGGCCGCCGCCCGGCTGGAGCGCCTGGGTTACGCCAACGTCACCGTCCGCCACGCCGACGGGTATTTCGGCTGGCAAGAACACGCCCCCTTTGATGCGATCATCGTCACCGCCGCGCCGGACCACGCGCCGCCGCCGCTGTTGGAACAACTGGCCGAGGGCGGTCACATGGTTATTCCTATCGGACCGGTCGGGGCCTATCAGTCGTTGTGGCTGTTCACCAAAGAGAACGGCGAAATCACGTCACAGAACCTGGGCGGGGTGGCCTTTGTGCCTCTGACGCGCCAGGTGATCGACTGATTACCCGACGGCAGGCGGCTCCCGGCAATCGGCGCAAAACCCGTAGACGACCACGTTGATGTCTTGCGCCTCGAAACCATACGACGCGACCGAACGGCGGGCTTCATCCAGCATACGGTCGTCGGCAACGTCGATAACCCTGCCGCAACGCCGACAGACCAGGTTCACGTGTGGACGGCTGACCGTGTCGTAGCGTTTGCTGCCGTCGGTGTTCATCCCAACCGGATAGATCAGCTTCAACGCCTCCAGCACTTCCAGTGTGCTATACACCGTCGCCAGGCTCATCGTCGGGAACGCCTCACGGAGCGCCTCGTAGACATCGGCGGCGGTGGGATGCGTGTTGTTGCGGTAGAGCCAGTCGCACACCGCGATGCGCTGCGGCGTGACCTTGAACCCGGCGTCCCGGATGGCCTGGATGAAAGGGTTGTTCTGCACTGGCATGTTCCTGTGACGCGCCGGCTGGACTGTTTCCTGGTTAAGTATCATTCCAGGTTATCACAATGTCTCCTGTTCTGACAACCTTTTCTCGATGCGAAAACGCCGTCAGAAAACCCCCTGACCCCCTTGCCCGTTGTCGGCGTGTTCGCTATACTTTGTCCGTAATCTGTAATGATTATAAAAAAGATGTTGCTTTTATTTTATAAGCATTACAGAACGGACGGATGCTTTCGGGTGTCCGGGAGCACCACGCGAAAGCGCAGGCGCGGTCGCAAGGCCGCCGCCGTCCGGCGTTGTTCGACCGATGATGGAGCACAACGAAAGGATATTTCTCATGGCGAAAGTAGCACGTGAAATGGTGGAGCGGTCCGGCGTTGATGTGAACGCCTTGCTGGACCTGCTGATCAAGAACGCCTCCGCCGAACTGACGACTTACTACTACTACACCATCCTGCGCGTCAACCTGATCGGACTGGAAGGCGAGGGCATCAAGGCCATCGCCGAGACGGCGCGCATCGAGGACCGCAATCACTTTGAAGCCCTTGTCCCGCGCATTTACGAACTCGGCGGCGCGCTGCCGGGCAACATGAACACCTTCCATGACATCTCGGCCTGCTCACCCGCCAGTCTGCCGGCAGACCCCACCGACATCAAGGCCATGCTGACGGTGTTGGTCGAGGCGGAACGGTGCGCCGTGCGCGGCTATACCCACATCTGCAACCTGACCTTTGGCAAAGATCACCGCACCTATGACCTGGCGCTGGCGATCCTGCACGAAGAGGTCGAGCACGAATCGTGGTTCTCCGAATTTCTGGGTGAGGGACCGTCGGGCCATTACCTGCGTCGGGGCGAAACCTCGCCCTTCGTGCGCAAGTTCCTGGAATAAGCGCGCCCCTGTGACCCGGCGTCTCCCGTAAAGGGCCATCACACTCCCGGACACGACACGGGGAAGCCCGGCAACACGGGTTTCCCCGTTTGCCCTGTTCGCCCGCCGGCTCAGGGCGATTTGTCGTCTCTGCCTGCGCCGGCTCCTTACGCATTAGCATACCGGCTTACAACCCGGTAACCCAATGTGCAAGTTTCAAAAACGACCGTCTCTGCCCCGGTCGCCGGGGGTTCAAACCCCCGGCTAAATCTGCAAAGTCCGCTGAAGCGGACTACAATGCAGGACGAGACCCAGGCCGGCAGTCCACTTCAGTGGACTTTACGTCCGTAGCCGGGGAATTCATTCCCCGGCACAGCTGCAACCAGAAAGGCATTTACATTATGGGACGTTTATTCTTATTCGTTGGAATTACGCTGTTTTTTGCCGTTTTACTGGCCGCACTGGTGCCGCTGATCTTCCCGGATGTGATGCGATTCGCCGGGTCGCTGGTGTGCGCGCGCGATGAACAGGCGGTCGTGGAACGCGACGATTTCAGCGACCGTCACGGAACGGGCTTTATCCTGACCGTTGACTGTATCGGGACAACGGGGCAGCGCCGCACACTGGATACCTTCGCAGTCATCCTGGTGGAGATCGGCCTGTTTGTGCCGCCGGCGCTGCTATTAGGGCTGCTGGGCATAGCATGGCTACGGCGCATAGTCAGGACCACGCCTCAGCCTGAACCCAGCCCGGCAGCGTCCCGGCCGATCATCCTTACGGCGTCGATGTCCACCCCCCAGCCGGAAGCGCCGGGGTCGCTGGCCGATAAGTTGCGCCAGATTGAGGAAGCCTATCGCGCCGGGCTGATCACGGCGGACGAATACAACCGGGAACGTCAGAAAATTCTGGATGGGTTCTAGGACGTGTTGTGAATTTTTGCACGTTCGCCAGGAAATGAATTTCCCGGCTACAGGCATAAAGTCCACTGAAGTGGTCTTTTCTTGCGTAGCCGGGGACCTGAGTCCCCGGCGCTCCAACGGCGCAACCCCGAAGGGTTTATAACACGCTCCGGGGCGCTCGGCCTTGCCTTATCGTGCGCCTTTCACCCTGCAAACACCCAGCGTGTCGCGTCGGTAGGGAAGGAAGTCCAGGCATAGACGGCGCTTGACCTGGCAGCCACGCAGGCCGCCTCAGAGCTGGCGCAGGCCGTCGGCGCAGCCCAGAACGAAGCCGCCACCCTTCAGGCGCAAGCGTTGGACGAGGCCGCCGCCGCCGCTGCCACCGCGCAGGCCCAGGCGCTTGACCTGGCAGCCACGCAGGCCGCCGCAGAACTGGCGCAGGCCGTCGGCGCAGCCCAGGATGAGGCTGCCACCCTTCAGGCCCAGGCCGAGGCCACACAGGCAGCGTTGCAGCAAAACCTGGCGACCAGCCAGGCGGCGCTTACCGACCTGGAGAATCAGGCGGCTGACCTGGCCGCAACCACGACCGCACAGGTTGCGGCGCTGAGCGCCGCCGACGCCACCGCCCAGGCCCTGATGGCAACCGTGCAGGCGCAGGCCGATCAACTCGGCGCAGCGGAATCGGCAACCGTCCTGAGCAATGAACCTGCTGCCGATGTGGAAATCGGCGCTCTGCTCTACCGGGAGGAGTTCGCCCGGAACACCACGTGGGCGACCGGCTTCGGCAGGCAGGGCACGGGCGCCTTCGTGCTCGAAGATCAGTACGTCCTGGTCGCTGCGCCGAACGCCAACCTGTGGATCGGGCATTTACCGCGCGCCGATGACGCCTACGTGGAAGTGCAGACCTTTATGCAAGACTGTCCCGCCGACAGTTACGTCGCCTTGATGTTCCGGGTGCAGGCGAACGGCGGATACGCCTTCCTCCTGTCGTGTGACCTGCGTTTTTGGGGCGCAGCTATCCTGCACACCACTACCGATCCGGTCATTCTGGCGATGAACCCGATCACGCGCCTCGGCTACGATCTCCGCGAGCCGCACATGTTCGGCGTGCTTGGCCAGGGCAGCACCATGACGATGTATCTAGACGGGGAACGCTTAGGCAACGTGACCGATGATCTCTTCAGCGAAGGACAGATCGGGCTGTATGCGGAGGCCACGAGTGGGACCGCCGTAGTCCGGTTCGATAACCTGCGCGTGTGGGGTCTGGCTCCCCCAGAAAGCGGTGCAGGGGACGGCGAAACTGCACCGTCTACGCCATCCGCAGCGTCGGCGTTCACCTGCGCGCTGCACGTCGAAGGGCGCAGGGTCGATCTGCGCGTCGGGCCGGATACGCGCTATGCGGTCGGCGGCATCCTGTCGCCGGGCGAAACGGTCGAGGTGACGGGGCAGCGCGTGTACAACGGCGTGTTGTGGTGGCGGGTGACGGGCCACCTGTGGATCCGCGACGACATGGCCGTCTTAGAAGGCGATTGCGGTGGCGTGCCGGTGATCGCGCCCGCCCAGCCCGGCGGGTAGACCGCGCCTCGCCATCCAGGGCGTGTTAGGAGGGCCGCTTACCCTGCCCCACCGGCCAGGCGGACCAGGATCACCCCGGCCAGGCCTGCCGTAACGCCCGCCGCCGCCAGCCAGTCGCGCCCGGCCAGGCGCAACCGCCGTCGTTCCGTGCGCGGGCCGACGCCCAGCCCACGCACCGCCATCGCCATCGCCAGGTGATCGCTCAGGCGCACCGAAGCGATCACCAGCGCCGTGAGGATCGGCACGAACTGCCGCACACGCTTGACCAACCCGCCCCGCTCCAGGTCCAGGCCGCGCGCCTCCTGTGCCTGGCGGATGGCGTTGTACAGCGCGGCGGCGGTGGGGATGTAGCGCAGCGCCAGCGAGATCGTCAGCCCCCAGCCGTAAGGCAGGCCCAACTGCACCAACCCACGCACCAGATCGTCCCCGCGCGTGGTGAAGAGGGGCAGCAATGCCAACAGGGCCAGCACGTTGGCGCGCAAGGCGATCACCAGCGCCGCCAGCAACCCGCCAACGGTCAGCCGCGCCGGGCCGATTTCCAGCAATACGCGCCCCTCCGGCACAAACCAGGGCTGAATCAGCAGGATCAGGACGGTCAGAGGCAGCAGGCCACGCAACGCCCAACGGATTTTCGCCAGCGGCACGCCGCCGCTGCGCAACAAAGCAATCACGCCGATGAGCAACAGCAGCAGCAACACGGCATCTGCCAGCAGAAAGGCGGCCATTCCCCCCGCCAGCGCGCCCCACAGTTTGACGCGCGGGTCTAGCCCGTGCAGCCACGAATCGCGGGGGACATACAGATCGGTGGTGAAGCTCATGAGTTCGCCCTGCCTGAAAGCTACGCCTTGTCCGTGTGCGCCGCTTACGCGGTAAACGCCCTTAGCGCGCGAGTCCCCAGATTTTACCAGGGAGGGCGCGGTCACGCCCGGACGACACCTCAGTTGGACTTGCGCGCCCAATCCTCGTACACTACTTACAGGTCAGATCGAGGCCAGCGGCGTGCAGGCCGGCTGGATCAAGCTGAGCGCGGGCGACGACGGCCTGACCGCCTGCGAGACGAAGGTCCTGCGCGCCGCCGCCGAGGCCGGAGTAGACACTCACGCCGCCATCGGCAGCCACACTATCCGGGGATGTGTGGTGCGCGACCAGCTTGATGTCATCGAGGCGGCGGGCTACACCCCGGAACGCTTCATCTGGATTCACACCCAGGCCGAGCCGGATTTCGATCTGCACCTGGAAATGGCCCGGCGCGGCGCATGGATCGAGTACGACTCCATTGGCGGCGAGTGGACGCCGGAGAAGACGCTGCTGCACAATACACTGCGCGTGCTGGAGGCCGGGCTGGGCGATCACCTGCTGCTCAGCCATGACCGGGGCTGGTTCGACCCGGCGCAACCGGGCGGCGGCAAGCCAAAACCGTTCACCTATCTGAGCGAGGTTTTTCTGCCTAAACTGCGCGCCGCCGGAGCCGACGAGGCAACCATCCGCCTGCTGACGGTGGAGAACCCCTTCCGCGCCTTCGCGCGCTGAGGTGGCGCCGCGCGTTTCCCCAGGCATTGTTTGGACCGCGTTTGAAGGCTGCTATAGTTTCGTACATATACGGAAAATCAACTGACAGCCGGCAACCATCTTTGCTATCCTGAAGATAGTGTTGGTGTCTTACGGGTTTACCAACACATGCTTCAGGAGCGAAGAGGGATGAATGTCTGGCGAGGAGTTTATCGGTATGGCCTGTTGCTGGCGTTACTGGTGATGGCTTCGGCCTGCGCGCCCCAGAGCAACGACGACCTGGCGATTGAACTGCGTTGGAGCGGCAACGCCGACCTCGACCTGATGGTGACGGTCCCCAGCGGGCAGCGCATCACCTACGCCAACCCGATGGCCGGCGGCGGCACGTTGGCGACCGATGGGCAGGGCTTCTGCGCGGAAAACGGCGGGCCATCGGAAGAACGGATCACTTTTCCCGGCCAGGCCGAACGCGGGGAATATTACATCACGGTCAGCTACAGCTTGGCGTGCGGCGACCCCACACCTGTCACCTGGGAACTGACGGTGCACAACGGTCACGAAATCATTCACCGCACGGGCGAATTGCTGCCCGGCGAGTCGGTCCCGGTCGGGCGCTTTTTGCGCGGGTAAGGGCGTTGAGGTGCAGGGCAGACGACCGGGGATCAGGGTGAAAATGTCTGCCCTTTGTCGGTCAGGGCGATGCTGCGTGCCCGGCCCGGCGCGCGCGTGATCAACCCCCAGCCTTCCAGCCGATCCAGGTGACGGATCACCGACGACGGCCAGACCAGGCCACACCCGACAGCGATTTCCTTGAGCGTCGGCGGCCACAGGTGCGTCGCCAGGTATTCGCGGATGAAGAGGAACACCTGCATCGTCGTGTCCATATAATCAACCGTAAACCTCGTTTCTGATAGCCCCTCTTGCTTGTGCATCGTATCACAGAACAATTGTTCTGTCGATAAGAAGGGGGTTGGGACGGGGTTGGAATCACGTTTGGAGTTCGGCGCGGCAGCGCAGGCACCCGGCCTGACAAAGGCAGGTCTTGACGATTAGGCGCGCGTCTGTCAGAATCCGGATCGGGTTGCCCCTGTAGCTCAGAGGATAGAGCAGAGGTTTCCTAAACCTTGTGTCGGCGGTTCGACTCCGCCCAGGGGCTTCTTCAAGCGCGGCGAGCGAACCCTGGCGGCTCGCCGCGCGGTGTTTAGCGCGTGTCGCCGTTTTTCTCCCCGGAGGGCAGGCGGCGAATCCCGGCGATCACCAGCACTGCCGCCGCGACCAGAAACGGGCTGAGCAGCAGCAGGCCGAACGAAGCGGGGGTCGGGCCGGGCGGGTCGGGGATGTGGCTGCGGGCCTCGTCGTCGGAGGTGCGACGGCGGGCCAGCTCCAGGCGCAGGCTGATCTCCCCCTGGCGCATGGCCCAGGTGTGATTGGCCACGCAGACCGGCCTGAGCAGCCAGGCGAACCAGCGCAGCAGCCGTCGCTGGGCGCGCATGGCCCATGCACACACGATATCCACTTCGGGTCCGGCCTGGATGAACGTCCATACCACTGTGCCCGCAAAGCTGCCCGTTGCCTGCACAGCCAGTCGGTCCGGGGCCGCTTCGGTCACACAGCACTGCCAGCGTAGGGTATAGGGCAGCCAGCCTTTGGTGTGCAGGACAAAGGTCTTGCCGACGCCATCCGGGCCGCCCGGCGCGATCTCCTGTACACTCAGGCAGACGGCAGGCCACCAGCGCGGCAGGCCCGCCGCGTCGCCGAGAATCGCGCGCACCTCCGCAACCGTGCCTTCCACGCGCCAGGTGGTGGTGAAGTGATAGTCACTCGCGGCCATGCGCTGCCTCCCTGTGATGCGGTTTCTCCGCATTTGCATTCTAAGAAGATGTACGGCTAGAGTCAAACCGGGTTGCGCAGTGGGCACAGATATGCCCACCAATGCATCGTGTGCGGGCCGATCCGCCTACGAACAGGAGCAGGCATGATTTCCCGAACCGTCGAGCGCGCGCTGCTGGCGCTGATCCTGCTGGTCTATGCGGCGCTGGCCGTGCTGTACGCGGTCAAGACGCCGCCCTGGCAGGTTCCCGACGAGCCGGCGCATTACAACTACATCCGGCAGGTGGCGACAGGCGGTTGTTGCCCGGAGATCACGCCGGGGGACTGGGACGCGGCCTACCTGGAAGACCTCAAGGCCAGCGGCTTTGACCCGGCCCGGCTAGACGACCTGCCGGGCGTGCAGTACGAGGATCACCAGCCGCCGCTGTATTATCTGCTGGCCGCGCCGCTGTACGCCGCGACAGGCGGGCATCTGATCGCCCTGCGGCTGTTTTCGGCGCTGCTGGGCGCGGGCGCGATCCTGTGCGTCTACGGGATCGCGCGGGCGGCGGCGGGCAGCGCGCTCCTGGCGTTAAGCGCGGCGGCGTTCGCGGCGTTCGCGCCGCAGCATGTAGCGATTCTGGCCGGGGTGAGCAACGACGCCCTGGCAGAACTGATCGTCAGTGTGGGCGTGTGGCTGGCGGTCCGCTATGTGGTTCAAGCCCCCCCGGCGAGAACACGGTATGCCGTGTCCTTCCCTGCCAGCATGGGGCTGGTGATCGGGCTGGGCTTGCTCACCAAAGCCTCCACCTGGCTGCTGGCGCTGCTGATCCCGCTGGCGGTGTGGCTGCGCTGGCGGCGTGAAAGACGCCCCCTGCCCGATCTGCTCCGCGCGTGGGCGCTCGTCTTGATCCCGGCGCTGACCCTGGGGGCGCTGTGGTGGCTGCGCAACCTGGGCGTGTACGGCTGGCCGGATTTTATGGGCCTGGGCGCGCATGACCGCGTAGTGGTCGGGCAGCTTCGCACGGCAGAGATGATCGCGCAGGAGGGCGTCGGCGCATGGTTGGGCACGGGGCTGCGCGTCACCTTCCAGAGCTTCTGGGGACAGTTCGGCTGGATGGGCGTCCCGATGCCGGCATGGGTTTACCTGGCGCTGCTGACCTTCACCGGGATCGCTTACGCGGGGCTGGTCCTGCGGGCGGTTCGGCCGCGGCGGCAGGCGGCCCCGGCGGTCTTTGGCCGGGACTCCCTGATCCTGCTGGCGGCGCTGTTCGGGCTGGGGATCGCGCAGTTCCTCTACTACAACACGGCGTTCGTGCAGTTCCAGGGTCGCTACCTGTACCCGGCGATGGCGGCGTTCGCGCTGGCCTACGCCGCCGGGATCGACGCCTGGGTCGGTCTGGCGGCGGAACGCTGGCCGGGGCTGCGCTGGCTGACGCCGGCGCTCATGTTCGGGCTGGCGGGCTTGAGCGGCTACGCGCTGTGGCGCTTCGTGATCCCGAATCTGCGGGCGTGGTAGGCAGGGTTGGCTATGACGGATGACGCCGCTGCTCCCCCGGCAGGGTACAGGCTGGTTCACACGTTCGGCGTGACGGGCAGGCGCGCCCTGGTGTGGATGAACCTCATCGGCGTGCTGGTGTTCCTGATCGGGCTGGCGGTGGTTCTGGCGTGGCGCTGGCTGGACGATCAACTGGGCCGCCCGCTGGCGCTGCCCGGCCTGCCGCGCGCCCTGCCGGAGTGGGTTTATCTGCCGCTGGCGCTGGCGACCCTGGCCGCGCACGAAGGGCTGCACGGCGCGGCGATCCGGCTGCTGGGGCATCGGCCTCGCTTCGGCGCGAAGCTGACGCGGCTGGTGCTCTATACCACCGCCGACGTGTACTTCACGCGGGCGGAATACCTGATCGTCACGCTCGCGCCAATCGTGGGCCTGAGCGCCGCCGGGCTGGCGGCGATGCTCCTCGCGCCGGCAGGGAGCGCGCCCTGGCTGGGCATCCTGACGGCTATGAACGCCGCCGCGTCGGTGGGCGACCTGTGGATGGCGGCGGTGACGGCCAGCTTTCCGCCCCAGGCGCGCTTCCGAGACCGGGAGGACGGCATGAGCGTATACATTCCTGCTCCCTCTTAAGATTTTGCTATGCCGCGTTCCAGCTAAATAATATGACTTCTTTCTTATTGAATCCCATCCCCCGGTTTAATTACAAAAAAATAGGGCGTTCAGAAATGCGGATACGCCATCTGCGCCTCTTTTGTTCCAAGGCTATCTGTCTTGAGGAGATGCACGGTGAAAAAGTTGTCCTTTATCCTCGCTTTGCTGGCCGTTCTCATTTTAGCAGCGCTGCCAGTGGCAGCGCAGGGCGGCCTGGACCCCGCAGCGGAGCCGAACTTCGGCAACGCAAGGCTGGAGGCGGGCTTTGTGCCGGACCCGTTTGTCGTGGGCCTGAGCAGCGGTGGCGACATCGACGTGAGCACATTGGGGCTGGGCGATAACTGCCTGGGCTATGCCACCGCCGCACCGGACTTCCGTTTGACCTGGAGCGGTCAGACTGCGACGCTGCGCCTGTTCTTCGTCAGCAATGAAGATTCCACCCTCATCGTCAACCTGCCGGATGGGTCTTGGGCCTGCAACGACGACTTTAGCGGCCTCAATCCGCTGGTCGAAGTGGCCGCCCCGGCCGCCGGGACCTACAACATCTGGATCGGCAGCTATAACCAGGGGAATGCTAACCCCGGCTATCTGTTCATTACCGAGTCCAATCAGTCCGTGCCGACCAACATCCTCTCCACCGTCGCGGGTGTGTTCAACAGCAGCGCCGCGCTGACCGGCGGCACGCTCGACCTGACCGCTGAGCCGACCTTCGGCGAGGTCAACCTGGCAGCAGGGTTCACCCCCGATCCGCAGAGCATCGCGGTGGTCAGCGGGGGCAGAGTGTATGTCACACCGCTCAACCTGGGCCAGGGCTGCCTGGGCTATGCCTCCGTCGCGCCGGACTACCGCATTAACTGGAGCGGCAGTGTGCCCAACCTGCGCGTCTTCTTTGCCGGCGAAGGGGCCGACACAACCCTGCTCATCCATACGCCGGATGGACGCTGGCTGTGTAACGATGACTTCAGCGGCTTCAGCCCGCTGGTAGACATCACCAGCCCTGTTGACGGGACGTATAACATCTGGGTCGGCAGCTTCCTCATGACCAACGAGCGCGGCACGCTGTACATCACCACGCAAAACATCGATCAGACAAACGTGCAATAAGCGCCTGCGGTCCGGTTCACCGGGGCGGCCAGCAGGTCGCCCCTTCTTCTTTCACTTTCTTCCCGGCGTGAATTCCGTTACACTGACGCTTAAATTGGCGTCACCCAATCCTGCCCAAATCGCTGCCGGGGACGCCGGGGAGATACCGCCATGAAAACCCGCCTGTTTGCCCTGTGTATGCTCATCCTGATCCTGAGCGGAATACAACAACCTGTCGGAGCTGCCGATACGCCGCCGGGCCGGGCCATCACCGACCAGCAGGCCCGCCAGCGCGTCGCCGACTGGACCGTGCTGGTGTACATGTCGGCAGATAACGACCTGGAACGCTACGTCGCCGGCGATGGCCTGGTGGCCGTCGCCCGTAGCCGGGCCACGCTGGACACGTCGGAGTATTCGCCCTGCGTGGCAGTGGGACCGTAGGGGGCCACAGGCTCATCAAAGCACAGGGGCGGTTCGCTGCGAACCGCCCCTGCCGTTAACCGAACTGCCTTCACACGCCGTCAGGATTAACGCGGCGGCGGGCAGTCTGCGCAGACCCCCCGTGCGCCCTGGAGCGACTCCAGTGTAACCAGCGCCAGGTCCACCGGGATATACGCTTCGACCGGCGCGCCGGACAGGAATTCCGCTGCCGTCTCGACGCCGAGCTGCCCCATCACGGCGGGTTGCTGCGCGACCGTCGCCGCCAGCGCGCCCGCGTTGACGGCGGCCACCGCATCGTCGATGGCGTCGAAGCCGACGAAGATGATATCGGCGTCGCGCCCGGCGGCCACTGCCGCCTCAATTGCGCCCAGGATCATCTCGTCGTTGTGGGCGAACACGCCCGCGATCTCCGGCTGCGCCTGCAAGATGTTCTCAAACACCGTCAGGCCC
>Ga0209018_1000191_pt1 | contig 60075 bp, 50 predicted proteins | sample YNPBryBLVA2012_FD_185814 | JGI IMG/M metagenome (GOLD analysis project Ga0209018, IMG submission 185814) | Anoxygenic and chlorotrophic microbial mat microbial communities from Yellowstone National Park, USA - YNP Bryant BLVA 2012 (SPAdes)... ...
CGGCTGTTCCCAAATTCCAAATTTTACTAATTTATTCCAAATTTTTAATTTTGACTGTTGGTTTTATTAACAGTCTACCTGTTAAGCTTCATTATTGATGTCACAGTTAAAAGTTGGCAACTGAGTGGTAGTTAGTTTATTAAACTTTAAGTAGTCGTGGAAAACCGTTTTAGACAAATAGTTAATAAGAGCAAACAGTAAAGAAACTGACACTAAAATTTAACGGACAGTAAACTCAAGCTGGGTTGAGTAAAAGATTTCAATTAATCACTATGTATGGATTACCTAGAGTTTAGGGTTTAGAAAATTTTTAACTGAATTTTGCAAAACTTAATCAACTTTTTGGCTAATTTTGGTTAGTTAAGTTTTGGATCGCAAAAACTCCTTCACTTGTTGTACCCGTTCTGACACGCTACCTCTAGCTACTAAGTAATCACCACTAGCAAACCACTTAGCTAAGTAGCTTTCAATAATAGCTGCAATTTCGTGACGACTACTAAGATCGGCTCGTAAGTGCTCTGGTTCTACATCAAACTCAATTGGTAAATAAATAAAGTGTGTGTAATTCTTCAATCTTTCCTTAACTAAACGTTCATAAATCCGAAAATCCGATTGACTCATATCAGCGTTTAGCTTAGTATAGGCTAAATTATCTAAAACTGTGCGATCAGAAATGAAACCGTTTTGACCTTCGTTATCTTCTCGATCAATTTGATTTAATAAAGCATACTTTTGAAAACTAGTCCGAATGTCAGACGGTATTTTCTCGAAATTATCAATGCCAAAATTTTCCCATAAAGTTCTCATAGTTCTTTTAATAACCGGTAGTTTTAATTCTTGATTTAAGGCTTCCAAAAGAGTTGATTTACCTGTGCCATGAGCACCACAAATACCAATTTTGTACATAATCAAGATTTTTTTAAAAAGCTACACGTAGCCAAAATTAACTTTGTAGTTTGTATAGTTCAAATTAAGATAGGAAAAAACTTGTCAAACTAAAAAATGGATTTACAATCTATTGCAAAGTTATTTTTTCTAAAAAATCAACCAGGAAGACACCTAATGTCAGTGGCATCAAAAAATAGCTAGATGCATAACTAATTCAACTTAACACTGGTAACTATAAATTTTCCAGCAACCAACTGTTAATATGACTGAGTGTTACCCATTCCTTCAGGTTAAACAACTTTAATAAAAGTATCAGATTGAACTAAATTTAAAAGATCTTATTAAGAATGTTTAATCAAGAGAACACTGTCTAGTGAAAAAAAATATAAGTTACCTCAAAACTTTCAAATTAGATAAGATTAATACTAGCTTAGTTTTTTACTGTATTCTGAAACACCCCTAGCCAAACTAGCGGGTATTTCCTTAATACCAATGGCAATTTTAACAATCAAGTTGTTAATAGCTCCAGCCACCATAGCCATTGACTGGTCTTTGGTAGGAGTTTTTGCCAACTCCCAAGTTCGAGCTTTTTCGTAAAAGTTGCCGACTACTACGGAACCAATTACGTCAAAATGTAATTTAAAATCTTTAGCTACTAAATCTAAAATATTTTTCGCTACCGATACCTCGTCACTTTGACCAGGATCAAACATATAAGCCAAATAAGTCTGGCCAGATAACTTTGGCAAACTAGGAAAAATTCTATTTAACAAAGAATTTTTAACCACTTGAATCATCAACCCTTTAGATCTAGCAGCCATTCTAAATTTCTGGTTAGTAACCGCATCTACTGGGACTCGACTGTTCTTAGTAGTTAAAAACAAAACCGACTTTTGAGTCGCCACATTGTTAGTCAACACATCCAGAATAGTAACTTTTTTGGCTCTAGTAACAGGCATAATTTTTTAAAAAAGCTTTCTGATAAAACTTTCTGGCAAGAGTTAAGTTTTGTCAAGTTTAGCGTAATCATTTGTGTGGAAACATAGTTTGACAGTCTAGTGTGACTTAGTTTAAAGGTTATCTATTTAATTCTCAATGATTATGACATCAACCATCTTGGTTACCGGAGGTTTGGGTTACATCGGTTCACAAGTAGCCATAGATTTAATAGCTGAAAAATATAACGTAATTTTGTTAGATAAAAATCAACCAAAAAGTTACCAAACCTTTGTTCACCAGACTACTTTTCTTCAGGTAGATTTGTTGGATTATACCAGTCTACAGCAAGTTTTCAATCGTTACCCCATTGATTTAGTAATTCACTTTGCTGCGTTAACTAATGTAGCCGAAAGTCAAAATAACCCACTTGAATATTATAAAATAAATGTTGTAGGAACTTTTAATTTGCTAACTAGCATGCTACAACAACAAGTAAAAAAAATTGTGTTTTCCTCAACCGCTGCCGTTTATGGTTCTCCAAAAGTGGAAATCATAGACGAAACATTACCTAAACAACCAATCAATGTTTACGGTAAAACCAAAAGCGTAGCCGAAGAGATGATTCAAGCCTGGGCTCAGGCATATGATTTACAAGCCATTTTTCTGCGTTATTTTAACGCTGCTGGAGCCGATTGGCAAAACCGTACTGGTGAAGACCACGATCCAGAAACTCACCTAATTCCTTTGGTTTTACGCGCTCTTGATCAAGGTCAAGCTATATCCATTTTTGGCGATGATTACCCTACCTATGACGGTACTTGCATTCGAGATTATGTGCACACAGTAGATTTGTCTACAGCCCACCTTGCAGCAGCTAAATATTTACTGAACTTAAACCCAGATAAACCATACTGCGAAGCTATTAATCTGGGTACCAGTGCAGGTCATTCAGTTCAAGAAATAATTCACCTAGCTGCAGAAATTACTGGCCTACCGGTCAAAACTCAAATTTTGCCTAGAAGAACCGGAGATCCAGCTAAACTGATAGCTAGTAACCAAAAAGCCAAAGAGCTATTAGATTGGCAACCAAAATCTAATTTACAACAAATCTTAGAAACAGCTTGGTCTTGGTACCAAAAACTGAAAATATTCAAGAAGCCAACTTAGTAGCACAAAAAACATAAAAAAATTGGCATTTTCGAGTAATATAAACTTTGATCAACGATACAAACACAATCTCGATTGTGTGGAACGTGACCACATTGCCATAGTCGATAAAACTAGTTTAATAATATAGAAAACTTATTCAACTAAATTTTGCAGTTGGTTTTCCAATTTATATTTGGTAATGTTAGCAATAGTGGTTTGGGCAATGGCTGTAAGAGCTTCAACTGTAAAGAATGCTTGGTGTGAAGTAACAATAACGTTGTTAAATAAAAGTAATTGAGCCAGAATTGGATCTTGTACCACCTGATTAGACAAATCTTTAAAAAAGTAACCCTTTTCAAATTCGTAAACATCCAAACCAGCACCTTTAACCTTACCAGACTTAATCGCTTCTACTAAAGCTTCACTGTCGATCAAACCACCTCTAGCAGTATTAATGATAATCACTCCGTCCTTCATTTTAGCAAAAGCTTGTTTGTTGAGTAAATGATAAGTTTCTGGTGACAACGGACAGTGTAAACTGATAATATCGGAATTCTGTAGCAAAACATCTAAATCCTCATATTGGGCTAATAGCTTACTAGCTAAATCAAAATTAGGATACTTATCATAAAGCAATACTTGCAGGCCAAAAGCTTTACAAATTTCAGCCACAATAGCCCCAATTTTACCAGTACCAATGATGCCTATAGTTTTACCATATAGATCAAATCCCAATAAACCTTCTAAACTATAATTATTGTCCCGAGTACGATTGTAGGCTAGATGAATTTTACGGTTGACTGCTAAAAGCAAGGCTAAAGTGTGTTCAGCCACACTATGTGGAGAATAGGCTGGTACCCGAAAAACTTTAATTCCCAAAGACTTGGCATACTGATAATCTACTTGGTCAAACCCAGCACAACGCAAAGCCACAGTGTCTATTGATAAACGCTTGAGTTCGTCTAAAATAGGTCGATCTACTACATCGTTAACGAACACACAAACAGCAGCCGCACCAATTGCTTGGTTAAGCAGACTTAGACTTATATTTTCAGCAATATAAACAGGTTCAATTTGGCAAGTATGAGTTTGGTTGAAATTGTTAATTTCTGTTTGAAAAAATTTTGCATCATAAGGTTTAGTGTCAAAAAAGACGATTTTTAATAAGTTAGCAGCTGCAGACATAAAACTTTTTAATAGTTAGTAGTATTCAAAAAACTTTTTAATAGTTAGTAGTTTCAAATAAATAAAACTCTTTTATACTCCGTTACCGAAACGTATTCCACCACTTTTAGTCGGATAACTTTACTTTCCTGCGTAATACCCCAAACGTCTAGCTCTCCATCCAGTAAAATTTTAATTGGACCTTTGTGAAAAAGGTTGTTTTTCTGACAAATCTCTTCCTGGTGAACACAAAAGATCAAGCTCCAATAACTATCATAATCCATAGGGGCAATTATTACAGCTTCCTGGTTAAACCCTAAACTAGACTGTAAATTATTTGTACTCACAGAGTAGCGATAATCGCCAAGTCTAGGTTTAGTTGATCTTAAAGTTAAGGGTAAAACTGAATTGTCAAACTCTGTAGGCCTAATTTTTTGCCAATCGAAAAAATACGTAGTTTTTCGGTTAAACCATAAATCTACTACTGGTTGAAAAAATATACTGGCAGCCAATTTTAACCAATGAGGTTGATGATAGTAATAATTATATTGGTTAATTCTAAATTCATACAGAATCAAACTTACAGTAAGGTAGACTAACAATATAATCCAAACTAATTTAGTTAACAAACGCATTAATAAGACTTTAGTTGTAATTTTTTAAAAAACTATTGAGTCAAAAATTTTTAAAAAACTAACTATCAGTAACTAATTGTTGTCAAGTATATACCCAACCCATAACAAATGGGTTTTTCCACCTGAAATATCCAATCTTTTTGGAGACTATTAACAAAAAATTGACAATAAGTATCAAAAGTTAACTTTACGCACTTTGCTTTCACTTTACCAAAAAGTAATCGAGAAAACCATTGATTGATTTTGAATCAAACAAATTCAAACAAACCTTGAAATGAATCCAGGTCCAATCTTTCCAGAGAACTTGAGGAAGTATTGGCTATCTACCTTTGCCAAGTGCTCTTGATTATTATACTCAGATTTTTCTTCCTAACTTCATTGGGGTCTATCTAATATAAGCTTAGCAAGCTTAGTCTTAGTCAACAAATGCACATTGCAAAATTACTAAGATCATTAAGATTATCTAGACTGGTAACCAGTTATTTGATTTTAATTTTTTTAACGGGCACTGTTATCAACACATGCTTTACTTTCTCTTGTTATAATTTGCTGAATACTTTTAAAATCGTTTAAACCTATATTTTACTCGATCACGACATTCTTTGTTACCTTTTGGCCAGCAAAAAATATGCTTTTTGATTTGATTATCTAATAAAAAAATCCTCTTGTATAATAAAAATTAGGCACCAAAAAACTAAACACAATTACAAGATTACAAACATTTGAAACTAGCTCTAGTGTTTAAACCCTACAACTAACTATCTGGATAGAACAATTCTATTGACGGCGCCCACAAACAAGTAAACTTTTAAAAAACTATCTTTCTAAACAACGGAAGCTTAAAATTGTCTAATTTTTAATTATTCTGGGAAATCAGGACGGCAAGTTTCAATTTTAGCTAATTTCTTTGGCTACAATTTCTAAGTCTTTTTTAGCCATTATTTCCACCAACTCTTCAAACTTAACTTTTGGATATCACCCCAGCTTAGTTTTGGCTTTGGACGAATCCCCAATTAGAATGTTCACTTTGCAGGTCTATAAAATTCCTGAGACACAGCTACGATGACTTTTCCTATGTTTTTGTCTATCCCTCGTGGATTAATTCCTTCGCCTTCCCATTGCAAATCAAAACCAACTATTTTGGCTGCTCTCTCAACAAATTCTCTCACAGTATGGGTTTCTCCTGTAGCAATCACATAATCATCAGGTTGCGGTTGTTGCAACATGAACCACATAGCTTCGACATACTCAGGGGCCTATCCCCAATCCCTTTTAGCATCTAAGTTGCTAAGTATAAGCCTATCTTGTAATCCGTATTTATCCGGGCTAAGGAATAAGTTATCTTACGGGTACCCCTTAAAGGGGATTCATGATTAAACAAAATGTCAGAACAAGCGAACATTTTATAGGATTCTCTATAATTTACGGTAGTCCAGTGTGCAAAAGCTTAGCCACACCATATTGTGACCTTGGATAGAATGGCGTCTTTTTTTGTGGGACCTGTTGAACCTTACCAAACATCTCGCTTGTAGAAGTTTGAAAAAATTTAGTGTCAGGTTTATCTTCTCTCAGATTTCAAGAATTCTGAGAACATCCATGGCATCAATATCAGAACTCAATATAGGCTGGGCAAAAGAGGCTTGTACAAAACTTTGAGCAGTAGGTTATAGACTTCATCTGGTTGTATGTCTCTAATAACTCTTGCTATATTGGTAAATTCCAATAGGTCCATGTAAACTATATCGACATGCTTTTCAATTCCCAATTCTTTTAGCCTCCATAGGTTAGTATCCCCGCTTCTTCGGTCAGCAGCATAAACCTTATAACTCCTTTCTAAGAGAAACTTAACAAGATAAGCCCCATCTTGCCCTCTTATACCAGTAATTAAAGCTTTAGTCATATTTGCTTCTTTGTATCGAAATTATTCCTTTATCAATCTCACTTTTAATAGTCTCGATTATCCAGTTTTAAGAAAGGTCTTTTTCGTTAAAAAATCACCGACAATGTGAAAAATTTTTCTAAACTCTTCTGTAAAGAAATAAAGTTGCCGCAGAACTTAAAAGAGTAATCACTGTAATATGTGTACAACACCACACTCGGATTAGTCTGTTTATTATAGATCACTAGACTTTAGTTTGAAGTTGATAATCTACATAAATGATCCCTATCCTTCCAACCTACGGGGATTGGTTGAGGCTAATGTTCATGTTACTAAATATTTCGACCAAACTATATTTTTGTATGAATTCTTCTTCAAAGAAGAATTAAAAAACTAAAATTTAATCCACAAAACTAAGTAAAAGAAACTACTAACCCGTCTAATTTGCTGATAAACCAACTATAGGGCGATAAATTACCTATGTTTTACACACCAACTAGTAATGTAATACAAAGCTAGTTGATTAAACTATGATAAATTTCTATTAAGCGATTGTATTTAGCTACTCTTTCACCTCTGGCTGGAGCCCCTAATTTAATAAATTCGCTTTGAGCAGCAAAAGCCAGATCAGCTATAAAATCATCAGTTGTTTCACCACTGCGATGACTAACTACAGTAATATATTGATTCTCTTTAGCTTGGTTAATCATCGCACAGGTTTCCGAAACGCTGCCAATTTGGTTAAGTTTAATCAACACCCCATTAGCTACATGGTTTCTTAAACCAATCTCTTCAAACCTACGAGGATTAGTTACAAAAATATCGTCACCAATCAAGTGTATTTTTCGGCCCAACATCTCAGTCAAAACTTGCCAACCTAGTATGTCATCTTCACTAAAACCATCCTCGATGGAAATTAAAGGATATTTTTCCACCAACTGAGCATAAAACTCAGTTAAAGTAGTTTGGTTAAACTCTCGGTTGTCTAATAAATAGTTTTTTTTCTCTGAAACAAAAAACTCATTAGCGGCAGCATCCAAAGCTAACTGACAATCAACTGTGGAATAATTGCTATTAGTGATAGCTTCCAACAAGTAGTCTAAAGCTAGTTCGGTAGGCAGTTTGGCTTGATCTTGAAAGTAATTTTCTCCATTTTGACCACCGCTAGAATCGTTTACATTTGGAGCAAACCCTCCTTCATCACCTAGGGCTGTACTTTTGCCATGAGCTTGCAACAACTTTTTCAAAGAATGGTAAATTTCTGAAGCAGCTTGGACATCTTTTAACAAATTGCCCTGATTAGGAACTATCATAAATTCCTGAATGCTGATTCCGTTATCAGCATGCTTACCTCCGTTGAGTACATTGCACATTAATCTAGGGAACTTATAAACAGCTGATAAAGAGCTAAAATACAATCTTCTTAAATATTGCCATAGTTCCAAACCAGCTAAGTTAGCAAATGCTCGGTGAGCAGCCATGGATACAGCCAAAATAGCATTAGCACCTAATTGACTTTTGTTGGCTGAATTATCCAAATTTAACAGAAACTGATCTAACTCCATAGCGTTAGCAAACTCTTTATGGTTTAAACTTTCAAAAATCGGACCGTTAATATTGGCTACTGCTTGATCTACTCCCTTACCGTGAAAAGCTTTTTGGCCATCACGTAGTTCCAAGGCTTCATAAGAGCCAGTTGAAGCTCCGCTAGGTACACTAGCTTTAGCTGTCACTTTTCTGCCATTATGATCTAAAGTAAGCGCGCAAGCCACCGTTGGCAAGCCACGAGAATCTAATACCCAATTGGCTTTTAATTGAAAAACATGGGGCATAAGTGCAATTTATTTAGGTAACAGTAGAGGAATTTTCAACTCTGTCAAGTCGAGTTATACTGGTTGGTTTGGATTATCTAGTTTGTTGTTTATTCGGAACCAAAAGATTATATAAACTAAGGGTACCAACAATAGCAAAATAGATAAAATGGTTAATAGCCAAGATAAACTGACTGGAAGCAAACTTTTGGCAAGTGCTCCTAATAGCAAACCTGCAATCGGACCTAATATAAAGCTAGTTTGTTGAACTAAACTTGCTGATCTATATTGATGAGATAACCACTTAAAGAACCCAAACAAAATTGGGGTAGTAAATAGAGAAATAATTGTGGAACTGGCTAAGCCAAAAATTAAAGTAGCCGCAATAGATTTGTAAAAATCACTAACTAAAAACAAAGGTACTAAGGAAGCTATAGATGTAACATTAGTTAAAAATACTGGTCTTAAACGTACTCCAGAAGCAAAAGCTATCGCTTTTTTCCAATTCCAACCTTGATCGATTTTTTGGTTAGCTAAATCAATTAGATAAATAGCTGTATTAACTACTAAACCAACCAAAATAACTAAACCGATGATTTCCAAAAAACCGAATTCGTCACCCACTAGCCAAGCCAAAGCTGGAAAAGATCCCAGAAAAGCCATAGGAATCGTAAACAAAATAGCTATAGGCATTAAGAAAGATCTAAAAAGAACTACTAATAAAAAGTAGACCAAAAAAATAGATACTATCAAAGCTATACCTAACTCTGTAAAAGTACGAGTAAACTCTGCTGTGTTACCAGTACTAAAGATGTCTATGCTCCCAGGTTCTAGACCTAGTGCTTTAGTTTTCTCAAAGTCGTTAGCAGAATAATAAGTTACTAATTTTTGGCCTATTTGGGCAGCCAAACCTCGATTATCGATATTTTCCCGATTTAATCTTAGTTTTAGCTCATTTACAGTCTCTCCATTCAACCTAGTAATAATTTGTTTGCCAGCAAATTCTTTAATTTCAGCTATATCTTGCAAAACAAACTTGCGACCAGAAGGTGACAAGATTTCTAAGTTAGCTAATTCTTGAATAGTAGTTGGAACTTGAATACCACTATCAACCAGCAAAATTTCAGACTCAGTCAAGTCTAAATTCAGTTTGCCAACTTTTTCTCTAACAGTTTGAGGGTATTTTTGGGCTATTTGCTGACTAACAAAGGCTAGCAAAGGAGTATTGGGTAAATATAGACCATTTTCTATGATTTTGCTACGATTAAAAATTATACTAATTTGCAGGTTTTCCTTTTTGCTAAAGCCGTCATCGACCTTAACTATTATTCTTTGATTTTCTGGACAATCCGATTTAATTTCGACTGTACTAGAACCAGTTTGACAAACTTGCTCTAAAGCCAACTTCCCAATAGCCACTGAAGCTTCTTTTAATTTTTGTAAATCTTCACTTTTAATAGCTAAACTGACCTGATAAGTACTGTTACTAGGACCAGTATTAATTATACCAACTTGAATATCAAAGAAGTTGTTACCAAATCTTTCTTGAATTTGCTGATTTAATAAATAAGCTAATTCTTTAGAATTCAAATCACTAAACTGACCTCTGTTTTGAGGCTCTTTGAGTAAAATAATGTACCTTAGTTCGCCCTGACGAGTAGTACCATAAACAGCCTCGTTTTGGTTGATAAATTCCAATACTTCTTGTTCTAAGGTTAGCCGTTTAGCTTGGGGCAAGTCAGTTAGAAATTCCCCAGACAATTGTAAATAAGGAGCATTAGGATTGGAAGTAAACTGAACCGTCTTTAGTTTACCAGAACTAAACAAATAGGCTGTAGTTATTAGAGGAATAGCTAATACTAAAACAATCACGCTAAATCTTAACAAAATTGATTTCCAAGAACTCATTGAACCATTTACATTCAGTATAAACTCGTTAATTTTGATGACCCACTTGGACACTTCCCATAAATTTTCTGCCTCACTATTTGATGCTTTGGGATTACGTTTTAATATAAAACCACCTAACCAAGCTAGAAATATTATAGCTACTAAATAAGAACCGACCAAAGCTGGTACAATGGTTAAAGGAATGTAACTAAAAATTTTACCTAAAACTCCAGAAACAATCGCAAACGGCAAAAACACAATGATATTGGTTAAAGTAGAACTTAGCAAACCATCACCGATATCTTTCATTGACTCTAAAATCGCTTCTTGAAAACTTAAACCTAAGTCTTTTTTACTTTGTAATGACTCTAAAACTACCAAAGCTGGATCAACCACCAAACCAATGACTAAAACCAAAGAAAATAAAACCAGAGTGTTTAGATTTTCGCCTACTAACAAAATATAAACTATAGCAAAAGCCAAGCTCAAAGGTATTCCCAAAGAAGCTAAAATAGCTGCTCGCCAAGAGACAAAAATCAACATGATCACAAACACCAAAACCGCACCTTGCAACAAACCACTGACTACTTCATCTACTTGTTTTTTAGACTGTTCGTTAATGGAATAAGCTTGAATAATATTCACTGTTTGAATATCTATCTTGTCTGATTGTTTAAAGTTTAAATAATTTACTCCGGTGTACTTACTGACCAGGTCCTGGATGTTTTTTTCTAAAACAGGCAAATCGGTATTAACCACAGCTTTCACATTTACTAGCACAGCAGGTACCACCACTCCTTTATTAGTTTGGTTAAAACCATAAAAAGTCTCCAAGTCATCTAAAATTTCCCCACGATCGTTAACAAAAAAATAATCTATTTTTACTGTAGCTAATTCACCTAACTTATAAGTTTTCGGTGTAAATACTTTGTTGACTCCAGGTTGAACAGCTTTAGCCCCGGGGTTAGCTAATATTGGGAAATTTTGAATTTGCTCAATTAGATTGACTTCGTCAAAGCTAGCCGAAATAATTTGGTTTTGCTCATTAATAGTTACGTTTGCCGCTATTGGTAAAGTTTGACCAATCGAGGCTAATTGAGCTTTAACCTGAGCTTCTTCAATACCTTCTTGACGCAATTTATTTTTGTCTATAGCCACAACTATTTTACGGCTTAAATCTACTTGTGGCGTCACCGAATCTACTTGATTTAAGTTAAGTAGATCATCTTTGAACTTAGTGTAAGTATCAAATAATTGAGCTCGATCTGGTGCAGTAACCGCAAAAATGAAGTCTGTACTAGCAATTTTGGGCGAAAAAACTGTCGGTTTAGACACGTTTTGAGGCAATTTTAGAGAGTCAATTTTTCTTTGAATGTCGGTAATTATTTGATTTACGTCAGCATCAACCTTCAGAAAAGCAGTTACTTGAGCTACAGAATTACTACTAGTAGAATTCACATTCTCAACTCCAGAAGTAGTTAATACTACAGTCTCAATAGGTCGAGTTACCTCTTTTAAGATAGTCTCCGAATTAGCCCCAGGATACACAGCGTTAACAATAACTACATTAATCTGTGGACTGGGAAAACCAGTAGTACGTAGGGCTAACAAGCTGCCTAAACTGACTAGAACTAAAAAAATTAACAACAAGATAGTAATTCGACTATTTTCAATAAAAAATTTAGCTAAACTATAGGCCAAATTGAATTTTTTTGGAGCAGACATAAATAATTAATTATTTGCTTGTAGCTTAAGTAATAGTTTATCAACAACTTGGTAAAGTAGGCTTAATTCTGATTCTTCCAATAAAGCTTGCCACTGTTTACTTAGACTATCCATACTAACTATGGAAGATTGAAATTTATCTTGTCCTTTGGTAGTTAATTGCCAAAATTTTTGCTTACGATCAGGCTGATTCTTTTGTTTTTCAATAAGCCCCAATTTTTCTAATTGTTCAATCTGTTTACTCACCGACACTTCGCTAACCCCCAGCCAACTAGCAATTTGTTTTTGGTTCACTGCTGACGAACACTGAAGCATACTAAGTAACAAAAATTGAGACAAACTTAAACCAACAGATTCTTGCAACTTCTTGCTAGCAAGTTTATCAGTTAAAAGGACCAAATAGTGGATTCTAAAAATTAGAGAATTCTTAAAATCAAGAATATTTTGCTCCATGAAACTCCAAATAAATTTACACATTAACTATTAATTAGTTAACTATTAACTAGTTAAAAAAACCTGTAAATTTTGTCAAGATAGGACTAGTCAATTATGCTTTAAACTAATTTAGAATTAAAAAACCAGAACGAGATGCTCCTAGGCCGAGGCACTGTTACATGAAAAAATAATTCCTGAACGGATTGATAAGCTAAGCCAGGTTTTAACAGTTCTAGACCAAATCACTAAATAACGCCAACAAGTATCAACATTCCGATTAAGATCAACACCACCCCTAACAGTTGGTAAGCCGCTGAACTGGACCCTCCAGTAAATCGGGCTCCCCATTCGAAAGGTACTGCATCGCTAAACTTAGTTGGCCAGAGTATCATAGACAAGCCCAAACCCATAACCACCAAAGCCAAGATAAAGTTAAGCATAAGTTTATGATTTAAATTTTTTCAGGACAATTTGTTCAATTTCGAAAGCTAATTTATAAATTTTATCTTCACTGAATTCTGGACCCATAATTTGGCAGCCAACCGGTAATTTCGAAGTTTTCGGTTCGGTAGTTAAATTTGAAGAATCTGGCACTTCGACTAAACCTGCTGGTACGTTAATAGCTGGAATCCTGGTTAAATTGGCGCTAATGGTCATAATATCAGACAAATACATAGCTAAAGGATTGTCTGATTTATAACCAATAATAAAAGGGAATTCTGGACTGGTAGGAGTAATAATTAGGTTTACTTGCTGGAAAGCTTCGATAAACTGTTGTCTTAGAGCAGCCATTACTTTCTCGGCACGATTATAATAGGCATCATAAAAACCAGAAGACGAGGCAAAGGTTCCGAGCATAATGCGACGTTTAGGCTCATCGCCAAAACCCAATTCTCGAGCAGAGAAAAACGGCTCAACTTCAGCTACATTAGTTAAAATTTGGGGTGCAAAGCGAATACCATCATATCTTTCTAGATTAGAGGCCACCTCTACGGTCATTATAGTGTAATAAATAGCCAAAGCATATTTGGTCAGAGGTAAGTCTAATTCTATAATAGAATGCCCAAGTCTAGCTAATTCTTGGCTAAGATCTCTAATCCTAGAGCTAATTTGAGGCTCTACGCCTTCCCCCAATAGTTCTCGAATTAATCCTATCTTAAAAGGTTTATCAGTTCTAACAATTTTTCTAGAACTATTTAGTTTATCGTTAAAATAAGCTAACAGACTATCTAAACTCTGCCGTAATTCATTAGTATTTTGAGAGGTTTGATCGTTCGGATCTTGGCCCATAATACTTTTAAAAACTAATAGATTATCATAAACATTATTGGTAAATGGCCCTATTTGATCTAAAGATGAGGCCATGGCCATCAAGCCGTAACGAGAAACCGCGCCATAGGTAGGTTTAAGCCCAACTAAATTACAAAAAGCAGCTGGTTGCCGAATAGAACCGCCAGTATCTGAACCTAGACTAAAGACCACTTGTCCAGAAGCTACAGCTGCTGCCGGGCCACCCGAAGAACCACCGGGAACTCTGTCTAAATCTAATGGATTACGAGTAATTTGATAAGCACTGTTTTCTGTACTGGAGCCCATGGCAAACTCATCTTGGTTTGTCTGAGACAATAAAATAGCCCCTGCTTGTTTTACTTTTAGATAAGCAGTAGCCGAGTACGAAGCTCGATAATCTTGTAAAATTTTGGAACCAGAAGTAACAATTTCACCTTCAACTAAAATATTATCTTTCAAACTATAAGGAATCCCAAACAATGGATAGTCTTGAAGTAAGTCTTCAAACCAAGAAGATGTTTCTTTAGATTGATATTCTTGTAGCAAATATTCACAATGTTTTGCTTCTTCTATAGTTAATTTTTCCGGATAGCGCAAGACAGCCTTGATCTCACGATCTACTTGTTTGGAACGATTTAAAAAAAATTGGACAATCTGAATAGGAGTAGATTTTCCTTGTTTATATAAGGCATGAATTTCTCTAATAGTAGGGTTTTTGGAAACCGCAAACATAAGGCTAATTAGCTAAAATTTAATTCTAGTAAGCCAGTGCTCATACTCGGGAAGCTTACCCTGAGTAATTAACATTAATCGATTTTTAATTTTTTCAGTAATAGGTCGATGATCGGGTAACTGAAATTGTTCTATTTGCACTACCGGTGTAACTCTGGCCGCCGTACCTGTAAGAAACACTTCGTCAGCAATGATTAGTTCAGTTTTATCTACTGATCTTTCAACAACCTCTAAGCCTAGATCGTTTTTAGCCAATTGAATTACGCTATCTCTAGTAATTCCTTCCAAAATATCCTGATCAACTCCTGGGGTGATTAGTTTACCGTCTCTAACCAAAAAAATATTCATTCCCGTAGCCTCACAAATTTTACCCTGATTATTCAATAATAAAGCCTCGTCAAAACCACGACTTAAGGCTTCTGTTTTGGCCAAACAAGAAGTAATGTAAGTACCGGTAATTTTACCTCGTAACGGCAAAGAAGCGTCTACTTGTCTTTGCCAGGAAGCAATAGCACAACGCACACCCGTACTTGGCAAATAGTCATCCAACTCTAAACCGTAAATCAATAAATCGCTTTCATCTTGCATTTTGGGAGTAATGCCCAAGCTAGAATTGTATACCAAAGGGCGAATATAAAAAGATTTGTTAGGTCGGTTTTGTTTTACAAACTCTATGATTTTTTCCGCGATATATTCTGGCTCAATTTGATAATTCAAATACTTGGCACTATTACTTAAACGCTTGCTGTGACGATCCAAACGAAATAGCAACACCTCACCCGAATCAGCAATAGTACCTCTTAAACCACCAAAGGCCGCTGTGCCATAATGTAAAGCATGGACCGCTATTGATAACTTTGCCTCAACAAAAGGTATAAACTGACCCTGTAAAAAAGCAATAGGCAAAAACTTCCAGTTAGTAGCCATAATTACTCGATTCCTCACCTAAGGAACAATCTAACAAATTGTCAACTAAATCAAGCTAAAAAGCTTAGCTATACCAAGCTGACTAAATAGTTGATGATTGATCAAATTTAAGCAACCCTAAGTTGGTTAGGATTTATTTTATTCAATAGATTTTTGTCTTTGAATTAGCTTAATTGAGTTGGTTGAACAGTATCTTCACTTTTTACTAGAAACCAACTTTGCTATAAGCATTCCAATGAGGAAGTATTGGTTTTGGTCTTTGTTAGTTTGCTCTATATCAATGCCTTTTTAGGAATTATTTTAGGAAATGTTTTGACCTACTTCTTAAAAATTAAGAACTAAAGAGACTACTCAAAAAAGTTAAAATAACCTAACAGTAATACCCCAATTATTACATTTAGCAACACTAACTAATTCACTAAATCAAACCGTAATTAATAAAGACATTAAATTTACAAATAGAAGCAGCAAGTATTCAGTTTAAATGATGACCAAAAATACTAACAAAACCAATTCTCAACTTTCAGAACTTACAGATAAACAAAATTAGTTCGATGCTGCTTCTCTCGTTAGATTATGTTCACAATATTCTAACCAATTAATTAGCAGACTAAACTTAGAGAATTTATAAACTGAATCATTCAAAAACGTGATCTAAAATTATTTCTGCGGAATCATATCTAGCTAACTTAGCCATTTTTTTAGAAAAATAAGCAAAGTCTTCTTCATTTAAATGTAATAACTCAGACAAAAAATCTTTTGGATCCAAATTAATAACTCCTAAACGGTTATATTTAATATGTTCCAAATTGCCTTCCTCTTGTGGTAAATAGTAACAAACTCCAATCGGAACATGTAAATTAATCAATTCAGTGGTTGTAATTCCACCTGGTTTAGTGATTACCATATCAGCCGCTCTGTATAGCTCTAATAGTTTATGATTATCTATATAGTCTACTACCTGAATTCGAGGGTTTTTAGTTTGAGATAGCTTTTTTTTCAAATATTTAAATAGACTTTGATTGCGTCCACAAACCACCAAAAATTCTACATTTTTCAAATCAAGTTGGAGAATTTGCTCAAACATGTTACGAATTTGGTTGCTACCAGCACCACCTCCAGCTAAGATGTAAAAATACTGGCTATGAATACCCAACTTGTTACGTAAATCAAACTTATTTATCTGACTTAATTCTCGAGTTAGAGGACTAACTGGGATACCAGTGCAAATAATTTCACTTTTGGCAGAAACTAAACTACGCAAATAGTCTTCAGTTAATTTACTAGGAACAAAAAAATACTTAGGGCTATATAAAGCCCAATCTCTATATACCTTGCCATAGTCAGTCACTAGTACATAAGTTTTGTCGTCGTAAACACGACTATGGCCTAGAAATTGAGCTCCTGGTAGAGTAATAATAATTTTTTGATATTCTGACCAATTAGGTTGGTTTTGCCTAAATAAATCCAGCTCGGCGCTAAGCTTATTTAATTTAATAAAAGATTCTATATCAAAAAGCATATAACGCAGTCGGTGTCGTAATTCCGATTGCGAAAAACTATCTTTAGTTAACTGATTTAATTGATTAACCGAATAGTGTAATTTACCTATTTGAAAAAATAAATCTTGATTGGTGGTTTCTTTAAAGATAGACCAAACTATAGGTATATTTTGAATTAAAAATTCGTAAGCTTTACCACCTAAAAAGTCCCAATTGTAAAGTTCTACCGATTTTTCTGGAAAACGCTGCTTAATAGCCTCATATAAATTAATAGCTGCCGTATAGTGTCCAGAACCTAGAATCTTAGAAGTCAAAATAAACACCTCTTTTTTAGAGGTAAGAATGGCATTCGGATAGCGAGATTTGCCAAATAAATAACTAAAAAAATTAAATAAACTAGACAAAATATCACGCATGGTTCCATTTTTTAACTCACAAAAAATATACAACACAATTTACTCTTAGACAAATTCTCTTAACTATTCTAACTGGCTTTATCGGTTAAACTAGATTTAAACTTGTGATAAGATTGAATTTCTAAAGGATAAAGTCTGAAAAAGTAACGAAAGACTAAAACTAAAAACACCAGCACCCACAGCAAGCCGACTAACAAAAACAAACGGGAATTTAAATAAATCACGTTAATTTGTCTGCAAAAAAACCAACCAAAACCTAGAAATCCCATCAAAAATAATTGACTACTCCAAAACGGAATTTGTCTTTGCAAAGGATGTTTTTCATCAAAAAAAGCCTGACTAGCTTTTAAAACAATAGCCAAACAAATAAGACTAGCAAAAATAGTTAAATAAGCCCAAAAAAACCAAGAATCAGTTTGGATAATTAAACCCACTCCTGGCTGAGTATCAATCATCCCCCTTTCACCAGCTATTCCTTCAAACCAATATTCTAAATTAATGAACTCGTGCCAGTTAACTGTTGGCATATTTTTTTAAGTAATAGTTTTTATGTAGTCTTTAATAACTTGCAAAGTTTTTTCAGCTACACCATTAAAGTTCTCAATTTCATTAGCCCTAGCAATCAGCTCACTATTAGTTCGAATATTGTTTTTATAAAGAATATTTTTAATTTTGGTTGGTAGGTTAATTTCTTCTGAAGGTGGTACAGCTTCCTGTCTACTGGTTAGGGCTTTACTAGGTTCCATGGTGGATACTTTCGGAGAACTAGTATTAGCCAATAAGCTAGAATGAATATTAGCAAACAAGTCAATAATTAATTTTAAGACATATTCTGCTACTTCTTGACCAGTTACTGTTTCGTTAGTTGTATATTTAACAGATAATCTATCAAAATTAGTTTTGTCGCCAACTCTAACTTTATCAACTTCCAAGGCAACATTAGTTACCGGAGAAAACAGAGCGTCAACTAAAATGTGTTTAGGATTAGGATTGGCTGCTAAATCAATATCTTCCATCGATAAATAGCCCACACCCCGAGAAACTTCAACTTCTATAGTTAGCTTACCACCACTATTTAAGTGACAAATATACAAATCTGGGTTTAAAATATCGACTGCTGGATCTTTCATAAAATCTGCAGCTGTTACCGGACCAGAGCTAAATTTAGTTAATTTCAAAACAACTTTATCTACATCTGTATTGATTTTAGCTTTTAAGTTTTTCAAATTGAGAATAATGTCAAAAGCATCTTCAACTACGTGTTCTATAGCTTGATATTCGTGAGTAATATCGTTAATGCTTACCCGAGTAACCGCAAAACCAGGAATGGAAGACAACAATACCCTTCTTAAGGAGTTACCTAAAGTATAGCCAAAACCAGGCATTAAAGGTTCCACTACTAGTTCAAAACTAGTGTGGTCGTGTTCCTTTAAGTCCACTTTTATAGGTGGAAAATTAGGAATGTAATTATTAATCATAGAACTAACTAATTAACAAAATTGTCTGTAGTTTTTGATTTTAGTTTAGTTAGATGGTGGGTGTGCCTGGACTTGAACCAGGGACCTCTTCATTATCAGTGAAGTGCTCTAACCAGCTGAGCTACACACCCAAAAAAACAAGTTAATTAGCTATAATTTCTCTAACTCCTTTTGTCAAATAAATTTTCGAATCGTCTATTATTTTTAGTTTCTTATTTAAGGTACCAGACTTAATAATTCTTACTTGACGACAATAACGAGGATGAACCAAACCTTTCTTAACAAAAGTAAGAAAATCCAAAGTCTCCCCATCTGTGAAATATTTATTAATTTTAGTTAAAGAGAATACTTCTACTATCTTACCTACTGGTTTTTGCATTTTACCAAACTTAGGAATACGACGCACCAAAGGTTTTTGACCTCCTTCAAAAGTAATTCTAGTCTTACCAGCTCTTTTAATTTGTCCTTTGTTACCTTTACCAGCGTTTTTACCATAACCTGAGCCAATACCCCTACCAACTCTTTTTTTATCCTTGGTAACAGTTTTAACTAAATTATTTAGAGTAAGCATATCAATTAAGATTAATTAATTTTTTACTTAGTAGTATCTGTCTTTTGGGTAACAACTGGTTCAGTCGCTTCTACACTAGCTTCTTCTACACCGCTAGCACCCTCAGTTAAACTGACTAAAATAGTTTCCGGATCGTTAAGTATCTGGTAATCCTGTGCTACTTGTAATAGGTCGGCTACACTAATAGAATCGTGAATGTTAGTCAAGTTAGTGACGTCTACAGTAATAAAGTCCGGAATTTTTTCCGGTAACGCTTCAATTTCTAGTTGATCTAAGTTCACCGCTAAAACAGCACCTAATTGCTTTACACCAATAGGCGTACCAATGTATTGTATAGGCACTGTTACCTTTACTTTTTGTTTTAAATTTACCACTAGAAAGTCAACGTGACGCACGTCCCCAAATACTGGATCAATGTCTAAATCTTGAACGATTACGGGTAAAGTTTGGGAATCTACACTTAAATCGATCACATTAGTTTTACCTACTTGCTTATAAAGCTTCAAAAAAGTTTTTTTGTCGATTTGAATAGGCAAAGAATTAAAATTTTGTCCATACAACACAGCTGGTAACAAACCTTGTTTGCGCAGCTTTCTTACTGAGTTACCTAAAATTGTTCTCGTGTTTGCTGATAGTTGAAAGTGGCGCATAAACAATTAATTATAACGTAAAAACTACAAATCTATTAACTTCAATTTTTTCACCTGTAACTTGAGTTATCTCAATAATTTTTTGTGCTACAGTGATTTTTGAGTCCTTTAAAAAAGGCTGAGTTAGTAGTGAATTTTCTTCAGCAATTTTCTTTTGTTTGCCTTGTAAAATTAGCTCAATTTTGTCTTTAGGCTTGCCTTCAGCTTCTAATTGCTTTCTAGCAATATCTAACTCTTTGTTTAAAAATTCCGAATCAGCTTGTTCAGGAGTTAAAAACTTTGGCTGAAAAGCCGCTATATGCATAGCTAAATCGTTACCTAATTCTTGAAAAGCTTCTGATCTGGCCACAAAATCGGTTTCGCACCTTAACTCTACCAAAACACCGATGCGACCACTGTGAACGTAGGCAAAAATAGATCCATTAGTTGTAGTGCGATCTTGTCTGGCTTGTTGCTTCAACACGCCTTGTTCTCTTAAGTAAGTAATAATTTTGTCTTCATCTACAACACCTAAAACCTCGATGGCTTTACTAATATCTTTTAAAGGTAAGCCAGTCTTGTTTCGAATACTTTTAATTAGCTCAATGTTAGACATAATCGGTTTAATTAATTGTTCCAGAATACCTAACTAAAGCTTTAAAAGCAGCTTGTACACCAGCAATTTTATCACGACTACCAATTAGTTTAGAATAAACATTTTCAATACCTGCTAATTCTAGCACTGGTCTAAGAAACCCACCAGCAATCAGACCGGTACCAACCGGAGCTGGTTTAAGAAAAATTTTAACCGACTTAAATTTCAAAAACACAGGAAAACTCACAGAACGGTTCTCGTTAAGAGAAATTTTAACTAACCTTTTTTCAGCTTGCTTAATAGCCTTGTTTACTGCATCTTGATAATCTAGACCTTTTTTTAAACCAAAACCAACCCTACCAGCTTTGTCACCAACCACTACCATAGCGGCAAACCTCATACGTTTACCACCCTTAACTACTCTCGTTACTCTTTTAACCGTAATGATAGCATTTTGTAATGGGACTTCTTCATTTCTGATAGTAGAGTGCCGACTGTCTCGATTGGCTCTTCCTCCGCGACCACGATTAGTTAATCCTCTGCGCCCACGTGCATTTGTTCGGGATTTAGAAAATCTGTTAGAATTAGCGTTTTCTTTAAACGCCTTAGAAGAAGGCTCAGAATTAACAGAATTGGTCACACTAGATGTAAATTGAGCATTGTTATTAGTTTCTGATACTGACATAGTGCTAATTAAGTGGATTAAATTTCTATACCTGCGGCTCTAATAGTATCGGCTACAGCTTTGACTCGACCATGATACAAGAAACCATTTCTATCAAACAAAACTTTTGAATAGTTTAACTGTTTGATTTTTTCTGCTAGTAATTTAGCTACTTCCACAGCTTTTTCGGTCTTAGTCTTATTGTTTAGATTATTTGATACAAAACCAACAATAACTCTCTTAGTAACCGGCTCTAAAAGCTGCACAGTAGTATTTTTGTTAGATTTATAAACAACTACTACTGGATAGTTATAATTTAATTTCTTTTTAGTTCTTAAACGGCGAATCAACCTACTAGGCATACAATCAATTATTTACCAGCTTTTTTACCAGCTTTTTTCAAATAGAATTTGTTGGGAAAACGAAAACCTTTCTGTTTATAAGGATCACAGGGTTTGAGGTTGTGTAGACTAGCAAAAAAATCACCAATTAATTGTTTGTCAATGGATTGACCAATCAATTTGTTTTTTTGTAAATCCAAAGTAACTCCATCAGGAATAGCAACTGTTACTGGATGAGAAAAGCCTATGTAAACTACTAACTTTTTTTGGGCAGCTTGTAGTTCCATTTTGTAACCAACTCCATTTAGTTCCAATTCTTTAGTAAACCCACTGGTTACTCCTTGAATTAAATTTGCAATCACTGCCCTATAAGTACCCCACAAAGCTCTTTGCTTTTTATCCTCAGGGTTTTCCACCAAGACTTTTACTTCTGAGGGTTCAACAACCACATTTACCTTGGGATGAACTTTAAAACTTAAACTTCCCAAAGGTCCTACAACTTTTATTATTCTATTTCCTTGATCAAACTCCACCTGTACTTTTGCAGGCAAAGTAATCGGCTTTTTCCCAACTCTAGACATAAAAACTTGTTTCAAACAAGGATCTTACCAAGATCTTTTTTCGGAAAAAAGACTTTAAGTTAAAAATTAATAGTTTGTCAAGATATAGTTTTTCTACTTTAGATAACTTATGCTTTGTTAGCATAATTCTCAAAACTTAGATTTGCACAATAAATCTTAAAAAGATTAAGCACCGTCAATAGTCACTCATAAAAAGTAACTGAAATAGAAAAAATTTACTTGTCAAAGCTTATCAATAAGACTACTTTATAAAAGTCGAGCTGGTTCAGCTGCAACCACTTTTTGACGTAAGTAAGCAATTTACAAATTAGTGCAAATATATATGGTGGAGTCAATTAAAACCTTGCCAATGATTACAAAAATCTTGAAATTCTTGGTCTTTGGTAGCACTAGCAATATTGAAAATATAATTATCTGCTCGTCCCGACAGGTTTACTACTATAATCTCGTTTGGACTCATACCAGGAGCTTGCTTAATTGCCTCGGCTACTGCGTGAGCAGACTCTAAAGCTGCCAAAATACCTTCAGTTTGAGCTAATAATTGAAATCCAGACACAGCTTCGGTATCTAAAATTTTAGTAATTTTTAACCTGCCTATAGAATATAGATAGGCGTGAATGGGTCCAATTCCGTTATAATCTAAACCAGCGGCAATTCCACCAACATCTTCCAATTGACCATTAGATTTAAGTAAAAAGAAACTTTTGAAACCTTCAAAAATGCTTAGCTTACCTTGACCCGAAGCAATACGACTAGCATGTTGTCCGGGTTGATCACCTGTACCACCTGCTTCCACACCAATTAATTCTACTGATTCTTCGGTTAAAAACTCATCAAACGCACCAATAGCATTACTTCCGCCACCAATACAAGCAATAATTTTAGTTGGTAATACACTAGCATCGTTTTCTAATTCTCGTAATTGTATTTTAATCTCTTGGCCTACAATTTTTTGAGACTCTCTGACTATTTCTGGAAAAGGGTGAGGGCCAACCGCTGAACCTAACATAAAGTAAGCTTCAGGATCGTTAATCCATTCGCCAATAGCAGCGTCAGCCGCATCCGTTAATTTTTGGTTACCACTAGTTACTGGAATAACTTCTGCTCCTAGTTGCTTCATCCAAAAGACATTAGGATATTGCTTCTCGAGGTTTTTCTGACCCATAAAAATTTTGGCTTGCAAACCAAATTTAGCACACACTGTAGCTACAGCTAAACCGTGTTGACCTGCTCCAGTTTCAGCAATTACTCGTTTTTTACCTAAACGTTTAGCCAATAAAGCATGATATAAGCAATGATTAATTTTGTGACTGCCAGTAAAATTGTTTCCCTCGTTTTTTAAGTAAATTTTTGCCCCTCCTAGTTGCCTACTTAAATTTGAAGCAAAAACCAACGGGGATGGCCTGCCAATCAAATTTTTTTGATAAAATTTTAGTTCTTGAAGAAATTCTGGATCTTGCTTACTGTCTAAAAAGACCGCTTCCAGCTCTTCTAAAGCTGTTAATAAGACTTCTGGTACATATTGACCGCCAAAATTTTGGCTAGAACCATAAAAACCATCTTTACAAGCAAAATCTTCTTGGGAGAACATACTGGTTTATACCAAAACTAACTATTTAAGTTGTCAAATTTACCCAAGGACACTCTGTTAGTGTAAAGATTTGTAGAGTTTAACAGAAAGATTGGATTAGTTTTATGAAATAGATTGATAAATAGTTAACTGCTATCTAAGCATCGTTTTAATATTCATTAGATACATATTTTTATCCAAATCTATTTTTGTGGCAGTTTGCTAACTTGATAGTTTAATTTGTCTAGTTTAAGAATGATCCGTCAAACGGTTTGAAAGCCACAAAACAGGTTTAGTGATTATAGAAAAATCTTTGCTAATTGTAACAAAAACCTGAGCTTTTTCAAAAGCTTAACCCTGCTAGCATCTAACTTTCTATGATCACAGACACTAAATAATAATCCTGCTGTACATAAGATCAAGCGAGAGACAAAAAGTAAAATCTTCAACAATTGAATTGTTCTTTAGAGTCAAAACAAGTTAAAACTAAGCTGACGCTTGTAAAACTTGCTTAAGTTCGGAATAATTGGCTGCAATTGAGACCTTTTTACTAGATTTAGTAGACCATTGTTGAATTAACTGGTTATCATCGATAACTAAACCAGCAGCAGCATTAATTTCTTTAGCAAATTTATAAGGTGAAGCTGTAGCGTAAACTACTTGAGTTAAACCCATATGCTCACTTAAATTAGCAGCTTTCCAGGCTACTGCCGTGTGAGGACATAATAAGTAATTGTATTTATTATACACTTCTAAAATTGTTTCTGTGGTTTCTTGGTCAGAAACTCTGAAGACTTGCAAATACTGTTGCAAGTTGGAACGATCGTAATTTACGATTTTCAAAATACGACTAAAATTGCTAGGATTAGAGATATCCATAGCGTTAGATAAAGTGGATACAGTTGGTCTAGGTTCATATTTACCAGTTTGCATAAATCGATAAACCGTATCGTTAGCGTTGACTCCAGCTACAAATCGACTAATCGGTACTCCCATTTTCATGGCCAAGAAAGCCGCTGCTAAGTTGCCAAAATTACCTGAAGGAATGACTAATTGCAAATCACTTTCTGGCAATTGTGTCCAAACCCATAAGTGGTAAATGATTTGCGGTATCAAGCGGCCTAAATTAATTGAGTTAGCTGAGGTTAAATTTAGGGGTTGTAAATCTGGGTCATTGAAGGCTTGTTTAACCATGGCCTGACAGTCATCAAAATAGCCTTCTACTTCAATTGGCCAAACGTTCTCAGCTACACAAGTTAACTGTTTTTCCTGGAGTTGGCTAACTTTGTTTTTAGGAAACAAAACGTATACTTGCACATTTTCCAAGTTAGCGAAACCATGGGCTACAGCACCACCAGTATCTCCGCTAGTAGCTACCAAAACTCTAACAATTGTTTGTCTTTTACGAGCAAAATAACTAATTAACCTAGCCAAAATAGTAGCAGCTACGTCTTTAAAGGCTAATGTTGGTCCATGAAATAGTTCTAGTACATATTTATCACCAATCTGAACCAGAGGAATAGGAAAAGTTAAACTAGTCCCTATAACTTCTAATTCTTTAACCTCAATATCCTCAGCAAACCATTTTTTTAAGACTACAGAAGCTATACTAGGCAAATCTAGACCTACCAAAGCAGTTAGTTCGTGTTGGTTAAAAGTAGGAATCTGATTAGGAAAAAACAGTCCTCCATCTTTAGCTAAACCAGCCAAAATCACTGTCTCTAACGAATCCTGAATATTAGGATTACCTAGGCTATGATACAACATATACAATTAAGAATTTATTTCAGATAAAAATTGTGTAATTGTATAATCTGGGCTAAACCGATGATCATAACCGACCACTACGTCAGCGTACTGACTATAGATACGAGATCTATAGCTAAGTAATTCTGCATAAGATCTAGCCAAAGCTTCGCCAATAGTTTCGTAGGGTTTTCGAGTGAACATGCCATTCCAAATCACTGGTTTGGGGTTATCAATATACTTTTGCAACATTTTTTGCTGAACGTATTCTGGAGCTATTAAGTAAACTACCTTAGTGGCCTGCACTAATCTGTCTATAGTAGACTGCTCTGTATAAAACATACTACCAGTGGTGTCTATAACTACCGGCATTTCGGGGTCTATCTGCTCCATTTCAGACAAAGCTTCTAATACGGCTTGGTTTTCCCAAGCTAGGTATAATTTTTCCCTTTCTGCAAAACCTTCAGACCAAGGCTGACCCAACCATCTGGCCATGTCAGTAACATCTTTTAAACTGGCTTTGTGGGCAATCATATCATCAATACAAAAGCGTTTATAACCAATCTTTTCTAGCTGCAAGGACCAATAAGATTTACCAATATTAGACATGCCTATCAAGGCTAGACGTAAGGGGTTTTTAGACATAAAGCGTAAATCAAAAAAGTCCGACTTTTTGTCAAAACTCTAACTTCTAGTCAGCAAACCCAAATTCACAAACTAAGTGTTACTTAATTGTTCTGTAGACGGTTGAGAAACGTTCTGTTTGGTCTCACTTAAATCTAACTCGTGTAACCTATTTTCTATAGCTTGCAATTCTTGCTCAATTTCTAACTTAAGTTTGACCGCCTCTTCTAAGAGACGAACACTTTCGGCCAAAGACACCTTTTTTTCTTGCAATAAATTTTGGATTTCTTGTAATCTTAGTAACTTTTCTTCTATGGTAAAATCTTTTTTAGACATGCACAAATTAGGGGTTATATAAATTTAAGCGTCTATTGAGGAAGTTAATTCGGCTAAAACTTTGGTTAATGCTTCATCGTTAGCGCCTGACCACCAATCTACGACTTCTTGGTTCTTAAAAATAACAGTAGTAGGTGTACCCACAGGAGTACCAGATGGCTTGGGTTTTTTACTGTTAACAGTAGCTGGCAAAGCTAAATTATCTACATCAGCCCTGGAAATAACTACTGCCGCTCTAACTTCACTGGAGTTTTGATCCACTTTCCACTGCTCAAAGTTTAGCCCAGAAATACTTTTAGCCCAAGTTTCCAAAATGGCGTTACCTTGTTTTCTAAATTCGTCTTGTTGAGCATAAGCTAAAGTAGCAAATTCCTGATAAAAACCTTGTTTATGCGCAGCCTGAGCAGCAAAGGCTAGGCGAAAATTGGCGGAGTTTAAGTTACTCGATAGGGGATAATGTTTAAATGCAAACTTAATTTTATCGCTATAAGTTCCCATAGCTTGCTTAACCGTTGGATAGTACAAAGCACAAAAATGACACTGAAAATCAGAAATTATATAAACTACAATATTGGCTTCTAGATTGCCAAAAACAGGGGTATTTTGTCTAATCAAACCACTAATCAAAGGATCAGTTTCTTTGGCTGATTGCCGCTCAACACTAAGTAAGTAAACTTGGCTACCAAAAAATAAAATTCCTACAATAGCTAAAATCGACAGAAATTTTAAAATGCCAGGTAAGAACTCCCAAATAGTAGTCTGTAAATTGTCTTCTTCGGAATATGGATTAATGGTAATAGACATAAACTGTTTGGTTAAAACCATTAGCTAGGTTAACACAAAACTGTCAAGAACCCAAGACAAAAAGGTGTGCCAAAACCACTAAGGTAAAATTAGATTGAATCTTATTTATTAAATCAACTAAAAAACAATATAACTCACTGATTTAGCTAACTTATTCGTTGTCTTACTCTAATAGTAGAGGAAATTAACTGACATTTGCTGCTTACTCACGAAATCTGAAAAATAAACCTTTTTGATAGGTAAGTGCATTCAACCCTAGTTTAGGGATAGTTAAATACAATGTTGCAGAATCTAAAGACAAAATTAACAAACTAACTTCTAACTTTAAAATTAACCAATTTTAATTTCTAAACCATCTTTGCCATAAACTATGGTCGATAAGAAATTAATTTTTTTTGATAAATTGAATATTCCTATCAATTAGGAGTTCTCTCAATCATGATAGCATTAGCTAACATTTTAGGCAGTCAGTGATTCTTAACCTAAGTCATTTGTCGACTATTTGCCCCCACTCGGTCTAAAGCTCCCGACCAAATTAAAGCCTCTAAATTACGTTTATTAAAACTAGGTAAAACCTTTATAGCTTCAAGAAAGTCTTCGATGTTTTGAAATTGACCCGATTCGGAACGGTAATTGATAATATATTGAATCACGTCATCACCTAAGTTTTTGATGCTACTCAAACCATAACGGATGGTATAATCATCTTCAATGGTAAAGCCATAAAAAGATCGGTTAAGGTCGGGGGGCTTAACCTGTATACCCAACTCTCGACACTCTTTAATAGCCAAAGCTATTTTATCCAATTTATCAGCTTCAGCAGTCATTAGAGCGGTCATAAATTCTACCGTGTAGTTAGCTTTCATATAGGCTGTCCAATAAGCTACCATACCATAATTACAAGAGTGAGCTTTATTAAAGCCATAAGCCGCAAAAGGTACAATCAAATTCCACAACTCTTCGGCTTTTTCTTTGGTTAACCCAGAATGTTCAATACAGCCTTGCACAAAACGCACATGTTGCTCTTCTAAAACCGCAGGAATTTTTTTCCCTACCCCTTTACGAAAATTGTCTGCTTCTAGCCAATCATAACCAGCAAGTTCAATCACAGTATACAATAAGTCATCTTGATAGACTAAAATACCATAACTTTCTTTCATCCACTTTTCCATTTGGGGTACGTAATATTTAACTAGTTTAGGGTTCTTTTTGCGTCGAATATATTCGGGAATGTTAGCCATCGGACCAGGTCGATACAAAGCCACCATAGCCATCAAATCAGTTACTTTCGTGGGTTCTAGTTCAATGAGATATTTAGTCATAGTCTCTCCGCTCAGCTGAAACAAACCCATGGTTCTACCTTTAGACAAAAGCTCATAAGTTTTGGCATCTTCTAAATCTAAATTTAGTAAATCAATTTTCACACCTCTTCTTTGTTCGGCTAATCTAATCGAATTACCTAAAATAGCTAAGTTTCTAATCCCTAAAATATCTAGTTTAACCAAACCAACTAGTTCTCCAATATGCCAATCATACTGGCTAATAATCATTTTGTGCTCACTATCCCACTGCAAAGGAGTGTAGTCACTAAGTTCCGTGGGAGTAATATACACTCCAGCCGCGTGTACCGAAGCGTGACGATAGTTGCCTTCCAGTTTTTTGGAAATTTCAATAATAGTCTTAGATTCTGGATCCTTTTCGTAAACTTCACGTAACTCTGGACTAATCTCCAAAGCCCAGGTGAAAGTGGTTTTTCTCCCTTGAGGAGCTACCGGAATTAACTTAGCTAAACGATCGCATTTTTTATAGGACACTCCTAATACTCGACCTACATCTCTAACAGCCATTCTAGGCAAAATAGTTCCAAAAGTGATGATTTGGCAAACTTTATTCAAACCATATTTATTTTTCAGATACTCAATTACTTCTTCTCTGCGATCATCAGCAAAATCACCATCGATATCAGGAGCCGAAGGACGTAGCGGATTGAGAAAACGCTCGAACGGGATCTTATATAAAACGGGATCCAAAATCCCAATATTCACTAGATAACCAACCAAAGAACCAGCTGCTGAGCCTCTTGTATTAGTTACTATACCCCGTTGTCTACAAAAATTCATAATGTCAGCAAAGACCAAAAAATAGTCAGAGTAACCTTTTTGCCTAATTACTTCCAACTCGTATTCCAGTCGATCAATGTATTGACTAATACTAGTATGTTCCCAGTAGTCTTTAGGATAGCCTTTAAGCTGTGAAGTATTAGGAAAAATGGTTTTGGCAAATTTTACTAGCTGATCTAATTTAGCATAAGGAAATTGCAGTTTCCACTCCTCTCTAGTTTTTTGCTCGGGACTAAATTTTTCTAGTAAACCCAAATAGGCTTCCCACTTTAAAGTCTGGCTAGCCGTTTGTCCTTTTGGTAAATTTAATTTAGGGAAAAAGGCTTCGTTAGCGTGTTTATCATAATCACAACGAATTGTCAGAGCAATCTGTTGCTCAAGATTCCTAGTGTCACAAGCTTTTGGTAAGTAAGCAAATTGTTGTTGCAATTCTTCAACTGTAGGTAAACCAAAATCACGTTCCAGTTCAACCTGAGTCACTTTTAGTTGATCTCTAATAGCCAAAACTACTCGAAAAGTGTCTGCGTCAGATGGATCTAAATATCTTGGGGCCGGGGAGGCTAAGTATTGCACTTCAAACTGGTCACACAAACTAGCCAAATTAAGATTGATCTGTTGAATCATTTTAGGATCATCTTTCTTGGTAGGAATGGCTAACTCCACTAACAAATTTTGAGCACCTAAGACTTCAGTATAAACTTGCAAAATGTGTCTGGCAGCAGTCAAGTTATTCTGTTTTAACTGAGCAATTAGTTCGTGATCATTGCCACACAAACTCACAAAAAAATGGTAATCATTAGAAGCTCTGTAGTTTTGAAAATTGTCTAAAGTTAGGTGATATTTGGGTTGTTCCTGAATAATTCTAGCTGTAGTAATGAGTTTAATTAAGTGTACATAACCCTGATTATTCTTAGCAATTATAGCAATTTTACTAAAGCCCTTCGTGCGCCCAAAAGAGCTAGAATCAGTTGTAACGTTAGCAATTCTTAAAGTGGCCCCAACCGCTGGATTAATTCCTTCCTGCTTGCATACTTGATAAAACTCAATCAACCCGGAACCAGTGTCTTCGTCGGTTAAAGCTACAGTAGTGTAGCCCTTAGCTTTAGCTGTTTTGACTAAGTCTGGAATCTTGGGTACAGCTGACAACAGAGAATGGTGGGAATAGGCACGAGCTAATAACATATTATGCTTAACTAATTTAGAAAAAATTGCTTTCGTCAAACCAAAAAATAACACTTTTTAATAGTATCTATTTTACAAAAACATTTAATTTAAAGTTTTCATGAAAAAATAAGACGAGTATACAAGTTTTCATTTGCAAAGCTTTTTTAGTACTCTTTAATTGAAAAAGTAACAGGCCGCTAAGTTTTTAAATCTTTTAATAGAGCCAAATTTTGGTTAAATCTAATAAAAATTACTTAGTTAACTCGACTTTAAAATTTCAACTAACCGATTTGTTTACCTGATTTGTAAAATGGGTAAAAACTTTACCGAACTAAATAAATTACCTCAAATCTAAGTACAACCAAAATCGCTAGTATCTTACTAAAGCTATCTTATTACTTACTTTTTAGATTAGCTCTAACTTTTTTTGATTAACCGAAAACTATCTAAGTAAGATATTAAGCATTAACTATCCTACTCTAGTAAACAACTAGAATAATTATCACAAAAACCACCGCAATAGATGAGTGGATAAAAAACAATTACCAAATCGACTTAGAATCAAATTTAACGAAAACATTTAATCCACAAATTATCTACATATTATCCACAGTAATTTCCTGAACTAACTCCTGCCAAACTAATTTTTCGTCCCATGGAATAGAACCATGAGGTTGGGTTAAAGCAGCCTCAGAACCAACACCGGTAGATACAAGTAGCACTTTCTTATCGGCAAATTGTAGCCCAATTTGCAAAGCCTTACTCATGGCTAAGCGCCGGTTAATGATTTTAAAAAACTTTTTATTCTCTTCTTTCTTCAATAAGCGTTCAGCTAGTAAATCCAAAATTTGGTGTGGATTATCGTACTCATCGTAATTATCGGTAGTTAATACACTAAGGTCAGCTTTTTTAAAACTTAACTCTCCGAGAATTGGTTTTTTCCAATCATCTCTGCCCACTCCATCAGCCGAAACTACATGAATGATTACCTCAAAAAAACCCTCTCTTTTCCAATGATTAAGTGTTTCCAGAAGCTGCTTCATACTTTCCGGTTCGTGAGCATAATCAACCAAAATCGACAAACTAGTAAACTTACCTACCGATTGGTGCTTGAAAACGAAATCCATTCGCCCCCTCACAGGAGTCAAGTCTTTTAAAAAATTAGCTAGTTCTAGCCAACTTTGACCAGATAATAGGCTAGCTACTTTTAAAGCCACAATAGCGTTAGAAACGTCTGTCTCACTTAATAACTGAGTCTTAAACGAACGATTTTGAATTTGTACTTCTTTAGTCAGGGAATCTTTAGAAGATAAAATAGTATACTCTTTGGAAGAAAAGAGTACTTTTTTATCATTGTCTTTAAGTTTAATTTGAGACCACATAAAGAGAGTTTCGGGGTCATCTGCATTACCAACAAAATAACCTCCTGGTTTCAGATTTTGAAACAAAATTCCTTTAGCCAGACGATAGTTTTCCCAACCACCATGAGCTTCTAAATGCTCTGGGTATAAATTCAAAAATACAGCTATGTCAAGACCGCCTAATCCTAAATGTCGATTTTGTTCTAAACCTTGACTGCTCATTTCTAAAACAGCTACCTGACAACCGTTTTTTACCATTTCTTGTAAGTACTTTTGTAATATCCAAGAATCTAAAGAAGTCATTTTGTATTCGTTCAAAAATTCACCCTCGCCAGTATTTAACACAGCTGTGCTAATATAGCCAGTTTTTACCCCAGCCAAATTAAGCAACCGACCGCAAAAAACTGTAGTAGTGGTTTTGCCTTTAGTACCAGTAATGCCAATAAGTTTTAGGCGTCTCCCAGGAAAACCAAAATAGATAGCTGCCAAATAAGCTTTAAAACCGTGATATATTGGTCTAATTAGATTAAGTAATTTGGTCCCTAAAAGTTGCTTAAATTGTTTAAGCATAATCAACCTCGAAGTTGCCAATCTAGAAAAATAAAATCTAAGTAAGTATGTCAAGCCTGATAGCTATCATCTGTTCAACCAGAAACTGGTTTGACTAAAAAATACCACCAGTAAAAATTATTTTAAACTAAAAGCCTAAAAAAATAGCCAGCTTGATTAGCAATTAACAGCCATCAAAATCAGCTAAAGGCTTCAACCGCCAAGCTTGCCTTGGTAACACCAAGATTACAATAAGCATCTATTTAATTCAAATTTTCCAGCTAAAAACTAAGGCTAATTTAACTTCAAAACAACTCAATTTTTTAGATTATTGAATCAATTTACACTCAACAAAACCAGCAATCATCAAGATTTCATAATTTTGAATTACCAGGTCATTCATCAGCTTTCATAAGTTTCAACAACAGCCTTTTCGATCCAACAAGAAGTGATAGGTCGATCTTGCTCGTCAGTAGGTAAGGCAGCAATTTTATCAACCACTTCCAACCCAGCAAACACCTGGCCAAAAATTGTATGTTTACTATCTAACCAAGGAGTAGACTCAGCTTGGACAATAAAGAACTGAGAACCATTGGTAGCCGGGCCAGAATTAGCCATACTAACAGTTCCTCGAATATGTTTCAAGCGATAATCAAACTCATCAGCAAACGGTTCACCCCAAAAACTCTGGCCACCCATACCAGTACCCGTAGGATCGCCTGTTTGGATCATAAAGTTAGCAATTACTCGGTGGAAAATCACGTTGTCATAATAGCCAGACTTCACTAACCCTAGAAAGTTTTGCACAGCTTTAGGAGCAAATTGTGGAAACAAACGTAAGCGAATGTCTCCTTGAGTAGTTACTAAACACACTACAGGTTCACCCACTTTAGGTAAACTAGTTTGCAATAGGTTAGACATATATAATTAAAAACTTTAGACTAACGCCCAGGTTCTTTAGGTACTCCCAAGTACTCCAAACTCCAACCCATTAAATGGGAAAAACTCGGGCCTAGAGTATTCTCGGCATAGTTTCTAATAACTCCCGGATTGGGCTCAGATAATTTAATCAAAATCATAATTTCTGGATCCCTTGCTGGAGCGTAACCAATAAAAGTGTGATCATATATACCTCTAGCGGTATTACACGTATAATCGCAAGGAGCACCGTTATATGGTCTAGAAACCTGAGCTGTACCAGTTTTACCGGCTACTGTATAACCAGGAACTCTACCTTTACTTGACCTGAGACCCAAGTAACCTTGATCAATAGTGTTGACTAAATAGTCAGTAACTAATCTGGCCACATCTGGCTCAATTATCTGAATTTGAGCTTTTTGGCGGATTTTATCTGGAGCCTCTAAAGACCTAGAATCGATCACGTGATTTTTAGAATCAATCATTCTATCAACTAAGTATGGTTCAATCAATTTACCTTTATTGGCTAAGGGGGTATAACTACGCATCAGTTGTATAGGCGACATAGTAAACCCTTGCCCAAAAGCAAAAGTGGCATAAGTAAAGTCAGAAAATATATTCTCTTGAAAAGCTCTAATATTACCAAAGGTGTCCCCGGGTAAAGCAATTAAAGTTGGCTGACCAATCAAAAAACGATTCTCAAAGTACTCTTTGGTTTTAGTATTACCTATAGTTGCTTGAATATCAGCCACACAAGTGTTGATTGAGTCTCTTAAACAATTGGAAATAGTCTGTGGGCCTCGATTTAAGTAAGCCACCCCGTCAGCATTTTTAATATACAAAACGTTACCATTATTTTCCAAATAGGGTTTACCCCGCTCATCATAACCTAAAAATTTTTGGTCAGGTGAAACCCCTCGAAGTTTACCTTGAGCATCAGTTTGACCAGTTAAGTACTCGTTGAGAGCTGTAGCCACCGTAATTGGTTTCATAACTGAACCAACTTCATAATCCACACTAGTAGCGGTATTACGAAAACCATCAAGACCTTTATAGTATTCGTTGGGATTAGCTTTAGGATAATTAGCCATAGCTAAAATGGCTCCTGGATTACGCTTTAAGTCCATAATTACAATTGTACCATCTTTAGGTCTACCCTGAGCATTAGTTGTCTGTTTTACTAAATCATCTAAAACCTCTTGAGCTTTAGTTTGCAAATTACGATCGATAGTCAAAAAAATGTCAGCCCCATGTACCACTTCCAAATCTTTAGGGTTCTTTAAACCAATTTCACTACCCAAAAGTTCCCTACCGTTTAAGCCACCTAACTCTGTACAAAATTTTTGTTCAATACCGTATAGACCAACTATATATCTCCCATCTTCTGGCCTGCCACTAAAGGAATTAACAGTATTTCGTTGTTCGTTTTGTCGCACTAAATCAGCACAACCAGGAATCTTTAAAGCTTCTTCTCGAGTAACTGGTTCTCTTTGCACATAGCCTAAAACCGCTCCTAAAGAGCCCAAAAACTCCTCTTCAGGATAAGATCTAACTTCAACTTGTTCGACTCCTAACCAACTACTAAAACCTTGAATTCCACCGTAACCAAATGCTCTTAAATAATCTACTGCCATTTTTTGTTCTTTGCTAACAAATTTTTTGAGTAAGCGGTATTGGCTGAGAGTGGTTTTTGATAATTCTTCATCAAGAATCTGTTGCACTTCAGAATATGGTAAGTTTAGAGTCCCAGCTAATATAGTAGCTGCTTGGTCTTTGGTAATCAATTTTTGATTAATGTGGCTTTGTAAACTCCTGGGCTCAAAAAAAACGTTAAACAACACTCTAGAGCTAGTTACTTCAATTGGTCGACTACCAGCTTTTAAATCTCTAATAAAAATACTTCCCCGAGTGGAGGGAATAATACTTAAAGGTATAGTAGTATTGCTTTGACCCAAAAAATTTTGGGTAGCTACTACTTGTAGGTTGAGCAAACTAATAATTAGTATTCCAAAAACACCAATAAAAATAACTTTAAGCACTGACTCACGAGAAAAATTCGAAAAAATAGAATTTACGCCAGATAACAACAGTGAAACAATAAAACTAAACAATTGCCCAATGCTAATTAAAGGTTGCACTAAAGTGTGAATAAACTTTTTGTTTATGCTCGAAGAAGTAACCTTACTAACACTTGTAGCTTTCCGAAACTTATCGGAAACTTTAGTTTTGGTATTCAATTTAACTTTAGACAGAGAACGGTTGCTATTTGACCACTTTTGAAAGTAACTCAGCCAAGCAAATCTTGGACTCTTTGTTGGCTTTGAGTGAAAATCTGATTTAGCAAGAGTTGTTGATTTTAGTTTTATATGTAGCTTTTTGAAATCTTTATTTATTCTTGTTCGAATAAACATATTTATGTTCTTACACATGAATGGGGATTAAGTAGTTTGTCAAATTAAGTCAAATGTAATTCTTTTTGAGTTCAATCTTAGAAAGATTAATAGCTTTAGTAAACTAAGGTTTAGTTAGTCAGAATGCATAAGTTAGCTATTTTTTAAGGAAATTCTAGATTAAATTTGATCTAGTCAACTATACTTTAAACCGTGGTTTTTAACTGCCTATAATTTGGCCGTATTTTACTAATTGGTGTTTTAATTTATTAGCTTCATTCTGCAAAACCAATTGACTAAAAGTAAATTTTCTTACTGCAATCAAAAATATGTACTTTATTACTTTTGACATCGAAACTTATCATCCAGAACAAAAAGATGAAATTGACGTAGGTAAACTCAGAGTGTCGGTAGTGGGAGCATACCTTAGTTGGTTAGATCAGTACGTAGCTTTTCTAGAAGAAGATGTAACAGATTTTCTAAAGTTAATGCCACATGTAGACTTACTAGTAGGTTACAATCAACTTTGGTTTGACTTGCCGGTGCTACAAAAATACGCTACCTTTGATTTAAAAAACTTACCCAACTATGATATCCTAGTTGAATTAGAGAAAAAGCTCGGCTACAAAGTTAAACTAAACGATTTGTGTAAAGTTAACTTAGAAGTAACCAAAACAGATTCCTTCGAGCAATTTAAACATTATTATTGGCGCAAACAATGGCTACCTCTAATTGATTATTGCATGCATGACGTTAGACTAACTAATCAATTATTTCAACTAATTGTCAGTACGGGTAAACTAAAATACCCAGATATGCACGAAATTAAAGATGTTAACTTGGACCAACCGCAATTTAGTCAATCAAAAAACCAATCTCCATTGGAAATCATGGATACTATCTTTTAGGTGTTTAACAAATTAGTCTTGTACCTAGCGGGAATCAATAAACACCTAGAAAGCTTGTAAAACAAGTAAGCTTAATAAATTAAGAAAGTTATTAACTAAGCCCAAGCCTAACAAAATTAATTTTCAGGCCATTTACATTACTTTGTAAGTAACCCAAATTTAGTTTGGTCTCGCTTTTCAAAGAAAAACTAAGGCCGCTTAATTTTAGGTCAAGCTACCAAAATTCTCAAAAATCCTAATCTTGGTTTTAAACAACAACTAAACATTTATTTTTCATCTAAACTAAGAGCTTTGAGTTTTTCTACAATGGCAGCTGGTTTGGGAACATTTTGAAAGACAAAACCACCATCTTGACGTACCGGATCGTGCTCGCCAGCCGTTTCGATAATCACATCTCCATAATTGAATACATAAGTTAACAAGCCATCTTGTTTGTAGGTAATGTTTTGAATATTTTTCAAAGCTAGTTGGTTGGCTCGTCGATTAAACAATCCATTTTGTTCAATATCAATGACTCTTAAGTTAGTTACAATCTGAAAAGATAAGTAATAATTATGAAAAAACAAAGCAAACCTTAAAATTAAAATAGTATTCAAACCAAAAAAAACTGTATCGTATAAGGCCAACCAGCCAACCTCCAGAAAACTAGCTACCACTAATCGAACTAGTAGTAAAAAGGTAAATACCAACAATAATTCTAACATTTTAAAAACCAAAATAGCCAAATCCTCTCTAACCACAAAAACTACATCCTCGTTGTCTTGAATTGGTTTAGGTAGTCCCTTAGTTGACCATAAATTTTTGTCTGAATGAAAAACCTCTTGCCACATAAACACCCAAACTAAAATTCGTACCACCAACGCAAACTAGCTACTAGTTCTTGAACTAGGTTAGTTAAAACTTCTGTTGATTTTCGACGAAAGACTAAATCGGTTATAATTTGTCCTAAAAGTTTTGCTTGTTGTTCGGTTAAACCCCTGCTAGTCAAAGCAGCCGTACCAAACCTCATACCACCGGGTCTATAGGCTGGTTTAGTGTCGTTAGGAAACGTGTTTCTGTTGGAGATAATACCAATTTCTTCTAATTCTTGTTGAATTTTTAAACTATCCACTTCTGGAGGCAATTTGATTAAACAAAGATGATTTTCAGTAGGGGTAACTGGTTCTAAACCTCCGGCTTGTAAAGCAAGCTCTAGCTTTTTATTGGTACGCAAAATATTTTTAGAATAAGTTACAAAATCTACACCGTCAGGATAACTATCCTCACCCAAAACCTCTAACAAACACTGACCGATAGCTGCTATTTTGTTAAAGTGAGGCCCACCATAACCACCTGGGAATAGACTTCGATTAATCGCTTCAATTAAGCTACTCACTGGTTTACCAGTAGCATCTTTGGGTAGGGTATTTAAATACTTCTCAGCAAATTGGGGAATATAGTTCTTAGCAAACAGCATGGCTGCTCGAGGACCACGAATAGTTTTATGTGTTGTCATGGAAACAAAATCTGCACCATCATCACCCTCTTTGAAGGGAGAATCGTGTAACCCGGTTGCAATTAGACCGTTAATATGAGCTACATCAGCTAAGACAAAACTGCCCTGCTCGTGAGCAAAACGGCAAATGTCTGCAAAGGTGTATTGCTTGGGATAAGCAGAAAAGCCTAAAATAACCAATTTTGGCTTTAGATTAGCAATTTGTTCTTTCAAAGCCTCAAAGTCTATTTCAAAACTACCATCAGGATTTTGTTTGGCCGTGTACTGATAAGGCTGGAAAAATTTACTAAAACTACTCACTGTATGCATGTGTGTTAAATGCCCGCCAGAAGCTAATTCTGGACTCAAAACTACATCATTAGGCTGCAAAATTGTAAGAAACACTGTTTGGTTAGCCGGTGAACCAGAGAGCGTTTGCACATTCACTCCGTAAGTACCCGTTGGATCAAACACTTGTAAAGCTTTTTGCTGAACAAACTGTTCTAACAAATCAGTGTTTTGGTTACCAGCATAGTATCTTTTATAAGGATAACCTTCTCCATATTTTGTACTCCAAACTTCACCTAGAAGCTGTAAAACTTTGGGAGAAGGATAGTTTTCTGAGGCAATTAAGTTCAGAGTGTTTTTTTGCCTTTGCTTTTCAGCTTTAGTTAGTTGAAACAGATAGTTCATATAAAACAATTACTTTGTTTAGTCATGTTTTTACAAAAAGTCAATAGTGATTATAAGGCGGTTTTCCGAAACTTCCCAAGTTAACCTCTAAAATCTGTTTTTTAAAAAGCCGAAAGCTAATTTCAGGATTATTTTTTTGTAAACCAGGAATAGATAAATTGGCTTTTAGCCAAACTTATCGGCTAGTTAATTGGTTGACTTTTGTGCAAAATTTTTCTTTTTTTAAACCTAATTTTTTAGCAAATTATTGTATGCTCACTTTACCAACCCTAAATTACGGCTATCAAGAATTAGAGCCTTACATAGACGCACTAACTATGGAAATTCATCATACTAAACACCATCAAGCTTACATTGACAAAGCTAATGCTATTTTGGAGCAATTACCTGAGCTAAAAAATCAAGCTCCAGAAGTTATTCTTAGGCAGATAGAAACAATACCTGAAAGTGTCAGACAAGGTTTAATCAACAATTTAGGTGGACATGTAAACCACCAACTGTTTTGGCAAATAATTACGCCAGGTGGTAGTAATGTAAGTGAATACCTAAATGATATTTTAAGCAAGGTTTTTGGTAGCATGGAAATTTTCATAAACAAATTTACCGAAACTGCTATGTCACGTTTTGGTTCTGGGTGGGTTTGGTTGGTTATTAACCCAGACAAATCACTAGAAATTTTGTCTACACCTAACCAAGATTCTCCTCTAATGCAAAATAAACAACCGATTTTAGGTTTAGACGTTTGGGAACATGCCTACTATCTAAAGTATCAAAACAGACGACTAGACTATATTCAAAACTGGTGGCCCGTGGTTAACTGGGTACAAGTAGAAGTTTGGTACAAACAGTATAGTCAATAGTATTCTCTAAATAGAAACCTAATTGCTCACTAGTAATACCTTACAGGTTTGTCTCTAAAACCAGATTTTATCTGGCGATACATAGTGCTCACGTTATTTTTTTCTCTTGCCCCTAGTGAATAGCAATTGGTTAACATTTACTCTAATTGAACCAAAAACCAATTAATTGGGAGAAAAGTCTTAAAAAATGTATATTCCGTTTTCCCATGATGAGCTTGATTAGAATCATTAAATACATGTTGATGACTTTCTGTTAGAAAATAGTTCGAAAAAACTCAACTTTGTTGAAAGTAAATGTATAAAGTACAAAACAATATTGTAAACTGACTCTTAAAATTGAAGATTGTTCAAAAAAGCGATTTACAAAAATAAATTAGAAAATTGACATTTCAGGTAAAAGTAACTGTTACTTCATTCTAATGAAGTTCAACCCTAAATTCAATTTAGTATTTTTAATTTTGGCTAGCCTTTTAGTTTGGTCCTATTACACCTTTAACATACCCAAATCCAATCTAAATGGAGATAGCCAAAATCAAACAAAAACTTCCCAAATCCAACCAGATATAATAGAAGCTAGCCAAACTATTAGCCTAACAATAAGTGGATGGATACCAACATGGGCTTATGACAGTGGTTACTCTACTTTGGAAAACAACATCTCCAAGTTTGATAGCGTTTCTCCAGTCTGGTATGAGGTTTTAGCTGACGGTAGTTTAAAAGAAACTAAACCTAAAAATTATCAACAATTATTGCAATTAGCTAGGAGTAAAAACCTAAAAATCATACCCTCAATTGCTATGTTCGATCATAGCTTGTTTAGCCAAGTTTTACAAAATCCCCAAAACTTAGCTAATCATATAGACTCGATTTATTCAACTGTTATGAACAATGAGTACGATGGCATCGACCTGGATTACGAATCCACCAAATTACAAGATAAAGATAAATACTTTGAATTCTTGGAAAACTTATCTAATAGGCTAAAAATACAAAACAAAATTTTAACAGTCACAGTCTTAGCTAAATGGGGAGAAGAAGTGATTTACCCTTATTTACCTCAAACTAGACAGGTTCAAGATTGGTCAAAAATTTCCCAATACGCCGACGAAATTAGAATTATGGCCTACGATTATACCTCTGCTTCAGCCTTATACCCTGGCCCTATTGGGCCGCTGGATTGGATCGAACAAGTGATGCAATACGCTTTAACTAAAGCCGAACCCCAAAAGTTCGTCTTGGGTGTTCATTTATATTCTTACGAAAGATGGGTAGAAGTTACTGACCCGCAACACGATCTTGGTTTTAATAACCCTAAGTTACAATTTAAAAGCTCTTATCTAGATAACGAAACTAGTAGAGAACTCGCCAGATCCTATACTTACGATACAGTTAAACAAATTGTAAACAATCATTCAGGGAGTTTGGAAACCTTTCAAGGAGAAAAAATCTTTAAATATACTAAAACTAACCCAAAAACTGGCACTTTAGAAAATCGAGTGTTAGTGTTTATAGACCCTCAAGGAGTCCAGCAAAGACTAGATTTAGCTAAAAAATATAAATTTAAAGGAGTAATTTTCTGGCAAGTAGGTGGGGCAAACGAATTGATTCAATCTTTAGAAAAATAATTTTAAAAATTAGAATCTTTGTTAGCTGTTAAAAAAGTTACAAAAAATCTATTTTTACTTTTTTACAGAATTAATTTTCAAATTTTTAGTTAAATTTGGGTACTAACCACAGCTTTTAAGGAAACTGACGCTAAGTGTAGCCTGTTGTTAATTTTTAACCTCGTTTATGTTAAACTGACAAATAAAGAAAGAAAGTAAGTATGAATAAAATAGACCAAATAAAAATGAATAAGAATTAACAAATAATTTACTGTCTCAGGCTTGTTAGTTGTCTAGTTCAGCCATAATTTATCTATCAAACCATCCGTAAAACGGGTATAATTAATGAATTCTGGAAACTTCTCTGTCTGATTAAATACTCTAATTAAATAGTAATTTTCTAAAGTCAAGGTAACGTAATAAACCGGATCATCTTTGCTTTTTGGAGTAAACTTAGTTAAAGAAAATTGGTTAGAAACTAACAGAGGCTGACTAGCTTGAATGTATTGATTACCTAAATATTCTTTAATTAAATTTACAAACTCTTGGTAATTCATACGATTATCAAATTCTGCTACTTCTACTTCTATGCCACTCAATAGTTGTAAACTACCTTTATTCACTTTGGCCAAAAATCTAGACACAACCACCTGGCGATTCAAATAATCAGCTTGCTTAAGCTCAGTTTCTAAAACAAAACCTTGAGGGGGCTGCTCTAGCAAAACTATCGTCCATCCTGAGCCTACTATGTAATTTTCAGATTTTACTGGTCCATCTTTAGCTCCAGCTACTTGCTCGGTAAGATTTACTTTTTGTTCTAACTCCTGAATTCTTAAAGTTTGTAAGAAACTGAAAGAACCTGTAGCTATTAAACCTAAAAATAAAACGAAAACTAGCAATAACAACTTATAACTACCACGTTCACTTTTTACTTTTTGTTTTTCGGTAAATAATTTTTTCTTAATCACTTTTTCCACAGAATCAAAATTCTCTGGCGAGTTATCCAGATTAACTGGCTGACTAAAATCAAACTGAGATAAGTTCTCTTTTAATTCCATAGGTTTTGCTAAAAAGCAGCATGAGTGTACTAACGCAATAGTTTTTTGTCAAACTCATATTCAACCAAAGTAATTTTGGAACAATTTTAATTAATGGTACCTTAATAACTACGAATTCTAACAAAGATTTAGTAAAAACCAGCCCAATCACAAATAGGAGATACGCGAAGAGTGACTTGAGAAGTATTAAAAAATCTTTCTTAGAAAATCTTCTAATGAAATTAGAACAATCAATGATCACAATTGTTGTTAAACCCCATTAACCCTCTGAAGCTTAATAATAGTTAACTTACTAATTTCTAAAATTATCAACTAATAAAACAACACGAACCTCCAATTCTGTGAAAAGGAAATAAAAGTTGGGTTTATGGTAGACACAATAGCTTAACTGAAGGAAAACTGAACTGTGATAAGTTGGTTTACTAAAAATTCAACCCCAGCTTTTAAGAGCCTAAGATCGTGACTGAATAATTTTTTCTTGTATGTTTCGAGGAACTTCAGCGTAGTGAGAAAACTCCATACTGGCCGTACCTTGACCTTTAGTATTACCTCTTAAAGAGGAGATATAGCCAAACAATTGCTCCAAAGGAACATGAGCAGTAATTACTTTGTTTTTTCCTCGATTGTCAGTGGAAATAATTTGTCCACGACGACTATTAAGATCACCAATTACGTCACCCATGTATTCCTCAGGAACCACTACTTCCAATTTCATAATTGGTTCCATTAACACAGGATCAGCTTTTAACACAGCTTCTTTCATGGCTATTGACCCAGCTAATTTAAAAGCCATTTCCGAAGAGTCAACATCATGATATGAGCCATCATAAACTTCAACAACTACATCAACTACCGGATAACCAGCCAGAACTCCAGAATCACAAGTTTCTTCGCAGCCTTTTTGAATAGCCGGAATATATTCTTTAGGAATTACTCCACCAACAATCTTATTGATAAATTGGAAACCTTTTCCAGTTTCGTTTGGTCTAACCCTAAGCCAACAATGGCCATATTGTCCTCTACCACCCGATTGGCGAATATATTTACCTTCAGCCTCGACTTCTTTCCTTATAGCCTCTTTATATGCTACTTGAGGAGCCCCTACATTAGTTTCTACTTTATGTTCTCTTCTCATTCTATCAACGATAATTTCTAAATGCAACTCTCCCATACCACTCAAAATAGTTTGTCCTGTTTCTTCGTTAGTGGTTACTCTCAAAGAAGGATCTTCCTGTAATAATTTGGCTAAAGCTATACCCATTTTTTCTTGGTCGTTTTTGGTTTTCGGCTCAATAGCTACGGAAATTACTGGCTCGGGAAAATTGATCGACTCAAGTAGTAAAGAAGTATCTTTGGCACACAAAGTGTCACCAGTGCGGACATCTTTCAGACCTACAAAAGCAGCTATTTCCCCGGCATAAACCTCTTCTATATCTTCTCGATGATTAGCGTGTAACAAAACTACTCGACCAACACGTTCTTCTTTTCTAGTGCGTGGGTTAAAAATAGTGTCGCCTTTTCTTACTACTCCAGAATACACTCTGAAGAAAGTTAAACTACCAAATTGATCAGAAGCAATTTTAAAAGCTAAAGCAGCAAATTTTTCATTCTCGGAATGTTTTAGGTAAATAATTTTACTTTCGTCGTTAGGATCGTGAGCTGAAACATCGGGTAAATCTACTGGCGAAGGTAAATATTCACAAACTGCATCCAGCAATGGTTGAATACCTTTGTTTCTTAAAGCAGAACCACAAAAGATAGGATGTAGTTGACAATTAATGGTACCTTTACGGATAGCTTGTTTGAGTTGAATAGGGTCTATTTCTTCTCCGTTTAAATATTTTTCCATAATTACATCATCAAATTCAGCAACTTTTTCTACCAATTTTTGGTAATATTCGTCTCTCAAAGCTTGCAAATCTGCAGGCACTTCTTCGTAACGAATATCTTTACCCAGGTCGTCATAGTAAACAATGGCCTTGTTACTAATGATATCTACCAAACCGCGAAAAGTATCCTCTCTACCAATCGGTAATTGCATCACCAAACCGTTATCGGTTAATCGATCTCTAATGCTTTGCACATCAGCAAAAAAGTCGGCTCCTGTACGATCTAGTTTGTTAATAAAACAAATTCTAGGAACATGGTATTTTTCAGCCTGCCTCCAAACCGTCTCTGATTGAGACTCTACTCCAGCTACACCATCAAAAACTGTAATTGCACCGTCAAGCACACGTAAAGATCTTTCTACCTCAATAGTAAAATCTACGTGTCCTGGAGTGTCGATAATATTAAATCTGGTTTTACGATCTTTGTCTGCTCCATAAACCCACTCTGGTGCAAGCCAAAAAGCTGTGGTGGCTGCAGCAGTAATAGTTATTCCTCTCTCTCTTTCTTGCTCCATCCAGTCCATAGTAGCTTCACCTTCGTGAACTTCTCCAATTTTGTGAATTCTACCAGTATATAACAAGACTCTTTCGGTAGTAGTAGTTTTACCGGCATCAATATGAGCAATAATTCCAAAGTTCCTAACTTTATGAATAGGTACACTGCGAGGCATAAACAATATTAAAATTAAGTTACGGCTTAACAATCTTAATTTGTCAAGCAATCTGCTTATTGCTAAATGTTCTTAAATTAGATTTACACCCTTAAAAAGTTGACAAAATTATTTTCTTTTACTTAGGAATCTTGAGATTCCTTTAATCTCAATTAGTCTTCTTCCAAAGAAAGTCAGACTGGTAAAAATTCAAATTTTCGTAAAATCAATTCAATTAAATCTAAAATTTTTATGATCAGAACTTATCAACCAAAAAAAAGGCAAAGAAGACGTACTACTGGTTTTTTAGCCAGGATGAAAACTAGAAAAAATAGTAGATTAAGTAAGGTTTTAAGAAGGAGAAGGTTAAAAGGTAGATGGCGTTTAACTCCATCTTTTAGGTAACCATTTGCTTGATAAAATTGGAAAAATGTGTTAGCTAAAAAACATTACTTTAGTAAGCAAAAAGATATACAGAAAGTATTTCGCAGTAAGTTTGTTAGTAGAACTGATGATTTTAAAATTTTTTTGATCTTAGATACTAACAACCAAGCTTTTAAGTTTTTAGTCTTTGTGCCTAAAAAAGTGTCCAAAAAAGCTACTGAAAGACATAGAATTAAACGTAAGGTCATGGCTGCCATAAAGTTAATTGTTAAAAACAGCAATATTCCAGCAAGTGTTAGCTGCATTATTCAGATAACCAACAAAAACCTACTTTACAAAAAAGTAAATTCTCTTTACGAAAATCTTAATACCCTTTTGGGTAAACAGTTTTTCGCTGCTTGTAAACAAAATTATTTGAAATCATTAACTCTTAAGCCGAGTTAGCTCAGTGGTAGAGCAGTGGCCTGAAGAGCCTCGTGTCGTCAGTTCGATTCTGACACTCGGCACCAAAAAAATCTAACAAAAATAAAGCAGCTTGAATAAGTTTTTTAGACAAAACTAAAAAGCAAAACCATCAATTCAAAACTAGTTCAATCTAGCACTATTAGTCTTATACTAAACATTTTTTAACCAAACTCATCCTTGTCAGAAGTAAAAACCTTTTGCCGAGAAATTGTGTTTTTATGTTTCTAGTTTATTAGTTTTAATTTGTAACTTAGTTAATTGTCAATTATGCACGGTAAATCTTTTAATGCTGACAAAGCCAATAATTCTAATCGAAAAAGTCATAGTTTACCTCAATCATTAAACAGCGATTATAATTATAAAAATAGTAGCAGGAATTTACTAACAAGGCAACCCAATACTTTAAACAAAATTGAAAATAGGACTGGGGCTATAGTTACTAGCAAACCTATGTTTCTTAGTAGAAAGTCTGAAGATAGTTATTCAGTGAATAACAACAATTTAGCTTTCAATAGTCAACCTAGTTTCAGTGTTTTAGAGCAATCTAATCGAGATTTTTTTGGATCTCCTATAGCTAGTAATTCTCCTAAATCTTTTCCGTCTGGCAAACCAGTTCACATTATCCCTATTGGAGGAGTTAACGAAGTGGGAATGAACATGACTGTTTTGGAATACGATGACGAAATGATAGTAATCGATACCGGCATGGGTTTTGGTGGTGGAGAAAAATTTCCAGGTGTAGATTACGTTATTCCAGACACTTCTTACATTGAGCAAAATCGCCATAAATTAAAAGGAATAATTTATACTCACGGGCACTTAGATCATATCGGTGGAGCTCCGTATATATTACCTAAACTGGGTAATGTACCAATTTTTGGTTTACCCTTAACACTAGGTTTACTAAAAAATCGGTTAGCCGAATTTGAACTTCAAGATAACTATATCATGAAAGTAGTAGAACTAAATCGTAGTCTAAAATTAGGTAACTTTACCATTCACTTCTTTCGTTTAAACCATTCTATTCCAGATAATTTTGGAATGGCAATAGACACCCCTATGGGAAGAGTTTTATACTGTACCGATTGGAAATTTGATAATACTCCATTTGATGGTCAATTATCAGATTATGCTAAATTAGGACGCTTTGGAGATGAAGGAGTGCGTCTACTAATGACTGATACTTTAGGTGCCCTAAGACCTGGTTATTCCATGTCTGAAAAAGTGATTGGTGAAACCATCAACCAAATTTTTGCCAAAGCAGAAGGTAGAATCTTATTTACCACTTTTGCTAGTACCGTAGCTAGATTACAACATGTAGTTAATGCCTGTATTTTATATAATCGTAAACTAATACTCTTAGGTAGATCGATGATTAGTACTTTTAATACAGCTTACGAATTAGGTAAGATTAAAGTGCCTAAAGGATTGGTTATTGAGGTTAACCAAATTAACGATTTGCCTCCAGAAAAAGTTGCTATTTTGCTTACCGGATCTCAAGGTGAAGATAACGCAGCCCTGAATCGTATAGCCAGAGATGAGCATCCACAAATTAAACTCCAAGGAGGAGATACCGTAATTTTTTCCAGTAGCGCAATTCCAGGCAACGAAGAATCTGTGCAAGACCTAATGTCTCGAATTGCTAAAAAAGGTGTTGAAGTTCTAAATCATAAAGAGTTTGATATTCATACTTCTGGGCACGCGGCCGTTGAGGATATTAAAATGATGTTAGCTTTAACTAGACCAGAATATGTTCAACCTATTCATGGAGAATACTTTATGCATCAAAAACTAGCTAACATTGCTGTGTCTATGGGTATGGATAGGAACAACATTCTAATTGGGGAAAACGGACAAATTGTAGAAATGCGCTCAGATAAAGTAGTATTAACTGATAATAGAGTGACTGATAGTTATGTATTAGTTGATGGAAGTGGTATTGGGTCGGTATCACAGGTAGTTTTGGAGGAACGCAAAATTATGTCCTCACAAGGTGTCATCATAGTAGTCTTATTAATCAATAAACAAAAAAGACTAGTTGGTGGCCCAGAAACTATTAGTCGGGGTTTTGTATACATGAAGAATAATCAAGAGCTATTTCAACAGTTGGAACAATTGATAAGACAAAAGTTTAACAGCTTATTAATTGATCCTAAATCTACTACCTACTTTAGTGAACTTAGGGCCAACTTAAAACAAATTATTGGCAATTTTATTTACGAAACAACTGAAAAAAATCCAATGATTATTCCAGTAGTAGTTCAGGTTTAATTTTAGTAGTCAATAAAACCATCTTTGCCATTAAAAATACCCCAAATAATCAGATCTTCTTAAAATTAAATCTTAGTTTAATTATTTGTGTTTAAATTTTGGTATTTTTGCATGGTGGTTTGCACAATTTTAGCAATTTTAAAAACATCTGAAATAGAAACCTGAATATGAGTAGGTAAGTTTAAAATTCTCTTGTTCGTTAGTCGATCAACTACAAGCAAGTCTTCTAAATTCAAATTTAACTTAGACCAATTGACTTTTTGATTAGTGGCAAACAAATTTTGGTACCAAACTCCTAAAAAGATTCCTTGTTTTCTACAATTAAAAAGAATTTGCTTATAAACTAGCTCAGGATTTGTCAAATTAAACTTTTCTAGATTCAGAGGAAATCTTAAATAACCTGCTTCAGGGTAAAAAGCTATACCTAGTTGCTGGCTATAAATTTTAGCAACTTGTCGGCGATGCTGTAAAAACCTGTTCAGTTTATTCAACTGTTGCCAAAGTAAAGGACTCAACCTAGCAGAGTATTTAGCTCCGAAAAATTTACTGGTACCCAAAGATTCTTCCACAGTATAAACTGGCGGTATCCAGTTAATTAAGTTTAAAAAAAATAATCCCAATTTGCCAATTCCTAAATGATATAAAGGTAAAATCCAACCAGCAAAAAGTGTAAATATAAGACTACCAATAACTTTACGTTGGCTTAAACTAGGCAATTGCTCATAAAGTTGAGTTAGTTGAAACTGCCAAGCAGGATTTGGTTGGTTAAGTACCGCTGCTCCACCAATTACTGAAGAAACTACTTTGTCTCGACCAAAACTGAATATGCTAGCCTGACCAAAAGTACCAGCTAAACGACCACGAAAAGTAGCGCCTAAAGCTTGAGCACAATCTTCTATTAAAATTAGATTATAACGTCTACAAATTGCTTGCACTTGATCCATGTCCAAAGTAATACCGAAAGTATGTTGGATAATCCAAACTTTAGTTTTGGTAGTAATTTTACGTTCTATTTTTTGAAGATCAAAATTAAAAGTTTCCGGTTCAATATCGCACACTATTGGTTTATAACCACTTTGCCAAACTGCATTGAGCACCACTATACAAGAAAATCCTTGAATTAAAACCTCCGTATCTTTAGGTAAATCCAAACTTTTTAATAGTAAGTACAAAGCTGTACGCCCACTATCAGTTAGATATAACTGATTACAATCAGTTAACTGTAAATACTTTTGAAACCAAAGTCGAATTTTATCCGTAAATTCGTTATATTTTCTCTCGAATCCAAGTAATATTTTTAAGGCTAGCCAAGCGTCATCAATCTCAAAATTAGGAGCAATTTCCGGGTTGATGAATTTAAATCTACCAAACATGAAAACCAAAGTGCGTAAGCATACTAAGCTAAAAGCAATCTAATTTTTACTTAGCTAAATTAAACCAAACAAAATTTACTCCTTGATTTTGTAAATATTGAATATCAACTACTTGACCTTCTTGCAAGTTGTTTGCTAATATAAATCCAGCTTTAACCTCTAAAACAAATTGGGCCGGACTTTCTGATACATATTTTTTGTCAGCATTATTAGGAGTTGTATTTTCATAGATTTTTACAATTTTACCAGAACTGTCCATAAAAATTAAATCTAGAGGAAAATTTACGTTTAACATCCAAAAACTAAGCTCTTTTTCTTCAGGAAAGACAAACAACATACCACAGCGATCACAAATACTATCTCGAAACATCAAACCTCTACGATGTTCTTCTGGTTTCAAAGCCAACTCTAACTTTTCAAAATCAATTCTAACCAATTTTTGCTCCACAATGCTTACTTTAGGATAGTCTTTGGGCTTATCTTTAGGTTTGTAAACAGAATAAGTCAATATGCCGACAAAAACTAAAACCAATAAAACTATTATGGCCAGAATTATATTCCTATATTCCCCAGAAAACAATTGTTTAAAAAGTTCAATCCAGTAACCTAAAGAATTAGCAAGCCGGTTAGGTTGATTGACAGGTGTAGATTCTGTTGAATTAGAAAAAGTTTCCGAAGCGGTTTCGGATTGAGAATTTGGCAGATTTTGATTAGACATAAGCTTTTTGTTATTTTGTGGAGCCGAATGTCGGACTCGAACCGACGACCTACGGTTTACAAAACCGGTGCTCTACCAACTGAGCTAATTCGGCCTTAATTTAATTACTAAAAATAAGCTTATATAAGGAAAATGTCAAGATTTTACAGCCGACTATACTTCAAAAAGCTTTCGATTAAACTACCAGATATACCCAAGCTTACAGCTACCGCTAAAACGTTTAAAAAAATACTTAGATAACTACCAGTAATGTTAACTCCAGGAATTAACCAAATTACAAATCCAACTCCAGCCAAACTAATAAGCACATTAGCTAAACCAAAAGTGAAAAAATTAAAAGGTATAGCAAAAAATTTAAGAACGGGTAAAATTGTCCAATTTAACAAGGTTAACAATAAAATAAATAGAAAGGCAGCCGTAAAATTACGCACTTCAAAATCTGCTAAAATTCGGTCTAATAGTAGAATTACTAAAGAGTTAACTACTAAGTAGGCTAATACGCGCAACATAACTAACTATTTGCAGTAAAATTTTTTTGTTAAATGTCAAATTCGGCAATCACAGGCAAGTGATCAGAAACCGTTACCTTAGGTAAGTAACTATCACGTAATACTAAATCTCTATAAAAAATATAATCTACCAGTACTCCTTGTGGCAAATCTCCGTTGAAAATGGCAGGGTGAACTTCGGGATTTAAAGAATTTAGACTATTTTGATTGGCTATTTGTAATTTTTGACTAATTTTAAAAATAGAATAAGACAGAGGGTGAATATTAAAATCACCGGTTAAAATAGTAGGCATCACTCTAGAATTATCTAGAAAATTCAAAATACGTTCTGCATGTTCGAAAGTTTGTAAATTTTCGGTACATTTTTCAGTTACCCGAAAATGAGTAGTGATGTTTTTAATATAAATGTTACCCAATTGTAAAACAGTGTACAAAATAGTAGTAGGTAACTTCATTGACCCTATCAACCTGGAAGCTTTCTGTAATATCTCAGTAGGTTGTGGTTGGTATAATTCGTGATTTTGATCGATAATTTGTAAGGGTTGATCATATAGGCAACCATAATCTAAAATTGGCAATTTAGACAAAATGGCATTGCCAAAATAACCAATAGTGCCGTCCTCATTACGCAAACCAAAACTAGGTATAAATACACCTTCTAAACCAAATTTCGATTTAATTAGTGACCAATAATCCACTCCTTGACGACGACAAATGTTTTTTTCGGGACTAAAACCGCTAAAATTAGGAGTGGTGACCTCTTGAAAATTTAAAACATCTGGCTTTTGATCAGCGATAAAATCTAGTAAGTAATCTCCACAATTGAAACCCCAAACATTTAATTGTAAGACTTTCATAAAAGTACATAAAGAGTGTGTTACTGTGAAACACAAAAAAGATTTTACTGAATTGTAAAGTTTTTTAGTAAAAAAGCCCATACTATGGGATAAATAAAGAAAAAATCATGATAGATTTTATTGGCTCGCAATTATTAAATAATATAATAGCCTATCTCCAGTTTAAGATAGCTAACCAAACCGTTCATCACATATATGAAACTATATCTAATTGTTTGATAGCACGGCTAAACCGAAAAACTTTGTTAATCTCGTCAAATTCTCACAAGACCAAAACTACTACTGTAACCAAAACAAACAAAATTGACTAAATGATTTAATTAAGACTAATTTTTATAAATTAACTTTTCATTATGAAAATTGAACCTAAACCCACCACAGATACCTCAGAAAAAGAAGAATTTTTGGCCAAAATAATCATACTAGTATTTCTAGTTATGATTTTAGCTATTACTAGTTTTTTCGTTTTTATGGTTTTAAGTGATAGAAATTCAGAAGATGAATCAATTGAACTTTCTAGATTGGAAAGATAGAGAATTAAATTATGCTTGAGTTTTTAGTTGCAATAAATCGCCACTTATCTCTCTGAATAGAGAGATTTTAGTTTTATCGTTTTTAACTAGAATCACTTCAACTAAATAATTCTTCAATGGGTTCACACCATTTTGACTAATTTGAATTTCGTTTTCTAAAGAGTTCGCTTCAAAGCGATATTGTTTCTCACCATCATATACAATAGCCTCAATACCTCCTTGATTTTGGCTAAAGACTTGAATCTTACAAGGATTTTCGGCGCACCAAGTAACACTAATTTTATCTAGAGCGACTGTATAAGTAAAACTACCCAAATCAAAACCGTTTTCTTCAAAGAGAATCGTGTTTGTTCCCAAATTGCCTCCAGCTTCTACATAACAGCTATCTCCTTGCCAATGAGTTAGCAAATTACTTTTAACTCCAGTTTCCGATAATAAACTAGCGTTACAAAAACGAGTTTTAAATTTAAAAATCTGTTTCTGATTAAAAGTAATCTGACTATTAGCTTTTTGAATACCAAATTCTGGTGTATTGAGAGTAATATCTCTATTACCTAAATAAATAGATAGAGATTTCGTTCTACTAACCGAACTAATCCCAGCTCGTACGTCTAAACTAAGATCTAAAAACTTTTGATCTAAAATTTTTCTCAAATCCTGATTGGTTAGCTTGTTAGCCTTGATAGATAGTTTGCTAAAGCCATTTAGGATCATAGTTTCTTCTGAGCGCCCGTTAATTTGCCATTTGATCACCCCTTTTTCTACCGGTCTACCGTTGATATCAGTAATTGGTGAGGTTAATAATTCTAGCTCGACTTCGTCACGTTCGTTTACTCTAACCTGAGGAGCTAAAACAAACAAACTATTAGGCTCTCCTGAAATATGTTTCACTATCTGGTTAAATAATTTGTCGCCCACTTGAAGCTGAATCAATCCATATCCGTTATCTCGATTTTGGTTAAGATTCCAGTCAAATTGGCAACTGTTAGTTTCAATATCTATAGGTGACCTAATTTCAGAAACACTGTTTTGACTCTTGAAATAACTAAGTTTACATTCTTCTATACCAGAATCCAAATTACTAATTCCTAATTTAAGTTTATTATCACTATTTAAATAATTAGGAAGATTTGGAAAAGTTAGCTTTTGTTCGTCTTTTAATTGAACTACCTCAACTATTTTTTCTTTTAGAATTCTATTATCTGGAGATAATAAAACTAATTTCATTTTTTCTAAATTAAATAGGCTGGAAGGGGCAATAATTTTGGCAAATCCATTATCAATGGTGACAGGGTAATCAGCAATTAAGCGTGGTTCAACTTCAACTACCAAATCAATTGCTTGGTTTTCTTCTTCTAGTTTAGCCACGGTTTGTCTAGTCAAATCAAAAATTTGTAATTTTAAATCACTGGCATAAGTAAGATTACCGTAGGCGTCAGTAACTGGACCAATAATGAAATTATTCGCATAATTCTTGACTGCTGGTTCGTACTCTAAACCTAAAAAATCGTAGGTATTAGGTACTCCAGGAGATAAATAAAGTTGTCTACTTTGATTTATTGGATTAGTTAAATTTTCTCCAAAAAAGGTCACTAAGAGGGGTCCACTTTTGGTTAATTTACCTTTTGGTACCGTAATTCTGCAAACACCATCAGTAATTTTACCCTTTTCTACAATTGGCACCGGTCCGGAATTGGTTTGGTAAAAATTGGCTCCACACTCGGCTTCTTTAACTAAACTACCACTTCTATCTAAAATGTTTTCTAATTTTAGTTTTAACTCTTGACCCACTCTGATAACCTCGGAATTTTCTACAATCACCCCACTTAAAGCAAAACCTATACTTTGATCATTAAAAGTCAAACCAACAAAATCGCTATATCTACCATCGGCTAGTTTAATAAAAATTGAATAAAACCCACCTCTAGGAAATTCTGAACCAGGTATATTTAAAAATAATTGGCCATTCACAACTTGAATTGGAATACCACCAAAATTCGTAATTTCCTTAAAATCTCCGCTATTAGGATGCCAGATTCCTAATGTAGCATTACCGTTATAAAAATTAGGTAAATTATTTAAATCTAAAATATTGTTGGCTAAAATTTGTACGCTACTACCTACAGATAAGTTAGAATTCACTAGTTGGACTGGAATTAAATTATTAGACTTTGGTAAAAATAAAACTTGTGCCGATTTAGAAGTATTTTTTAACCTAATTTGGTAAACTCCACTACCTTCTTTGAAACTAGAGTTATCCAAAACCGTCTTACAAGTTCTATCTCTCTGTACTATTGCCTCAACTGAGGCCACTAATTTTTCGTCTTTAAAAATTTCAAACGTACATTTTTCGCCTTTAGGAAAATCGTTTAAACTCATTACTTGCTTGGCTATTACAGGAACTAAACCGTTGATAGACTGGTTGTTAAACGGTAAAGTTAAACTAGCTAAATCACTTGGTTTAAATTGGTTATTGATCCCTTCAACTGCAAATTGAATAATTCGACTAAACACTTGTTCATCGTCACTGATAAACAAAGCTGTGTAATTTCCAGGATTTACCTTTTCCAAGGTGGTTAAACACTCTGATTGAATTCCCAGTTGACAAGTTAAGCTAGCCACCACCTCCCCGGTTTCTTTTTGTGAGACAAAAATTTTACCTTTAACAGAAGGTGATAACAGGTCTGGCTGGTCGTTTTTGTCCGTAGTAGATAATTTTAAATTTATTTTTTCATCTTTTTTAAAATTGGTTTTGTTGGCTTCTAGGTTTAATAAATTGTTTTTATTTAGTGAACTTTTAACTTTAGTAAACACTCTATTAGTGCTTGTGTTTTGCACCCCCTCTCTATTTTTGAAGGTGAGACTCGCTACCAAAGTTAAAAATTCAAAATCATCATTAGTTAACACACCAAACACTGTATACTCAGTTCGCTCACCAGCAGATAATAAAGAAATTGTAAACACATTACCTAAAGGATGAATCTCTTTTGGTCGAAAACTGTTGGTATTTAAAACAGCCTTTTGCCAAGAAACTGAATTTTGAGTTGACTTAAACTCAACGTTAAGATTATTAATTGGTTCAAAAATACTAGTGTTTTGTATAGTAATTACCGCTTCCACTTGACTACCTACTTTGTAAACATCTTTCTCAATCAACCTTAAAGAAGCAGATACAAACGCACTTTCTGGTGAAGCCTGACCTTGGTTTCTAAAACCAGAAAAAATTGCATAACCTAAAAAAGCTGCTACAATAGCATAAGCCACAATTACTGAGCCTGCAAAACCAAATTTTGGCCACAACTTGATAGATCTTTCTCTCCGTATCCATTTTTTACCTTGCTCTGATTGGTGAGGTGTGTGTATCTTATAGGAAAGATTATAGGCAGGCATAAATTTGTTTTTGTCTAAGTATTAGTTTGCGAAATTATAATACAAATTTTATTTTCAAGCAAACTAAAATTAGATCTTCTTAAGCAGGAAAGGAATTATCCTGTTTTAGGACATTGGAAATTTTTTATGATAATTTATGATAATCCTCAGAAATCAATTTAACTCAAAAATAACTCCAATTTTTTAAAAAACACGTGTTTTTGGTTCTTAAATAATCTAAAGAGAATACCTCTTGAAAACCGAATAGTTTGTAAAAGCCTTTTCCAAAAAGTAATGTTGATTAAAATAGTCCATAAGCTCGTAATTAGTCGAATAGAGCTTATCGAAGTTGGCGACAATTAAATATTTTGGCTGGTTTTTTTCGGCATCTTCAATAAATTTTTGATTAAATTGAAAACCAAAGTTTTCTCTGTAATCTAATAATGGATGGGAAGCGGAAACATACCTTACTCCCGGCCTACGATCTGTAAGATAATAAAAGGTACTGCCATAAACATAGGCAATTATCTTATCCTTTTCTGTTGTGTTAGTTTTGACATATTCAGCCACTAACATTTTTTCTTGAAAGTCTTTACTTACCTCACCAAAAAAGAAATTATATGGCTGTTTCAAGGAAAATACAAAAGATCCTGAGAAATTAACTATTAGCAAACTAAGGATAACTTTATCAAAAGTCAATTGCCAATCAATTTTGCTTAAAGCCAAACCAACTAAAACTGATAAAACTGGTGTTACCATCAAATAGTAGTACGGGTAGAAAGTACCTAGCATTACTAAATATATAACTGAGATAATTAGCCAACTTACAATAAACGGAGAGTTACTCAACTCGGTCTGAGAAGACAATATTTTTTTTCTAAATAAATAAAATGCCGCAACTAGCAAAGATAAAATAATCGGAAAAGTTATTAAAATAAAAATTAATTGGTCAGAGACTTTACCAAGCCAACCAGTAGCCAAATATTTTGAATTAAACAAAAAACTAGCGATAAAAAAATCGTATAAGCTATAGTTAAGATAAAAATAAATCAACCAAAAACAAATATGCATTAGTATTGGTAAACCAAGAAGAAAAAGAATTTTAGTTAATTTAATGAATGACATTTGTTTTACTTTAAAGAAAAGCAAATCAATTAATACAGGTAAAAAAAACAATATAAAATTAGGCTTTAAAAAAAATAAGACAGATACACTTAAGCCAGAAATCAATAAATAAAACCATTTTTCAGATTTCCAAAAATAAAAATAGGCAAGGTAAGAAATAAGTAAAAAAATTATTCCCAAGTTTTCGTTATTATTCCCCCCTGCCGAAATATTTGACAAATTAATCCAAAAAACGTAAATTATTACAGATAAACGCACTTTTAAATTAGTTTCTAGTTGGCTGTCATCAGAAAACAAAAACCGAAGCAGTTGATAAAATAAAACCACTCCTAGAAAAGAAAATATGGTAATCACCAAACGATGAATCCAAAGGTTATCACCTCCTAAAAGGTATAATAGAGCATTGAACAAAAAAATCATTGGTGGTTTGTGATCCCAAGTAGTCAGATATAGCTCACCTCCTGTAACCCAGTCTTGAGCTACTGTCCAAAATATCCAGTGATCGTTATCAATAGGGTAAAACCAAGTGCTTAGCCTAGTTAATAAATAAAAACCTACTAAAAGGGCAAAAAATTGATAATTAGTTAGTTTTTGTAAAAAAGTTCGGCAATGACTTATAATTAGCCAGAAAAGACTAAACATAGTAAGATCACTACAAAATAAATTATTAAAGTTTAATCGATCTTAGTTGGTTTAACTTGGTTGTATATGCTTCCAAATCTGAAATTTCCAATTGAGCTACATTATCTTTATAAGCTGCCTTAACTACTGCAACGGTTACCACTTCCAGTAATCTCGGATCTAAAGGTTTAGGTATAATGTATTTTTCACCAAACTCTAACTGTTGATCTTGATATATCGTTTTTACTACTTCAGGTACTGGTTGCCTGGCCAGTTCGGCTAAGGCGTAAGTTGCCGCTAGTTTCATTTTATTAGTGATTTTAGTTGCTCGCACATCTAAAGCTGCTCGAAAAATGTAAGGAAAAGCTAAAAGATTATTAATTTGGTTAGGATAATCTGATCTACCAGTAGCCATAATTATATCGGACCTAGTTTGGTAAGCTAAATCATAAGCAATTTCCGGATCTGGATTAGCTAAAGCAAAAACTATCGGATTATTATTCATAGATAATAACATTTCTGAGGTTAACACGTCTTTAACCGATAATCCTATAAATACATCAGTCCCAACAATTACTTCCGCTAGGGATCGAGCATTAGTGTCAGTCGCCCAAATTTCTTTGTATGTATTCATATTTTCAGTCCTTCCTTGATAAATTACGCCCATAGAGTCGCATAAATAAATATTGTTTTTAGCTACTCCTAAATTAACTAAGTGTTGAGCACAAGCAATACCTGCTGCTCCGGCACCATTGATCACCACTTTAACTTGGTTAATGGATTTATTTACTAACCATAATGCGTTTATAATTCCTGCACCTACTACAATGGCGGTGCCATGTTGATCATCGTGAAAAACAGGTATGTTCATTATTTGGTTTAGTTTTTCTTCTATATAAAAACATTCTGGAGCTTTGATGTCTTCCAAATTAATACCTCCAAAGGTAGGCTCTAAAGATTTAACAATCTGAACTAACAAATCTGGTTCAGAACAATCTAATTCTAAATCAAAAACATCAACGCCTGCCAATTGTTTAAATAGTAAACCTTTGCCTTCCATTACCGGTTTAGCGGCCTTAGCACCCAGGTTACCTAAACCTAAAATAGCCGTTCCGTTAGAAATAACAGCCACTAAATTACCTTTGTTAGTATAATCATAAATAGCTCTTGGATCTTTGCTTATTTCTATCACTGGATAGGCTACTCCCGGACTATAGGCTAATGCTAGATCGCTAATTGTGTTAGCCGTTTTTTTAACATTAATTGACAGTTTGCCAGGAGTTGGATAACGATGGTAGCTTAAAGCTTGATTTTTTAAATCCAAAAACATAAGCTTTAAATTTAAAGGGGGTAGCAAAATGTAACAATCCTCGATAAATGTCAATTAAATTAGTTAATTTTCAATATGTCTCACAATCAACAATCTATAGATAAAAAACTAGATAAAAAACTCAAAATACCATTAAACCAGAAAACCAAAAAATTTTTTGAAATCCTAAGTATTAGTTTAATTAATTGGACGGTGTTTTTTATCGGACTTAGTTTTTTTAATCAATTTTTTTACCAAAATTTCAACCCTTTTTTAACAATTATAGACTCGTTAATTAATACCTACTATATTGGCCCTCAACCAGATAAAACGAGCTTTCAAAAAGGTCAACTAAAGGGTTATGTATCTGCCTTACAAGATCCTTACTCTACTTTTTTAGATCATCAAGAAATTCAACATCTAGAAGATGATTTGAACCAAAAATATGTTGGTATAGGTATTAAATTAATTGCTGAAAATAAACTTATCAAAATTATCGAAGTGCTGCCTAACAGTCCCGCTGAGAAAGTAGGTTTAATGATTAATGATATAATTTTGGAGATAGATGGAGAAAGTGTTTTGGGCAAGCCTCTGGAGGTTATATCTAAAAAGATTGTTGGAGAAAAAAATACTAAATTAAAGCTAACCATTTTACGAAATACAGAAAAAATTGTTGTAGACATCATACGAGACTTGGTTCAGTTACCTCAAATCTTTTTTCAGCAAAAAGAGACAGTAGGTATTATCAAAATTAATTCTTTTGGAAATAACATAGACCAAGAAATGTTGATGGTAGTTAACCAAATAAGCAACAGTAATATAGATAAGCTTATTTTAGATTTAAGAGATAATAATGGAGGTTTTTTAGAAGGAGCAATAGATGTTAGTTCTTACTTTGTACCAACAAATTCTGTTATAGCTATCGAAAAAACTAAAACAACCGAAAAAATTCATTTATCTAAAACCAAAGAAATCAACCTACTAAATTATCCTTTAGTTATTTTAATAAACCAAAAAACTGCTTCTGCAGGGGAAATCACTGCTTCAGCAATTAAAGAAAATAATCCTGAATCTATTTTAGTTGGACAAACTACCTTTGGTAAAGGTGTAATTCAAAGTGTTTTCAAAGTAAAAGATATTGGCTATTTGAAATTAACCACCGCCGAATGGTTAACTAAACAAAGAAAAACAATTAATCAGTTAGGTGTCGAGCCAAATATTAAACTACCTGACGAAACTGATAATCTATCATTGATTTTACAAAAATTTGATTGGGAAAATAAGCAATTCTTAAATTAAGATAGATCGTTTTTTAACGAAAACACGTGTTTTAGTTTATAGTTATGACTTAGGTTGACTAAATCTTGACTTGTGATTCAAAGAATCAACAGCTTAATACTTAATTAAGTAAATAACAGATATCAGAACAAATAAGCAATTTAAAAATTAAAACCAGAACTATTGCTGTGGTTAATTTTGCCAACTATAAGTTGGCTAATCTATAAAAATCATTATAGTTAAAACTATACTTTAAAAACTGCTACTGGTAAATCAGGAAATAACGACTTTACTTTTCTTTGAA
>Ga0209018_1000192_pt1 | contig 60051 bp, 48 predicted proteins | sample YNPBryBLVA2012_FD_185814 | JGI IMG/M metagenome (GOLD analysis project Ga0209018, IMG submission 185814) | Anoxygenic and chlorotrophic microbial mat microbial communities from Yellowstone National Park, USA - YNP Bryant BLVA 2012 (SPAdes)... ...
GCTTTACTCTGGCACCATGGATGTAATGCTGAAAGGGAGGGTGAACGTGTCCGTTCGGTATACGCTGAGCTGCCTCGCACCCAAGCGACGATCTGCGGTCCTCGCCGTGATCCCGCGGCCGCAATCCCATGCCAAAGTGGTACAGCTGGCCAGAGATACCCCTCACGAACGCTTCTGTAAAACAGGCTCTCGAAGCCAATGGCCAAGATTTGCTTCCCATGCTCCTCGAGCCGCGGGGTTCGAAGGAATTAGCGGACCCGGTGGTGGTGGGAGGGCGAGGTTCGGGGATCGTTCCAAAAAGCTGTGGATCGGGCTCCGGCACCGCTGGGTGCCCCAGCAGCACTGCGCGCCCGGGACACCAGAGGAAGGAGCCTCCACAAAGAGCGAAGTCAAGAGCCGCCACCTGACAATGGCGATCCAAAAGCCAGTTGTCGTGGTGAGTTCTTATCGAATCGTCTAAGGAGGTGCGTTATGTACGAAAAGCGAGGGATCGTTTTTCTTTACACCATTAGCCCTGTCCACGTAGGGACGGGGCAGGCTATTGGCGTGGTGGACAACCCGATCCAACGGGAACGCCACACCAAGCACCCGTGTATCGCTGGCTCCGGCATCAAGGGCGCGCTAAGACATAGCTGGAATGCCCTTGCCGGGCGCGACAAGCAAGCCGACGTACTGGCGATTCTCGGCCCAGAACCTGGTTCCCAGGAGCTTTACGCCGGCGCTGCTAACATCGGTGACGCCCAGCTCCTCCTGTTTCCCATCAGATCTTTGAAAAACGCTTACGTTTACGCCACTTGCCCTCTGGCGTTGGCCCGTGCTCGGCGCCTCTGCGAAGCAATGAACGTGTCCCTTGGCTGGGAAGGCGAGATACCCGAGGTGAAAGAGGGGCACTGCCTTGTGGGTAACACCGCTTTGCTCCACGCAAAAAAAGAGAACGGCGCAGAGCATAAGGTCCTCTTCCTGGAAACCTTCGAGTATAAGGCAGAACCAGGCGGAGAGCAATTTATCAAAAACTTCGCTTCGGCTCTCGTCTCGAAGGTTATACCTGAAAGCGATAGCTACAAGTTCTTCCGAAAAAAGCTCGGTGGCGAGGGTCAGGCGCCGGATTTGGTGGTGCTATCCGACACCGACTTCACCTACTTCGTGGAAAATGCCACCTTGGTGGAAACCCACGTGCGTATCAACGGCAAGACCGGAGCTGCCGACGAGGGCGGACTGTTCTACACGGAAAACCTTCCTCCTGAGGTTTTGCTCCTCGCTCCGGTGATGGCGAGCCGCACAAGAGGAGGCAGCCAGGCCTTCCAGGCTGAGGAGGTCCTAGACGCGCTTCGCGACCTTTTGGATGGAGCGATCCTGCAAATCGGCGGCGATGCCACCACTGGTCGTGGCTTGGTGGTGGCCAGGCTCGTGAAGGAGGGTTGACCATGCTGACCTTGGATCAAAAACGCGCAGAGCATGCTTGGCAGAAGGCGCAAGAGGCGAAGAGCGAACTTGGAGAAAAGTACAAATACTATGTTAGCGATGCCAAAGGGCTTCCGGCGCTCATCATGAACTCCGGCCTCATGCAGGTCATGGCGTTTCTGGAGGAAAAAGGGGATAGGCACCAGCTCCTTGGCAAGCAGCTGCGGGATTGGCTGCACCAGCAGTGCAACACACAGATGGGCTTCCGAGAGTTCATGGAAGAGCTAATGAAAGCCGACTCGGCACGCTTCCAAGCCATTACCGCCGAAGCGTTCGCCTGGCTGAAATGGCTCAAGCTCGTGGCTGCAGCACTGCAAGAGGGGGAATAGCCTATGCCTATCGCCGTTATACCTACCTACCTCGCTGGTCACGACCAGGAAGCTACCCCCGCGTTGCTGTTCGGGCCGCTCCTGGCGATCTGGACCTCTAGCAAGGACCAGAAAAGCGAGCTGGAACAAGCAGCGGAGGCCAAGAGCAGAAAGGGTGAGTTCGTGAGCGGGTTGATCAAGGAACGCGGCGTGGAAGGGGCCATAGCACTTTTGACGGACGAGGCGTTTTGCAAGAAGAACAAGGTCACCAGATTGCCTCGCCTTTTCGAAAAAAACCCCCGTGGCGCCAGAAACGCTTTGCAGGCTTCCGCGAAGCTCGGAAAGCATCGGGCCCTTCTCGAGGCACTGCTTACACGTCAACGCGCAGCCTTCGCGGCTGCCGCCTCAGATTCGACAAGCCTTTGTGTGGGGGCAGTGAGCGTTTCGCCGTTCACTACTGGCCTCGGGAACGAGCACCCCTTGGAAAACGGCTTTGCTTTTCTGAACCCTTATGGCCTCCCTTACTTGCCCGGGTCCGGCGTGAAAGGAGCCATCAGGCGGGCTGCCCAGGAGCTGGCCAGTGGTGCCTGGGGCGATACCGCCGGCTGGAGCGAGGAGCTGCGCTTTTCCATGGAGCTCGGCAAGGGAAGCGAGAAACACACGGTCCGGCTATCCATGTTCGACGTTCTTTTCGGGCGAGAGCCGTCCAAAGGCGAGGGGGACCACGTTCGCGGTGTGCTCTCCTTTTGGGACGTCTTCCCCCAGGTCCCGAGCAACGAACTCATGGTGGAGGTGATGACCCCGCACCAGGGTCACTACTACCAGCAGAAGAAAGACAAAAAAACAGGCGACTCTGTGACTCCCCACGACTCCGGCCAGCCCAATCCCATCACGTTCCTCACCGTGCCCCCAGGCTCCCGCTTTGTCTTCCACGTGCTTTGCGACAAGACCCGCCTCTTGAGGCTTGCACCGGAATTGCTTCAGCCCGAAGACGAAACGCCGCGCTGGAAGACACTCCTGGAAGCCGCTTTTGAGCACGCGTTTCAGTGGCTGGGTTTCGGGGCTAAGACCGCCGTGGGTTACGGAGCAATGCGGCGCGACAAGGAGGCCGAGCGGCAAACTGCCGAAACGATTGCCAAAATCCGCGCCCAAGCCAGGGAGGTTAAAGAGCAGCGGGCAGCTATCTCTGCTTTGAGCCAGAACATGCGCCGCGTGAAGGAATTCGAGGACTACATGCGAAAAAGGGAGGAGGCCATCAAGGGCAAAAAGGTGAGGGCTCACGGTGACGAACACCGCAGGGCGAGGGAGCTGGCGAAAGCAGCTCGCGAGGAGGAAGGTTGGACCCTTGAGGAAAGGCAGGCTGCTGCTCGAGCGATTAAAGAGTGGTTGCCTCGGGTGGTCGAAATCAAGGTCAAAGAAGAAATGAAGCAGCTGAAGCTTCGCGAGTTTTTGCCCGAGGATTAGCTTTTGGACCGAGGCGGACCAAGAGCGCGGCAGGTACGCGAACGATCGCGGAATCCGTAGCTGATGCCGGGAGCATCGGAGGGTCGTCAAGATGATGACGAATAGTGGCTTGGAAAAAGCCGTGGCCGAACCCGAAAAGCAGCCACCCACGCTCTTCACCTTCCTCGGCACGGGGAAGTACGAGCCCACGCGTTACCTGCACCCGGATACCGGCCAGGAGCTCATGGAGACCCCCTTCGTGGCCTGCGCCTTGGTCAAGGCTTTCGCTCCTCGGGCAGTGAAAGCTTTCCTGACCGAGGCCGCAGAAGATGCAAAGGGTAAGGAGTTTTGCGAGGCCTTGGAGGGGCTCGGCATCGTCCCCGAGGTCATCCGCATTCCCGAAGGGAAAAACCCAGAGGAACGCTGGCAGCTGTTCAGAGTCCTCAGCGAGCATCTCCGCCAGACCCAAGGTCAGGTCTTGCTGGATATCACCCACGGCTACCGCTCTCTGCCGTTTTTCGCTGGAGCCGTGGCCGCCTACGTCCGCGCCCTGGCTGCTGCCGAAAGCCACTTCGCAGGTAAGGGCCGAAAGCCCCCGCAAATCCGCATCGTGTACGGGGCTTTCGAGGCTAGAGAAGGCGGCCCCGGCAGCCAGCCCACGCCCGCCAGCCGACCCGAAGGCGTCGGGCAAACCAAAACGGGCGAGCCCCCGCCCCGGACCCCCATTTGGGACCTCACGGTCTTTCTCGACGTGCTGGACTGGGCTTGGGCGGTGCACATGTTCCTGGCCACGGGAAGGGCCGCGGCCCTGGCGGACCTGGTGATGGCGGTGGATCGGCAGCTCGTCGCCGAGCAGCGAGCTGAAGGCCAGCTTGTGCGGAGCGTCCTCAAGCCCTTCGCTGAGGCGCTGCAAGAGTTTTCCGATGACCTCGCCACCGTGCGCATCGGCAGGTTGCTGCTTGCCAAGGGAAAGAACCAGCCCAGCACCGCGGAGCGGCTCGCCCGAGCCTTGGAAGGCGCAAAGCCCGAGATCCAGGCGCATCTGCCTCCCGTGGTGCCGCTCTTGGCTCTTCTGGAAGCCCGGCTCGAGCCGCTGCGCTTCCAGGGCCATCACCTCGCCGGTCCCCAGGGGAAAAAGCCCATGGCGGCTCTCGCTCGCTTGTACCTTGATCTGGACCGTTTTTCCGAAACCGCCATCGTGCTCCGGGAGGGGTGGGTCAACCTCTTCGCCCAGCCTGAAGCGGCGTGCCTGGGCCCGGCCTTTGACCGCGAGGCCAGGAACGTCGCGGATCGTCGCTTCGGAGCGGAGAGCCTGAAGCAAAAGGCGTTGCGAACAGTAGCCGAGCTCCGTAACGACCTCGAGCACGGCGGGTTCAACCCCGGGCCCCGGGCCGCGAAAACAGTCCGAGAGCAGCTGGAGCAGTTTTGTCGGCAATTCGAGGCTGCCCCACCCCCCGAAAACCAGCCCCCGGAAAAAGGTAAGGTGTGGTTCGTCACCCGTCACCCGGGAGCTCAGGAATGGGCAGCCGAACAGGGCCTCCACGTGGACCTTTTCGTCGAGCACCTGGACCCTTCCCAGGTAAGCCCAGGGGACACGGTCATTGGCACGCTGCCCTTGCACTTGGCGGCGGCCGTATGCGAGGCCGGCGCTCGGTTGCTGCACCTTTCCATGGACGTTCCCCCTGATCGGCGCGGCCAGGAGCTCACGGCCGAGGAAATGGTGGCTTTCGGCGCTCGCTTGGAGGAGATGACCGTCACGCGATCCGAGCGGAAAGGGAAAAAGAGATGAGCCCTGCCAGTGCCTCCTCCCGGAAGACGGCTCGCTCCCCGGCAGCCTTCAGTCTCCGCAAGCTCGTTCCTGACCCTTGCCCGGAGGGCTTGGCTTTGCTCTTCGCTGGCCGAGCGGCGTTCCTCGCTGAAAGCGCCGCGAATCCCGCTTCGCGGCAGCCCGGTTCGGCTTCGGGGCTCGGTTGGGAAGCGCAGATGACCGAGCCCCACCTCCATTCGGGGGGCTGCCAGCTCCGGGGCGCTGCCCGCTGGTTCTCTGGGGCGGGCTCTGGACCGCGGGTCCCAGGCCGTTGGTGGTATTCGGAACCCCACCGGCACACCCGGCTGGGGGCGGAAAGATCGGACCACACCCGGGGCGGCGAGTGGACCGACGCCGTTTGCCCACGGAAGGCAGCGCGGGGCGAGGCTTGCGCAAAGGCCCATGGCTTCGGGAGGAAAAGCCGCCACGAGAAAGGCCGCCACGAAAGGAATAACGCCTGCAGCGGATGGAACGCTTGCCGGACGCCGCGCCCGTGCTTGCGGCAGAGCGTTTCATCGCGGAGTCAGGCGTGTGGGCAGCGAGGCGGCCCCGGCTCGGGAGGTGGCGCGCTGGCCTTCGGGAGGCAGTTTGCGTGCCGAGAGGTCGAGGGAAGCCAGCTTGCCCTCTTGCCGGCCCGTGGGTCGGTTCCCGGAGCTCCGTTGACACGGCAGGAGGGGCTCGCTAAGCTTCTTGTTGGCGATTGCTGAGTTCGGGCGTTCTTTGACATGAGGCGAAACGAGGTTGGTTGGAAATGAAGTTGTTGGTTTTCAGCAGCTTGGATCGTTTACCGCGGGGGCTGCCCGCATCGTCCAGCGCGACCCCCCCTAGGTTCGTTGAAAGCCCGTTGGAAGGGTATGTGCTTCAGGGGGTTGCGAGGAGGCTGTGAAAACCACCGCCTCGCTTTGCAGAGGATTAAGACAATCCGTGATGCATGCTTGGCCGGTATCCCGCGTACCGGGTGAAAACCACCGCCTCGCTTTGCAGAGGATTAAGACCCTTGGCCACCGCCGCTAGGGCGGTGGCCGCCTTCAGGGTGAAAACCACCGCCTCGCTTTGCAGAGGATTAAGACAACGCGAGGACGGGGATCTCTTTGCTCATCGCTTTCCTCGTGAAAACCACCGCCTCGCTTTGCAGAGGATTAAGACGAAGCGGGCAAATCGTTAATATTAAGCTCCAGCCTATTGTGAAAACCACCGCCTCGCTTTGCAGAGGATTAAGACCACATCCGGCTGGGGAAACTCTGGGGCATCATCGAGTGAAAACCACCGCCTCGCTTTGCAGAGGATTAAGACTGCGCAAGCCCCAAAATTTGCTTGCGCATAGAATCTGGGTGAAAACCACCGCCTCGCTTTGCAGAGGATTAAGACCGGCAATCCGTGATGCATGCTTGCCGGCAGCCCCGCCTGGTGAAAACCACCGCCTCGCTTTGCAGAGGATTAAGACATCGACAGCTCGAGTTTTTGCATGTTTTTCCTCCCTTGCGTGAAAACCACCGCCTCGCTTTGCAGAGGATTAAGACTCCGGCCCCCGGGTTAGTTGAAGGAGTGTTGCTAGTTCCTGTGAAAACCACCGCCTCGCTTTGCAGAGGATTAAGACTCGTTCTCTCTCTTTCCGCCGCGTGTAGTTTTTTTCGCTTGTGAAAACCACCGCCTCGCTTTGCAGAGGATTAAGACCGTTCCGGCCCCCGGGTTAGTTGAAGGAGTGTTGCTAGTGTGAAAACCACCGCCTCGCTTTGCAGAGGATTAAGACGTTTTGTTTTTGATTTTTTTAGCGCGCGGAAAATAAAACGTGAAAACCACCGCCTCGCTTTGCAGAGGATTAAGACGGGAGGCAATACCGGGCCACGATATCCCACCCCACGAGTGAAAACCACCGCCTCGCTTTGCAGAGGATTAAGACGAAAGCCCCGGCGGGGCGGGGGGCCGGCCCGACCCCCGGGTGAAAACCACCGCCTCGCTTTGCAGAGGATTAAGACACTACGAAATATTTGACTCCCTCGCAATGATATTCCGTGTGAAAACCACCGCCTCGCTTTGCAGAGGATTAAGACAGTCCAGGCGGTTTCTATCAAGGGTTACAACGAACATGACGTGAAAACCACCGCCTCGCTTTGCAGAGGATTAAGACCCGACGGGCCGTTGACCGCCCAGTCCAAGCCGCGCTCGTGAAAACCACCGCCTCGCTTTGCAGAGGATTAAGACAAAAGCCCGGCACGCGGCCGGGCTAGTGGTTGCCCCTGGTGAAAACCACCGCCTCGCTTTGCAGAGGATTAAGACTGGCGAACAGGCCACGGGACACAAGCGCTCCATCTTGTGAAAACCACCGCCTCGCTTTGCAGAGGATTAAGACTCCTCCGGCAAGCGGCCTTGAAGCTCTCGGCCACCTGGTGAAAACCACCGCCTCGCTTTGCAGAGGATTAAGACGTACGCCCGGAGTTGGGCGAGACGCCAGAAAAAGTCACGAGTGAAAACCACCGCCTCGCTTTGCAGAGGATTAAGACCCGGCCTCCGGGGCGAAAATCCCCGCCGCCTCAGCGGGTGAAAACCACCGCCTCGCTTTGCAGAGGATTAAGACCTTCCCCCACCGGAAAGCGATAGAACCCGCGTTGAACACGTGAAAACCACCGCCTCGCTTTGCAGAGGATTAAGACGCGTGTAGTCCCCGGCAGGCAAGGGACGTTGGGCCGCTGCGTGAAAACCACCGCCTCGCTTTGCAGAGGATTAAGACGATTTCTGCGCGGGGGTCGAAGCACCCCCGCTGCTCAATGTGAAAACCACCGCCTCGCTTTGCAGAGGATTAAGACGCGTTAAAAGGTATGCCGAAGCAATTATTAAATACACATTGGTGAAAACCACCGCCTCGCTTTGCAGAGGATTAAGACAATCGTCCCCGCCGCTGAGCCGGCGGGGCGGTGGTTCCTTCGTGAAAACCACCGCCTCGCTTTGCAGAGGATTAAGACACCCGTGATCCTTATTTCGGCGGCGAGGTGGTGGGCCTCGTGAAAACCACCGCCTCGCTTTGCAGAGGATTAAGACGTGGCGGCTACGTCAGAGCCGCCGATGGTTTTTGGGTCAAGTGAAAACCACCGCCTCGCTTTGCAGAGGATTAAGACCCGGCAAGCTCCCGGACGGCTTCTACGTAATCGCGGGTGAAAACCACCGCCTCGCTTTGCAGAGGATTAAGACCTGTCAGTTATTTCCGAGTAAAAGTACGCTACTGGGTGTGAAAACCACCGCCTCGCTTTGCAGAGGATTAAGACCTGTCAGTTATTTCCCAGTAAAAGTACGCTACTGGGTGTGAAAACCACCGCCTCGCTTTGCAGAGGATTAAGACCTGAAGAGGGCGAGGGCCCGCGACCTCTTCTCTCGGGTGAAAACCACCGCCTCGCTTTGCAGAGGATTAAGACACGAATGGCTCCCTCGCCGAGATTACTAGGTATTCCATCCCGTGAAAACCACCGCCTCGCTTTGCAGAGGATTAAGACTAGGTGGGCTTTTCCATGGCGGCGGGCCCCGGTGGGACGGGTGAAAACCACCGCCTCGCTTTGCAGAGGATTAAGACCAGACCCGCGCCCAGGGGCCGAAATCGCCGCCAGTCCAGTGAAAACCACCGCCTCGCTTTGCAGAGGATTAAGACCTTCCATCCCTAAACGCTGGGAAAAGTTTGAAGTAACTGGTGAAAACCACCGCCTCGCTTTGCAGAGGATTAAGACCCCGCCACGGTGTTGGGTCTATTGAATGGTAAATCCGTGAAAACCACCGCCTCGCTTTGCAGAGGATTAAGACCATCTTCCCATCGATGTGTTACGACCCACAGTCCAGTGAAAACCACCGCCTCGCTTTGCAGAGGATTAAGACTCTTCACTGTGAATCTCTCTGCTGTCTACGAAACCGTGTGAAAACCACCGCCTCGCTTTGCAGAGGATTAAGACTTAACTTCGAGCATCATGTTTTTATACGCAATGTTCAACGTGAAAACCACCGCCTCGCTTTGCAGAGGATTAAGACAGCTCAGCATCGGGGAGAGAAAAATCAAACGCAACTCTAGTGAAAACCACCGCCTCGCTTTGCAGAGGATTAAGACCGGCAATTTCCTTTGCCATTGACGCACGGTCTTTCACGGGTGAAAACCACCGCCTCGCTTTGCAGAGGATTAAGACTTTTGAAATCTCAAAATCGAACAGCACCCTCCCGCGCCGGTGAAAACCACCGCCTCGCTTTGCAGAGGATTAAGACTTCCCGAGCTCTCGATGGCCTGGATTCAATTACCCAAAAGTGAAAACCACCGCCTCGCTTTGCAGAGGATTAAGACCCTAGCATCAGCTACTTGAGCCGGATGATCAATGCATCCGTGAAAACCACCGCCTCGCTTTGCAGAGGATTAAGACGGCGGTGGCGGACTAGCTCCTTGGCCTCCTCCCACCCGTGAAAACCACCGCCTCGCTTTGCAGAGGATTAAGACATTGCACCTTCATATGCAATATAAAGGCGCACCTTTCGTGAAAACCACCGCCTCGCTTTGCAGAGGATTAAGACTAAACTCGCCGGAAATGTCGGAATATACGGCCTCTCTTGGTGAAAACCACCGCCTCGCTTTGCAGAGGATTAAGACGTTCGTTGGGACGAACCAACGTCGAATCCCGGCTCCACAAAGTGAAAACCACCGCCTCGCTTTGCAGAGGATTAAGACAAATGTTGGGAAAAGTTTAAGCATTGTGGCGAGCTCTTGTGAAAACCACCGCCTCGCTTTGCAGAGGATTAAGACCGAGCTCCCTGGCTCCTCGATGTCGCGGATATCGGCCTGTGAAAACCACCGCCTCGCTTTGCAGAGGATTAAGACCCGCCGGAGCGCCCCGGCAAGCGCTCTCACAACCCTGCAGTGAAAACCACCGCCTCGCTTCGCAGAGGATTAAGACATTTTCCGACGGCTCGAAAATCCCGTGGCACGTGATTAGTGAAAACCACCGCCTCGCTGTGCAGAGGATTAAGACGGTGACCGCGCTTAACCGCGGTGGAGAAAACGAAAAACGTGAAAACCACCGCCTCGCTTTGCAGAGGATTAAGACCTTGGTCGATGGTGAGCCCGTCCGTCACTTGGAAGTGGGTGAAAACCACCGCCTCGCTTTGCAGAGGACGGCGGGAGGGGTGATGGGGGGCCGCCCGGCACTCAACCGCTGGTGAGGCGTTTTTGCCTGGTTCGGAGGGCCGAGGCTTGCAGCTTGGTTTGTGCTTGATGGTGGACGAACGGTTGAGTGCCGGGTGATGCTCGCGGCGCTCGCATCAAACCACCGCCTCGCCTCGGAGGATCGGCGCGCGCGACACAGGGGCGACGGATGGGTCGCCGGAATAGCGTCCCAGCGGGGTTACCGGACGGAACCGAGTCTGCATCCGACCGTGGTACCCCTCGAGGCTGCCAATCGCCGGTACAATGGCCCGGCGATCTTCCCGGGTTGCCGTGGAGGTTTTGCGGGTCCGAGGGATCCCCCACGTCCGGCGCTCGTACCGGCTTTTCGGGCCGGTGGCTACCGGTTCCAGGAGCGCGGGGAGAACCCGGAAGCGCTCGGGCAGACGAAGGCCTGCCGCAATCTGCCACTGCTTCGCTCCCGCATCGCGGCCGCCGCACGGGCAAAGTTTTCCGGCAGCGTGTTGGAATCCTTGCCGGGGTGTTCCCAGCGCAACTTCTCGGCAGCGCGGGCGTCAGGGAACAAACCCCGCGGCGCGCAGGCCAGGTTTTCAGCCGAGTCTTCGTCGTCGCAAGGCAGCGCCGTGCCCCAGGGTTTGCGGTCTAACAGCGCCTGGTCTTCAGTCGAACGCCGCATGCTCGCTGGGTAGGCTGCTCCCCGCTCTTCAATTCTTTCCTCGGGTGGCCGTCAGGACGCCATTTGAACGCGGCGGCAGGGTGACAGCGCGCGACGGTAGACGAGACCCTGGTTCGTCCCCGCCCAGGGTGGCTCCTTCGCCAGTGCCTCAGGGTCGCTCCCTGGATCGCGAGGCGAGCCGCACTTGGCTCGGGCGTCCACCGCCATGCGCGTTTTCCCTTTTTCGCAGCCAGTTTTCGCTGCTTTTCGACTCCGGCTCCCGAGGGTCTCGGCAATTCGCCCGGCCCTACACCGGTGGTCGGGCGCGTTTTGCAGCGACCCCCTCGCAGGTTGCTCCATCGGGCTCACCTCCGCCGCGAGGACCGCGCCAAAGACCCGGTGGGCCATCGAGCCTCCGGCGGGGCGAAAGCCGAGCACAGTCGATAAGACCGCTCAACAGCGGCGCCGGATGCCGGTGGTAAGCTAGTTCCGTGGGTCGGATGTGGGAGGTGCAGTACCACCCGGCAGGGGTGGATAGATCGCCGCGGTTCCTGTTTTTCCAGCAAAGGCAGGTGCGGTGGGCGGCGGCGGGGGCGGTGTTGCTGCTGCTGCTTTTCGCCGCGGGGATGCCGCTGGTGCCGCGGGCGGTGCGGGGGGTGTGGGTGTGGGCGCAGGTGCAGGAGCTGGAGCGGGAGCGGCGGGGGCTTTTGCGGGAACAGGCGAGGCTTGTGGCCCAGCGACAGCGGGTGGAGGGGCGGCTTTTGGCGGCAAGCGGGCAGTTGCGACGCTTTGCGTTGCTGTTCGGCCAGGAGCCCCCGGAGCTGGAGCTGGGGGCAGACGCGGCGACATTGGTAGCAGCGGCGGGGAAGGTGCTGGAGGAGGCGGAGAAGCTGCTCCGCTGGGCGGAAAGTCACCGGGAGCTTCTGGCCTCGCTGCCGGCCCGCTCCCCGCTTCCCGCTGGGGAGTTCGAGGTGAGCTCGCTTTTCGGCGCCCGGGTTTCGCCGTTCACCGGGGGGTGGGAGTGGCACAAGGGGCTGGATCTGGCAGCCCCGGAGGGCCTGCCGGTGAGGGCTTCCGGGAAGGGGACCGTGGTGTTTGCCGGCAGGGCGGGGATGGACAACCCGGCCTGGGCGCGGCTAGGAAACGCGGTGGTGTTGCAGCACGCGGGGCTGTACCTTTCGGTTTACGCCCACCTACGGCAGGTGTTGGTGCGGGAGGGGCAGACCGTGGAGCGAGGGAGCGTGGTGGGGGAGGTGGGGAACACCGGCTGGTCCACGGCGCCGCACCTGCACTACGAGGTGCGCAGGCTGGAGGAGGGCGGAGCGGTGCCCGTGGATCCGCGGTTTTTCATGTTGGATTATCCTTGGAGCGAGAAGGACCGGGCGGTGGGTGGCCAGGGGAACTCGGGTTTGGACCTGCTGCCGGCGGAAAAGGAGACGTTGCCATGGCTGAAAACCAAGCGCTCCCCACGATGATCATCCCCCACGGGACCGAAATTACCGTGAACGACGCGGGCCAGCTGGCCATCAGGACCCCTGGGAACCTCATCATCCAAAACCCCGGGAACTACTCGCACATCGTTTCCACGGCTGGCTCGCTGCGCATTGACCCCAACGTCACGGTGGATGCGGTGACCGTGCAGGTGGCGGATACCTGCTACATCGCGGGCTCCCTCACCGCTTGGCAGGTGAAGGCCAAGCGGGTGGTGTTGGAAAAGGGGGCCCAAGCGTTCATCGTGATCCGCGATTCCGAGGTGCTGGAGCTGGACAAGGGGGCGAGGCTCGTGGGGAACTTCGCCTCGGAGAAGGAGCTCTACCTGCTCCTGGGCCGGTTTTCCCAGCAACTCCAGAGCTTGCCCCAGGGGTTGAGCCCGGTGGTGAAGGAGATCGCGGCGCAGCTGGCAGCGAGCGAGAAAGGCGGCTCGCTGCCTGCCGCCGGCGAGGCGGCCGAGCCGGCTGCCGCTCCCGGCCAGCCTGGCACGGCCGAGCCCCAGGCGGAGCCAGCGGTGCCTTTCCAGGAGCCAGCGCCGGCCCCCAGCCGTGAGCCAGCGGTGCAAACCTGGGCGAATTTGCTTTCCTACCTGGACACGGTGCTGCTGCGGGAGGTGGCGCGGCCGGAGCTTTCCCCCGGGGCCCGGGCGGCGCTGCACCGGGCGCTTTCCGCGGTGCGCATCGGCCGGCCCGACGAGGTGAAGGAAGCGTTCGGCGAGCTGGAGATGGCGCTTTTCGAGTTTTCCCCGCTGGTGGCGGAGGCGAGCCAGCGCCTGGCCAACTGGTTCGGGGAGGGGGAGTCCCCGGTTTTCGGGTAAGCGCGGCGCTTGCGCTGTTGCGCCGCGGGGGCAAGCCCTCCGGGGCAAGCGGCGGGCTCGGTTGCCGCGAGCGAGGCAGGCATCCGCGAAAGGTGCTGGGTCTTTGCCGGGGCCCCTCGCCGCTCCCCGAGACCGCTACAATGGCCCGCTATGAAGAAGACGCCGATGCTCCAGCAGTACCTGGAGCTGAAGCAGCAGCACCCCGATGCGCTGCTGCTCTTCCGGCTGGGGGATTTTTACGAGCTGTTCTTCGAGGACGCGGAAAAGGCTGCGCCGGTGCTGGGGGTGGTGCTCACCCGGCGGCGGCACAACGAGGACGTGGAGTCCCCCATGTGCGGCATCCCGCACCACGCCCTCACCAGCTACCTGGGCAAGCTGCTGGAGGCGGGTTTCAAGGTGGCCATCGCCGAGCAGCTGGAAGAGCCCCAAGGGGGCAAGCTGGTGCGCCGCCAGGTGGTGCGGGTGCTCACCCCCACCACGGTCACCGAGCCGGAGCTTCTCCCCGAGGGGGAGCGGCGCTGGCTCGCGGCGGTGGCGGGGCAAGGGCCGTACCACTTGGCGCTGGTGGACGCGGCGGCAGGGGAGCTGCGGGCTTTTTCCCCCCTCAAGGCCCCGGCGGCCCGGGAGGTGCTGGCCCAGCTCGCCCCCCGGGAGCTTTTGGTAAGCGAGGATTTCCCAGCGCTGGGGGAGATCTGGCCCCCGGAGCTGCCGGCACCGCTGGTGAGCGTGCGGGAAAAGGGCCTTTTCCACCCAGCCAAAGGGGAGACCCGGCTGCGGGAAGCGTTCGCGGTGGCTTCGCTGCGGGCGCTGGGGCTGGAGCCCGGGGAGCCGCTGGTGGGGGTTTGCGGGGCGCTTCTGGGGTACCTGGAGGAAACCCAGGGGCAGCTGCCGCAGCACCTGGCGAGCTTTTCCCGGAAAGCCGGCGAAGGGCTGGTGCTGGATGCCGCCACGGTGCGCAACCTGGAGCTCTTGCGGGACAGCACCGGGGGCAAGAAGGGAGCCCTGGCCACGGTCCTGGACGAAACCTGTACCCCCATGGGCTCGCGGCTTTTGCGGGAGTGGCTGGTGCGCCCGGCTTCGGTGGCGGAAGCCTCCCGGCGCCTTGAGGCGGTGGCGGAGCTGGTGGAGGAGGGGGAGCTCCGGGATGGGCTGCGCCGGCTTTTGCCCCGGGTGGGGGACCTGCAGCGCATGGCGGCGCGGGTGGGGTTCGCCCAGGCTCGGCCGGGGGAGCTGGCGGCGCTGCGGGAGGCGCTGGGGGTGCTGCCGGAGCTGCGCCAGCTTCTGGTCGGAGGCACGGCGCCGCTTTTCGCGGAGCTTGCCGGCGAGCTGGACGAGCTGGCGGACGTGCGCCAAGCCCTGGAGACCACGCTGGCGCCATCGCCCCCCGCGGTGCTGGGTCCCGGAACCATCGCTTCCGGCGTGGATCCGGAGCTCGACGAGCTGCGGCAGCTCGCCCGGGGGGGCAAGGAAGTGCTGGCGGAGCTGGAGGCCCGGGAGCGGGAGCGCACCGGGATCGCCTCGCTGAAGATCCGCTACAACTCGTTTTTTGGCTACGCCTTCGAGGTGTCCAAAGCAAACCTGGACAAGGTCCCTACCCACTGGGTGCGGCGCCAGACCCTCACCCAGGCGGAGCGTTTCGTCACCGAGGAGCTGGCGCAGCTGGAGGAGCGCATCGTCACCGCGGAAAAGCGGGCGGAGGAGCGGGAGCGGGAGCTTTACCGGGGCCTCTTGGGCACGCTGGCGGCGGCTTCCCGGAGGATGGCCCGCACCGCCTCCTGCCTGGCCGCGGTAGACGTGCTAGCGGCTTTTGCCAAGCGGGCGCGGGAGCAGCGCTACTGCCGGCCGGTCTTGGTGGAGCAAAGGCGGCTGCGCCTGCGAGAAAGCCGCCACCCGGTGGTGGAAGCGCTTTCCCGGGAGCCTTTCGTGCCCAACGATGTGCAGCTGGATGCCGACTCCCAGCAGATCCTCATCCTCACGGGCCCGAACATGGGGGGCAAGTCCACGTTCCTGCGGCAGGTGGCGCTTGCGGTGATCATGGCCCGGGCAGGTTCGTTCGTGGCGGCGGAGGAGGCGGAGATCGGCCCCTTCGACCGCATCTTCACCCGGGTGGGGGCTGCGGACGACATCGCCCGGGGGGAGTCCACGTTCATGGTGGAGATGAGCGAGCTGGCGGCGATCCTCCGCCAAGCCACCGGCCACTCCCTGGTGATCCTCGACGAGGTGGGGCGGGGAACCGCCACCTACGACGGGCTTTCCCTGGCTTGGGCGGTGGTGGAGCACCTCCACGAGCTGCCAGGGGGCGGGCCGCTGGTGCTGTTCGCCACCCACTACCACGAGCTCACCGAGCTGGCTTCGCGGCTTGCCAGGGTGGTGAACGCCTCCATGGCGGTGAAGGAGTGGCAGGGGAAGGTGTTCTTCCTCCACCGGGTGGTGCCGGGGCCGGCGGACCGCTCCTACGGTATTCACGTGGCGCGCTTGGCCGGGGTGCCCGAGGCGGTGTGTCGCCGGGCGGAAGCGATCCTCTTGGAGCTTTCCCAGGGCGCCGGCAAACTGCCCCAGCCGCGCCCCGGCGAGCCCCAGCAGCTTTCGCTGTTTGCCGAGGACTACGGGTGGCTGGCCCAGCGGCTCCGGGCGTTGCAAGTGGAGCAACTGACGCCGCTTTCTGCCCTGAACCTTTTGGCCGACCTCAAGAAGGAGGTGAGCGGGTGAGCGGCAACAGCTTTTTGGTGTGCGGCATCGCGGGAACCGTGCTTTCCCCGGAAGAGCGGGCGTTGCTCGCTTCCCTCGCCCCCGGGGGGATCATCCTCTTTGCCCGCAACATCGAAAGCGTCGCCCAGGTTCGAGCCTTGACCGCGGCGCTCCGGGAGCTGCCGGGAAACCCGTTCGTGGCGGTGGATTTGGAAGGAGGGGCGGTGAACCGCCTGCGGGGTTTGGCGGGGGAGCTCCCTTCCCCAGCGCAGCTGGCACCCCTGGGCGCTGCCGGGGCTTTCGCCTTGGGGCAAGCCTGCGGCGCCCTCTGCGCGGCGTTGGGCATCACCGTGGACCTGGGGCCGGTGGTGGACGTGGCGGGGGAGGGGTCCTACGTGGGCGGGGAGGGGCGCTGCTGGGGCAGCACGGTGGAAGCGGTGGTGGAGCTGGCCGGTGCGTTCCTTTCGGGGCTCGAAGCGTTCGGGGTGCAGGGGTGCCTCAAGCACTTCCCGGGGCTGGGCAGTGGAGCGGTGGACTCCCACCGGGAGCTGCCGGTGTTGGGGGACGTGGTGCGGGAGCACGTGGAAGCGTTCCGGGCGCTGGCGGCCCCGAGGCGAGGGGTGATGGTGGCCCACGCCCTGGCCCCTGCCCTGGGGGAGGCGCTGGCTCCCGCTTCGCTCTCCTCCCGGGTGGTGGGGAGCGTGCCCCAGGGGTGCGGCCCGGTACTGGCGGACGATGTGGAGATGGGGGCGCTTTCGGGTTGGGGGAGCCTTGCCGAGCGGGCGGCAGCGGCGCTGGCCGCGGGCTGTCACGGGGTGCTGGTGTGCAACGCCCTCCAGGCCCGGGAAGCGGTCGTGGAGCACCTGGCCCGCTGGAAGGACCGGGACCCGGAGCTCCGCGCCCGCCTGGCCACGGCGGAAGGCAAGATGGCGAGCTTCGGGCGAGGGCCGCTGCGGTCGGTGCGCTGGGAGGAGGCCCTGGCCCAGGTGGCCGCGGTGCGCGCCATGGTGGAGGGGGGAGCATGAGCGAGGAAAGGGCGGTGGTGCTGCTTTCCGGCGGCATGGACTCCGCCACCGCTGCTGCTTGGGCCAAGGCCCGCTTCCGGTGGGTGGGCGCGCTTTCCGTGGATTACGGTCAAAGGCACCGCCTGGAGCTGGAGGCGGCCCGGGCGGTGGCGAGGCAGCTGGCGCTCGCGGAGCACCGGGTGGTGGGGGTGGATCTGCGGGCCTTCGGGGGCTCCGCCCTCACCGATGCCCTGGAGGTGCCCAAGGGACGGGAGGACATCGGCCGCCTGATCCCCATCACCTACGTGCCGGCCCGCAACTCCGTGCTCCTTTCGCTACTCACCGCCTACGGGGAAACTCGCCAGGCGCGGCATCTGGTGATCGGCGCCAACGCCCTGGACTACTCCGGCTACCCCGATTGCCGCCCGGACTTCCTCCAGGCGTTCGCCCGGGTGGCCACCTTGGGCACCAAGGCCGGGCGGGAAGGGAAAGGCTTCGCGCTGCACGCGCCGCTGCTGCACCTCACCAAGGCGGGGATCGTGCGCCTGGGCCACACCCTGGGGCTGGATTTCGCCCTCACGTTTTCCTGCTACGACCCCACCCCGGAGGGGCTGCACTGCGGCGCCTGCGACGCCTGCCGCTTGCGGCAGCGGGGTTTTGCCGATTCAGGCCTCCCCGATCCCACCCGCTACGCCTCCACCCCGCCTTTCGAGCGGGGCTGATCCGGGTTTTTTCCCATCGCCAAAGGCTTCCGGTGCTGGGAGGTGCCGGGAAGCGCGGGGAGGGGGAAGGCTGCCGCGGGAGCTAGCCGCGGCGGCCGATGCGCCGCTCGATTTCCTCGTGGGGCAGCGTGAGCACGATGGGGCGGCCGTGGGGGCAGCGGAAGGGATCGCGGCAGCGCGCCAGATCCCGCAGCAGCGCTTCCGCCTGGGCCGCAGCCAAAGGCGTGTGCTTCTTGATCGCTGCCCGGCAGGCCAGCGATGCGGCGGTGCGTTCCCGCAGGGAAGCCCCGGGGAGAAAATCCCCAGCCAGGTCGGAAAGCAAGCCAAAGACCAGCTCCCGGGCCTCCCCCACCGGCAGCGGCGCCGGCACCGCGAGGATGCGCACGCTGTTGGCGGAAAGCGGCTCCACCTCCAGCCCCGCCTCGGCCAGGGCCTGCTGGTGCTCCACCACCAGGGCATGGAGCGCTGGGGGCAGCTCCAGCACCTCGGGGAGCAGGAGCTTCTGGGCGGTGGCGGGGCCGCTGGCATCCAGCAGCTTCTCGAAAAGCACCCGCTCGTGGGCCACGTGCTGGTCCACCAGCTTGAGCCCCTCGGGGTCTTCCACCAGGAGGTAGGTGTGGCGGTACTGCCCCAGGTAGCGCCCGAAGGCCGGGACGGGCTCGGAGCGGTTTTCCGGTGGCGGGGCGGGGGCAGCTTCGGCTACCCGGAAAGGCAACGGGTGCTGAGCTCCCCAGGGAGGGGTGGTGGGGTGCGGCACAGCGGCAGGGGGAGAAAGGCGCACCGCCACTGCCCCGTGGCGTTTTTCCAGCGCCACCGCCAGCTCGCGGCTGACAAACTGCAGCACCGGGCCGGGATTGGCGAAGCGCACCTCAGCCTTGGCCGGGTGCACGTTGAAGTCCACCTCCTGGGGGGGGAGCTCCAGGTGCAGGAACAGGTCCGCCTGCCAATCCCCCTTCACCGAGCGCAACGTGCGCGCCAGGGTGGCGGAAAGCAGCCGGTCCTTCACCACCCGGCGGTTGATGGCTACCACCAGCCGCCGGCTGGGGGTGGGAGGCAGGAGAAAAGCTTCCAGGGCCACCGGCCCCTGGGTGGCCTGGCAGGGGGTGGCGGCGACACCCACGAGGTCTCCGAGGCGCGAGGCCCGGTCCCGGCAAGGGGGCAGGTGCAGCAGCTTGCGGGGGCCGTGGAACAGCACCAACGCCACCTGGTGATGGGCGAACGCTAGCGCCTCCAAGGTTTCCACGATGTGCCGGAGCTCGGTGGCTTCCGAGCGGAGGAACTTGAGCCGTGCTGGGGTGCGGGCGAACAGCTTCTCCACGGTGACCGTGGTGCCCCGGGGGCGGCCGCAAGGCTCCTGGCCCAGGAGCTTGCCGAAGGCGAAGCGCACCCGGGTCCCCTCCCCAGGGGCGGGGGCGGTTTCCAGGACCAGCTGGGAAACCGCGGCGATGGAGGGCAGCGCTTCCCCCCGGAACCCCAGGGTGGCCAGGTGCGAGAGGTCCTGGGCGCTGGCGATCTTCGAGGTGGCGTGCCGCTCGAAGGCCAGCATCGCGTCCTCGGCGTCCATGCCGCACCCGTCGTCCTCCACCTGGATGCGCTCCCGGCCCCCGGCCTCCACCCGCACGGTGACCGTGGTGGCGCCGGCATCCAAGGCGTTTTCCACCAGCTCCTTCACCACCGAGGCGGGCCGCTCCACCACCTCCCCGGCAGCGATCTGGTTCACCACCGCGTCCGGCAACAGCCGAATCTTCCCCATCCGCCCAAGGGTAGCGTGGCTGTCAACCTGCTACCGGCGCCGGGGCACGCTTGCTTACCTCGAAGCCGTCACCGAGCTTCGCTTGCCCAAGCGTGGCAGAGCCTGAAAAGCTGTTCCCGGAAGAGCGGTGCGGGGCTTGTTGGGGGTACCAGGATGACCAAAACCACCGTTTGCGGGAACGGTTGGCTTTCTTGGGCCAGAGCAACCCTGGCCGCCAGTATGTGGCCCCGCTCGGCTTCCACGTGGGTGAGGGTGACCGGCGCCGCGGCGCCAGGTAAGGCTGGTTCCAGGTCGGGGGCGAGGCCCAGGAGCGCCACCACCGTCTCGTGCTCGGGGAGAGAGGCGTCCGGAGGCCAGTGGAGGACGATCTCGCCGGGGAAGCTCAAAACTAGCCCCAATGGCAGTTCGTGCTTTTCCGCGAAATTGGCCAAAGTTTGCTGGACCTGTTTTGCGAAACGCTCCAAGTCCGGGAGCAGCGGTAGCGCGGGGGGCGGCGACTGGGCGGGGGTGTCTACCGTGGGAAGGTCCAGCTCGTCGGCGGCTTTCGCCGCTTCTAACAGCAGCGAGGTGATGGATCCCGACAGCTTGTGTTTGCGTACCGGACAGAAGGGGGTGATCTTTACCTTCGGTCGGCTCCAACTGAAGAGCTCGAAAAGCGCCGCATCGCCGGAAAGATCCCCTGCTCTGGCGTCCAAGGCTTTGCCGCCGCGGAAGTACACGAAACCGGTCCTGTCACCGGCCTGCACCTCGAGGGTGCAGGTGCGCTGCTCCATCTCCAGCAGCTGAAGTACCGTGGGAAGCGAGATGCCCTCCAGCGTCCCTCGGGTGTTTTCTGCCAGGCACGTTTTGATGGCTCCCCGCAGCTCCTCCAGGTCGAAGGGCTTTTCCAGCACCCGGTCCACCAACGCCTCCTGCAGCGGTTTCTCCGCTGCCGGGCTCAGGTAAGCGCTCATGACGATCACGGTGGGGGTGGGTTCCATGTGGCTCAGCTGGGCGAGGATCGAAAAACCGTCCACCTCCGGCATTCGCAGGTCGGTTACCACGACGTCGTAGGTTTTTTCCGCAAGCCACCGGAGCGCCTCCGCTCCTTTGGTCGTGGCTTCTATCTCCCAGTCGGGCTCGAGCTCCTGCAGCCCTTCCACCAGGCTTTTCAGCAAGACCCCCTCGTCGTCCACCACGAGAATGCGCGTCATGGGTTATCGCGCTCCTCGGTGTATCCAGCCCCCTGGGCCCCATGGTAAAGGGGCCCAGGGGGACGGGGCGAAACGCTCAGGATCGAAGCTCGGGCGCCATGGATTCAGCAACTTGGTTGAGCCGCAGCTTGGCCATGCCGATGGCGTTGTCGTTGGCCAAAAGCAGGATCATGTGGTAGTGGGCCTTGCCCGGCTCGCTTTTCACTGGGTCTTTCCCTTCGTTGACGCACCGGGCCAGGATATGGGCTCTGTCTGCCTCGATGTGGATCAACTGGCCGCGACCTGCCCCCATTTCCAGGGAGGCTTTCTGTGCGTTCAGCAGCGTGTTGTTGGCCAAGACCCCCACCTCAGCCATGTTGAAGTTGGCGTTGGCGGTGTGCGTGGCTAGCGGCTCCCCGGTGGGCGAAAACACCGCGCTAGCCAGGTACCCCTCGACTTGCATGAGCTGTTGCAGTGCATCCTGAATCGCCATGACCTATCCTCCTTCGGGCGCCTTTGCGGTTTCCCGCCGGCGGCTTTGCCGCCCCAGCGCCCGATCTTCCCAAGAGCAACTCTCATGCCAGCTTACGGCAGGAGCATAGGAGCAGTCGCCTGGTTCAAGCTGGGCCCAGGGCTCAAAACCACCTGCTCACTTTGCACCAGGGGACGTGCCAGGAACGCGGTGGGGGGAAGGCGGGGATGCATGTTTCCGCAGGCGGAACTTTTTCGACCAGCGTTTGAGGGTGGAAAGGGAAACGCCGAGAATCCGGGCCGCTCGGGAAAAGTTGCCCCCCGTGGCCTGGAGAACTTCCCGGACGTGCCTCTGGATTACTTCCTCCAACGGCAGAAGTGCGTCGTTGGCGCCCGACGGCTCGCTTGGCTGCTGCGTCGCAAGCGGCGGGCCCAGGAAAGGGGTAACCCGCAGCGGACCTTGCCCACCCTGGAGGATCCAGGCCCGCTCTAACACGTTCCGCAGCTCTCGGATGTTTCCAGGCCAGCTGTAGCGGAAAAGGGCCTCCCACTCTTGCTCCGCCAAAGGGGGAGGCTCGGCAACGCCGCAAATTTGTCTCAAAAGCGCGGGTACCAACGTGGGCAGGTCCGCGAGGCGCTGGCGCAGCGGGGGCAGCGCGATGACCACCACCGAGAGGCGGAAGTACAAGTCTTGCCGCAGCGCTCCTGTGGTGAGCGCTTCGTAGAGATCTCGGTTGGTGGCAGCGATCAGCCGCACGTCCACCGGGGTTTCCCTGCGGGAGCCCAGCCGCCGAACTTTGCGCTCCTCCAACGCCACCAGGAGTTTTGCTTGGCAGGCAACCGGCAGCTCAGCGATTTCGTCCAAAAAAAGCGTGCCTCCGGAGGCTTGCTCAAAAAATCCAGGCCGTGACGCGCTGGCCCCGGTAAACGCTCCCTTCTCGTGACCGAAGAACTCGGCCTCGAAAAGCGACTCCGGCACCCCCGCGCAGTTCACCGCGATGAAAGGCCCTTGGCTTCTGGGGCTTTTTGCGTGGATGTACCTGGCGAAAAGCCCTTTCCCCGTGCCGGTTTCCCCCACCAGCAGCACCGGGGCCTCCGTGGCTGCTGCACGCTCGGCCAGGGCGAGAGCCTCCCGAAGCGTTTGCTGCTCCGAAAGCACGAGCCCCTTGGCGAACTGCCGCTGCACGAGCTCGCGGTAACTTTGCGCCGTGCGCTGCAGCGCAGCGAACTCCAGGGCACGGCGCACGGTCAGCAGCAGCTCTTCCGGCTCGAAAGGTTTGGCTAGGTAGTCGAAGGCTCCCAGCTGTACCGCCTTTCGGGCTAGCTGGTAGCTGGGGTAGGCGGTGGCGAAAATGATCCGAATTTCCGGGGCAATGCCCAAGAGCTTGCCGCAGAGCTCCGCCCCGTCCTCGTCCGGGAGCCTCTGATCCACGACAGCCACGGAAAAATCCAGCGACGACGCAGCCTGGATAGCTTGAGCTGCTGTTTCGCTCACCGCCACCTCGATCCCGTGGTCTTGCAAAAACTCCCGGGCGGAAGCGGTAAAAACCCGATCGTCGTCAACGATGAGCACGCGGCTCATGGGAACCTCACGGCGCACCAGCTGGCCGTCGCAGGAGGATCGAGAACCTCGTGCAACCCGGCGCGGATTCCAGTGTGAGCGTGCCACCCATTCGGGCTATCCAGGTTTTTGCAAGGAAAAGCCCTAGCCCTGTGCCCCCCGGCTTAGTGGAAAAAAACGGCTTGAAGAGCTCTCCCGAAAGCTCGGGAGCAATCCCAGGACCGTTATCCTCCACGTCAATCTTGGTTTTTAATTCGGAGCTTCCCAGGCGAATCAAAACCCTCGGATCGCTGAGGCCCTGTACCGCCTCCACAGCATTTTGAACAAGGTTTATCAATGCCTGTTCCAGCAGGCGCTCGCTTCCAAGCGCGACAAAGGTGGGGCGTGGCGTAGCCAGCTCGAGAGCCACAAAAGGATACTCCGATCGAAACAAGGAAAGGACAAGGTCGGCGGTTTTCCTCACATCCACCAGTTCTTCTGTGTAGTCTTCGCCGATCTTCGCGGCTTTGAAGGTGGCGAGGAGGTCGGAGATTTTGCGGAGCTCGTGGGTGATGCGGGAGCAGTAGTCCAGCAGCTCGCTGCAACCTGCCTTTTTCAGCTTTACCTCGAGAACGCGGAGGCTCAAGCCAATGGAATTTACGCTGTTGCCGATTTCGTGACGCAGTACCGAAAAGAGACGGTTCAATACGTCGGAAAGCTCGACTTCCGCGGCCATGGATTGTAAGCGACACAGCTCGGTAATGTCTACCAAAAAGATCAGCGTGCTCGCAGCATCGCGGTAGACGGTGGCTTTGAGTTGACGGTGGTTCAAAGCGATGGTGGCTTCGAGAACCAGGAGCGGGCCTCGTTCCGCCGGTGGACAGGGCGCCGGCTGCAAATTCAGCTGCCGGAGAATCTCGGCGGCGGCGAGCTCGGGGGAATCCGCCCCTACAAGCCGCTGGGCTTGCTGGTTGGCGTAGAAAGGCTTGCGACCCGGCTCCAGGAACACCAGGATGCCGCAGGGTTCCACGGCGGCAAGCTGCAAAAACGGGCAAGGTCCAGGGCATGGGGCGCCAGCAATGGCGCAAGGCCGGCCCGGAAGACCAGGGACGGGGCACTCGGTGGCAGGTGGCAAAGCCAAGACTTAGCCTCCACCGGGATTATAGCGTGGTGCCGGCCCACATTGGCAACAGGCTATGATGAACAGGGAGGCACGATGGAGTTCGAGTTTTCCGAGCAGCAGCGGATGATTCGCCAGATGGTGCGGGAGTTCGCCCGGGAGCGGGTGGCTCCGGGGGCCCGGGAACGGGACGAAACCGGCCAGTTCCCCTGGGAGCTTTTCCGGGAGATGGCGGAGTTAGGGCTTTTAGGGATGGTCACCCCGGAGCGCTACGGGGGTTCGGAGCTGGACGTGCTGTCCTACCTGGTGGCCATCGAGGAGCTGGCTTGGGCAGACGCCGCGGTGGCGGTGGGGGTTTCGGTGCACAACTCGGTGTGCCAGTGGCCCATCGTCCACTTCGGCTCCGAGGAGCTGAAGGCCAAAGTGCTGCCACCGCTGGCCCGGGGGGAGGTGCTGGGCGGGATCATGCTCACCGAGCCGGATGCGGGCTCGGACCTGGCCTCCCTAGCCACCACCTACCGCAAGGTGGGGGACGAGTACGTGCTCAACGGCTCCAAGATGTGGATCACCAACGCCGGGATCGCCAAGTACTTCGTGGTGCTGGCCACCAAGGACCGGAGCTTGGGGCACCGGGGGATTTCCGCGTTCGTGCTGGACGCCCAGCAGCCGGGGGTGCAGGTGGATCCGCCGGAGAAGAAGATGGGGCTGCGGGCTTCGGTGACCGCCGGGGTGACGCTGGAGGATGCCCGGGTGCCGGTGGGCAACCTGCTGGGGGAGGAAGGGCAAGGGTTCAAGATCGCCTTGGCTACCCTGGACCACTCCCGGCTGGGGATTGCCGCCCAAGCGTTGGGGATCGCCCAGGCGGCGCTGGACGCCTCGTTGCAATACGCCAAGGAGCGGGTGCAGTTCGGCAAGCCCATCATCGAGCACCAGGCCATCGGCTTCCGCCTCGCGGACATGGATACCGAGCTGGAAGCGGCTCGCTGGCTCACCTACCGTGCCGGGTGGCTTTCCCAGCGTGGTGGCGCGGGCATCTCGCGCATCGCCGCCCAGGCCAAGCTTTTCGCCACCGAGACCGCCAACCGCATCTGCAACTTCGCGGTGCAGGTGTTCGGGGGGTACGGTTACTCCCGAGAGTACGTGGTGGAGCGGCTCTACCGGGACGTGCGGGTCACCACGGTGTACGAGGGGACCAGCGAGGTGCAGCGCATGGTGATCGCCCGAGCGCTGCAGCGGATGACCAGCACCGCACCGGAATGATTCGCCGGTTGGCGAGCATCCTGGTCATTTGTTTGGCGCCGACAGCTGCGGCGGGGGAGCGAGCGCCGCTGCGCTGGGGTGCCGACGCGGAAGGGGGTGCACCTTATGTGTTCTTCGACCCCTAGGCCCCCGGGGGGATCGCGGGGTTCGAGGTGGACCTGGCCAGGGCCCTGGGCAGGGAGCTAGGCCGTCCGCTGCAGTTTTGCCAGTACGACTTCAAGCGATTGGTGGAAGGGCTGGAGCGGGGGGACGTAGACCTTGCCATGAAGGGGCTGGAGGTCACCGAGGACCGCGCCAGGCGGGTGCGCTTTTCCCGGCCCTACTACGTGTTCCGTCTCCAGTGGGTCAGGCGGAGAGGGGATACCCGCTGCCCCACGCTGGCCGCCTGCTTGGAGCGCCGCGGGCTGGTGGGCACGCTGGAGAACACCTCGGCTTCGCGTTTTCTGCTTTCCCTGGGTGCGCGCACGGCACTCTACGACAGCCAGGTGACGCCTTTCGAGGATCTCGCCCTGGCAAGGCTGGACGGGGTTCTGGTGGACCTGCCCATCGCCAGGACCTTGGTGGGCTCCTTCCCGCAGCTGGCCGCCGAGGACCCGCCGCTCCCTGGCCGCGGGTTTTACGCGGTGGCTTTGCGCAAGGACGACAAGCCCCTGGCTCGGGCGGTGGACGAGGCGCTGGCAGCGCTGGTGCAAAAGGGGGAGCTTGAGGCGATCCTCCAGCGGTGGGGACTTTGGGACCAGGGGCAGGAGGAGCTTTGGCCGCCCGGGCTTTTCGCGCCGGAGCGTGGGAGGGCGCCGGAGACCGGAGCCCGGGTGGCGGCTTTCAGGCCAGTGCTGAGCTTGCCGCTTTTGCTCCGCGCCGCCGGGGTGACGGTGATCCTGGCCGTTGCCAGCATGGCCCTGGCGGTGGTGGTGGGCACAGGGGTGGCCTTGGGGCGCGTGTTCGGTCCCCGTTGGCTTGCGGGGGCAAGCCTCGTTTACGTGGAGTTTTTCCGTGGGGTTCTGGCGCTGCTGCTGCTGTACCTGCTGTACTTCGGCTTGCCTGCGGCGTGGCGGGGCGTCACGGGGCAAGATGGGATGCACATCTCGCCTTTCCTCACGGCGGTGCTGGGGCTTGGGCTCGTTTACGGGGCTTACGAGGCGGAGATTTACCGGGCAGCGCTGCTGGCGGTGCCGGCCTCCCAGTGGGAGGCGGCGGCGAGCTTGGGGCTTTCTTGGGGGCAAACGCTGCGCTACGTGGTGCTTCCCCAGGCGCTGCGCACGATCCTGCCCCCCTCCACCACCGATTTCGTGGCGCTTTTCAAGGACACCAGCTTGGCGGGGACCATCACCGTGGTGGAGCTGGCCAAGCAGTACCAGATCCTCTCCACCTCCGGGGTGAGCTTCGCGGTGGAGGCGGGGGAGACCTTGGTGGTCCTAGGGCCCAGCGGGGGAGGCAAATCCACGCTGCTGCGGTGCGTGGCGGGGCTTTTGCCTTTCGAAGCGGGGTGGGTACAGGTGGACCGGAGGGTGCTTCGGGGTGGGGAGCGCGTTTGCCGGGTTGGGGGCAAGGAGCTGGGGTTCATCTTCCAGGACTTCGCGCTTTTTCCCCACAAGCGCTTGGGAGAATGTGGCGCTAGCCCCCCGGGTAGTGCGGCGCCTGCCGGCGAAGCAAGCCCGGAAGCTGGCGTTTTCGCTCTTGGCCAAGGTGGGGATGGCGGAGCGGGCGGAGGCCTTCACCCGGGAGCTTTCCGGAGGGGAGCGGCAAAGGGTGGCCATCGCCCGAGCGCTGGCCATGGAGCCCTCGGCGCTGTTGGGGGACGAGATCACCAGCGCTTTGGACCCGGAGCGCAAGTGGGAGGTGGTGGAGACCCTAGCCAAGCTGAAGGCGGAGGGGCTCACCATGCTCCTGGTGACCCACGAGCTGGCGCTGGCCCGCCGCTTGGCGGACCGGGTGCTGCTGCTGGCCGAGGGGAAGGTGGTGGAGGAAGGCTCCCCCGGCGAGCTCCTGGACAGCCCGCGCACCCCGGAGCTCCAGCGGTTCCTGGCCCGGGCCTGGGAACCCACCGCGTCCGGGGTTTAGGGGCCTGGGGCGGCGCGAGAGGTTTGCGGTTTTCGCGCAAAAAGAACAAGCGCCGGCGGGTGCCGGCGCTGGCAGGAGGAGGAGGAGGAGCGGAGGTTATTTCTCTTCCACCTTCACAGGAATCGCCTTGGGCTTGGCCTCCTCGCGCTTGGGCAAGGTGAGGTGCAGCACCCCGAGTTTGTAGGTGGCGCTGATCTTGTCGGGGTTCACGTTCGAGGGCAACGTGAAGGTCCGCTCGAAGGAGCCGTAGGACCGCTCCACCCGGTGGTAGGTTTCACCCTCCTCGGCCTTCTGGAACTGCCGGGAGCCACGGATGGAGATGACCCCGCCCTCCACGGTGACCTCCACGTCTTTGGGGTCCACCCCGGGAAGCTCCACAGCGATCTCCAGGGCGTCCTTGGTTTCCCGGACGTCCACCGCTGGGAGCCAGCTGCCGGTGATGTAGTCCTCCTCGCCCCGGCGAGGACGGCCCCAAACCTCATCGAACAACCGCGCCATCCGCTCCTGCATCGCTGCCATCTCCTTGAAGGGGTCCCAACGAACCAGGCTGGTCATGCTCCGTTCCTCCTTTCTGGAGGTCCCTCTCTCGCGACCTCCGCGCATAATATAGGACCTGCGTCTAGCGTTGTCAAGTCCTCCTGATGGCCAATGCGATGGATATGCGTCTCATCCACTTATAGTGCTCCAACTTGACCGCTGCTATGCTTGCCCCATGGTGCTAGCGTTGGCGCTTGCCGCGGTGCTGCCTTTGGGGCTGCGGGTAGAGGTGGAGCCCCTGGGGAAAGGGGCCTCGGGAACCGTGGTAGGGGTGGCGGTGCAGGTGGCACCCGAGGACCGGGAGGCTCTGGGGGGAAAGACGCAGTTTTCCCTGGAGTTCCGGCAAGGGGGAAAGCTCGCGGACAGCGGCAGCGGGGTGGTGGAGCTGGGCTCCGACGGCAGCTTTCTGTTGTACCGCCAATGGCCCCCGGGGGAGGGGGAGCTTTCCCTGACGCTGGCTTCCCTGGACGGGACGCGGCAGGGGAGCGTTCGGAAAACCGTGGCGGTACCCACCATGGAGCAGCCGTTCGCGCCGCCCGAGGCGGCACCGGCGGACGCGGTGGCGCTGGCGCCCCTACCCCCGGCGGAGGATGGGGTGCGTTTCCTCCCCCCTCAAGCCGGCAGCGCCGTGGGCACCGTGCGCTTGCAACTCCTGGTCCCGGAAAAGACCCTGGAGGTGCGCTTTTTCCGGGACGAGCAGCCGGTGCTCACCAAGAATCGCCCCCCTTGGGATTTGAACCTCTCCTTGGGCGCCACCCCCCGGCGCACGGTGGTGCGGGCGGAGGCCTACGGCCCGGGGGGGCAGTTTTTGGGGGAGGACGCGGTGGTGCTCCAGGAGGGTGGGGACCGGTTGGCGGTGCAGCTGTTGCTGGGGCCGGCGCAGGAGGGGGAAACCACGAGGAAGGTCACTGTGGCTGTCTCCCCACCCGGGGCGGAGGAGGAGGTGCTGCTGAAGCTGGACGACCGTCCCCTGGCCCGCTGGCTCGCCTGCCCCTGCGTGGCCAAGGTGGCCCAGGGGGAGCTGGCCCAGGGTAAGGTCCTGGTAGCTGAAGCCCGAGGGCGGGGTCGCCAGGGGGAGGCGGTGCTGGTGCTGGGGGGCAGCCCGTTCCAGGAGGCGGTGCGGGTGGAGGTGGTGGAGCTGCCGGTGGTGGTGCTGGACCGCAGCGGCAAACCCGTCCTGGGGCTCGGGGCCGAGGAGTTCGAGGTGCTGGAAGATGGCAAGCCCGTCGCGGTGGAATCGGTGACCCGCAGCCAGGATCAGCCCTTGTCGTTGGGGCTGGCGGTGGACGTTTCCGGCTCCATGCAGCGGGACTTCCCCCTGGTGCGCCAGGCGGTGAGCGGATTTTTGGGGCAGTTTCTCCGCCCTGGCGATCGCTACTTCCTGGGCACCTTCGCCTGGGAGTTCACGCTCCTGCTTCCCTGGGGAAGCGATCCCCGGCTGGCCCTGGACCGGCTGGCCAGCGTGCGGGTGGAAGGGGGGACCTCGCTCCACGATGCGCTCATCAAAGCCTTGGAGCTTTTTTCCGGGAGGAAAGGCCCGAAAGGGCTGGTGCTGCTCACCGACGGGGAGGACACCACTTCCCGCACCGGGTGGGATGCGGCGCTGCGCTTTGCCACGACCATGCGAACCCCGGTTTTCCCGGTGGGCGTGCGTGTTTCGGCCCTGGACTTTTTGCTCCGGGGCAAGCTCGGCAAGCTCGCTGCCAGCACCGGGGGGGAAGCGTTCTTCGTGGCCAAGGCCGAGGATCTCCCCGGGGTTTACCAGCGCATCGGCGAGCAGCTCCGGGGCTACTACCTGCTGGTGTACCGCTCTCCTTCGGAAAAGCCTGCGGACCAGTTCCGCACGGTGACGGTCCGCCTCAAACGGGAAGGGGTCACGGTACGCACCATCGCTGGCTACTTCCCGGTGCCGTGAGCCCATCGCTTGATTCCCGTGCTATCGTTAGGCTATGAGCGCCACCGCCAGGGACCAGCTCTTGGACGACCTGAGCCGCCGCGTGGCGCTCCTGGAGGGGTGGCGGGACGGCCAGGAGAAGTTTCAGCTGCTGCTTCGGGACGCCATCAGGGACTTGGGGGAGCGACTGGCGGCGGTGGAAGCGGCGGTGGCCCGCCAAGACCAGCGCTGGGAGAGCCGCTTTCGGGAGCTCGAGGAGCGGTGGGAAGAGCGCTTCCAGAAGATGGAAGAACGGCTACAACAGATGGACCAGCGCTGGGAGACACGGCTTCAACAAATGGATCAGCAGTGGGAGGCCCGCTTCCAGGCGATGGAAGGCCGGCTACAACAGATGAACCAGCACTGGGAGGCCCGCTTCCAGGCGATGGAAGGCCGGCTACAACAGATGAACCAGCACTGGGAGGCCCGGTTCCTGGAGGTTGCGGGGCTTTGGGAGCGGCGCTCCGAGGAAATTCGCCAGGAGTTGCGGGAGCTCGGGCGCCGCTTCTGGTGGCTGATGGCGTTCCAGTTCACGGTGCTGCTGGCGGTGGTGGCGCTGCTTTCCAACTTGCTTCTCAAGGGGTAGCTGCGCCCGAAGACTGCCACCTCGCTCTCTGGAGCCAGCAGCCGGCGGGAACAGCATCGCTGCGTTCCCTGTTATGCTTTCTGCGATGACAGCGAGCGTGTATGCCACGCCCGAGGTGGCGGGGCGGTCCGGGGTTTCCGAAGCCGTGGTGCAACCCGGTCCGGTCCCCCGGGGCTCCGTGGTGCTCACCGCGGAGCGCACCTTGGCCCGGTGGCCCCAGCCTTTGCCCGAGGATGTGCTGTGGGTGGTGCTGGGGAACGGGGGTCCTCTGCCGGTGGAGCCGTTCTTGCTGCTGCCCCCTTCGGCACCGGATCCGGTGGTGGCGCGGGCGGTGCGGGCGGCCTTGGAAGCTGCTGCGCTTCGGGGACGGATGGCGGAGCTGGAGAGGCTGGCGCGCTCGGCTCAGGAAAAAGAGCTGGAGCTTGCCCGCATCGGCATTGCTCTGGTGGCCGAGCGCAACCTCGAAAAGCTTTTGGAGCGCATCCTCTCCAGTGCCCGGGAGCTGGTGAGCGCCGACGCGGGCTCGCTCTACCTCCTGGAGGAACGGGACGGGGGGAAGCTGCTGCACTTCATGCTGGCGCAAAACGATTCGGTTCCCCTGGCTTTTTCCACCTGGTCGGTGCCGGTGGATCCCGGCTCGCTGGCGGGGTTCGTGGCGGGGAGCGGCGAAACCGTGGCCCTGGAAGACGTCCGGCGGCTGCCACGGGAAGCCCCGTACCGCTTCAACCCCCGGTTCGACGAGCTGGTGGGCTACCACACCCGGTCGGTGCTCACGGTCCCCATGGCCACCCGCGCCGGGGAAATCGTGGGCGTGCTGCAGCTCATCAACCGCAAGAGCGAGCGGACAGCGGTGATCCGTTCCCCGGAGGACGCCGATCGCTGGGTGGTGCCTTTCTCCCAAGCGGATGCGGCGGTGATCCGGGCGCTGGCAGCGCAAGCGGCGGTGGCCATCGAGAACTCCCGCCTGGTGGCGGAAATCGAGCGGCTCTTCGAGTCGTTCGTGCGGGCAGCGGTGCTGGCCATCGAGCAGCGAGACCCTTCCACCAAGGGCCACTCCCTCCGGGTGGCGCACTACACTGTTTCCCTGGCAAAGGCGGTGGAGCAGAGCCCACCGCCGTCTTACCGCGAGCTGCGGTTTTCCCCGGACGAGCTGTTGCAGCTGCGCTATGCGGCGCTGTTGCACGATTTCGGCAAGGTGGGGGTGCGGGAGGCGGTGCTCACCAAGCCGAAAAAGCTTTACCCCGAGCGCCTGGCGTTGATCCTCGAGCGCTTCCACCATGCCCGGCGAGCCCAGGAGGCGGCGATCCTCCGCAACCTGCTGCACCGGCTCGCGGAGCTGGGACGGGCCCCTTCCGGCGAGGATCTGGAGGCGTTGGAGGAGGCGGTGCGGGCGATGAAAGAGGATTTCGCGGCGAAGCTCGCCAAGGTGCTGGAGGCCAACGAGCCCACGGTGCTGGCGGCGGACACCGCCCAGATGCTGCGTTTTCTCGCCGGCGCCACCTTCCCCGGAGAAAACGGCGAGCGGCTGCCGCTGCTGACCCCCGAGGAGCTGCGCTGTTTGTCGATCCCCAAGGGGAGCTTGGACGAGGAGGAGCGGCGGGAGGTGGAATCCCACGTGGTCCACTCCTACCAGTTCCTGCTCACGCTTCCCTGGCCAAAGCGCTTGGGCCGCGTGCCGGAAATCGCTTACGCCCACCACGAAAAGCTGGATGGCCGGGGCTACCCCCGCAGGCTTTCCGGGGCGCAAATCCCCCCGGAAGTGCGCATGCTCACGATCTGTGACATGTACGACGCGCTGGCAGCGGCGGAACGCCCGTACAAGCGGGCCGTGAGCCCCGAGCGGGCTTTGGCGATCCTCGAGGAGGAGGCCAAGCAAGGCGCCTTGGACCGGGAGCTGTTCCAGGTCTTTCTGGAAGCCCGCATCTTCGCGGCACCGCCTCCAGGGACCAACGCTGCCTAGTGGGGGATTACCGCTTTCCCCAGCCTGTACCCTCCCAGCGCCACCAGGGCAAGCCCCAGGAACAACAGCACCACCGAAAGCGCTTGCACCACCAAGCGCTCGCTTTGCGGTGAAAGCAGCGTTTTGCCGCGGTGCAGCGCCAGCAAAAGCGGCGCGTACCAGCTCACCACGCCTCCCAAAAGCGCCCCCAGCATCCACAAAAGCCCGGGCTCGCCGTAAGCCCGAGCGCCCTCCACGAACGCCAGCCCGGCGGTGACCCACCAAAGCCAGTAGTGGGGGTTGGCCAGCGATACCCCCATGCCAAAGAGGAAGTACCGCCAGAAAGCGAAGCTTCCGTTGGCGGGCAGAGCCGGACCCTTCCAGTCGGGTTTTTCCCGAGGGTGCGCGGCGGCGAAGGCACCGTAGAGCAGCACCAGACCGCCGAGGATCTCCACCGCCGGCAGCGCCCCGAGGCGCGCCAGGTGGGGGCCGGCACCCGCCGCCAGCGCCGCGAACAGCACCACATCCAGCACCGTGGCCCCCAGCAGGAACCAAAACGCTGCCTGCAGGCGGTGCCCCAGCCCCAGACGGGTGGCCACCAACGTGATCGGCCCGGGTATGGCTACCGTGGCGAAGGAAACCAGGTAGCCGGTGACCACCAGCGCTTCCAGGGACAGCGGCAGCGTGAGCGGTGGCACCGTCCCTATCCCAGCTTGTAGCCGATACTCCGCAGCAAGCGAAGGCGCGCCAGCACGTCCTCGTCCTTCTCCACGCCCTTGGGGGAAACCCCGTCCACCACCCCGAGGATCGCCCGTCCCTGACCCGAATCCGCCACCACCACCTCCACGGGGTTGGCGGTGGCGCAGTAAATGCGGCAAACCTCGGGCACCATCTTGATGGCGTTGAGCACGTTGATGGGGTAGCCCTGCTCCAGGAAAACCAAGAACGAGTGGCCAGCTCCCACCGCCAGGGCGTTGCGGGTGGCCAGGTCCACCAGAGCTTCGTCGTTCCCCGAGCGGCGCACCAGCGCTGGACCCGAGGATTCGCAAAACGCGATGCCGAACTTCATGTGAGGGGCGGTGGTGACGATGGCTTCGTGGAGGTCCTCCACGGTCTTGATGAAGTGCGCCTGGCCGAGGATGAAGTTGGTGGCCTCGGGCTTTTCAATTTTTACGGTGGTGATGGTCATAGGCACCTCCGGAAAAAGCGTAGCAAAACTACCGCCCGCCCAGCTCTTGGACGAGCTCCGCCAGGGCTTCGGCGGCCAAAAGCAGCACATCGGGGCTGGCGTCCCCCAGCTCCCCCTCGGGGGAAACCGCAACCTCGCGGGCGCTGCCTTGGGGGTAGGAAACCGTGAGCACCATGGCCCCTTGCTGCTGGACCAGGCTCGCGCCGGTGTGCGGCGGGGGTGGCGTGGTCACCACATCCACCGCGAACCCCCAGCGGCGGAAAAGCCCCGGCAGGCGGGGGATAGCGAGGCTCGGGGTTTCCCCCAGGTACGCCACCAGCTTCCCCGGGTCCCCCCCAGGAGGGGGCAGCAGCTGCTCCACCTCCACCCACACCGCCACTTTTCCCCCCAGGGCCGAAAGCAGCGCTTGGGCCCCCGCCGCGTCGTGGCACCCACCGGCGAGCAGCGCCAGCACCACCGGGAGCTGGTGCGGCTTCCCCCGGAGGGCGGCGCCTGCCTCCAGCACCGCCACCACCCCCGCTCCGTTGTCCCGCAAGCTCCGGGCGGCGCGGTAGCTCTCCCAAGGATCGGAGGCGCAAGCATCCCAGTGCGCCGCGAGCACCAAGGGCAACCGGCGGCTGGCACTCCCCGGCAGCTCCGCCAGCACGTTGTGCCACTCGGCGGTGGCACCCCAGGGGGTGGTGCGCAGGAACGCCTGGGTGCGGGGGACAAGGCCGCGGATCTTGAGCTCCTCGGCGAGCGCCGCAGCCACCTGCCCCGCCTGGGGGTGCCAAGCGTAGCGGGTGGTCAAGGCGTTCGCTTCAGGGGTGGCGGGGCGCACCCCAGCCAGGCGCTGCAAGCTGGAAACAACCCGGCTTCGCCTGGCCGGGGCCCCATCCCCCAGCCGCTTTTCCACGAGCTCCCCGAGCCCCGCGAAACGCCGCTCCGCTGGCGGCTTGGGCGACCAGGCCAGCCCCCAGTACAGCGGCAAAAACCGCCGATCCACCTCCCCCCGGGGGTCGGGCGGAAGCCCCACGAAAACCAAGAGCTGCTCCCCCGGGGCCAGAGCAGGGACTTCCGCTCTGGCGAACCCCGTGGCGTCGAAAGCAAGCCGCACCGGCTCTCCCAGCCCGGAAGCGGTGGCCTTGCGCATCACCGCCACCCACGCCCCCCGGGGATCGCCCTGGAGCGCCAGGGGCAAGCTGCGTGAGCCGTCCCCCTCCAGCACCAGCACTCCCATCCCACCCACACCCAGTTGCGTCTTGCCGGAAGCGGGCTTGGAGGCAGAAACTCGCGCCAGCTCAGCGGGCCTGGGGCTTGCGGCCAGGGCAAAACCCAGGGGTGACTGCCAAGCCTCCGCGGAGGCAGGGGCCTCCCAGAGGCGCAGCATGTAGGCTGCGAAAAGGTCAGCAAGGCCCACCCCGGGGTTTCTCGCAGCGACAAGGGAGCGGTAAGGCCCGGTGGGGGCGTTCTGCCGGCTCACGAGCTCGAAGGCAGCGCTGGGTCCCAGAGTCTCCGCCAGGAACGCCACGAAGAGAGGGCCCCACCCCGTGGGGGTGGCTGGCTCCCAGGAGCGAGGTCCCGGGGCGCTCGGGCCTTGGTCCCCCCAGAGGGATCGGGGGGGCGAAAGCCTCGCGGTGAATGCGAAAAACGAAGCTGCTGCCAGCGAGCTTGCAGCAGGGAAGGGGTCCTGTGGGGGCAGCAAGGCGAAGAGGAACAGCGCGGAAGCCAAGCCCGCCAGGTTCTCCCAAGCTCGCCCGCCGCGGTAGGGGAAGCTGGCGAAAAGCACCGGGCGCTGGTTGGAGTGGAAGCCGTACGCTAGCGCCTGCTGCTCCGGGAGCTTGTCGAAGGGGGAAAAGCAAGCCGGTCCTGGCCATCCGGTTTCCGCCACGAGGATCGCCACCGGTGCGGTGGCGGCAGGATCGGCACCTTGGGAGGCGAGGATCTCCCGAGCCTGCTCCATGGCTTGCAGCACCCCCTCCCAGCCACCGGGGGGGAGGGCCTCCGCGGGGGGCGGCGACGCGCCTTCCGCCAGGAACACCGCGAACCGCTCCCCTCGGACCAAAGGGCGGGCCTCCACGCGCTCCTGGTAAGGGTGGCGGCCCGGTACGAAGCGCAGCACCCAAAAGCTCGTTTCCTCGCTCGCTGCCAAAGCCGGCAGCAACAGCAGAGCCGAAAGCAAACCTGGAGCGCGCACCCGGGGGCTAGTGTACGCGGCCACCCTCCCCAAGGCAAGCAACGGTGCTGGCTATACTAGGCCAGCAGGCGAGGGAAGGCTTGGCGAACCGGACAAACCCCCACGGGCAAGCGATCCGGCGGCTTTCGGGTTTTTTTTCGAGCCTCACCCGAGCCGAGCGCTGGGCTTGGGGGGCGTTGCTGCTCTTCGCCGTGGTCACGCGCTTCGCAAGCTTAGGTTCTCGGCCACCGCACCACGACGAAGCGGTGCACGGTCACTTCGCTTGGGAGCTGCTGCAGAACGCCAGCTACCGCTACGATCCCACCTACCACGGACCGCTGCAGTTCTTCGTGCTGGCTGGGCTTTTCGCGGTTTTCGGTACCCGCGACGCGGTGCTGCGCAGCTACGCTGCTGCCGCGGGGAGCGCGCTGGTGTTGGTGCCGCTGCTCCTGCGGCGGGTGGTGGGGGGGCGGGCAGCGCTGGCCATGGGGTTGCTCCTGGCGGTTTCCCCCACGTTCGCCTACTTTTCTCGTTTCGCCCGCAACGACGTGCCGGTAGCGCTGTACACCGCGGTGGGCTTGGTGCTGCTTTGGGCAGGCAGGGGACAGCCCAAGAAAGTCCTTCCTTGGGCGGGTTTTTTTCTTTCGCTCCACGCGGTGTCCAAGGAAACCATTTACGTGGCGGCGGTGCTCTGGGCTGGGGCAGCTTGCGGCACGGCTTTATTATGGGTGGGTTGGGGGAAGAGCAAACGCGCGCTCGTCTCCTTCTGGCAAAGCCACAAGAGGGAGCTGGGCTTGGCGGTGGGGGTGTTTGCCCTGGTGTGCGTGGTCATGTACACGGTGTTCTTCTCCTGGCCCCAGGACCTGCTTTTCCCGGTGAAAGCCGTGCGCTACTGGTACGAGCAGCACAGCATCCAGAGGGTCGGGGGGCCGTGGTACTACTACCTGCCCAGGCTCGCGCTCTACGAGTTCCTGCTGCTGGCTTGCGCTGCTGCGGGGTTCTGGCGGCGCCGCAAGCGGCTCGCGGTTGCCGAGCGGTTCCTGTTGCTTTGGGGGCTGGGAGGCCTTGCCATGTACGCCTACCTCGGGGAAAAGGTCCCTTGGCTTTTGGTGCACCAGCTGCTCCCCTTCGTGCCCCTAGCTGGGGTGGAGCTGGCCTACCTCTTGGCCTGCCGGCGCAAGCTCCTGGCCAAGGCTGCGGTTGCGGCGGCGCTGGCAGCCACGCTCTGGTCGGGGGCTGCGGCTTGCTACCTTTACCCCACCATCGAGCTGGATGACCCCCATGGGGAGCTTCTGGTCTACGTGCAAACCACCAAGCGGGAGCAGCAGCTCGCCGAGGAAGGGTTGGCGCTGTACCGCCGCAACCCCCAGCGTCTGCTGGCGGCGGTGGAGGGGGAAGGGTCGTGGCCGCTTTCCTGGCAGTGGAAAACCTTGCCAGTGCGCTGGTCGCTGCCCGGCGGCGAGCCGCTGCCGCCGTTGCTGGTAGCCGATCCAGGCAAGCTGGAACCTTGGAAGCAGAGCAGCGGCCTTACCTGCCAGGTGATCCCCCTGCGGGCCTGGTGGGTGGAGCGTTGGGAAGGGGTGGGGGTTGCCGAGGTGGCCCGGTGGTTTTTCACCCGCGAGGCTTGGTCCGAGCGGGGCTCCACGGATATCGAGGTTTGCCGCAGGGAGGAGGTGCAGCCGTGAAGCAGGAGCTTTCGGTGGTGGTGCCGGTGTTCAACGAGGAGGAGAACATCCCCGAGCTTTACCGCCGCCTGCGGGCGGTGCTGCCCCAGGTGGTCCAGGAGTGGGAAATCCTCTTCGTGGACGACGGGTCCCGGGACAGGAGCTGGGAGCTGATCCGCACCTTGGCAGCCCAAGACCCCCGGGTGCGGGGGTTGCGCTTTTCCCGCAACTTCGGCCACCAAATGGCGTTCGCCGCGGGGCTGGACCACGCCCGGGGACAGGCGGTGGTGATCATGGATGCGGACCTCCAGGACCCTCCGGAGCTGATCCCCGAGCTTGTTGCCAAGCACCGGGAAGGGTACGAGGTGGTGTACGCGGTGCGGGTGGCCCGCCACGGAGAAACCGCTTTCAAGAAGCTCACCGCGAAGCTTTTCTACCGGCTTTTGGCGCGTATCACCGCGGTGCAGATCCCCCTGGACACCGGGGACTTCCGCCTCATGGGCCCGCGGGCGGTGGAGGCTTTTCGCCGTTTGCCCGAGCGGCACCGCTTCACCCGGGGGCTGGTGGCTTGGCTGGGGTTTCCGCAAACCGGGGTGCCTTACGAGCGGGCGCCGCGCCACGCCGGCACCACCAAGTACCCGCTGCGCAAGATGCTGCGCTTTGCCTTGGACGCCATCACCTCCTTTTCCCACCTCCCGCTGCAGCTAGCCACCTGGCTGGGGTTTGTTGTTTCGGCTTTCGCGTTTTTCTACATCCTGGTGGTGCTGGCCCTGAAGCTCGCCGGGATCTCTTGGCCCGGCTACACCTCGCTCATGGCGGCGATCCTTTTCCTGGGGGGGGTGCAGCTGCTGATGGTGGGGCTTTTGGGCGAGTACGTGGGGCGCATTTACGACGAGGTGAAGCACCGCCCGCTGTACCTGGTGGCGGAAAAGGTGGGAGAGGAACGGTAGCCCGCTGCAGCGCGGCAAAGGGAAAAGCAACGGCCCCGGGGCCGAAACCCCAGGGCCGCGAAAGTTCGGAAAAACAACCCGAGCCGTTGCGAAGCTCGGGCCTCAGAACGCCAAAAAACCCCGCAGGGAAAGCTGCACGCTGCGCCCCGGGGCGAGAACCGCGTCAGGATCGGCGGAACCCGCGTAAGCGCGATCCAGCAGGTTGCGGGCGTACAAGCCGATTTCCAGCGCCGGAGCGAGCTGGAAGCTGGCACCCAGGTCCCACTGGGCGTACCCGGGAACCACGGTTTCCGTGGGTCCGGGGCGGGTGTCCCGGGCGTAGGCAGCGAAGCGGGTTTCCCACCGCAGCCGGGAAAGCTTGCCCGAAAGCCACAGGAACCCTCCCCGGGCAGGCACGTCGTCCAGGAAGCTGCCGTCATCCAGCACCTTGCCGGAGGGCAGCTGCAGCCCCACCGCAAGGCGAACGTTTTGCGGCAAGCTCACGGCCAGCTCCCCTTCCAGGCCGGAAAACCGGGCAGTGGCGCGGTTGCGGAAGAAGTAATCGGCCCCGCTGCGGTAGCGCTCGATGAAATCCTCGATGTCGTAACGGTAGCCGTAAAGCGCCGCGGACCAGCGCCCGGAGCTGTAACGCACCGCCAGGTCCCACTGCTTGGAGGTTTCGGGCTTCAGGTCGGGGTTGCCGGTGATGAACCCGCGGCCGGAAATCCCCCGGTAAAAACGGTCCGAAAGCACCGCGTCCCGGAACCCCCTGGCGTACTGCAGCGAGGTCTCCCACCCGGGGGCGGGGGAGAAGCTCACGGCGGCGAACCCCGAGCCCCGGGTGAACTGCAAGCTGCGGCTGCCGAAGTACCCGCCGCGGTTTTTCGCGCTGGCCCGATCCCCCCGCAACCCCAGGCTCGCGGCCCAAGCCCCGTAGCTGCGGTTGAACGCGGCGAAAACCCCTAAGTCGTCCTTGCGGGCGTTGGCGATGGAAACCTCCCGGGTGCGGCTGGGAGCGGCAGGGTTGGCGAAGCGGTAGGTGTCGTTGGTGGCTTTAAGCCCGAAACGGCCGTAAGCGTCGGCACCGAGGAGCAGCTGCCCTCCGGCGAGCTGCCGCTCCACCTCCAGCCGGGCGTTGTAGTCGTGGGAGGCCACGTCAGCCCGGGTGAGCTGACGAGGGCTCGTGGCGGTGGCGAAGCGGTCCCGGTCGGTGATCAGCTGGTACTCCACCCAGGAGACGCTCCAGGCGTAGCGCTTCCAGGGTCCGGCGAGCGGAGCCTCGAAGCTCATCACCGCCCGGTGGGCGTTTTCCTCGGGGTAGGAGGCGCGCACCGTACGGGAGCTCAGGGCTGGCTTGCCGATCTCCCGGCCCCAGTCGGAGCGCCAAAGCAGGCGCAACAAACCCTCACCCCAAGGGAGCTGGTAGCCCAGGCGCAGGTGGCGGAAGCTTGCCTCCGAGTTGTAAACCTCGCCCTTCGGCGAGGTGTAGCGATCGAAATCCCGCCACCCCAACCCCAGGGTAAGCGCTCCCGGGCCCAGGCTGCCCCCCGCCTCCAGAGCCGCCACTCGCTCCGGGGTCCCGGTGGCGGCGTTGAAGCGGTAGCGCACCCCCCAGGGGTCCCCGGGGTTGGCCAAGCGGGTGCGGGCGGCGATGACCCCGCCGAAGGCGTCGGAGCCGTAGGCCACCCCGGCAGCTCCGCGCACCACCTCGATCTCCCCCACGGTGGTGGGATCCAGGAACGTAGCCGATGGCCCGGCCCGGCGCTCGGTGAGCACCCGGGTTTCGTCCAAAAGCAAAAGCGAACGGAAGCGAGCCATGCCCCGGAGCGCGGGGACCACCGAGTGCCCCTCCTCCAAGCGCCCCACGTTGGGGATGGACTCCAGCGCGTCGGCCAGCTGCGCCGGCTGGCGCAGCTCCAGCTCCTTGCTGCTCAAAGCCGCGAAAGCGGTGGCTGGTGGCACCACCAGGTCCGGGGGCCTGGTGGCGGTCACGGTCACCGCTTCGGCCAGGGGCGCCACGGTGAGCACCAGGGGATCCGGCAGCGCCTCGAAGGGGAAGGTGCCCAGCAGAACGCCGTCAGGGCCGGCCACCAGCAGCGTCACTCGCCCAGCCGGCACCCGGGGCAGCAGGAAGCGGCCCTGGGCATCCGCCACCACCCACCCCGGGTCCCCTAGTACGCTCACCTTGGCGAACGCCACGCCCCGTCCATCCTCCCGTTGCACCACGCCTTCCACCGCTGCCCAAAGCTTGCCTGCCAAAAAAAGCAACGACAAAACCAACAGCTTGCTGCGAAGCATGCGCATTCCTCCTTTCGTTCCGGCCCGAAGGCCTCGGTGATTTCGTTGGAAATCCAAAGGCGAAACGAAGAGGAGGCGCTATTCCCGCAGCGGCAGGTTGATGCGCGCCCCCGCCTGGGGGCAACGCCCGGGGAGGTACGGCTGCCGCCGGGGTTTCACCAGCACACCGCTGGGAACGACCCGCCTCTGCACCGTCCCCTGGGGGCTCCGGGGAGCCGGGGCGGGCAGGGGCAAGGGAAGAGGCTCTCCTTGCTGGAAAGCTTCCAGGAGGGTACCGAACGGGGCGCTGAGACCGGGCCGCTCGTCCAGCCACCACTCCCCCTGAGCCCAGCGCCAACCGGGCAAGCTCCGCTGGGCGCTGGGCAGCACCAAGAAAACCGGCGAGCGCGCCGCCTCCCATTCCCGCCCCCCCTGTCCCGCCCGGAGCACGATGCAGGCCCGGGTCCAGGGGAGGTGCGGCACCGTGAGGCGCAGCCACCGCCCCTGGGGAGCCATGGAAGGGGTGAGGCGCAGCTGGCGCAGCGTCAGGGAAGGGACGCGCAGCAGCAGCTCGAACTCCTCGGCTGCTAGCGCTTCTTCCGGCACCTGGATCCAAACCTCTTCTCCGGGAAGGTACGCTTCTTGCTGCGGGTGGAGCCGTAGCCCCGCCTGGCCATGGGCAAGGCTTGCACCCAGCGACGCCAGCAACACGACCACCCACGGGCCGGGGCGCTTCACGGCTCGATGGTAACATAACCGGTTGGGGGGGCAGGGAAACCGAGATTTGTGGCAAACTCAGGCCAGGAGGTGCGCGATGCTGGTTTCGTTGCTCTTGAGCATGGTGGTGGCCGGGGCGCCCGGCAGCTCGCTGGCGGAGCTCATGGCTTCCTGGAAAAGCGGACGAACCCAGGAGCCGGTGCGGCTCGAGGTTTACGGCCTGTACCGCGGCTCGTTCCAAAGCTTCGAGGTGTACAGCTCCGGGGTGGGGATTGCCGGTGGCCAGAAGCAGTTCGTGTACGAGGCGAGAAAGCTAGCGAAGGCGCTGGAGGTGCTGGAAAAGCACGGCTTCGCATCCATGCCAGAGCAGTTCGGGGGCAAGCCGAGGCCTACCAACAAACCCGAGCTTTACTCGGCGGTGGCGCTGCGCATCGGCAACGTGGAAAAAACCGTGGTGCAAATGCGGGACGGGGAAAGATCCCCGCAGTTTGCCAGGATCGTGGAAAAGCTCTTCGAGCTGTTCCGCAAGGAGCTTGCTTCCGGAAAAAGCGTGGGCAGCTTCGCGGAGGGGTTGCAGCAGATCTTGCAAGGCCAACTAGCGGTGGAAACCTTGCGGCTGGAGTTCTCCCGGGAGGAAAAACCCGGGCAGTTCAGCACGTTCACCGTGGCCGGGGGCTTTTTCACCTTCGCCCCGGGCAACGGCACCGTGGTGCGCGGGTGGCTATCCCGGGATAAGCTCCTGGAGCTGGCCAAAGCCCTGGCGGGGCTCGGCGCCCAAGGGGGCCAGGTGCGCTTTTCCTGGAGCAGGGCGGTGAGCTTGGAAGCCGCGGTGCTGGGCAAGTCTTTCGCCGCCCAGGGGCGGGCCTGGGCCAGCCCGACGGCGGAGCAGGCCGCCTCGTTCGCCAAGAGCTGGGAGAGCTTCGAGGAAACCCTGCGGGCTTTCATCAAAGAAAACCTCCCCCGGGCGTCGTAGCGGCGCACCTTTACATCGCCCGAGCCTCAGGGCCCCACGGAAGGGCAGGCACTGGTGGGGTCGAGCTTTTGGGCCAGCTCGCAGGCTTTGCGATCCTGGGCAAAGCGCAGCAGAAGGTGGGCCGCCCGCTTGCGCAGCAGCGGGTCCTGGTGCTCCACCAGGCTCCCCAGCTCGCGCACCGCCGCCTCGCTGTCCTGGGGGAGGAGCTTGCCCTCGAAGTAAAGCTGGGCCAGCTCCAGGGTAGCCCGGACGTCTCCTGCCGCTTGCGCCGCCCGCAGCCAACGGAGCGCTTCAGGGGAGCCTCGGGCCGCAAGAAGCTGTCCCAGCTCGAAAGCCGCTGGGGAAAAGCCGCCCTCGGCAGCCTGGCGCAACAGCCGCTCCCGCTCCGCCGCGGGCACGCTCTTGCCTTCCTTGGTCCAAAGCTGCAGGAGGCGGTAACAAGCCTCCGGGTGCCCGCCGGCAGCCGCTTGCTCCATGAGCTTTTTCGCTTCTTCCCGCTTGGGGCCCCAGGGAACGTTGGCGAGGCCCAGCACCGCCAGGCGGAACTGGGCATCGGGAAACCCCAACCGTGCCGCCTCCCAAAGCAGGTGAACGTTTTGCTCGGTGGCGTACACCACCTCCCGAGCCGGGTCCAGCTGGGCGAGGAGCTGCGCTGCGGCGGTTCTTCCCGCCTTTTGGGCGCGCTGCAGGTAGCGCACTGCCCGGGGTAGGTCCCGGGCAACTTCCGGGGTGCCGTTGGCCAGCACCACCCCGAGGATCTCCGCCGCTTCCCCGTCGCCGCCGTCAGCGGCGCAGGCGAGCCAGCGCACCGCTTCGGCCCCGTGACCTTCCCCCAGCGCCCCGAGAAGCAGCGCCTTGCCCAAGGCGAGCTCCGCGGGGTGGTAGCCGAAAGCTGCGGCCCGCTCCAGGTAAGCCACCCCTTTTTCCGAATCGGGATCCACCCCCCGCCCCTCGAGGTAGGCGAGCCCAGCCCGCAACGCCGCTTCCTGGTGGCCTTGCTCCGCCGCCTTCAGAAACCAGCCCAGGGCGGAGGGGGCATCGGGGTTGGTACCGAGCCCCAAATCCAGCATGTGGCCCAGGAGGTACTGGGCTTCCGGGTTGCCCTGCTCCGCCAGAGGGGCCAAGAGCACCCAAGCTTGCTGGTATTTTTCCTGCACCAAAAGCTCTTGCCCCCGTTGGATGCGGGAATCCGCCGCCCCCAGCAACGCCAGCACCAAGCAAAACGTGGCCATGCAGCACCTCCCGACTCTAGAAAGCAGCGCTTTCCGGCCAGCAAGCCAACACCTCAGCGATGCGTTCGCCGGCCCGACCATCCCCGAACGGGTTGGCTCCCCCGCGGGCTTGTTCCCAGGCCCGATCGTCGAACAGCAGCCGACAAAGCTCCCGGTAGATCCGTTGAGGATCGGTGCCCACCAGCTTCGCCCAGCCGGATTCCACGGCTTCGGGGCGCTCGGTAACCTCCCGAGCCACCAGCACCGGCACCCCCACCGCCGGCGCTTCCTCCTGCACCCCGCCGGAATCCGAGAGCACCACCCGGGAGCTGCGGAAAAGCTGGAGGAACTCGGGGTAGTCCAACGGCGGGCGGAGCGCGATCCCGGCAACCCCGCCAAGGATGCGTTCCACTGGCTCGCGAACCGCTGGGTTGGGGTGCACCGGCAAGGTGATGCTGAGCTTCGGGTGATGCTCCCGGGCGAGCTTCCGCAGCACCTGGAGCATCCCCTCCAAGGGGGCCCCGAAACTTTCCCGGCGGTGGAGCGTCACCAGCAGGTGCAGGCCATCCCGGGGCGGTGCAGGCGGCGCTTGGGCGAGGATCCACTGCACCGCGTCCACGATGGGGTTCCCCACCACCACCACCGTGTGCTCGGGGATGCCCTCGGCCAGCAAGTTCTGCTTGGCCCTGGGAGTGGGAGCCAGGTGGAGCGTGGTGGCCACCGCTACCCCCCGGCGGTTGAACTCCTCGGGGAAAGGGGCGTCCATGCGGAACGAGCGCAACCCCGCCTCCACGTGGGCCACGGGCACCTGGTGGTAAAAGCTCGCCACCGCCGCGGCGAAGGCGGTGGTGGTGTCGCCTTGGACCAGCGTCCAGGCGGGCTCGAGCTGCTGCAACACCCTGGGGAAACGCTCCAACACGCGGCTGGCCACTTGCGCCGGGGTTTGCCCTTCGGTCATCACCCGGAGGTCCACCTCGGGCTCCAGGGCGAAGGGGCGCAGCGCTTGACGCAGCATCTCCCGGTGCTGCGAGGTGCTCACCAGAACCGGCTGGAACACCCCGCCTTGCGCCAAGGCCCGGTACACCGGCGCCATCTTGATGGCCTCTGGCCGAGTTCCCACCACCACCAGCACCTTCTTCAACGCCCTCGCCCCCTTCCCCGCAGCCAGCGCTTGGCTCCCTGAGGAAACGTCGCCACGGCTTTCACCCAGGCCCAGGCGAGGTGGATGGCTGGAGCCACCACCCGGGGGTGCCGCGCCACCAGCCACGCCGCTTCCGCCGCCGCCGAGGCTGCCACCACCAACCCCCAGCCAGCGAGGAGCTGCTCCGACCTCCTCCAGGAAAGCAGGGCTAGCGCCGCTCCCACCAAAAACCGCAAAGGCACCGAAAGCGACAACGGGCGGGAAAGCAGCCCAACGACCCACGCCAGCCCCTGGAGCGGGCTTTTTGCCAAAAGCTTCAGCAGCATGCCCCGGTGTCTCCAGAGCAGGTTGGCTTGCCCGGCGAGCCAGCGGGCACGCTGGCGACTGGCTTCCTCCACGCACTTGGGTTTCTCGTCCTGCACCACGGCCCCTTCCAGCAGCACCGCTTTGCCACCGGCAGCCTGGAGGAGCAGGGAAGCCTCGGTATCCTCGATTTGCGTCTCGAGCTTGCTCGCGAGCTCCAGGAAAACCCGAGAGCGGAAAACCGTGCCGGTGCCCCGCAGCTTCACCGACCAACCCAGGTTCTGCTTGCCCCGATCCCAAACGTCCTGGGCCAGGGCTTCGGAGAGCCCCGCCGCCTCCCCAGGGCCTGTGCCGTGACCCGCAAGCTTCGCCTGCACCGCTGCCACCCCGTCGGGGAAGCGCAGCTGCCGGAAAAAATCCGCGGCCACCACCGATCCCACGTCGAAGATCGCCACCGCGTCAGCGGCCAGGATCTCCTCGGCCAAAGTTTGGGCGGCGTAACGCAGCGCTGCGGCCTTGTGGGGTCCGGGGGTGGGTTTTTCCAGCACCCTCACGCCCAGGGCCTCGGCCACCCCCCGGGCCTGGGGGTCCGGCCCGTCCAAAAGAAGTACCACTTTTGCTTCCTGGCCTTCCGCCGCCTTGACGAGGGACTCCAAGGTGGGGCGCACCGCGCTCCCCTCGTTCCTGGCTGGAACCAGCGCCAGCACTCGCCCCACGGGGGAACCGAGCACAATCCTTTGCCGCCGGGCGGCCAACCCCCAGAGCACGCGGAACAGCGCGTCCAGCATCCAGGGTACGGGCAGCAAGGCCAGAATCAACAACCATGCCGCGCCCATCTACCGCGAAGCTCCAGCGCCGGGGGGGGCGGCAACGGGTGCCAGCGAACGAAACTTCCGAGGACGCATACTCACGGCAGCGCAGTATACCGGAGCCTTGCTTTTTCTAGGAAACGGCATTATCTTGCAGGAGGAGGCTGAGCCATGAAAGCTGCGGGTTTGCTTTGCGCGGTGCTTTTGCCAGCGGCCCTTGCGGCCCAGGAGCGCACCTTGGTCACCGTGGTAGCTTTCGGCGCCCCAGGGGCGGCAGGCAATCGGTGGAGCAGCGAGCTCTACCTCAGCAACCTTAGCGCCACGGCCATGGACGTGACCGTGGCGGGGGTTCTGCCTCTGCGGGTAAAGCAAGGACCTCACCCTTGTTTGCCACCGATCACCCCGATTCACGTGGAAGGGCAGCGCACGCGCCTGTTGCTGGCCTCGCAGCTGGCCACCTACTTGGGGTGCCCCGAGGAGTTCGTGGGAGGGCTGGTCTTGGAGCACCCGCCGGGGCTTTTGGTGGCAAGCCGCATGACCAACACCAAGGGCTTCCTGGAGGAGCTTCTGGCGCGACCACTGCAGGGTTTCAGCCAGGAGATCCCCGGGGTGCTTTTGGCCGATCTGCCCTCCAACGACGGGCGTTACATGATCCCCAGCTTGGCTTGGGACCCGAACCCTTGCGACGGCCAGGCGAAGTTCGACGTGTACCTTTACCTCGCCAACCCTAGCGAGGAGGAGCGCACGGTCACCCTCTGGCCGCGGGAGGGGGAGGAGATGCGCCTGCGCATCCCGGATCGGGAGGTGCCGTTGCCGCTGCCGGTGAAGGTGCCTGCAGGGAAACTAGTGCAGCTGGCGATCAAGCCGCCGTCTTCGCCGGTGGTGGAGCCTTGCGGGCAGGTGCAGTTCTTCGATTTGTTCTTCGAGGCGGACGGGAGCGTGGGGGTGCTGGCCTCGGTGGTGGACCGGGCTTCCAACGATGCCCGCACGATCCTGGTCACCAAAGCGTTCCGCTTGATCCGCCAGTAGCTCGGGGAGCAGCGCTACCCCTGGGGGGTCCCTGGCTGCGCCAGTTGGGCCAGCAACTGGTGGTACCGGGGGATCACCTCCCCAGGTGGGCCGTCGGCCAGGAGCTCCCCCTGCTCCAAGAGGATTGCCCGGGAGCAGAGCGCTTGGACCATGGCCACCTGGTGGGAGACCAGCAGCACCGTGGTCCCTTGCTGGCGAAACTCGGCGATGCGCTGGCGACACTTCTTCTGGAAGCTCTCGTCGCCCACAGCGAGGATCTCGTCGAGGATCAGGATGTCCGGGCGAACGTCGGTGGCCACGGCGAACCCGAGGCGCGCCCGCATCCCCGTGGAGTAGGTGCGCAGCGGCCGGTCAATGAAGGGCGCCAGCTCGGCGAACGCTACGATGCGCTCCAGGCGAGCTGCCACGTGCTTGCGGGGAAAGCCGAGGATCGCCGAGGCGAGGAAGATGTTTTCCCTCCCGGTGAGATCGTCGTGGAACCCGGCCCCCAGCCCCAGCAGCGGCGCCACGAGCCCCCGGACCCGTACCCTTCCGCGGGTGGGCAGCAGCACCCGGGACACAAGCTTCAAAAGCGTGGTTTTTCCCGCCCCGTTGCGGCCGAGGATGCCCAGCACCTCCCCCTGCTGCACCGCCAGGCTCACCCCCCGCAGCGCCCACCCCTCCCGCAACGTCACCCCTTCGCCCCGGGCGCGACGGATGAGGTAGGCCTTGAGCGAGTTGATCCGCTCCTCCGGCACCCGGTAGCGGAGCCAGACATCCTCGAGGCTGATCTGCGGCTCGGTCAAGGCTACCCCAAAAGCGCGAACTCGAAGCGCCGCCGGCTGAAGTACCACCAGCCGAAGGCCAAAGCCCCGAAACCCCAGGCGAAGGAAGCCACCAAGTGCTCCATGCTGGGGAACTTCCCGGCCAAAACCGGCTCCCGGAAACAAAGCAGGATGTGGTGCAAGGGGTTGACCTCCAGCAACCAGCGAGCGTTTTTCGGGAAGATCTCCTCGGGGTACATGACCGGGGTGAGGAAGTACCACGCCCGGAGGATCACCCCCCACATGTTCACCACGTCGTGGAAGTGAATCGCCAAAGCCGCAAGGATCAGCCCCACCCCCAGCGAGAACATGGCCAAGGCCACCAGCGAAAGAGGGAACAGCACCACGTGCCAACTTACCGGGCTGCCGAAGGCCGCCATGATCGCGGCCAGGGGCAGCAGCGTGATGAGGAAGTTCACCACGCCGCTGCCCACCGCGGAAATCGGAAACACCGCGGCGGGAAGCCACACTCGGCTGAGGAGCGGCGAGCCCCAGGCCAGCTGGTTCACCGCGAAGCTCGTGGTCTGGCTGAAGAAGTCCATGACGATGAGCCCGGTGAACACGTACACCGGGTAACGGGGCACGTGGGAGGCGAAAAGCGTGGAAAAAGCCACGCTCAGCACCGCCATGTGCAGCAACGGGTTGAGAAGCGTCCACCCCACCCCCAGGAGCGAGCGTTTGTAGCGCACCGTGAGACTCAGCTTCACCAGCATCGCCAGCAGGTCGCGAAACCGCACCACCTCCGCCAAGGAAGCCCAGAGGGAACGGGAGGCAGCCTGGGAATCGTAAAGCTCCTGATTCATAGGCGGTGCTTCCAAGCGCGCTTTTTTGCCAAAAAGCGCCGGCGGTTGGCCTCGTACAGCGCCAGGTACTGGTCATCCGCGAGCCGAGAAAAGCTCGAGCTCTGGAAGTGGTGCACGTAAGCGTCCCTCCGGCAGGAGAGGGTAAACCCTGCGGTGCGCAAGCGGAAGGAGAAGTCGTTGTCTTCGAAAAGCCCCAACCCGAACCCCTCGTCCAGGCCCCCCAGCTGCTCCCACAGGCGCCGCCAGGTGGCGACACAGAAAAAGGCTAGCATGGGCATGGCCCAGGATCGGCGAAAGAAGCGCTGGGAGCGGGACAAAGCCCACAAAGGCAGCTCCTCGAGGCTGCCACAGGGGCAGCGCACCTGGGCTTCGTTCGCCACGCCGTTGCTCACGGGCCCCACCAACCCAACCTCGGGCCGGCTGATCAGCTCGTCCACCAGGGCGGCCAGCCACCCTGGGGTCACCACCGTGTCGTTGTTGAGCACGCACACGATCTCCCCCTGGGCGAGGCTCGCCGCTTGGTTGCAGGCTCGGGGAAAGCCCAGGTTTTCCGGGTTGTGCACTACCCGCATGCGGGGGTGGGCAGCGGCCCAGCGCTCCAGCAGCTCCCCGGCACCGTCGGGGGAAGCGTTGTCCACCGCCACCAGCTCCCAACTGGGGTAGTCGGTGGCCGTGAAAAGCGACTGCAGGCAGAAAGCCGTGAGCTCCCTCTGGCCGTAAACCGGCAGCAGGATGGAAACCGTGGGGAACAGCGAGGCGAGGTGCGCCTCTACCTGTGCTGAAGAGGGAACCTGGCCGTCCCAGGACTCGGGCACCGACCCGACGAAAAACCGCCACTTGCGGGCGAGCGCAGCGGCCTGGCCAGCAAGCTCCCGGTGGATGGGGAGCACCACCCCCAGAGGAGCTGCCAGGCTTCTGGGCAGCTGGGAGGTGGGCCAGCGTACCGGGGGGGCAGCGGCGAAGCCAATCTCGGCCGCCACAACGCGCTGCAGCAACGCGTACTTGCCCTCCGGCGCGGTCCAGCAGAGGAACACCGGCCAAGGGGTGGCGGCCAAGGCCCAAAGCCATGGGGGAAGGTCCCCTGGGGTGCTTGGCAGAGCCTGGAGCCGTACCCCACCGCCTTGCAGCGAAGGGGGTGTGTTGAAAGCTTGGCTGCCGCCGGCAATCGGCTGTGGGGTGCCGCCGCCGCTGGGGTGGCTCGCTTCTCCCAGACCCTCGGGGATGGCGAGCTTTCGGCCCACGAGCACCAGCACCGGGGGCCGCGCCCAGGGAAGGGAAGGAAAGGAGCCGGGAAGCTGCTCCTGCTTCGGCAGCTTGTCCCCCTTTCCCAAAAGCCTCCAAAAGGCGATCCGCCAAGGAGCGGGTACCCGCTCCGCTACCAAGGCCCCCAGGGTCCGACGGGGGTGGAGCAGCCGCACGGCAAGCAGGCTTCTTCCCCCGGTCGGCGGTGGCGGAGCTGCCAGCCAGCGGCTCCCGTTCCAGGGAGCTTTGCCTCTTCTCACGGCGCAAGATGGTACACTAGCCCCGTGGACGGACGACCGTTGTTCCTGGTGGGGCTTCCCAGATCCGGGACGACCTTCCTCCAGCGGGTCCTGGATGCCCATCCCCGCATCCTCCTCACCGACGAAACCGCGGTTTTCTTGCAGCTTGCCGACTTGGTCACGAGAAGCCGGCGGGGTGTGGTGGAAGGGATATACTTTGGCAAAAGCCACGGCGAGCTCTGGGCGGAGATCCTCCGTCGCCATGCGAAAAACCTCTTCCACGAGTTCTACGCTTCCATAGCGAAAAAGGAAAACAAAAAAAACCTCGCGTACTGGGGTGACAAGCACCCGCACTACTGCAACTGCATGGATTTCCTCTTGGAGCTTTACCCTGACGCTGTTTTCCTTCTTAGCCTACGCGATCCCCGGGACGTGGCGTGCTCCCTTGCCAGAATGAACCGCGTACCGCTGCGTCAGGCCATCAGCGATACGGAAATTTTTCTCTCCCGCTACCTGGACTTCTTCCAGCGGCATTCGGAGGTAGTCCCGTTCACGATCCACTACGAAAAGCTAGTGGCGGACCCGCACCGCGTGTGCGGTGAAATCCTCGCTTTTCTCGATTTAGCGTTCACCCCGGAGGTGGAGCGCGCGTTGGAAACATGGCGCGTGCGGGACGCGCATGCAGCCCCCGAAGGCCAGGAGCCTCGAGACTTTCGCAATAACACGGGGAATTGGCAGAAGCTCTTTTCAGCCGAGGATCTAGCTGTAGCCGATGCAACCTTCGCACCCTACCAGAGCCTGTATAGCATCGGCCAGCTAGAGACGCCGCTCGAGCTATGCGTCGAGCGAGCGGATTAGGGGACCGTCCCCGCGTGGCGTTGCGGCTTTACTGGCCGAGACAGGAGCGCCAGCTCGTGGTGGGGCCCGGTGAGGCGGAACGGGCAGAGGCATGAATGAGCTTCGGCACCTGGGGGCGTGCTATATTCCTCCGGCCATGCATGTCGCGGATCGGGCCAAGCGCTGGGTGTGGCGGCTGCCGGTGCTGCGCAGCGTGCTGGCGCGCCTGGATCGGCTGGAAGCGGAGGTGGCAACGCTTTCTTCGCGCCTGGCGCAAACCCAGCAGCCGCACCCGAACGCAAAACAAAACAGCGACTTGGAGGTTGCCCTGGGCATTGGCGAGCACTGGGAGGCTTGGGCGGAAAGGCTCGGTGGGACGCTGGAGGAGGAGCAGCTTTGCCGCCTGTTGCTCGGTTACCAGCAGCTCGTGGGACGTCTAGCCTTCGCCCAGGAAAGCCGCGCGGCGCGGTTTTTCGCTGCAGCCCAGAGGGTGGGCTACTCCCTGGTTCCTGCCACGTACGAGTCGCCGATCCCCCTGGTGGAGGCGCTCCCGCCGTGGATTTGGCAGCATCGCTACGACAAGACACCGGGCTTCGCCATGGACCCCGAGCGGCAGTGGGAGCTTCTGGAGCTGCTCGCCCCCTGGGCTCGGGAGCTGGCGGAAACCCCGCTGGAGGCGGAGGAAGGCTACTTCTGGGCTAACGGCGCGTTCGGGCCGGCGGAGGCGGTGGTCTACTACGGCATGATCCGCGAGTTCAAGCCTCAGAGAGTCTTGGAGGTGGGCGCTGGGTATTCCACGTTGGTGGCGCTGCAGGCAGCATCCCGCAACGGCACCACCACCGTGGAGGCCGTGGATCCCCACCCGCGCCCTTTCCTCCGCTCCCTCCCAGGCCTTTCCCGGCTCTGGGACCGACCGGTGCAGCAGGTTCCCTTGGCGCATTTCGAGCGCTTGAAAAGCAACGACATCCTTTTCATCGACTCGAGTCACGTGTGCACCGCCGGTTCGGACGTGAATTTTCTGGTTTTCGAGGTGCTGCCGCGCCTTCAACCGGGGGTGCTGGTTCATTTTCACGATGTTTTTCTTCCTTGGGATTACCCGGAACCATGGATCAAAGAGCGTCGCATATTTTACAACGAACAGTACCTCCTGCTGGCATTTCTCATGTTCAACGACGCCTTCGAGGTATTGGTGGCAAGTCGCTTCCTGACAATGACGGACGAGGATCGCTTCCGCAGGCTATTTCCTTTTCTTCCATGGGTCAAGGCTTGCAGCTTTTGGCTGCGACGGAAGGACGCAGCGATTTGAAAACGATGAGGGGGGCGGGGTCTCGCCATGCGGCCGGCCCTGAAGCTCGAAGGGAGAAGCCCCAGGGGCAAACCTTCGAGGGCGGTGCCGCATAGCCCCGAGCGGGGACACGAGGTACTATGGGGAAGGAAGCGAGGATTTTACAGGCGAGCGAGCACTTGATGCCAAGGCCAGCGGAGCGTTCTGGCGGCTTGGCAGCGCTGAAAGCTCGCTGAGCAAGCGGCTACTTCTCGCAAGGCCAAAAGGGATGTGGGTTTGACGGCGAGGAAAGAAAAGAGATTGGGTTTTGCCAGTTGTGGTCCGTGCGGCGGGGTGATGGTGGGCAGCCTTCGTCGCGGACGGAGAGGGCTAGACCATGTTGAAGCGCTACTCCTACACGGAAGGCAGTCGCCTGCGAATACACCAGGAAGTCCTCCTGCGCAAGCCGATCCTTCAGCGGGTGTTCAGGGATTTTCACCAGTTGCTGTTCCATCTGGATCAACTCTACTTTGGCGATACTCCCGGTCGTCGAGTAGAACTCGGGGCAGGTGTCGCACCAGCTCGGGATGTGGTACCTGAGCTCGTGGTCAGCGACGTGGTTTGGGCACCGCACCTCGATTTGGTGGCGGACGCCCAGCGACTTCCTTTCCCGCGATCTTCTGTGCGTTCCGTCTACTGCCAGAACACCTTCCATCATTTCCCCAATCCTCGGGCGTTTTTCGCTGAACTGGAAAGGGTGCTCGTGCCTGGAGGGGGAGCGATCATGATCGAACCCTACTACGGGTTGTTTGCCACGTTCTTGTACCCGAGGCTTTTTGCGGAGGAGGGGTTTGATAAGGAAGCTTCTCAGTGGGGTCACGTGGCCCGTGGTCCGATGGAAGGGACCAATCAAGCGCAGAGCTACATCATTTTTTTTCGGGACCGGAAGCAGTTCGAGATTGAGTTTCCCGCACTCGAGCTAGTGCACACACAGCCGCTGACGAACTACCTTCGCTACCTCTTCTCTGGTGGGCTGAACTTTCCTGCGTTGGTTCCCAGTTTCGTGGAGCCTGTGCTGCGAGCCGTGGAATGGCTACTGCAGCCGTTGGGCTGGGTTTTTGCTCTCCATCACGTGGTGGTGCTCCGGAAAAAGGGGGACGTGCGGGTCAGCTGAAAAAGGGGCAGTGGGCCCGTGGCTTCTTCGCTGGCTCGGAAAACCGATTTGTGCTAAGAATTCGGGGATCGCGGGTAGGGGCTCGCAGGGCTCGTAAGGATCGTTCGGGCCCAGCGGAGGTTCGGGGCCGCGGGAAAGCGAGGAAATGGGGGTGGGCTTGACCGGAGCGTGCTGTCGGCTTGCTTCGGACCAATGAGGGGGTTGATGGCGTCTGGGCAGAAGGACGGCTACTTGGTTGTAACGGGCGCCTCCGGGTATATTGGACGCCACGTGCTCGACGAGGCTCGCCTCCGCGGATGGGGAGTGTTGGCGTTGTCTCGGCGGCCCCCCCACCGAGGAGACGTGGTGCACCTCCCGTACGATCTGAACGCCCCTCTCCCCGAGTGGCCGGCCCTGGAGATAATGGGGATCATCCACTTGGCTTACGATGCTTCGGAAAAAGCTGTTCGCCCGGAGAGAGAGGTAGCTGCAGCGGAGGAGCTGGTCACCCGTGCCCGCGAGCTTCGAGTCCCGTTTGTCTTCGTTTCCAGCCAGAACGCCGGGCTTCCCACCCGTTACGGGAGGGTCAAGGAAGCCATCGAGAACGTCGTTCTTCGGGAAGGTGGCGCTGTGGTGCGCGTTGGGCTGGTTTACGGGGGGTATCGGGCGGGGTCGGGGCTGTTCTGGCGTCTTGACGAATGGGTTCGGCGTTGGCCAGTGGTTCCTTTCTTTCTTCCGTCGCCCAGGGTTGTGCCGATCCACGTGAGCGACGTTGCGCGGTGGCTCTGTCACGCGGTGGATAGTGCAGAGGCGAGAGGGAAGCGTGTGTTTCTTCACGCGGGAGCGGAGTGTTCCCTGAACGGCTTTCTCTGGTACCTCTGCCGGCATCGCCGGAGGGGTTGGTGTCTACCCGTACCTGTGCCCCTTTGCGGTGCCCGCCCCTTGGCGAGGCTTTTCGCTAGCGTTTCTCCTCGCTACTCCTGGCTCGCCCAGCGGATCGAGGGGTTGATTGGCCTACGACCGGCTTTGCGGGTGGATGGGGAGGTGGTGCAAGTGCCTGGCCGGACCTTGGCCGACGGCCTTCACCCCACTGGCTCGGCGCGACGACGGCAGTGGCTCCAGCAAGGGTGGCGCTTGTTTCGTGGCCTCCTCGGGCACCACGTCCCTTCCCTTCTGGTGCGGCACTACGCCAGGGCTTGCGAGGCTGCCGAAAGCGGGCGCAATGGACCCCTCTCGGAGCGGGAGCGGGAGATCTTGGCAATTGCTCTCTTGGAGTATTCCCCTTGGGGCGCCTTCTCCTCGTCAACGGACGGGAGGCTCTGGGTTGCGGTACTTCGTGGCTTCAGGCTTTTGTTCGTTGGGCTAGAGGCGGCCGTCGTTCTACTTTTTCAAGGCCTAAAGGGCTTCTTTCGCAGGTTCGGACGGTGATGCGGAACCGGGAAACGGCAGGGTGGGATGCCATCGTGGTCGGTGCGGGGCCGGCGGGTATAACGGCTGCCCGCACGTTGCTGGAAGCTGGCTGGCGCGTGTGTCTGCTAGACGCCGGTGAGCGGCCAGCGGAGCCGCCGCCCCGGGCAGCGCTCGCAGCGTTTCGCCAGCACCTTGGCAATTGGCGCTGGTTTCTGGGCGAGCGGCTGGAGTCCTTGAAAGCCCCCGAACAAGATTCTCCCAAGCTGCGCACGCCGGCAGCGCAACGCATCCTCCAGGGTTACGAGCAAGCGCTGAGGGTTCAAGGTGAAGGGTTCCGGGTGGTGGGGTGCATGGCCCCCGGGGGTTTGACCAACGTCTGGGGGGCAGGAGTAGCATGTTTCCAGGAAACGGAGCTTCGCGAATGGCCATTGCGCCTGGAAGATCTCCGCGAAGGTTACGAGACCGTGGCACGGCGCATCGGCGTCAGCGGCAGTGCCACCGATGATTTAGCGGATTTTTTCGGGACGTTTCTCCCCTTGCAGCCACCGCTGCCATTGGATCCGCCAGCCGAGTCCCTCTATCGTGGTTACATGCGGCGGCGTGGGAGGGTGCGAGCGGCGGGACTCACCCTGGGGCGGGGTCGGAACGCGGTGTTGACGCAGCCTTTGGGAGAGCGGGAAGCTTGCACCCGGTGTGGCTTTTGTCTTTACGGCTGCGGCTTTCGCGCGATCTACAACGCGGCCGACGAGTTGGAGGAGCTGCGGCGCCACCCTGCCCTTTCCTATGTGCCAGGCCAGTGGGCGGAGCAGCTCGACACCGGGCCCGAGGGGCCCAGGCTCACGACAATCCGCCTTGGCACCGGCGAACGGCGCGTCTGGACGGCTAAGGCGATCCTCTTGGCCTGTGGAACCTTGGCTACCACAAGGTTGGTGCTGGGTGCGTTGGGATGGGTGGACCGTCCTGTGCGGCTTTTGTCCCAGCCCGCGATAGGCTTTGCGCTCTGGGTTCCCGGGGGCCTCTCGGGACCTTGCCCCGAGCGTTTTTTCGCTTTGTCGCAGCTCTCGTTCACAGCGGCGTCTCCAGCAGAAGGCGAAGCTACCCTAGCGGCGGGGAACCTATTTCTCGGCTTTGCGGTGCCGCTCTGGGAACTTGCTTCGAGGTTGCCCGTACCGCCCCTTCTGGGGTATCGGCTGCTCAGGGACCTCCTTCCATCGCTCCTCCTGGGCAACGCCTTTCTTTCCGGTGAGCTGAGCGAGCACTCCGTAACTTTGGGAAGCGACGGGGTTTTGAGGGTTCGGGGCTGCTACCGATCGGAGCTTTACCCGCGTCTTCGGCAGGTAGTCCACATCCTAGGAACGGGTTTCCGCCGGGCTGGCGCGTGGCTTCTCCCTGGGAGCCTCCGCCTCGCCACGCCGGGTGCCGATATCCACTACGCCGGCACGTTGCCTCACAGCGCCCAACCCGAGCTCGGGCAAAGCGACTCGTTTGGGGCCGTGGTAGGTCTTCCGGGGGTTTACGCTGTGGACGCTTCGGTGCTCCCCGCCTTGCCCCCGAAGGCGCATACCTTTACCGTCATGGCCAACGCGCACCGCATAGCGGCTGCTCTTGCTAAACGGGAGCAACGTGACTAAGCCGGTCATCGAGAAATGCTGGTTCTTTTCGACCATAACCATCGCCCCAACTGTTTCGCAAACATGGTGCAAGCCGTAAGAGCCTGTGTGGCGGATCGTAGCTCCGTGTCCCGCGGGAAGCCCCCACTCGGCTCCTCGAACCGCCCTCCATCTCCCACCCTTAAACCGGAACAAACTGGCGGCGGGTAAGCCCCAGCGCGAAACCTTGACAGAGTCTGCCACCTCGGTAGAATTGCCGACGATGAGAAGGACCAGCAGAAGTTTTCGTACAGCCTTCTGGGCGCCAAGGGCAACCCTGTGGTGGAAAGCTTCTTCGGCCGCCTCAAAAGCGAAGCGGGCGATCTGTTCCTGGAAGCCAAAACCTGGGAGGAGCTGTCCCGCATCGTGGCGCAGCATCTGGCCTATTACCACAACGGCAGGCTCCATATGGGCCTGGCCTACCGTACCCCAAAGGGGGTGATGGATGAGGCATTGGCAAAGCGCAACAACCGCACCACACTCCAAAAGCCACAACCGGTCTAAATTTGGGATTTTATGGCAAAGGGTTTTTCTCTTTTTTGTGTGTGCTTGGATGCTGGCATCGGTGGTGGGGCTGGGCCACGAGTTATGGGGGCGTCTGCCTTGGCTGCTGGACGCGTGGCGCGGGGTGGTTCCGCAGCGGGTTCTGCTGGCGGCCGGGGTATTCTTGGCTTGCTTGGCCGCGCTCCTGGTGGTTCCCCGGCGTTGGAGACCACTCGGCATGGTCTCGGCCTGGGTTGCCGCCCTGGTATTGGCAGCGAGAAGCACGTGGTTTCTTGGCTTACCCGATGGGTTCAAAGCCATGCTTTTGCTGGTTTGGTCCCTTGCCCTCGGTGCAGTAGCAACCCTTTCGAAGCTGCCCTCGATGTTCGGGGTCCTAGCGGCGGCCTCGCCGGCGGCCTTAGGCCTTCTCTCGGCAAGGGGCTGGGCCATCCTTGGGACGGTCGTGCTGGTCTCGCTCGCTGCTTGCGGTTTCGGAGGGCTGCTGGTGCTTACGGCGAGAAAGCTAGCTCGAGCCTCGGGAGAACGCCCCGGCGAGCGGCCCGGGTCACCTTTTTCGGCCTGGGTGCTGTTTCTGGCAGCGCTCGCAGTGGGGGTTGGGTGCCTTTCGCTGCTCGGGTTGCTCGTTGCTGAAGCCGGTTTGGCATCTCCGTGGCTTCTGGGCGCCTTTCTGGTTTCCGGCATCGTGCTTTTCTTTCTTGTATCGGATGGGCCGAGAAATTGGCTTGCCCTCGCCCTTTCGGCAAGCCGAAAACCGTTGCGGACCTGCACTATTTGGCTTCTTCTGCCCTGCGTCGCACTCGTGGGGCTTTTCTTCCTCGCAACGTTGGGCCCAGAAACGGGCGCCGACGCTCTGGGAGGCCGGGTAGCATTGCCGGCGAAGGTTCTCGCGGCGGGCAAAATCGCGCAATGGCCCGGTATGGTGGAGTTCACAGCGGGCTATGCAGGAGGGGAGTTTTTTTACCTTTGGCTTTTCCCTTGGATAAGTGATTCGTGCGCCCGCGCTTGGGCTTGGTGGGTGATGCTCCTGTGGCTTGTCACCGCGTGGCTCTCTCGGAAGGATTGGGCCTTGTTCGCTTGGTTGGCGGTGTTCGCCTCGACCCACGCCTGGTGGCAGGTTTTTTCTGGCTTTGTGGACCTGCATCAGACCTTTCTGCTTTCTGTGGGGGCTCTTGCCCTAGGGAACGACGAACGTGGCGGCGAGGCAGCCAGGGGTTTTCTGGTTGCTTTCATCGCAGCCAGTGCGGTAGCTACGAAGATTAACGCGCTCCCCGCCTTGCCAGCGCTTTTTGTCTGGGGAGCATGGCGAGCCTTGCAGCTCGAGGAGGGCCAAGGACACGAGCGGTGGACTCGGCTTTTCAGGTTTATTGGTTTTTGGGCGGTAGGCTGCTTATTGGCCTTGGGCCCATGGGTCTTGCGAGCGTGGTACCTCACCGGGAACCCCACCTTTCCCCTTTTTAATCAGGTGTGGCAAAGCCCTCAGGCATCGCTTGAACCCGTGCGTGCTCCGTTCGGCCCGAGGGGCGGGTTGCGCGGATGGCTCGCCGTCCCGTGGACGCTCTTTTTCCGACCCTCGCTTTTCGCGGAGATTGGGGCGTTCAACCCGCTGCTCTTGCTTCTTCCACTCGCACTAGCGTTTGCTTTGCCACGGGATAGAAGGGCAGTTTTTCTTACTGCTGGCTTTACGCTGTGCGTCGTGGCCTGGGCTGTAACTGAGCCGAATTCGCGTTACTTGTGGCCAGCTGCTGGGCTTCTCTTGGTAGCAGGGCTTGTCAGCTCAGTGGATGAAAAAGCACCTGCTCGAACGATCGTTGCTCCCGCTGCGGGTCTTGCGGTTATCGCTTTTCTCGTGCAGATCGTGAGCGAGCAGTTCTGGCCCGCTCGAGAGTCGAATGGAAAAGCATTGCCCGTCGCGCTTGTTGTCGGCCGAGAAACTAGAGAGGATTACCTCAGCAGGATGGTTAATACTTACGGCGCTTGCATGGCACTCGGCCGACGCTATGGCCAGCAGTTTCGCGTGTGGCAGGTGAACGCGAGAGACTTTCTTTACTGCCCCGGGGAGGCGTTTTCCACTCCGTTCGGCGATTACCGTGTTAGACAGGAGTTCTCAAAGCTCATCGCTGGCAAGGACCTTGCAACAGGGCAGACGACACGGAAGCTGAGGGAGCTGGGTTTTACCCATGTGATGCTGTACTCAGAGAGCACAACGCCTTGGTTTTGGGTGGCACGCGGCAAGGCGGGGGGCGTACTAAGCGAAGCTGAGGAGGCGTGCTGCATGGTTCCGGAGTTTGCGCACCGTGGCCTTCGGGTTTTTCGACTGAAGGAGGGTGACGAAAGCGTGGGTTTGTGGGAGGTATGCCCTTCGTTCGCTTTTGCCGGCTCCAGGCAAGATGACCAGCGTTCCTTCGTGACGTACGTCGGCTCGTTTGCGGGAGGGGAGCTCTTGCGGTTGCGGATCGGCGTGGGCGATGGACAAGGTTCGGACCCAACGGTGGACCTTGCAGTGAGGGACAAGGACCAAAAGTTGCTGCTTCTTTTTTGGCGGGATACCTTCGGAAAGCGCCAGGCGGGCCAACCAATAGAGATCTTGCAAACGCTGCCTGAAGTGCGCTCATCGGTGCAGCTGACGGTAGTGAGCCAACGGTCGCGTGTCCAGAACGTGTCCTGCGAGGTTTTCCGCCAGCGGCTCGGCCACGCTGGCGCAGAGGGGGAGAGGTGATCAACGGGAAGAAGATCGCTGTAGTGATTCCCATGTACAACCCAGGCAACCTGGTGCTCAGGGTGCTCGAAGCGATTCCCGCAGAGGTGGATCTGGTGGTAGTGGTTGACGATGGGAGCACCGATGGTTCTCCTGGGCTTGTCGCGGGGTTCCAGGACCCGCGGATACGTTTGGTGGCGATGGAACGAAACTCCGGTGTCGGCGCAGCCACGCTTCGGGGCATGGAGGCCGCCGCGGCACTGGGTGCGGAGGTGCTCGTCAAGGTTGACGCGGACGACCAGATGGATCCCCGACGGGTGCCGCTGCTCGTCCGACCCATCGTTTGCGGTAGAGCAGATTGCGCCAAGGGCAACAGGTTTTTTCACGTGGACGAGCTGGAGCAAATGCCTCTGGTTCGCAGGGTCGGAAATATGGCCTTGTCGTTCGTCTGCAAGGCGGCAACGGGATACTGGGATATCTTCGATCCTACGAATGGCTTTCTCGCATTGCACGCGAGGGTTTTCGAACTGCTGAACAAGCGCAGAATCGCTCATGACTATTTTTTCGAGATAAGCCTCTTAGCTGAGCTCGGTCTTCATCGGTGTGTAGTTCGGGATGTACCGATACCTGCGAGGTATCCTCACGAGGTGAGCCACCTTTCCGTATGGCGTGCGTTGTTCCGATTTCCGCGAAGGCTGTTGGCTTTGTTGTTGCGACGGATTTGGTTGCATCACTTCGTGCAGGACTTCGGCATGATGGCCGTTTCGCTGGTGATGGGGACCTCGTTGTGTCTTGTCGGTGCCGTGTTCGGCATCTCCCATTGGCTTCGGTCGGCACAGTTGGGCATCGTGACGCCCACCGGAACGGTGATGCTAGCGGTACTGCCCTTGGTGTTCGGGTTTCAGCTGCTGCTTCAGGCGCTCTACCTGGACATTCAAAGCGTACCGCGGGTACCGGTTCATCCAGAGGTGGGGGAGGAAGAGCAAGGCTCTACGGAGAAAAATGCGAGCGCTCCCTAATGGCGGTAAGGAGCTTGTGGATATACGGATATGCACCCCTTGTTTTAGACATGGTGGGAGGTTAGGATGGGTGCGGGGATCGAGGTTGGAAGGGGTTTGTGAGGGGTTGGGGACCCTGGCGCGGC